>Ga0210391_10000801_pt1 | contig 30661 bp, 26 predicted proteins | sample IncBWC12OmetaG_FD_160573 | JGI IMG/M metagenome (GOLD analysis project Ga0210391, IMG submission 160573) | Forest soil microbial communities from Barre Woods Harvard Forest LTER site, Petersham, Massachusetts, United States - Inc-BW-C-12-O ... | reverse complement strand
TCGATAGTCGGCCCGAACTGCCAACGGAACCGTCCGTCGCCGCGAAGGCGGGCGGCGCAGATTCCACCTGGATGGTGCCGCCGATGCTGTCGCCGCCGAGCCGCACCGGCGTCACTCCCGGGAAGATTTCAATGCGCGCCACATTGGATGGATCGATATAGGACAGCGGCGGATTCATGTGCATGGGGCAGGCGGCGGCCACGGGCACTCCATCGACCAAGGTGCGTATCCGGTCGTCGCCGAGACCGTGAATCATGGGTAAACCGGAGACACCACCGGCTTGAGCGGAGTCGACGCCGCTGAGCAACGATGCCGTGTCGCTGCTGCTTACTTGTCCGGCCTCAAGTACGTCCGCCCTACCCACGATCAGGATTTCGGGAGTCTCCGTACTCGATTGCGCCCGACCGTGAGAACACGCCGTGAACAGCAACAAAGCCGCGCCAACCCGTCCCCAGCGGCCGGGCCGCCGGGTAACGCCAAGGCTTTCACCCCGCATTCCGATCGACGCCAAGCTCATGCAGGATTGCGACGCGTAGTTCCTGAACTTCGGGGCTGGTCAGCTTGCGCGGATGCGGCAGCTTCACGTTGAACGTCGCTTGAATTCTCGTGGGTCTCGGCGACAACACCATGATCCGATCAGCCAAGTGAATGGCCTCTTCCACGTCGTGTGTGATCAACATGACCGTGTGGCGTTCCTCCCCCAGGATGCGCAGCAGTTCATTGCGCATGCGCAGGTTCGTCAACGCATCCAGCGCCGAGAACGGCTCGTCCATGTACAGGATCTCGGGTTTCACCGCGAACGCCCGCGCCAGCTCGGCTCGTTTGAGCATCCCGCCCGAAAGCTCGTGGGGATAGTTGCCCTCAAAGCCCTTCAATCCGACCATGGCTGCATAGTGATCGGCCACCGCCTTCTTGTCGGCCTGAGGATGATCATTCAGTCCGAACATCAAATTCTGCTGCACGGTGAGCCAGGGAAAGATCGAACCCTGCTGCGAAATGAGAATGCCCGTAGGCTTAGGCTCGGTGCGCGGCGCTCCGTCGATGAGGATGGAACCCGAGTCTGGTTGCAGAAACCCCACGATCATGTTCATCAGGGTCGTTTTTCCGCATCCCGAGGGGCCGACGATGGCAACGAACTCGCCATCCCCCACAGTGAGGCTGACGTCTTCGACGACCTGCAGTGTTGCGCCGTTCGACCCGAATGCCTTGCGGATGCCGTTCACCTCGATCTTAGTGCGCATAGCGCCACCTGACCGATTTCAGGCCCTCGAGCAAGCGCATCACGCCATCCAGCAACAGTCCGATCAATCCGATGATGATCATTCCGGCGATGACGAGGTCGTACCGATTACCTGCGTTGCGCGAATCAATGATCAGGTATCCGAGGCCCGAACGCAGGGCAATCATCTCCGCCGCGACCACCACCAGCCATGCCACGCCCAGTCCGATCCGCATGCCGACGATGATCTGCGGAAACACTGCGGGAATCACCACCTGACGAAACAGTGTGTAGCGCGAGACGCCGAAATTCTGAGCGGCACGCAGATAGCGGCGCTCGATCGTGTGCACGCCGGCTGTCGTTTGCACGATCATCGGAAATACCGACGAAATGAAGATGAGATAGATCGGCGAGGCATTGCCGACGCCGAACCAGAGAATGGCAATGGGGATCCACGCGATCGGCGAGATGGGCCGCAATATCTGAAACAATGGATTGAGCGTGACGTATGCTCCCTTGACCCAGCCCAGCCAAAGGCCCAACGGCACGGCGACCAGAACCGCCAGCGAGAAACCCACTCCGACACGCATCAACGAAGCACCGATGTGCCTCCACAGGGTGCCATCCTTGATGAGCTCGACGGTGCCGGTCACCACCTGCCAGGGCGTAGGAAAAATAACGCTGTGGGTTTCAACGACGATCAACCACCACGCAGCCAGCAATATTGCGATGACGGCCACCGCCGGCAGGCTCTGTTTGATTCTGTTCATTTTATGCAACGGCCCTGAAAATTCTTCGCGCTCTCCACACGAGCCGCTGCCAGGGATTGCCCGGCTGCGCATCGACCACCACGGTCATTTGACCGCTCGCATGTGCGGTGCAGGCAAATTGATAACTGCTGGCCAATTCGAACGGCAGGCGGAAGCTTTGGCCGGGCATCATCAAGGTCGGACCGAATATTTGCGGCACGTCATCCTGGTTCTTCAGCAGCAATACGTCCCTGATGCCGAGTGTCAGATAGATGCGGGACGGCAGGATCTCCACCTTGTTCCCCGCCATGCGCCGCGCCCAGGTTCCCTTGGGGATTTCGAAGGTTTCTTCCCGCGAACCAAACGTGACCGGAGCGAAGGCCGCCCAAGCTACCGCACCCGACGCGGCAACCGCCGCGGTTGAGGCGGCGATGACCATCCATGGGCGCTTGTGAAACAGACGCACGATACCGCGCTCAATTCAACAACATGGAAATATCGTGGACATAGTCATCCGCCTTGTGCCCGAAGGGCATCAATGCCCGCAGCTTGCCGTCGCGAGTGATGAGATACACGAACGACGAATGCGCAACGGCGTAATCGGTTCCGGCTCCGATCTTCTCGGCGGTGACGCCATAACTCTTGCGCACCGCGGCCATTTGCTGGGCGCTGCCTGTGCCGCCCACGAAGCTGGGGTCGAAGGCGGCCAGATACTGCTTCAGCCGCGCCGCGCTGTCGCGTTCGGGATCAACCGTGATATAGATCACCTGCATCTGCGAACCCAGCGCCCCCAACTTGCGGTGCGCCTGCGCGAGAACCGCAAGAGTGACCGGGCAGACATTGGGACAAGAGGTGTAGCCAAACGCAAGCACCACCACCTTGCCGCGATAGGCGCTGAGAACGAGCGGGGCGCCGTCGGAGCCCGCAACCGAAAAATCCGGCGCCTCTCGTGCCGGATTAAATATGCCGGCTTTGAGTGCTTCGCTTTCCGCGGCTTGCGCCGCCACCGACAGCAGCATGCAAGCCCATAACGGCACAAGACGGGTGGCGTATCTCATGAGGGCCTACAAGGAGATGGCGGTGGCGCGCGCGTTCTTCGCAAAGGTCTCCTCCACATAGGTCTCGTAGGGGATTGGGTGCTTGATCGTGCCCGCAGCCAGCGACAGCTGCATGAGGTCTTCGAATTCGGCGCGGATCATGCGCAAGTCGCCGTAGGTCACCCGATCCGTCGGATTCTCCATGACGAACCGGATGATCTTCGGATCTTGATTGAAGAAATCAGGGCCGGCGGCAATGGCGACCGCCTTGTTGCGGTTTTCCTGCCGTTGATCAAGCCATACCCCGGCCCCCAGCACTTGATTGACGAGGTCCTGAACCATGGCCGGATTTGCCTGGATCAACTCCTCGCGCACCGTCAGCACGCAGCAGATGTAGTTTCGCCACTCATCCCGGGTCATGCTGAGCGGCCGCGCGTAACCGGCTTGCTGAGCGGCGGCGCCGAAGGGTTCGCCGGTGCAGTACGCATCGACGGCGTTCGCATACAGCGCCGCCGGCATGTCGGGCGGCGCCATCTCCACGATCTGGACGTCGTTCGGCGTCATGTTCTCCCGGGCCAACATCTTTCTCAGGAACAGAAAGTCCACGGCGAAGCGGCTGGGAATCGCGATTTGCTTGCCCGTTAGTTGCTTGAAGGTGCGGTAAGGCGAATCGCTCCTGACCATGATGACGGCGCCGGAGCGATGCCCGAGCGAGACGATTTTTACCGGTACCTTCCTGTCCGCCAGGTCCATGACCAGCGGCGCAAGCATGTATGCCGCCTGAATGCGGCCCGCCATCAAGGATTCCTTGACCTCCGGCCAGCCGTTGTACTTGCTGTACTGGAACTCGAAGCGTGGCTGGCCGGCGGGGAGGGCGCTGTTGCTGCGGGACTTTGAGACACAGGCCACCGGAAGCGTGAGGTTGCAGGTTACCGGCAGTCCGCCCACCACCAATGGGCCGCCCTTGGCGGTTCCGCCGGACCCGCTACCACAGGAAAGGGTGCTCAGCGGCAAAGCGGCTGCAATGAGCCCTTGCAATAATTGTCTGCGATTTAAGGCGTGCTGATCCAGGCGCGTGTCATCGGTTGCGGAGGCGCAACATGATAAGCGGGTCTTCTTGGCAGGGACAATCGGCGGTCGATAGATTCTCGCTATCGAGGCCCGACTGCCCTAATCCGGCAAGCGCAGCCCCTTGGTTTCCACGGCGAACGGGATGATCAGCAGTCCCACCCCGAAGGCGAAGGCGGTCATTGCCACCGGAATGCCGAGACTGCCGTAGCTGTGAATCATCGAGCCCAGCAGGAAGTTGACTCCGGCACCGATGAAGCGGCCGAATGAAGTCGTAAATGCAAATGCAGTGGCACGCACCTCGGTGCCGTACTGCTCCGGTAGCCATAAGCTGAACATGGCGAAGTTGCCGCCGAAGAAGCCGAGAAAGAACAGCGCCGCGATGAAGGGTACCAGCCCGTCGACGAGATAGAACGCCCAGCCGAAGCTCAGCCAGATGCAGCAGGCCATGCCGGTAAAATACATGGCCAGGGTCTTGCGGCGGCCAACCCGTTCCGCCAGCAGCGGCACGACCAGGCAGCCGAGAATCGTGCCGATCGACAGCAGCCCCGTCGCCAGTGAGGCCATGCGCACCGCGGCCGGTGCAGCCATTCCTTGTTTCTTCGCCAGGGTAATCACGGCCGTCGGCTCGTAGACCGCGCCGGCCCACAAGCCGATGATGGCCACGGTCAACAAGGCTGCGTTGACCAGGGTGCGGCGGCGGTATTGCGGACTGAAAATCTGCGCCAGCGGACTGGCTGTCTTGGCGGCCGCCGCGACCGCTTTCTTGGTCCAGCGCTCCGGTTCCTTGACCTTGAGAACGATGTACACCGCGAGGATCGCGGGCGTCAGTCCGCAGAGGAACATCGCGCGCCAGCCAAAGTGCGCGCCGACCGTGAAGTTCAACGCAGCGGCGAGGAAGAACCCGGTGTAGTAGCCGGTCTGCAAATATCCCGCGCCCATCTTGCGGCGGTCCTCGGGCCAGGCCTCGGCGACATAGGTACCGGCCAGCGCCCATTCACCCCCGATGCCGATCCCCGCCAGCAGGCGGAACAAACCCAACTGCCACACACTCTGCGACAGCGCCGCGGCGCCGGTGAACACCGCATAAACCAGCACCGAGGCGGCAAGCACGCGGGCGCGGCCGAAGCGGTCTGCGATCGGGCCCCAGATGAAGGCCAGTCCCCAGCCCACCAGGAACAGCGCGAAAAGAATGGAGCCGACCAGGCCCACATTCGCGGGCGAGCCGTCCATGCCGGACTTCGGCAGCAATTCGGTGAGCGCCGGGCTCAGCACCAACGCATAGATGAAGGAATCCATGCCGTCCAGAGTCCAGCCGGTCCAGGCCGCCCAGAAGCCGGTGATCTGCCCTCGCGAAAGCTTGCTCCGGGGTACTGCCGCGCTCGACGTGTTGCTCATGACGCTCTCCTCGCATCGATTTGCATTCTTATTGCGCAACTTGTGCATATTGTATACATTATCCGAATGTCAAATTCAAGCTACAGCTTCGGCAACCCGCTTCTGGGGCGGCAGAGCTCGCCGGAAGTCATCGCCGAGTCGCTGCGCCAGGCCATCATCGACGGCCAGTTGGGCCCGGGTGAATCGCTGCGCCAGGAAAATCTGGCCAAGCACTACGCGGTCAGCCGCATCCCGGTGCGCGAGGCCCTGCGCCAGCTGGGGAGCGAGGGCTGGATCGTCCTGGAGCCCAATCGGGGCGCCCGCGTGAGCCCCTTGAGCGCGCAGGAAGTGCGCGAGATTTACGAGATTCGCGCCTCGCTCGAAGTCACCGCGCTGCGGCTGGCGGGACCGCACCACACGCCGCAAAGTTTGAAGCTGGCGGAGGCGGCGCTGCGCGTCTCCCGCAGCGAGCCCGATCAGTCCCGGTACGTGCAGCACAACCGCGAGTTTCATCTGGCACTGTATGCGCCGGCCGGCCGCCCGCGCTTGACCACCATGATCGACTCGCTGCACAGCCAGGGCGAACGCTACCTGCGGCTCAAGCTCGACATGCCGACGTACAAGCACCAGTCGGACGATGAACACGAGGAGATCTTCGAGGCGCTGCGCGGCGGCAAGATAGAGCGGGCGGTGCGGATTCTTCAGCCGCATATGCTGCGCACCGGGGAAATGCTGGCGAGTTATCTGACGAAGCATCTTGCAAGGCGGCCCGCTGCCGGCGGCAAGCGCAAGCCCGAGCAGCCCGGCGCATAGTCGCCGCGGCCGCTAGAGGAGCGAATGTGAGCGAGTCCGCGATCGCCGTACGTTCCTGGATCAGCCAGCGCGAGGCGAAGGCGCGGCGTATCGCCGCCCTGGGTTCGCACGCCCAGGGCAAGCTGCTTCGGCAGGCAAGCATCGTCGAGGCATTGGAGATCCTGATCCACCCGGGCGACCGCGTGGCGCTCGAAGGCAATAACCAGAAGCAGGCGGATTTCCTGTCACGCGCGCTGGTGCGCGCCGATCCGCGCAAGTTGCATGACATCCACTTGCTGATCTCCACGATCAACCGTCCCGAACATCTCACGCTGTTCGAACGCGGCATCGCGCGAAAGCTCGACTTCTCATTCGCCGGTCCGCAGAGCCTGCGTGTGGCGCAGCTGCTGGAGGATGGCAAGCTGGAGATAGGCGCGATTTACACCTACGTCGAACTCTACGCGCGCATGTTCGTCGATCTGACGCCCCAGGTCGCGCTGGTCTGCGCCGAAATGGCCGACGCTCAGGGTAATCTCTATACCGGCCCCAACACCGAGGATACGCCCACCATCGTCGAGGCCGCCGCCTTCCGCCATGGGATCGTCATCGCCCAAGTGAACGAAATGGCGGAGGAGCTGCCGCGCGTGGACATTCCCGGCTCGTGGGTGGACTTCGTGGTGGTCGCCGACAAGCCGTTCGCGGTCGAACCGTTGTTCACGCGCGACCCGCGCCACATCACCGAGCTGCAGGTGCTGATGGGCATGATGGTGATCCGAGGCATCTATCAGCGTCACGGCGTCACCGCACTCAACCACGGCGTGGGTTTCGATACCGCCGCCATCGAGCTGCTGCTGCCGACCTATGGCGAGTCGCTTGGCCTCAAGGGAAAGATCTGCCGCAACTGGGCCCTCAACCCACACCCGACCCTGATCCCGGCGATCGAGAGCGGGTGGGTGGACAGCGTGCACTGCTTCGGAAGCGAGGTCGGCATGGAGGACTACGTCCGCGCCCGGCCTGACATCTTCTTCGTGGGGCACGACGGCAGCCTGCGCTCCAACCGCTTGCTGTGCCAGCTTGCCGGCCAGTACGGCGTCGACCTGTTCATCGGCTCGACCTTGCAGATGGATGCCGATGCCAACTCCTCCACGGTGACCCTGGGACGTCTCGCCGGATTCGGCGGCGCACCCAACATGGGCCACGATCCGAAAGGCCGCCGCCACAGCAGTCCGGCCTGGCTCAGCCTGATCACCGCGGAAGCGCCCGTGGTACGCGGACGCAAACTCGTGGTGCAGCTCGCCGAGACCTTCAAGAAGGGCGGAACGCCCGCCATCGTCGAATCGCTTGATGCAGTCGAGGTCGGCCGCAACAGCGGCATGCCGATCGCGCCGGTGATGATCTACGGGGACGATGTCAGCCATGTCGTCACCGAGGAAGGCATCGCCTATCTGTACAAGACCGACGGCGGCGAAGAACGCCGTGCCGCCGTCGCCGCCGTCGCGGGCGCAACGCCGGTGGGTTTGCGGGCCGACCTCAAGCGCAGCGCGAGCTTGCGCGCGCGCGGCATCGTCGCCTATCCGGAGGATCTGGGTGTGTCGCCGCTCGCGGCGCAGCGCTCGCTGTTGGCCGCGCGCAGCATCGAGGATCTGGTTGCCTGGTCGGGCGGACTCTACAAACCGCCGGCACAGTTCCGCAGCTGGTGATGCGCATGTCCGCAATTTTGAGCGAGCGGCGCGGCCTTTCACCGGCGGCTTCACACCGCCGGCCGCTCGCGCCGCGACGTGCCGTACAACTGGCCGATGTCGCGGTAGAAGTGCTGATCGCCGAAGCCCTGCTCACGCCGAAGCCGGCGCTGGTGGATCGGCGCGGACCGGGCGCGCATGACGATCTGGATCTCTCCCGGTTGCTGCGGTCCGCGCGCTCTCTTCACGGGATGTTCCAGCGCATGGCGGCGCTTGCCGCGGGCCGAGAGCCTGATCGGCTGTTGCGCGAAGAGCTCGCGCTGATTGGCCGCGCGGGCGAGTGCGACATGCTCGCTGCCACCGGCGGCAGCAACGCGCACCGCGGCGCCATCTGGGCGCTTGGTCTGCTGGTTGCGGCGCTCGCCTTGCGCAGCGACGCGACCCCGGGCGAAGTCGCGGCGCAGGCGGGACGCATCGCGGCCTTTCCGGATCGCTTCGCGCCGTTGCGGGGCACGAACGGCGCGAGCGTATGCCGACGCTATGGCGTGCGGGGTGCGCGCGGCGAAGCCAGCGACGGCTTTCCGCACGTAGTGAACATCGGCCTTCCCGCGTTGCGGGCGGCGCGCGCCAGGGGAGCCGGCGAGACCTGCGCCCGGCTCGATGCGCTGATGGCGATCATGGCCCGCCTCGACGACACCTGTCTGCTGCATCGAGGCGGTGCCGCTGCGCTCCACGCAGCACAAGGCGGCGCTCGCGAAGTTCTTGCCGCGGGCGGCAGCTCGACTGCCGCCGGCCGGCGGGCGCTGTTGCGCCTAGACGCCGACCTGCTGGCGCGCCGCGCCTCGCCCGGCGGCTGCGCCGACCTGCTCGCGGCCTGCTTATTTCTCGATCGCGCAGCCACGGCGGCTGCGCCCATCTTCTCCGCCCCTACCCGGTGACCGTATGGAAAGATTTCAACTCGACTATCCCGCCTTACACACCGTACCGCGCCGCGTGCATATCGGCGTGGTCGGTTCCGGTGATCTGGAGGTGCTGCTCGAGCCCTCGCCGGACAGCCGCGCGCACGTGCTGGTGAACACCAGCGTGGCGGGTTTCGGTGCGGCCTGGAAGAACGTGCTGGACCGCTTTTTCACGCGCTTTCAGGGCGCGGCGTCGATCGAAATCAACGATTTCGGCGCCACGCCGGGCACCGTGATGCTGCGCTTGGAGCAGGCGGCCGAGGCAGCTCGCGAATGAATGTCGATGCCGAATCGCAGGTCGCCGCACAGAGGGGCTACCGGCGTTTTCTGAAGCGCCGCAGCTTCATCGAGATGCGCGCGCGGGAGCGCGCCCGCGCCGTGCTCGATACCGGCAGCTTTCGCGAACTGCTCGGGCCGTTCGATCGGGTCAAGTCCCCGTGGCTGCCTCTACAGGGCATCGTCGCTCAGGCCGACGACGGCGTGGTGCTGGCGCGCGGCACACTGGACGGGCGGCCTGCGCTGGTGGCCGCGATCGAAAGCGCCTATCAAGGCGGCAGCTTGGGAGAGGTCTCGGGCGCCAAGATCGCGGGGGCGTTGGAGCTCGCCTGCCGCGACTGCGAGCAGGGCCGATCAGTGCTGCCGGTATTGCTGCTGGAAACCGGCGGCGTGCGCTTGCAGGAAGCGAACTTGGGACTTGCGGCCATTGCCGAGATCCACGCCGCCATCGTCGCGCTGCGACGGTACGTACCGGTGGTGGGCGTGGTCGCCGGCATGGTCGGCTGCTTCGGCGGGATGTCGCTGGCGGCGGCGCTGTGCAGCCGACTCATCGTCACGCGCCAGGCGCGGCTCGGCATGAACGGCCCGGAAGTGATCGAACAGGAGGCGGGCATTGCCGAACTGGATGCGGCGGACCGTACCTTGATCTGGAGCCTGATCGGCGGTGAGCAGCGCTGCGCCGTGGGGTTTGCCGATGATCTTGTGGAGGACGACGCCGAGGCCATCGCGGCGGCGGTGCGCCACGCCGCGCTGCGCAGCACTCCCGCACTGCCGCGCTCCGTACAGGTCGAGCGCTACCTTGCGCGTCTGGCCGGCATCGATCCGCAGGAACCACTGGACGCCGTGGCGCTGCGCGCGCTCTGGAAAGAATCGGTCCCATGAGTACCGAGTCGAGTCCATCCCAGCGCGGCCGTCTCTGGTTCGAGGCGCTGACGGGCGGTGCGGGCGCAGTCGCGAGCGGTCTGCGCACTGTATGCGTCGCCGATGCGCCACTGGGCGGCGAGGCGGTGCGCTTCATTGCCGTCGTGCCCGATGCACAAAACCGTTTTCCGCGCGCGCGCGGGGGCGAGGTAGGTATCGACGAGGGTTGGGCGCTGGCGCTGTACGTGCGCCAGGTCATTGCAGCCGACCGCGAAGGAGCACGCCGCCCGATCATCGCCATCGTCGATGTGGCCGGTCAGGCTTACGGTCGCCGTGAGGAATTGCTCGGCATCCATCTGTCGTGCGCCGCGGCAGTGGATGCGTACGCGTCGGCACGTCTCGCCGGGCACCCGGTGATTTCGCTGCTGGTCGGAACGGCAATGTCGGGCGCCTTCCTCGCGCACGGCTATCAGGCCAACCGAATCATCGCGCTCGATTCGCCGGAAGTCATGGTACAGGCCATGGGCAAGCAATCGGCGGCGCGGATCACGCGACGCAGCGTAGCGGAACTGGACGTGCTGGGCTGCACATTCGCGCCGATGGCCTACGACATCCGTTCCTTCGCGAAACTCGGCCTGGTGTACAAACTGATATCGGGTGTTGACGCCGACGCCCCGCGGCAAACCGACGTCGGGTGCGTGCGCACGGAACTGCTCCGCGCCGTCGCCGATACCCGTGCGGGCGCGCGAGATTTGAGGAGCAGACTGGGATCGCCGCAAGCCCGTGAATCGCGCGCGGCGTCGATCGAGGTGCGCCGGCGTCTGGCGGAGCAGTGGAATGCTCCTTGATGCGGCGCCTGCCGTGCATGCGTTGCTGCGCGTGACGGACCCTGATGCGCTGATCTGGGACGCGAGCCGGCCGCACTGGGCTGGGGCTGCCCTGCAACTCGCGCCCTGGGCCGTTATACGGCGCGTGGCACCGCGGCCCGGCCTTTGGCCCGTGGGCGTGCGCGGTGACGTGCGCTCGCAGCGCGCGGCCGCCTGGCTGCCGCATCACGCGACAGGGGAGTGCATCACGCCGCAGCGCTTGGCCGCGACACGGGCCTGGCGGGAGCACCGGCGCGCCACGGCTACTGCGTCCATCGCCGTGCTCGACGAAGTGGCCGACATCTTCGTGATGCATGGGTTCGCCGGCCGCTGGGGTCCCGGCGGCAGCGTCGGTTTCGAGCTCGCGAGCGGCGTGCGCTTTACCACGCCGGACAGCGATCTCGACCTGGTGCTGAGCGCCGAGCTGCCGGTGACGCGCATCGATGCAGCCCGTCTGCATACCGATTTGTCGGCGCTACCGGTACGTATCGACTTGCTGCTGGAAACTCCGCGGGGCGCCGCCGTACTCGCCGAGTACGCGCGTGGCGTGGACGCCATTCTGTTGCGTTCCGTGCAGGGGCCGCGATTGGTGCGCGATCCCTGGAACGCCGACGGCTCGAGGATCGACACCCGGTGAGCGTCGCCTACCTGTTCCCGGGCCAGGGCGCGCAGACCGCCGGTTTTCTGCACCGCCTGCCCAGACATCCGGCGGTGAGCGCCACTCTGGACGAGGCCGGCGCAGTGCTCGGCCTGGATGTCATGAATCTGGACGGCGCCGCGGCGCTCGCATCCACCGTCGCCGTACAGCTCGGCCTGCTCATCGCCGGCGTCGCCGTGCTGCGCGCGCTGGAGTACGAGGGTCTGCAGGCCGACGCGGCGGCTGGTCTATCGGTCGGCGCGTTCGGCGCAGCGGTGGCCTGCGGTGCGCTCCGCTTCGCGGACGCGCTGCCGCTCGTGAAACTGCGGGGCGAGTGCATGGAACGGGCGTATCCACGAGGGTTTGGTCTGGCCGCCATCGTCGGTCTGGATGAGCATCGCGTGGCCGCCATCGTCGAGCGGCTCGGCGGCGCCGGCGCGCAGCTCTACATGGCCGCCATCAACGCGCCGACGCAGATTGTGGTGAGCGGCGCCGATCGCGCCCTGGACGCCGCGGTCGATGAGGCGCGCCGCGAGGGGGCACAGCGGGCGGAACGCATGGCGGTCACCGTGCCCTCGCATAGCCCGCTGCTCGACTCCGTGGCTCGGCGGCTTGGGATGGCGCTGGCCGCGATAGACATGCATGACCCGCGGCGGCCTTACGTCAGCAATCGCCGCGCGCGGGCGGTGCGCGATGCGCAAGGCGTGCGCGACGATTTGATCTACAACGTCGCCCACGTCGTGCGCTGGCACGACTCGGTGACGGTGCTCTATGAATTGGGCGTGCGGCTGTTCATCGAGCCGCCGCCGGGCCAGGTGCTGAGCCGGCTGGCGCAACAGGCGTTTCCCGAGGCGCGTGCGGTGGGGGTCGAAGACGCGCGACTCGATTCCGTTGTGTTGCTGGCGCAGCGCGAGCGGCGCTCAACGGCTTGAACCGAGGCGCTTGCGATGGGGCGACCGGCGGCGCTTAAGGGTTTGCACCTTCCACGAGAAATACTCGGCTGCTCGCTGCCTTATGGCGCAACGGCGTGATCGCCTGATAGTCCGGAGAATCTTCGAACGATCGAGCCGCCGCGAGGCTGTCGAACTCGATGACGACAATTCGGCCTCGGGGAGGATCACCTTCCACGGCCAGGGTTTGGCCGCCGCGCACCAGATATTTCCCGCCGAACTTCGCGGCGATCGGCGGCACGGCGGCCGCGTATTGCTTGTAGGCTTCCGGGTCGGTGACGGTGATCTCGGCGATCACATATCCCTTGGGTGAGACGGCCGCGGCGTGCAGCAGGGTGAGCCCCGCGGCGGCGATCATCACGGCCGCGGCGACCGTGACTCGAAAATTCGCTTTGCTCATATGCAATCCCCTTCTCGTATCGGCGGGATCAAACGGGCCGCGGTAGCGTCGGCTCACCCATCAATATGGCCCGCGAGCCTGCGGCGAGTTCGGCGTCGAGACGCGACCGATCGAGCGCGCCTTCCCAGCGCGCGATCACGATGGTCGCAACGCCGTTGCCGATGATATTGGTCAGCGCACGGGCTTCGCTCATGAACCGGTCGATGCCCAAAATCAACGCCAGCCCCGCCACCGGTACCGAGGGCACCACCATCAAAGTCGCGGCCAAGGTGATGAAGCCCGCCCCGGTGACGCCCGAAGCACCCTTCGACGTGAGCATCGCCACCGCCAGTATGGCGAGTTGCTGGGGCAGTGTCAGGTCTATGTTGAGAGCCTGTGCGACGAACAAGGCCGCCATCGTGAGGTAGATGTTGGTCCCGTCCAGATTGAACGAATACCCGATGGGAATTACCAGGCCAACCACCTGCCTGGGGCACCCCAAACGTTCCAGCTTCAGCATCAAGGGGGGCAACGCGACCTCGGACGACGAAGTGCCGAGCACTACCAGCAGCTCATCTCGAATATACCGCAGGAAGAGCAGAATGCTGAAACCCGCCATTCGTGCGACAAACCCCAACACGATCAGTACGAACAGCAAACAGGTCAGATAGAAGCTGCCCATGAGTTTGAGCAGCGGTGCCAAGCTGTGAACGCCGTACTTGCCCACCGTGAACGCCATCGCGCTGCCCGCGCCGATCGGGGCGAGCAGCATGACCATGCCGATCATTTTGAAGAAGGCCTTGGAGAGAGCCTCGAACACCCGCAGCACCGGCTGCGCCGCCTCGCCCATGGCCATCAGCGCGAGGCCCGTCAAAACCGCCAATAGAAGAACCTGGAGCAAGTCGCCGCCATTCGTAAAGGCATCCGTGAAGGTCTTGGGGATGATGTGCAGCAGGAACTCGACGGCCGATTGCTCCTTGGCCTGTTCGGCATACTTGGCGACCGCCCCCGCATCGAGCGTGGCCGGGTCCACATTGAATCCATGGCCGGGTTTCACGACATTGACGATCACCAGTCCGATGATCAGAGAGAACGTGGAGATCACTTCGAAGTAGACGATCGCCTTCAGCGCGACCCGGCCGACCTGTTTCGCATGAGCGCCGCTTGCGATGCCCAGCACCACGGTTAGAAAGATCACCGGCGCGATCAGCATCTTGATCAGCGCAATGAACCCGTCGCCGAACGGCTTGAGAGCTACTCCAGCCGCGGGCCAGAAATAGCCGATCAGCACACCGCAGACGATGGCGCATAGCACCACCAGGTAGAAGCGGGATACGCTGGCCTTTATGATCGATCTCCGCGGAAGTATCGACTTCTTATTCGAGGCACGCTGACTGCGTACCTTGGCATTATTTTTGCGATGACGGCTGTTGTTGGGAATTGCACATTCGCTTAGTCGCCGCCGGTGGCGACTAAGCGCATTGCCGCGCGCGCGAGCGCGTTACTCCCGCAAGGCCGGGGTATCAGGCAAGCGTGAAACGCAACTCGCCGAGATTGCCCACCGAACAGGCGATCCGATCGCCCGCCTTGAGCCACACCTGCTTCTCCTTGGGCATGCCGAGGATCACTCCGGGCGGCGTCCCCGTGAAGATCAGGTCGCCCGGCTCGAGCGCGAAATGCCGGCTGATGTAGGAGACGAGAAAGTCCGTGTTGTACACCAGCGAGCTCGTGTTGGAGTGCTGGCGCGTTTCACCGTTGACGCGGCATTCGATGTTCAGGTTGTTCGGATCCTCGACCAGGTCCGCACATACGAAGTAGGGGCCGATCGGCGCAAAATCGTCCAGCGTCTTGCCGATCATCCACTGATGCCCGTCGAGCTCGAGCTGAAGATCGCGTGCCGTAAAATCGTTCGACGTGCAGTAGCCGGCGATGTACTGGGACGCTTCTTCGAGTTTCACATCATGCGCATGGCGTCCGATGACGAGGAGCAGCTCCACTTCGTAGTCGAACTTGGTCGCCACCTCGGTGGGCAGGCGAATGGTCGCGCCATGGCTGGTGAGCGCGTTGTTGTACTTGTTGAAGAGGATGGGGATCGCCGGCACCTTCTCGCCCGCTTCCTTGGCGTGCTCGCGATAGTTCAGCCCGATGCAGATGATCTTGCCGGGATTGGCGAACAGCCGCCCGTGCGTGATCTGGGCCTCATCCACGTACAGCCTGTCGGCGTGGCGCGCCTTCTGCGCCGCGGCGGCGAGTTGTGCGAGCTCGGGGGCGCCGCCCTGCTGAAGCAGATCGTCCAGCGTCAGGGGTACCGCACGGTGCAGGGCGAGCGCGGCGCGGCGCACATCGAGAATTCCGCGATCGGTTTTCACGCCCAGCGTATCGCCGTGCTCCGTGCGTATGGACAAGAGCGTCATCCCGCGCGGCATATCATGCGAGGCCGACGAATGTCGGCGTTGCCGGGCGGGCGCCGCGCCAACCGCCGCCCCGGTCGCGGGACCTGCCGTCCCGGCACCCGCGGCACCGGCAGCAGCGGCGGTGGTCGCGATTCCGGCGGCCGTCGCGATTCCTGCGAGCGAGGTCTCGGCGGCGCTCTTCAAGAATTCACGGCGGCTGCTGCTCATCGCTCATCCACATTGCAGGCGTCCTCGACCGGCGTGGGGTCGGGCACGTCGAACTGCATGGCAAACTGCGACCCACGGTCATCTTCCGCGCTGATCGTAACGCTGTGCGCACGAAGGATCTTCTTCAATGCATCCTTGGGCACGGAGATCGAGGTCTTGTCCGTTCCCGCCGCCCACTTGTCCTCCTCTTCCCTGGCGGCGTCCGTGCGATACCGGACCACGACCTTCGGAAAGTAGGACGTTCCATGAATTTCCTCGGGCTCGACGTAGACGATTTTCAGCGCGCTTCCGGCCAGAAGATTGGCGGCGAGCCATTTGCCCTTGTGCGGGTGAGACCCCGTACCGGGGATGCAGTCCAGGGCCAACGCGGGACGATTGGCAGCTTGATCGTGCGGCGGCGCCAGGAATTTGCCCGTCAAGGTGAATCGCGTGAAAGTCAGCGAGCGCGCAGCATCCGTATTTTGCGATTGCTGCCAAAGTTTCGCCGATGCGGATGGTTGCGGCGGCGGCTGCGCGAATCCGCATGAGGCCCACACGAGCGGCAATAGCAGAAACAGCGCGGCTGGTTTCATCGTTGCATTATCCGGCATTTTATTGCGAACGTCGAACTCGACCTTGACGGTGGGCCGGGACGCGGTAGGATCGCGGCGACGTTCGAGGAGGGAAGAGATGCGAAATTGGATGCTCTGTTCATGTGTCGCGCTGGCGTTGCCCGGTCTTGCGCTCGCGCAGCAGCCCGCGGCGGTGGAAAAAAAAGAGCCCACTGGCACGTCACACAATACCGTGCCACGGCCGAAACTGGCCGACCTGCTCGAAGTCAGGGTGCGGGCGGCGTGGGCTACGTTCAAGAACAAAGACAAAGACGGCTACGCAAAATTTCTCGCCGACGACTTCCAGGCGGTGGAAGCCGACGGCGAGGGCGAGCGCAATAGGCTCCATGTGCTACGCGAAGTCGAGCACTGCATGTACAGCGACTACCTGCTGCAGTTCTTTCAGGTGCAGCCGCTCGGACCCGACGATGCCTTCGTCACCTACGAGAGCAGCATGCAATTCCCGAAAGGCTCCGCGCTTCGTTTCCGAAGAGTGTTCATCGGCGAACTGTGGACCAAACGTAGCGGCGACTGGAAGATGATGCGCTACCAGGAGACGTTGGTCCGGTAGTTCACTGCGCTGCATACACACCCACGCAGCCATCGGCGACGACGGTCTCGCAATTGGTGCCGCCCGAGGGCAGCGGCACGAAGATGTGGTTGTTGATGGGATCGGCCGCGACACTGTGCGCGTTGCCGTTCGTGGGTACGTTTTGCAGCCACTGCCGGGTCCCGGCGTTGATGACGCCGAGAACCGGGCCGGTGGGCATGTCTCTGGCCCCCAGGTAGTAGTTGTTGTCGCCCGGGTTGTACCAGGTCTCATCGACGAACCCGACATTGTTGATGGTCGTGATGACCGCCCCGGTGGTGCCGTTGATGATGATGGTGTTTGGCGCGAACGCGCGCCCGTCATGATCGGCGCAACCGATCATGACATCCGTGCCCGGCCCGACATTGAGGCCCGTGGGCATGCAGTTGTAGATCGGGAAGCTGTTGATGATCGCCGGCACGTATTTAGTGACCCCGCCGACGGTGATCTTATGGAGGGGATCAATGACATCGACGCTGCCCACGGTAATGTCACCGGTCGTATTTCCATTGGTCAGCAGGAAGGTGTGGGTAGGGGCGTAATAAGCCATTCCACCCAAGCCAGCGGGAGATATGGCACCCACACAGCCTGCGGGCGTTCCCGGTCCGGCTGCGCAGAAGACCCCGCCCGCCTGGGTCGGAGTAGTCGCCGTGACCATCGGCCCGTGATGACAAGGCACATCCGGGTTGAAACCCGCGGCATGGCCGGAGGCACCGGACGGAACGGCCGGCAGTCCCGACTGGCCGGGCACACTGGGCGCGCCGGGGCTCATAGTCAGGAATTGCAGAGACGGATCCGGGCAGGAGAATCCACCCACGGCATTGGCGCCGCCGTCATCGATCAGCACGGTAGTGTCATTCTGCGCCGCACCGTCGTAGTAGATCTGGCCCAGAATGCACGAGGCGTAGTTTGCAGGAAACGTCGTGAAAATACCGCCACCGGGACTAAAGGGTGCCTGAGTGCCGGCGTCAGCTTTCGTGTAGCCCGCCGATCCATACGGCAGACAGTGCGCCAGCATGTTGTTCGAGGACCGTGTGACGATCCCGGTGACGTCGATGATGCTGACGAAGGGTAACCCCGGATCGCCGTTGATGATGGCAACCAGGTACCGAGAGGAACCATCCTGCGGAAACGTGACGACGGCACCGGTGGTTGCAATTTCATCGCCGCGCAGGTCGCCGCACGTAGGATCGGAGAAGGCTCTGCCGTTGGCGGACGCCATGCACGCACTGACGCCGTTGGGGCCGTCATAGTCGGGAGAAGTGCCGGTCGGTATGACCGCGGTCACCACGGGGGGCGACGTATACTTGCTGGCGATCATCGGCGCCAAGTCGAAGACGTTCAGAGTCGAGCTGCCATTCCCGACAAACAGGAAATTCCCGTCGCCCGAGACTTCGAGACCGTTCGGGCCAGACAGCGGGTTCAAGTTGTTGGCTCGCGAAGCGCAGCATTGGCCGCCCAGAAATCCGCCAAAATGGCCGTTGGGACCAAAGAAACCCGGAAGCCGGAAGCCATTGGTCTTGCAACCAAACCGCGTGTAGTTGCCCTGCGCGGTGGTGATGGGGGGAATGGTCTCGCCCGCCGTGCTCGTGGTCGAGGTATCCGCCCAGCACGAGCTGGCATTGTCCCCCGCCTCGGCAATGGAATTGTCGCCGCCGATGGCCCATAAGGCGATGTTGCTAATCGTGCTGAACACCGGAACATCGAGGCCGATGCGATCCGACACGGTGTAAGTGCGGGTGGTGGGATCCACCCAGCTGATGTCGAAGATGTTGAACGGGCCGCCGGGCTCGCCGTTGGGATTGTGTTCCGGCACCAGCATGACGTCGATCAGTCCGATCGGCCCGTTTTTTTGCGTACCGCAGACGGGACAGCCCGAGGAGCTGCCTCCGCCTCCGCAACTGTTCAAGACGAAAAGCGCTCCGATCAGCGCGAGGAGGTTTCGTAGCGGAACCATTTTAGTTTTCATCCAATCTTCTCCAACGATATTTGGCGGGTGCAAGCAAGGCGCTCAACGCCCGATCAAAACCGAAACTGAAGAGTCTCGAGAAACACATAGTAATTTCGGGGCAGAATGCCCTGCACACTTGGAGTCTTGAGCTGATCCAAGTTGACTTCCGATTTGACCATTACCCAGTAATTGAGATACCAGTTGACTCCGACAGTGAACTGATCGGTGTGCTCGTAGAACGGCGGGGCGATAACCGGCGTGATCGGGCAGGCGGGGATGGTCGTGGCGTCGCAACTCGACCCCGGCGCGTCCCCAATCAGCCTCGAATAACGGAACTTGAGTGCCCAAGCACCCCAGCCGGGAGTTCCCGATTCGCCGGGAGATGCAGGTCCTATAACCGGGTGCCGAACGCGGGGAAGGGCGTTCAGCGGCTCGGTTTCTCCGGTGAGGAAGTAGGTGGCCGACACGTAGTAGCCCTCGCCCGTGACGGGGGGCTGGCTATTGAATCCGATGCCGCCGTTGGCGAGCGAACCGATGTCGGCACGATCCTCTTGGAGATGAGCGTATTCACCGCGAATACCCACCGGCCCATCCAGCCAGGAGAAGAACCCGTTATATCGATTGACGTTGCCGTTGATCCGGAACTGCGGAATGATGGTATAGGTGCCGTCGTTCATGGCGCCGCTGTAGCTCAGTTCGGTGGTGGTCAGGCCTCTGGATCGGCTATGTTCGTAGGAACCGCCGAAACCCATTCCATTCAACCAATTGATGTCGGTATTTTTGAACGGGGAAAAACGCAGCCTGCCCACCACTTCGGGCTCGTTGGTCGTTCCGCTGGCGAGCAGTCCCTCTCCATTGAACGCACCGAGCCAGTATTCCGCGACACCGCGGCCCAATTCTCCGTGTATTTCGAGGCCGGGGGCGCGAAAAGCACCGCCGGCATCGGGGTAGAGAACGGAGATGATGGATCGATTGTAGAACTCGACGGCGGTATCCGCGGCGCCGACTTCCATCGAAAAGGGCACCTTGAACTGGCCTCCCGTGATGCTGAAGGCTTTCCAAGGCTTGAAATCCAGAAACGCGTCGCGGACGGTGGGGCTGGAGATGGTCTCGACCATGAGGGTGTAGTCGAGTTGCTTACCGTAGTTGCCTTGAAAGCCGAAGCGCGCACGCGTGATCGAAAAGGAATCCGGTGGCGTGCCGTATTGATTGCCGTACACGGTGTACTGACCGTCCACGTATCCGACGGGCATGAGGGTGAATTGGCCGTCGGCACTCCTCAGAAAGAAATGCTCCCCGTTCCAACCGGCGGTTGCTGCCGGAGGAGGTTCGGCGGCTTTCTTTTGCAGGGCGGTGACCTCCTTTTGAAGCGCATCGACATCCGCGCGCGTGGCCGGCGTCGGTGCATTGGCCGCCGGCGGTCCGGCGGGAGTCGGCGCCACAGCGCCTGTGGTGGGCGCCGTGGTGCCGGTGGCGGCGGCCGAACCGGCCGGGGCGAGCCGCTGGATCAACGCCTTCAGTTCCGCCACTTCGCGGCGCAGTTGCTGGACCTCGTCCTCGGACGCCACATTGGTCGTCGAGCTACCGGCAGGCCTGGCGTTCTGGGCGAAAGCCAGCGGACCCGGCGCAATGCAAAATGAGATCAGGAGCACACACCACAATTTTGGCGAGCACATGTTTTTCCCTTTATTTTTACTCAGAGAACTTCCCCGACGAGTGGAGGCGCGCAGGTTGCAGCGCCCGCGGTCCGCACGGGGCACGCCCAAACGATCGTTTCGCCCTGGCGAAGCGAGTTCGGCGCGCCGCGATACTTGGCCTTTGAGCGACATCCCCTTCGATAATCTTGACATTTCTTGTTACGGCCCACGGTCTGCAGCCTCAGGCGATCATCGCGATGAAGATTCCCCTTGGGAATTGCACATTCGCTTAGGCGGCCTTACAGTAACCTCAGGATCAGGCCAAGTCCGACATCAAGAATCGCGCTGATCCTGTCGCTGGAGTGTGCCGTGAGCCCCCCACACAAGCCGAAGCTGCCCCGCCGCGTCGGAATCTTCGCGCAGTTACTGTTGGCGTTTCTGCTGGTGGCACTGCTGCCCCTGGCCACGTTCTGGCAATTCGAGCGGTCCCGCAGCATCCAGGATGGCGAAGACGGCGCACAGGAGCGGCTGCGCCTCTTCTCCGAACGCGTCGTGCAGCAGGTGAACGACTGGACCCAGCAGAATCTGTCGGTGCTGAAGCTTGCGGCCAGTCTGCCGGAAACCATCTCGATGGATCCTCGGGCGCACAAGCGGATGGTCGCCTCCGTAGCGCAACAACTCCCCTGGGCCTATCTGATTCATTCGACCGACCTTGCGGGCATGAATGTTGCGCGAAGCGACGATCAGCCGCCCACCTCGTATCGATTCCGCAGCTACTACGCGGACGTCATGCAGGGCGCCGCGTATTCCGCCGACATTCAGATCGGGCATACCTATAGAAAACCCGCGTTCATGATGGCGGTGCCGATCTCCGACCCGAGCGGAGAAGTACGCGGCATGCTGGTCGAGGCAGCCACGCTCGATGCGGTCAGCAGGGCCGTCACCTCCGCCAATTTGGGCCGTACCGGTTTTGCGTTCTTGATGACGCCGGAAGGGCGCCTCATCGCCAATGCGCACGAGCCCTCGAATCAAGACCTCAAGGACTACAGCACTCATCCGGCATTTGCCGCGGCGAAAGCCGGCAAGGAGGGAATCCAACACTATGTATTGGACGGCATTGACCGTATCGCAATGATCCGCCGCACCGATCTCGGTTGGATCGCCGTGGCCCAGCAGAATACCCAGGAAAGCCTTGCGGGGGTCAACCAAGCCACCCGCAGCGCTTTGTTCCTGCTCGTCGTCACCGCGGCCCTGGTCACCCTGCTCTCGCTGATGGTTGCCCGCGGCTTTGCCCGGCCGATCGAACGAGTCACACAAATCGCCGATCAAATCAGCCAAGGCAATCTGGATTTCACCATTTCGACGAAGCGCCGCGATCAGATCGGCGACCTGGTCCGCGCCATGCAGGGCGTGAGGCAAACACTGCAACGTTTCGTGGACGCGGAGCGGCAGATCGCCCGGGAGCACGAACGCGGCGATATTGATTTCAAGATCGACAGCGATTCGTTCAGCGGCGTCTACAAGGAGATGGCCGATGCGGTCAACGATCTGGTGGCCGAACAAGTCGCCCTGGCGATGATGATGCGCGACGTCATTGAGCGCTACGCCGTCGGCGACTTCTCCGTGAATTTGCCGCAGCTGCCCGGCAAGAAGCGAATGCTGACGGAGGCCATCGACATGGCACGTCATAACCTGATTGCGATGCAGGAGCAGATCGTCTGTCTGGTGGGCGCGGCGGCGCGCGGAGATTTTTCGGTGCGCGGCGACGAAACGTCCTTCCAGAACGCTTTTCGCGACATGGTCCGGCATCTCAACCATTTGATGGAGACCGCCGACTCCGGTCTTGGCGAAGTCGCCTCGGTGCTTGCGGCGGTTGCCAAGGGCAATCTCACCGTGCAAATGAGGGGCGCCTATGAAGGAACGTTCGCCGACCTCAAACGCGACATCAATACCACCGTCGAGGCCCTGGCGACGCTCATCCATCAGATAGAGTTCAACCGAGGCTTGTTGCGTGCAACCCTCGAACATCTCCCGCAAGGCGTGAGCGTCGTGGATGCAGACCTGCGGCTGGTCGCATGGAACCGCCGCTACATAGAAATTTTTCACTACCCTCCCGACCTCGTCCGGGTCGGCCAGCCGATTGAGGCGCTCATGCGCTACAACGCCGGACGCGGACTGTTTGGCCGCGGCGACGCGGAGGCGCACATCCAAAGGCGTATCCATCACCTGCGGTTGGGAAGCACCCATGCGCACGAGCGCGAATTGCCAGGCGACGTGGTGCTGGAAATCCGGGGCAATCCGGTGCCGGGGGTCGGCTACGCGACGTCCTACACCGATATAAGCGCCTATAAGCGCGTCGAAGATAAATTGCGGGCGCTCGCCGAATCGCTGGAGCGGCGGGTTCTGGAGCGAACCTGTGATTTGCAGCGCGCGATGGCCGAAGCGGATCGCGCGAATCGATCGAAAAGCAAATTCCTGGCGGCCGCGGTGCACGATTTGTCGCAACCGATCAACGCTGCCCGCCTATACGTCTCCGCGATCAAGGAGGAGCTTCGCAATCAGCCTGCCGCGGATCTTGCCGAGCACGCCGAACGTTCGTTCGCATCCGTCGAAGGGCTGTTCGCAAGTTTGATGGACATTTCGCGCCTGGAATCCGGAAAGCTCAAACTCAAACTCGAAGATGTCCGGCTGGCTCCGGTGCTGGAATCTCTGTCGCGCGAATTCAGGATGCTTGCGCTGTCTCAGGGCCTGGAATTGCGTTGCGTGATGACCAGGGCCGTGGTGCGCACGGATATCGCGCTGTTGCGCCGGGTTTTGCAGAACTTCCTCTCCAACGCAGTCCGCTACACGACTTCCGGCAGGATCTTGTTGGGAGTGCGTCGCGTCCGCTCAGCCTTCCGAATCGAGGTATGGGACACGGGATGCGGCATTGCCGCCGGTAAGACCGATGAGATCTTCGAGGAATTTCGCAGGCTCGACTCCCGGCAATCGGGCATCGAGCGCGGCGCCGGCCTCGGGCTCGCCATCGTCAGGACCATCGCCAAGCTGCTGAACTACGAAGTCAGGGTGCGTTCCTGGACCGGTCTTGGCAGCATGTTTTCGATAGAAGTCCCGCAAGGCAACGTATCGATGCTTCAGGAGGCGGCCGCGATCGCGCCCGTCGCGGAGGGTGGGCTGCTGGGACGCAAGGTTTGGTACATCGACGATGACCGCGATGTGCGCGACGCGACCCGAACACTGCTCGAACGGTGGGGGTGTCAGGTGACGCTTTGCTTCAGCGGCAGCGAGTGCCTGAACATCGTGCGCCGCATGAACGCCCCCGACCTGTTGATCCTCGACTACGGCCTCGGCGACTGCGTAGGTCCCGATTTGCTGCCTGAACTCGAGTCGATCTGGGGGCGCGTCGTGCCCGTGGTCATCGTCTCCGGCGAGCATGCCGCGCTGTTGCACGAAGCGCTCGGCAACGCACCGTGGCCGGTGTTGGCGAAGCCGGTGCGCCCGGAGGATCTGCGCGCGGAAATGTCGGCAATATTCGCAGTGGCTACTTCGGACTCTTGATCTTAAGGTTCCGCACCGTCTCGCTCCAAATCCAGTTCCGTCACCAGAATCACCGCCTGCGTCCGCGTACTCACGCGCAGCTTGCGCAAGATCGCCGTGACGTGCGCCCTGACCGTACCCTCCGAGACGTGGAGATTATCGGCGATCTGCTTGTTGAGCATGCCGTCGGTGAGATACTTGAGCACCCGGAATTGCTGCGGAGTCAGGGTCGTAAGTTGGTCTTGTAGCAGACTGCGGCCGGTAGCGCCCGCGCCATCATCATGTTCCGGAAACCATCGTTCGCCGCGGATGACGCAGGACAGGGCCTGCCCAATGGTATCGATCGATGCCGATTTCGGAATGAACGCGGAAGCACCCAGTTGGCGCGCGCGGCCTATGGTTTCGGCGTAGGCGCCGCCGGAAATGATTGCCACTGAAACTTCGGGATATTCCCCGCGCAGGAACACCAGGGATGACAGGCCAAGCGAACCGGGCATCCGAAGATCGAGCAGAACCAGTCTCACGTCGCTGCATCGGGCCAGCGCCTGCTCGAGTTCGTCGTGACTCGCCGCTTCCATCAATACTGCCTCCGGCATGAGCCGCTTCAGCGTGAGCACCAGCGCGGCCCTGAACATGGGATGGTCTTCGGCGACGATGATCGTCGGTGTATTCACTGCGCGCCCGCAGAGGCAGCCTGCTCGGACGTGCGGCGCCTCGCATCGATGGGCCAACGGGTCCAAGAACCATCGGGCTCGGCGACGAAGAACGCGTCATGGAGATTGATGGTCGGGTCGCAATGGCCGGGCTGAAGCCACACCGTACCCCCTAACTTCGGCGCATCGATCGGCGGCGGCAGTTCGGCGTCGCCCGCAGCAATCCCGGCTTCGAACGCCAAGGGATCCTGCCACCTTCCTTCGAGAGCGCGGAGCGCAGCGGGGTGAAAAATCGCGCCGTGCTCGTCGCCCATGCCGAACCATGTAGAACCCACCGCGGCCCCCGATAGGATCTTCGCCGGCGGCCCGTCGGCGCTGAGCGTCTTGAACCCCGCATCCACGGTTACATGCGTGCGATGGCGCGCGGACACAACGGTTGAGGCAAGCGCCAGCGCAGCGGAAAATGGCCAGGTGCCGCCGTCCGTCCCGCCGCAGGCGCCGTACTGCACGTCCATCACCGCGTATGACCCCGCCTGTATTTCCGTGAAGACACCGCTTGCCAGATCGCTGGTATGGGTGCCGGTGCCGCCGCCGGACACTGTTTCCGGCTTCAGGTTCGCGGCCCGCAGTTCGCTCACGATGGCCGCCAGCACACCGAGCGCCTTGTCATTGGCAAGAATGCGGGCGCGTGTGTCCGAGATATGCTGCAAATGACCCGCGTAACCTTGAACGCCTGCAAAACGTGCTCCTGGGATCGCTTCGACCGTGCGCGCGAACTCGACGACCTCATTCGCCCGGACGCCGGTGCGGCGCTGTCCCAAGTCGATATCCACCAATAAATTCAGGACGACTCCCCGCGCTCGCGCCGCCGCCCCAAGCGCCTCGGCCAAGATACGGTCGTCGACGACGGCGGCAAATTTGCCGCAAGTTGCGAGCGCCGCGACCCGCCGCGCATCCTTGACGGACGCCGGTGAGGTCAACAAGATGTTGGCGATCCCCGATTCGGCGAAAGCCTCGGCCTCCCCGATGGTTTGCGCGCAGACGCCCACCGCGCCTTTCGCGATTTGCAGCTTCGCAAGGGTGGAACACTTGTGCATCTTTCCATGTGCGCGGAGTTTGACCCCGGCGGCGTCGCACCGCGCCTGCATCACATGGAGATTTTGCTCCAATGTTTCGCGGATCAGAACGAGCAGCGGAGTGGTGAAAACCTGAAGGCGGCTGAAATCGACCGGCATGGAACTACCTCACAATAATGCGATCATTGCATGCCATCGGCAAATTTGCTGTCCGGCCGCATCCGGTGCGCGAGCAGAACACCGACTCCCATGAGTATCATGCTGCCGACGAAGGGCAACTGCCAGTTCCCGGTTCGGTCGATGAGATAGCCGGCGACAACCGGGCTGATGATGGCCGCAAGCGCGGAGCCGGAATTCATGATGCCGCTGGCCGTACCGGAGTGGTCGGGTGCGATGTCCATGGGGGTGGCCCACATCGGGCCGATGGTCATTTCAGAGAAGAAAAAGCCGGCGGAGAGAAATACCACGGAAATTCCGCCACTGTGGGTGAACATCAGCGGAATCAGCGACAGCATGGATAAAAGCATGCAGACGGACACCATGGAACTGCGGGCCACGCGCAGATCGCCGCTGGCCTTGAGTATCCTGTCGGTGACCACGCCGCCCAATGTATCGCCGAGTACGCCGCCGAAGAATACGCCGGACGCGAACAACGCGGAGCGTTTGAGATCGAAGCCTTGATTGTGCTGGAAGTATTGCGGAATCCAGCTCAGGAACAGCCACAGGGTCCACCCATAGCAGAAATACACCGCGGTGACGGGTGCCATGCGTTTGAGCAGTCGGCGCCAGGGAACCTTGGGAGGAGCAGCGGCGAAGGCCGGCAATGAGGCGAGTTCGGGGGCGGTTACGCGCGGGTGGTCCTTCGGAAACTCGCGAAATGTCAGCGCCCACATTGCCACCCAGAGAAAGCTCAAGGCCGCGCAGGCGTAGAAGGACTGACGCCATCCGTAAACCGCCATGACCGCCACGATCGCCGCCGGGGCTACCGCGTTGCCGATTCGTGCGGCGGCATGGGTGATGCCCTGGGCGCGGCCGCGTTGGCCCATCGGCACCCAGCGCGACATGGCGGTGGTCGCGGCCGGAAACGTGGCTCCTTCGCCGAAGCCGAGCAGTATCCGGGCGAGCAGCATCGACGTCAGGCCGCCTGCCATACCCGTAAGAACGGTGGCGCCGGCCCAAATGCAGCCGCACACGATGAGCGTTCTGCGTGCTCCGAATCGGTCGCTGATCCAGCCGCCGATGATCTGAAAAATCAGATAAGGGTAGGCAAACGCGGAAAACACCAAACCAATTTCAGTCTTGTTGAAATTGAAATCCTTGGCGAATCCTACGGCGGCGGTGCTGACGTTGACACGATCCAGGTAGGTGATGAAGTACATGAGGCATAGCAACCCCAGGACGATGTGAGTCACTCGGAACCGCTTCATGCGTGGGGCCGCAGATTCAACATCGTTACTCCTGAAACGGTGGGCCGGCGCCGGAGTGAGTCTATATCCGCGTTTGGAAGACAATTGTCAAAGCAATCGCTCGCCAACGTGCGCCGGCATTGCGTTGACATGCTGATGAAAGCGCATTCAAACTGAGCCGGGAGAGGATATGACGGAAGCACTTCATACATCCAGGCACGCGTACGATGATCTCGCCTTGCGGTTGCGGCGTGAAACCGGCGGCGAGGTATTGTTCGATGACGGATCGCGCGGCCGTTATGCCACGGATGCATCGATTTACCAGATCATGCCGATCGGCGTATTTGTCCCGAGGAGCGCGCACGATGTCGGCGCGGCGATCGGCATTGCGCGCGATCTGCACGTGCCCGTCTTGGCACGCGGCGCGGGAACGAGTCAGTGTGGCCAAACCACGGGCGCCGCCCTGGTCGTCGACAACTCCAAGTATTTTTGCAACGTGCTCGAGCTGAACGTGGCGGCGCGCACGGCGACGGTTGAGCCGGGGGTGGTACTCGACCATCTGAACGAGCGGCTCAAACCCCACGGGCTCTGGTTTCCGGTGGACGTGTCAACGGGCGCGCAGGCGACGTTGGGCGGCATGGCGGGAAATAACTCCTGCGGCTCCAGATCCATCGCCTACGGCAACATGGTGCACAACGTGCTCGCGATGCAGGCATGGCTCTCCGACGGCGAATTGGTGGAGTTCGGTCCGGTGGCGCGATCGGGACCTCGGGCAGGCGGAATCGCGGAATTCGTCGGAGCCTTGGCGCGGAATAACCGCAGCGAGATCGAGGCTCATTGGCCAAAAGTCCTGAGGCGAGTCGCCGGCTACAACCTGGATATCTTCCACAACCAGAGTGAACGGCCGTACACGGACGACGGCAGCGTGAATCTTGCGCACCTGCTGATTGGTGCGGAAGGCACATTGGCCTATACGAAGAACATCACTCTGCGACTGTCGCCGTTGCCGCGTTTCAGAGTACTGGGAATCGTGAATTTCCCGACGTTTCGCGCGGCGATGTCGGCGCCTCAGCATATCGTGAACCTGAGTCCCAGCGCGGTCGAGTTGGTGGACCGGATCATGATCGACTTGAGCTTGGCCAACCCGGCATTTCGGCCGACCGTGGAGGCCGCCCTGATCGGCTCTCCCGCCGCGATCTTGCTGGTCGAATTCACGGGCGACGACGACCAAAGCGTACGCGCGCGGCTGAAGGATCTGGTGGCGCTGATGGGCGATTTAGGCTTGCCCGGCAGCGTCGTCGAGATCCCGGATGACGGGACCCAGAAGGAATTATGGGAGGTGCGAAAAGCCGGGCTTAACATCATGATGAGCCTCAAGGGCGACGGCAAGCCGGTAAGTTTCATAGAAGACTGCGCGGTTCCGCTTGAGCATCTGGCCGAATACACCGAGGCGTTGAGCGAGGTGTTCGCCAAGTACGGCACCCACGGCACCTGGTATGCGCACGCATCCGTAGGCACGCTTCACGTGCGCCCGATTCTGGACATGCGGCGCGACGGTTCGAGCGGCGGCGCCGCCAAGATGCGGGCCATAGCCGAGGAAGCCTCGGCACTGGTGCGCAGATACAAGGGAGCGTACAGCGGGGAGCACGGCGACGGGTTGTGCCGAGGCGAATGGATACAGTGGCAGTTCGGGACCGCGATCAACGATGCGTTTCGTGCCATCAAACGGCATCTCGATCCGATCAACCTGTTCAATCCCGGAAGAATCGTCGACCCCCCGAGGATGGATGAGGGCTCACTGTTCCGTTTTCCGCCGCCGTCGGCCGGCAACGCGTATCGCACGATTCCACTGAAGCCGGCGCTCGACTGGTCGGAGTGGAACGTACAGAACGATCCGCGGAGCGAAGCGGTCTCGCATCCGGGCACCGGCGGCGACACCACCGGCGGTTTTGCGAAGGCCGTGGAGATGTGCAACAACAACGGACATTGCCGGAAATTCGACGCAGGCACCATGTGCCCGAGCTTCCGGACCACGCGCGACGAGCAGCATCTCACGCGCGGCCGCGCGAACACGCTTCGGTTGGCGCTCTCCGGACAGCTGGGACCTGACGCATTCACCGGCGAAGCGATGTACGCCACCATGGATCTATGCGTGGGCTGCAAGGGGTGCAAGCGCGAATGCCCCACGGGTGTCGACATGGCCAGGATGAAAATTGAGTTTCTATCGCACTATAAGGCTCGTCACGGCTACACCCTGCAGGATCGGTTGATTGCACATTTGCCGGATTACGCCGTTGCGGCGAGCCGTGTCGGAAGAGTATTGAACCTGCGTAACACCCTGCCCGGAGTTGCGCAGCTGAGCGAGGCCATCATGGGTTTCTCAGCAAAGCGCTCGCTGCCCCGATGGCGATCCGACACCTTCTGGCGGTCGCCCGACTTGAAGCTGCTGGCGAGCGGGCAAGAGGTGCTTGCCGCGGCGGGAAGCGGCAGGCGAACCGCCTTATTGTTCGTCGATACGTTTAACGGCACATTCGAAAGCGAAAACGCCTTGGCCGCGGCCCGTGTGCTGCGCGCGGCCGGCTACACCCTGGGGACGATAACCAAGAATGGCGGCCATCATTGCTGCGGCCGCACGTATCTGAGCTGCGGCATGGTTCAAAAAGCCAAAGCCAAGGCCGGCGAACTCATCGACGCACTGCTGCCCTTTGCCCGCGCGGGTGTAGCGATCGTCGGCATCGAACCCTCCTGCCTGCTCACGCTGCGCGACGAAGCGCTGGCGATGAACCTGGGTGAGCGCGCGCAGTGCGTGGCGAAGCACGCGTTGCTGTTCGAGGAGTTCGTGTCCCGCGAAGCGAGGGCAGGGCGATTCCATCTGCAGCTCGATGCCGCGCCCGGACCGCTGCTGCTGCACGGCCACTGCCACCAAAAGGCGTTCGGTACCGTGAGTTCGGTGCTCGAGGTTCTGCGGCTCATTCCGGGTGCACGCCCCGAGCTGATCGAGAGCTCGTGCTGCGGCATGGCGGGAAGTTTCGGCTACCAGAGCGGTCACCACACCCTCTCGATGCAAATGGCCGAAGCCAAATTACTGCCGGCAATTCGCAAGCAGCCCGAGGCGATCATTGTCGCGGACGGCACCAGCTGCCGTCACCAGATACGGGACGGAACGCGGCGAGAGGCGTTGCCCGTGGTGCGATTGCTGGAGCAATTGATGAGTGTTTGAATCGCACAGTGGGTACGCTCACTGTGCGTCTTCTTTGCGAACGAAAGCCTTGAGAGTCGCGTGCGGCCCCCGACCCAAGGGCGAGACCGTGTAGGCTCCGACGGCAGCCGGCACGATGAAAGTTTCGGCATAGCGCACGACGAAAGGCGGGAATTCCTTTTCAGGACTCTCGATCAGGCAGGCCTCCCCGCTAACCAGGTTGAGTACGTTGACGGTACTGCCCGTGTCATGAGCAACGGCCGCATCAAACCAGTGGCGGCGAGTTTCGATGAACTGCAGCGCATGCAGGCCTGTACGTTCCTCGCGCCAACCTTTGCCATCGGCAACGGGAACCACAGCGTTGATGAGCTCGCGCTTGGTCCATTCGGTGTCGCGCTCCCAGGCGATGTTGGCGAGGCCGTGATCTATATGGATGGGCCGCGGTCTGCCGTCGAGCCCCATCCGACCCCAGTCCCACAGCTTGAAGGTGTAGATATAGGGCGTGGCGCTGATCTCCAGAACGACGATGCCCGCGCCGGAACAGTGGACCGTG
>Ga0210391_10000800_pt1 | contig 30666 bp, 21 predicted proteins | sample IncBWC12OmetaG_FD_160573 | JGI IMG/M metagenome (GOLD analysis project Ga0210391, IMG submission 160573) | Forest soil microbial communities from Barre Woods Harvard Forest LTER site, Petersham, Massachusetts, United States - Inc-BW-C-12-O ... | reverse complement strand
CGCGGTACTTGTCGGCGAGATCGAGAACATCCTCGCGTGTGGAGGCGACGATCGTCGAGAAGACGATGTGGACGGTGTAGCCGGGAGGTACGCGCACCGTGCGGCGGAGACTAATGATCGGATCGAGAACGGGCCCGACGGTGTTTGAAAGTGGGCGGCCATCGATGACCGACACGGGATCGAGCAGGCTGCGGGCGCGACCAACGAAGTTTGCACGGTCGGTTTCATATTGGAGCTCACCGACGGACTCGCCATCGACGACCATGACGTGGGCCGCCCAGACGGGCGGCTCATCGTCGGAGCGCTTGCGGCGCGTAGCTACCAGCGCGCCAACCTGCGAGACAAATTCAGTTTCGACGAAGAGGTTCGCGAAAGCGGGGTGCGCGACGTCCGCAGCTTGCGAAGTTAACGAGAGTTCCGCGTACGAGGTGACTTGGATATCGCGCGAGCGGACGCCGAGGTTGCTGATCGAGATGCGACGAACTTCGGCATCGTCTTCAGGCGAAACAAGAACGTCGACGGATGTGGTGATGGAGCGGTCGCGGCGGATGATCTCGGCGTGGTCTTCGAAGAATGTGGCTTCGTAGGAATCGGGCTCGGCAGTGGTTGGCTGATATCCCGCAGACCACACCGCTCCCGACTGCACGTCGCGCAGAAAGACGTACTGGCCCCAGCAGTCGCGCGTGGCGTCTTCGCGCCAGCGGGTGACGGCGATGTCGTGCCAGCGGCTGTAACCGGAGCCGGCGGATGTGAGCATCACGGAATAGCGGCCGTTCGAGAGCAGCTGCGTGCGCGGCGTCGGTTCGTTGACGTTTGTGAAACGGCGAACGACCGGCGGAACGTAAGTGCGCACCTTCGCGGCGGCGGAAACCTCCTCGGCGCGCGGACGGGCGACCAGCGTGTCGCGGGGCGTGCGTTCCTGCAGCAAAAGAGCAGTAGCTTGAACGATGGGCTCAACGTGGAAGCGATTTTGGGTGGCGCCATCGGTCAGCACGTCGGCACAAGCAACGATCGACATGCCCTGATGGTGCGCCATGTAGGCTTTCACGACGGCGACGGACTTCCCTTCCGGCAGGCGGCTGCCGGTGTAGTCGAGTGCCTCGTAAAAGCCGTAGAAGCCGCGACCGCCCGCCTCGGCGAGGCGCGCGAAATTTTTCACGGCTTCGGCGGGTTCGACCATCGCGGCGAGAGCAGTGGCGTACGGGGCGATGACGAGGTCTTCTATAAGTCCGCGTTTGAGGCCGAGGCCAGGCACGCCGAAGCTCGAGTATTGGTAAGTGAAATCGATGTCGCGCGCGTTGTAGGCCGATTCGGAAATACCCCAGGGAACACCACGTTCGTTGCCGTATTCGATCTGGCGGTAGACGACCTGCTCGTATGTCTGGGTGAGCAGGCTGTGCGCGGGCGAGCGCATCACGAGCGCCGGCATCAGGTATTCGAACATCGAACCCGACCAGGAAATGAGCGCCGAGCCGCGGCCAACGGGCGTGAGCGAGCGACCGAGCTTGAACCAGTGGGCCGAGGGCACATCACCCTTGGCGATAGCGATGAAACTTGTGAGACGCGCTTCGGACGCGAGCAGGTCGTAACAGTTCGGATCCAGCGCGCCGTCCGTGCCGCGGAAGCCGATGGCGAAGAGTTTTCGGGAGGAGTCGTAGAGGAAGGTGAACTCCATCCCGTCGAACATTTTCTTCGCGGTGGAAGCGATTGTGGAAAGGCGCTTCACCAGCGTGGAGGCTTCGGCAGATGCGGCGTTCAGCGCGTCGATGAGAATGTCGATATGTGAGACGAGATCGCGATCGGAGGAATTTTCTTCGATAGCTCTGGTGCGCACTTCGGATAGCGCACGAGTCGCCGCTTCGTAGCGGTCAGGAGCGGCTTCCGGAGACGGGAGCTTCTCGAAGAACGGCGCGAGCGCGACCCATTCAGCAGTGTTTGCGGCGTGGCGCGCCCCCAGTGTTTGCACTTCCGCCGGACTCAAACGCAGCCACGGAATAGCGATGCGCGCATCGCTAAGATGGCTCTCGACGCAATTTCGTGCCGCTTCGGTCCAGGCTCGCAGTTCCGCGTCAGGCGAGTCGCCGGCCTCTTGTGCGAACGTTTGACCGATGTCGGCAAGATTCTTCAGCCGGTCGTGAAGCTCGACGAAACGCGCGGCCCACTCGGTGGCGTTCTGCGGGACGGGCGAGAGAAGCGCTGCGAAAGCATCGGTGGCGTTGCTGAGCTGCTTGCGCGTGACGGTGTGGGTGCGCTTGGTGTCGTCGATGCGAGCCATCGCATCGCGAAGCAGGTGCACGTTGTCCTCGAGGCCTTCGAGCATGCACTTGCCATCCCACGGCTTGCGGATCAGCTCGCGGCAACCATTGGCGATGACGAGCAGATTTCCGGCGAGGTTGCCGCTGTCAACGCTGGAGACGTATTTGGGATCGAGAGGACGAAGATCGCGCGTGTCGTACCAGTTGTAGAGGTGTCCGCGATAGCTTTCGAGCTTGCCGAGCGTTCGGAAGGTGTCTTCCATTCGATCGGCGACTTCCGCCGCACCAGACCACCCGAGATCGCGAGCGCACAGAGCGGAAAGCAGGTAGAGGCCGATATTCGTGGGCGAAGTGCGGTGCGCAACGACGGGCTTCGGGTCTTCCTGGAAGTTGTCCGGCGGAAGAAAATTGTCTTCGGCCCTGACGAACGTCTCGAAATAGCGCCATGTGGCGCGCGCGATCTGGCGCAAAACTTTGGCATCGGGTTCGACAAGCGGCTCAATCTCCGGCAGCTTCGGCGGCAGGCTGATCCATCGCGCCACTCCCGGAGCTGCGATCCAGAGCGCAACGAAAGGCACAGCTGCCCACAGCGCGTGTGGACGAAGATAAAAAACGGCTAGGAAGACGAGCACGGCGAGCACGACGCTCGAAATCATGCGCCGGTATATTCCGAAGAATTTCAGATCGGCGGCGCGGGAGGCCTGGGCGGCCGTGGTCCATTCGAGCAAGTGGCGGTGCGTAATCCAGATCCGCACGAGGGTGCGCGAAATCGCGTCCACCATCAGCCATGCCTGAAACGCGAGCATCGTGATGGTGATTCCGATTTGCGTGAGTCCGAGATACAGATCGGAGAGTACGTTGCGAATGTGGCTGCGCTTAGAAATTCCGCCGAGGCGCGGATTCAGGCCGACGAGAAACGAAACGAGCGCCGGAATGGAAATCGTGGTGAGGATAAAACGCGTCCACGCCCACGGACTCAGCTGCGGAATCAGCCATCCCGCGAGAAACGTGAGGAACATCGCCGGCGCAGAAAGCGAGCGGCGCAGATTGTCGAACATTTTCCAACGGCTAATCAGCGGGATGTGAATGTTGCGGGCTTGCTCGGCCGGCAGTCCACCCTTGCCGAAGATCCACGGGAGCAATTGCCAATCGCCACGCACCCAGCGGTGCTGACGCGAGGCAGCTACTTCGTAGTGCGAAGGATATTCGTCGAAGAGTTCAACGTCCGACGCTAGAGCGGCACGTGCGAAAACACCTTCGAAGAGGTCGTGGCTGAGAAGAGTGTTCTCGCGAACTTTGCCATCGAGAGCGGTTTCAAAGGCGTCGACGTCGTAAATTCCCTTGCCGGTGTAAGAGCCTTCGCGGAAGAGGTCCTGATATACGTCCGAAACGGCGGAGGCGTAGGGATCGATGCCGGCGGGGCCGGAGAAAATGCGCTGGAAAACCGATCCTTCGCGGTCGGTTGGCAGCGTGGGCGTAATACGCGGCTGAACGATCGAGTAGCCCTCGACAATGCGACCCTGCGAAGGATCGTACTTCGGCAGATTGAGAGGATGCGCCATGGTGCCGACCAGGCGGCCAGCGGCGCCGCGCGGGAGGCGCGTGTCCGCGTCGAGCGTGATGACGTATTTGATTCCAGCGGGAAGCTGCGGCGCGTGGCCGCCGATGGGAAGAAAATTCGTCGTAGTAGAACCGCGCAGAAGTTGATTCAGTTCGTGGAGCTTTCCGCGCTTGCGCTCCCAGCCCATCCACTCCTGTTCTTGCGCGTTCCAGGTGCGCTTGCGGTGGAGGAGGAAAAAGCGGTCGCCACCACCTGCGGCAGGGCCGTGGCTCTCGTTCAATTCGGCTATGGCGGCCGTTGCGGCGCTGAGGAGTTCTTCATCGCCTGGCACCGACTCCGTAGGCGCGTTGAGCCAGTCGGAGAGGATCGCGAAGCGAAGATCGCCGTCAGGGTTCGCGAGGAAGTGAACTTCAAGATGCTCGGCTTGTTCCTTGATGCTTTTCTCGGACGTAAGCAGCATCGGCACGACAACGATTGAACGGAGCGATTCGGGGACGCCTTCCTTCAGTTCAAGCCGGGCGAGAGTGCGAGGGCCGAGAAGATCGGTGACCGCACGGTTGACAAGAGAAATGGCGAGGTCGGACGCCGGGACGGAGGCGAGAATCGCCATCATTACGAGAAGTTTCCAGCCTGTGCCCTGCTCCGCAGCGTGCAGCAGCGGTAAGGCGAGAACGGCGATCGTTAGCAGCGAAATCGTGCCGAGGTATCCGAAGTCAGCGCCGCGCACGTAAAGGCGCAACAGCCAGCGGCGCCAGGAGACTTTGAATTCGAGTTCGCGTTCGAAGTCGATGCGGCCATGCGAGATCAGGTAGTAGCCAGGATCGAACTGGCGGCTATCGAGCGCTTCGCCTTTGGGGCCGCGTCGAGCCTGCGCATTATGGGCGCAGTTGACGGCGCGCTGCGCCACTTCGGGTTCGGAGAATTTCGAGCCGCGTGAAAGATCCTCGATGGCGTGGCGATAGTAGTCGCGCGTCGAGAAATCCATCTCGGCGAAAGCGCTGCCATTGCGGAGAATTTCGTCGACGAGGCTGATGCTCTCGAAGAAGGTTTGCCAATCGAACGTGATCATCAGCCGCATGCTGGTGATGATGTTGCGGACGGTGACGGTGGTGGCGGCCTGGTCTTGATGTTCGGCGCGAACGATTTCGTCGCTGGTGGTTCCCTGTGCGGCGAGGCGTTTGTCGAGCCATACGAGGATCGGCGCGACTTTGGGGTCGACGTCGCGAAGGCGCTGCACGAGTTGAACGGCGAAGGCTCGGTCGAGCCTGCGGTTTTCGTATTCTTTCAACAATACGTCGGCGGGGACCTGCGTTTGGCCGGCAGCGCCTAGGACTTTGTCCGCAAGGAGATCTGCTTCGACGCGCGCCTGACGACTACGGACGAGGCGCTCGGCGATGCGGCGCAAATTTTCAACCAGCACCACACGGAGAGTGATCGCGACGGCCCAAAGTTCGCCGATGGTGAGCGGCTGAACGCGCTGGTACGCAGAAACAAAAGCGCGCAACAGCTCGGGATCGAAACGGCTGTCTGTATGCGCGACGTAGGCCCACGCGACCCCGAAGACACGTGGAAATCCTTCGAGATGGCCTACTTTGAGCTTCGGCAGCTTGCGGTAAAAACCTGGCGGCAAGTCGTCGCGGATTTCTCGCAGCTGCTCTTCGACGATGTAGAAATTGTCTACGAGCCACTCAGCGGCGGGCGTAATCGCCTGATCGTGCTGGATCGCTTCGGCTGTAGAGCGGTAGTACTCAAGCAAAACTCGGCCATTTTCGAGAACGCGCGGAATCAGAGGACGCCCGGCATCGGTGGGTATCGATATTGCCTGGGCCGCCGCGAGGCTCTCCCCGTGCTGCTCGAGACGCTCCGGGCTAAAAAGCTCGGCGCGGATCGGCTCCTCGGGTTCGCCGGGTACCGGAATGGGCGTGATGGGCTTGGTCATTGAGCTTCGGGTTCAGCCACACAACTCGCGTTGCAACTCGAATCGCTACGGGAAAAATTCAAAGCGCGTTCTGATGCGATTCGAGACACAGGAAAACGGCGGGCACGCTCGACGGCAACTGCAATGAAGATCGAAAACAGCTCATGCGGGATCTTACAGGATTCATCCGGTGATTACCGGAGCTATCGGATGCGGCGCGATCGCGGAACCATCTCGTTTTCATCATGTTGGGATTGTACGCTGGGGGCGGCGTTGCGGAGCTATACAGCGAAACACTGACAGCAAAATGGATTTGTGGGCACGGGCGGGCGACAACGCGTGGCGAACCGTTTAATCGTTTTACGAAGCGCGAGCATCAAGCGCTTGGATCTGCCGAGGAGTCACGCGCTGGCGCGGTGGCGAGAGATATCGAACGGTGATTACGACGGAGGGAATCAGAAAAGCGACAGTCATGACGAACCACATTAAGCCGCCTGCGGCGACTTGATCGTCGAGTGGGGACATCGCGAAAATGCGCGGAGCGTGGGCGTAGGACGAATACAGAATGACGTCGCTGAAAGTCATGTAAGCGGAGACCACGCTTCCCGCGATCATTCCGAGGAGCAAGTAAATGGGCATGGCCCAACGCGGCCAGCGCGCGACGCTGGGCCAAGGCTGAATCACGGGCCACCAAAACAAGATCGACGTTGCGAAAAAGCAGACATGCTCGATGTTGTGCCATCCTTCAGAGCGCAATGCGAGTTCGAAGGCCGCGGGCACGTGCCATCCGATCATGACGACCATCGCAACAATCCAGCAAAACAACGGCTCTGTGATGAACTCGCCGAATTTCTGAACGGCGCGCGAACGGAGGAACGCTCCGAGCGGGACGCGTACAAACCACGACGGCAGACCGTGGAGGAACGGAAGAGCCGGAGCGCCGAGGAGAATCAGCGGCGGAGCGGCGAGCATGAGGAGCAAGTGCTGGACCATGTGCGCGACAAGCGAGGAATCGTCAAGCGCTTCGAGAGGCGAGCCGATCGCGAGCCAAAGTGCGAGCATCCCGCAAGCGAAAGCCACGAGGCGAGAAATTGGGAAGGCGTCGGCGCCCGTGCGGCGAATGCGCAGCCAACCGCGGACATAAATGAGGAGCGAACCGACGATCGCGACGTTCACGCCGATGGGTAGCGACCAGGACTGAAGCGCGTCGTGGAGCGCGGGCGTCATGTCACGCTACGGCTTCGGGGCGGAGCTGTTGGGCGAAGAAGCGGGTCCCTGCTCTGCAAGCGCCTCAGATGCGTTGCGCGCGGGCGACTGGCCCGCGGGCCGGAGCGTTTCGAGAAACCCTACGAGCGCGGTGGTCTGAGCGGGCGAGAGATTTTTGCCGTACGCGGGCATGTTGCCGCCGCCCTGAATCACCTGGCGGATGAGCTGGTCTTGCGTGAGGCGCGTGGCGACAGAATCGAGCGCCGGGCCACGCATGCCGCCTTCATTGCCAAGCGAATGGCAGTTGTGACATTGCTTTTGCTGGAAGACCAGCGCGCCCTGGCGTTCGAGCGCGGTTCGGTGCGCGAGATCAGTGTCCGGGATGGGATCGCTGCTCCACGCGTCCATGATCGGGCTCCAAGGCGTGTAACTGGAAAGATGCGTGAATGTGCCGAGCGCGACTGCGACGAGCAGAACTGAAATCACGGCGACTGGCCGGCGCTTCCAGCTTTTTTCGCCTTCGCCAAAAAGGAACGGCAACGCCAGCAGTCCGCCTAGGATGACGACGGGACCAATCAGAAGCGCGGGTGTTTCCATCGACGGTGGAAGCAGCGCAAGTAGCGCGTAGAGCCACAAGAAGAAATAATCGGGGCGTGGGATGGCTTGAATGTTGGTGGGATCGGGCCGGCCCGACGGGCCGAAGGGGCCGAAGTACGCGGCGCACAAGGCGATGCACGCGATCAAAATCCCGGCGAAAAAGACGTCTTTCCAGATCGCGTAGGGCACGAACGGCTCGCCGTCTTTGTGAACCAGATCGTGGTAGTCCTTCAAATACGTCGAGCGACGGACAAGGCGTCCCGGCATCGGCCATTCATTGATGCCGAGCTTCAGCACCATCAAGAGGTGCAGGCATACAAGACCGATGAGAATCCCGGGAATCACAAAGACGTGAAGCGCGAAAAACCGTGAGAGCGTTGCGCCGGCGATGATTGGACCGCCTAACATAAGGTGAACGACCTGCGGACCCATGACGGGAACGCGGCTTGCGATGGATGCGCCGATCCCCAATCCCCAATACGCATCCTGATCGAACCGCAGCACCTGGCCCGTGAAGGCCATCCCCATCGTCATCAGGAGCAAACATATGCCGACGACCCATGTGAGCTCGCGGGGGAACTTGTAGGCGCCGAACATAAAAACCTGAACCATGTGAAGCAGCACGATGGCGACCATGAAGTTCGATCCCCAACCGTGCATGCCGCGCAGGAACCAGCCGAGCGCCACGTCGTGATTCAGCGCCTGCAGGCTGTTCCACGCCTCGCCCGCCGACGGCACGTAGAGCAGCGCGAGCAAAATTCCGGTGACTACCTGCAATCCGAAGATTACGAGCGCGCCGCTGCCAAAAACGTAGAACCAGCTTGCGGCGCTCTTCGGGACGGGATGATCCATCGTCGCGCGCAGAGAAGCGGCGATTTGAAGGCGCTGGTCAAACCAATCGCCGATTTGTGAGATCAGGCGCATGGCGCTCCATTCTTCGCGCGATTCGACGCGCTTCCGCCCGGGGTGGGCAGCGAGCCGGCGTCGATCCAGAGCTGGCCGTTTTCGATTTTGTGGTTGTAGGTGAACAGACCGCGCTCAGGCGGGCCGGACGCGCGCGAACCGTCTTCGTAATACGCTCCGCCATGGCACGGGCACATGAAAAGTCCGGACTGCGGGAACCAGCGCACGGGACAACCAAGATGAGCGCAGTTGACGGCGAAAATCTGAAACTGGCTGCCGTCGACGTTGCGGACCCAGCACGCGATGTCGGCGGTTTGGCCGTCCCAAGCGTTCGCGATGGGATTGCGGTAGGTGGCGAGGCGCGTCTGGCCGGCCGGAAAATTTGAAGCGGCGCCCAGCGCGAACCACGAGGTGTAACCGTTTTTCCGCGCGCGAACCATCGGCGAAAGCAGGTAGCCGATCACGGGAACTGCAAGCACGACGCCGACGACCGCGTTGAATGCGAAGGCGATTTTAGTAAGCGCAGCGCGGCGCGAAAGAGATTCCTGGTCGCTCATTTTTTCTCTCCGCCAGCGGATGCGGCGTTGGGATATGGTTGGCCCGGATATTCGGTACGTTGGGAGGCGAGCCATGCGACGACGTCCGTGACTTCCTGGGCGGTCATGCACTTTCCTGCCACATCACCGCAGAAATTCGGCGAACCGAGTTCCGGGCGGCCCGCGATTACCGTGGTGCGCAAGCCCTGGTCGCTTACAAGTGCGAGGAAGGCTGGATTCACGATGCCGCTAGCATGCTCGCTGCCTTTTCCGCCCGAGCCGTGGCAGCTCGAGCAATACGTTGCGAAAGCTTCGGCGCCATGCGCCGCGTTGCCAGCACCGGATGCTGCGTAGGGTGGAGGATTCTGCAGGCTTCCGTTGCCTTGCTTTGCCCAGCGCGTGCGAATTCCACTGACAATTGCATCGACCTGGGCGTCCGTGAGTAGACCGCCAGCGGAATGCGCAAAGCCAGGCATGGCGGTTCCGGGCACGCCTCCGGACGTCAGTCTGCGAATCACGGCATCGTCCGCGATCGAGAGATAGGCTGGATCGGCGAGACCAATCGCCAAGCCACCTTTACCGTTGACGCCATGGCAGCCCGCGCAGTTTTGCGAATAGAGCGCGTCAAAGTTGACAACGTCATCGGGCTGAACGGGAATCGAATCCGGTGCGGGTTTGCCTGGCAGGCTCGTGCAGCCGGACGCGACGAAAGAGGCAGCAAGAATGGCGCTCGCGAGAAACATGGTCGAGGCGTTCATGAGCGCGAATCCTCATCGGGCGAAATCGGTGGACGCCTTTCCTCCATCGCTCCTGGCACCTCGATTCCGGCGCGAAGAGCGAACGGCATACTCTGGTCGGTGAAGACTCTGTCCTGCCGCGACACTACGAAACCCGCGACGATGCCGAATCCAAATTGCGATACAACGAACCAGAGCCAGTCGATTTTCTTATCGAGCAGAGGATTCAGGATGCCGAGGGTCGTATATAGAAGACCGGACCACAAAATCGGCGCCACGAAGCCGCCGAGCAGTATGGGCCGGCGCGGAATCATCGGCAGCATCGCGCCGTAGAGCAGGCCGACGAGAAGCGACGTGAAGAGGTGGATGCCACAGGCGACCAAAAAGCTATTGAGATGGAAAGTCTTCAGGGACACATCGTTGAATTGAATTGACTGCGAGTAGAACGCAGCAGACAGCAAATTGATCGGATACCAGATGCTGCCCTGCTTGATCACGCCGTAAGCGACCGCGAGCACGGCCATGGCTACCGAGCCCGCAAGACCGCCCTTGATACCCGCGGAAATCGGGTAGTAGGTGATCGGCAGAAATGCACGCGCGTGCTCGGGAGCGAGGTCGAACACTTTTACCCGCGCGCGGTGCGTGCGGGCCGGAACAGCGGCTTCTTCCTCGAACGGAACGACGATGTCCTTCTCGTGCGGAAGAACGTCACGGAACCATCCGACGCATCCCGCAAACATGAGAATGGCGCCGAGAACGCTCACCGCCGCGCTAGTGACGAGGCCAGCCAGGAGGAGCATGCAGCCGAACGCGAGCGCGATGGGCCACGCCGTCGGCTGTGGCATTACGACGCCGTGAGCATTGTCGTGCGGCGCGTTCGATGCTTGATATTCGCTGTTCATCGCTGCAAACGAATCCTCAGCGTCCGAGAAGATAGACGACCGTGAAAACGACGATCCACACAACGTCGACGAAGTGCCAGTAGAGCGACAGTACGTCGACGCGATAGGCGTGCTCTTGCTGCAGCCAGCCGAGCAACGCGAACGCGAGCACGAGCGAGAGACCGAAGAGACCGACGGTAACGTGAAACGCGTGCAGACCGACGAGCGAGTAATACGTGGTGCCGAACAGGTTCGTCTGGATCGTCAGACCCTTTTCATAAATCAGGTGGTGCCATTCGCGTCCGGTGCCGATCAGGAAAATCGCGCCCAGAGCGATCGTGAGCGCCCACAGACCGGTAAACGCACCACGATTCCCTTTTCGCAACGCGCTGATCGCCAAGTGAATCGTCAGGCTGCTCGAAAGCAAGCAGATCGTATTGAAAATCGGAATTTCAAGAACTTCGCGCGGCGTGGGACCGGAGATGCTTTTGCCGATGTAATAGACGTACGCGACGACGAAGATTGTGAAGATCGCCGTTTCCGCAGCGATCAGGCAGAACATTCCGACGCGTCCGCGTGAGGGCAGAATCCACGGCGTTTCGATCGGTGGCGGCGTCAGTGTTGTCGAGCTCATCGTTGTCGCAATCCTCTACTCGTACTTCCAATCCGGATCTTCCGGATGTTTCACGTCCCACAGCGGCCGGCGGCTGTATACCGTCGGGATCGTCGCGAAGTTATATTCGGGCGGCGGCGAGGTCGTGGTCCATTCGAGCGTCCATGCATCCCACGGATCGTTGCCCGCGTCCTTGCCCTTCCAGTACGACCAAGCCATGTTGAAGACAAAAATCAGAATGGCAACGCCCTGGAACAAAGCACCGACGGACACGATCTGATTCCAGGTCTCCCAGCCACGGCCCGCTTCGTAGGTGTAAACCCGGCGCGGCATTCCGAGCAGGCCGGGAATGTGCATGAAATCGAATGTGAGATGGAAACCGATGAAGAAGAGCCAGAAGTGCCACTTTCCGAGAGTTTCGCTGAGCATCTTGCCGGTCATTTTCGGGAACCAGTAATAAAAACCACCGAACGTGGCGAACAGAATTCCGCCGACGATGACGTAGTGAAAATGCGCGACAACGAAATACGAACCGCTCAGCTGCCAGTTAAACGGCGCCGAGCCGAGCATGATTCCCGTCAGTCCTGCGATCAAGAACTGAAAGAGGAACGCGATGCAGAACAGCATCGGCACGCGGAATTGAATCTTGCCGCCCCACATCGTTCCGAGCCAGTTGAATATTTTTATACCGGTAGGGACGGCGATAATGGACGTCGAGATAACGAAGAAAGTGTTGCCGTAGGTGCTCATCCCGACGGTGAACATGTGGTGCGCCCACACAGTAAAGCTGATGAAGCCAATCGAGACCGTTGCGGCCACCATGACTGGATACCCAAACATCGGTTTGCGAGAAAAAACCGGCACGATCTCCGAGAGAAATCCGAACGACGGAATGATGAGGACGTAAACCTCGGGATGCCCGAATATCCAGAAGAAGTGCATCCAAAGGACGGCGGAACCTCCTGCCTGCGTATCGAAGAAATGCGCGCCCGTATAGCGATCGAGGCAAATCATGATTTGCGCGGCGGTGAGCGGCGAGATCGCGGAAATTACCATAGCCCCCATCACCAGGTTCATCCATGCAAACAGAGGCATTTTGCCGAGAGTCATGCCCGGGCAGCGCATACACGCGATGGTCGTAATCAGATTCACAGCCGTTCCGATGCTGCCGAAGCCGGAGACAAGCAGTCCGAGCGACCAGAAATCCGAACTGTGACCTGGCGAGAACACTTTCGATGTGAGCGGCGCGTAGGCGAACCAGCCGACGTCTGGAGCGTTCCCTGCGCCGTAAAGCCCGAAGCCGCCCACGAAGCTGAAATAAAGCAGAAGCGCGCCGAAGACAGTGAGCCAGAAACTGAACGCATTGAGGCGCGGAAATGCCATGTCGCGTGCGCCAATCAGTAGAGGCACAGTGTAATTGCCGAAGCCGAACAGGACCGGCATCGCGACGAAGAAAATCATCGTCGTGCCGTGCATCGTGAACATCCGGTTGAAGACCTGTGGAGAGACGAAGTCGTTGTTCGGCAGCGCAAGCTGCATGCGCATGATGACGGCTTCGATTCCTCCGATCACGAGGAAAATCAGTGCGAAACCGATGTACATGATGCCGATGCGCTTGTGATCGACCGTGGTGACCCAACCGTGCAGACGCTCGGCGAGCGATGGCGTCGCTACGGCATGCGGCGTGAGCGCGATCGTTTCCGACGACATGAACCCTCCTTTCCGGGATTACCGGAGCGTCAGCAGGTACGCGGTCAGCGCGTCCAGGTCTTTCTCAGTCAATCGCATCGCGGGCATCAGCGAACCGGGCTTGATCGAATCCGGATTCTGCACCCACTTCTTCAAATTCTCCGGCGAGTTATCGGCGGCACCGGAGGCGATTGTTTTGCGGCTCATCAGGTGCGTCAGGTCCGGTCCGAACCGGCCATCGGCGATGGTTCCCTTCACCGCGTGGCAATTGATGCACGAAGTCGATTCAAAGACTTTCCTTCCGTAACCGGCTTCCGAATTTGAATCGCTTGAGGCCGCGATGGCGGGCGCAGCTTGCGCATGCACCCACGCGTCAAAGTCAGCGCGAGAATCGACGTAGACGCGAAGCAACATCAGGCCGTGCTGCGTTCCACAGTACTGCGCACACTGGCCGAGATAGAGGCCGGTGTGGTGCGGGTCGATCCACGTGTTGTTGATGCGATTGGGAATCAGGTCCGTCTTTCCCGCAAGGCGCGGCACCCAGAAGCTGTGATCCGTGTCCGCGGAGAGAAGTTTCAGGAACGTTGGCGTCGGATCCGCAGGATCGCTGACCGGGACGTGAAGTTCGTTCGCGGTGACGACGCCGAGATCGGGATAGCGGAACTCCCACCAGAATTGATGGCCAATCGCGGTGACGTTGATTGTGCCCGGCGGCGGAGGTGCGTCCTGAATCTGCGCGATCACACGCGCGGTGGCAAGGAACAGCATGACGACGATCAGGACAGGAATCACAGTCCACGCGAGTTCGATCTGATTGCTGCCGTAGACCTGAGCGGGCTCGTGCGCATCGTCATCCGGTTTCGCACGATAGCGAACGATCGCGTAGACGAGCAAGGAAAACACCGTGACGAAGATCGCGCCCGTGACGGTGAGCACAAAGAGCGCGACGCCGTAGATGTGGTCGGCCGGCGTCGATTCAGGCTTGAAGATATTAGGGACGAGCGAAGGATCGTGAGGTTCGGCCGCTACCACAAGGGCGCACAGCAGAACGAAAAACGCTTCTGAACCCACACGCACAAGGAGTGTCGTGTTTGATTTCGTGCGGCTCGCTCTGGCGTAGTGCGTATTTTTCATCGAAGTATCGCTGCGGCGACAGTCTCGATGCGCGGCACTGTATCACACGATTTTAAGAATCGGTATGAATGCGTTTAAAAAAATCGCACTGTGGCTAGCTGTGATGAAGCTGTGATGAAAATCACGGACGGCGGTAAAATTGTGCTAGGACTTTAGAACGGAAGTGAGATGTCCAACAGGATGCGTGAGGCGAGTATCTTTCAGCGTGAGCGGCTTGCGCGACGGATCGCGCCACTCACGGCCTTCGCGGCGAAGCAATTCGAATGCAGCTTCGGGACCCCAACTTCCCGCAGGATAATTCGGAAAGTCGCGCGGCGGAATTGCCTTCCACACATCGAGGATCGGCTGCACCACGGTCCACGACGCTTCGACCATGTCCGCGCGCTGGAACAGCGTGGGATCGCCCATCATGCAATCGTAGAGAAGCGTTTCGTAGCCGGTGGACGGCGTGGTGCCGAAATAATCGGCGTACTGGAAATCCATATTCACAGCGCCAAGCCGCACAACGGGGCCCGGCACCTTGGCCTCGAAGCTGAGCGAGATACCTTCGTCGGGCTGAATGTTGAGAACGAGTTCGTTCGGCGGAATGCCCTGGACTTGCGTTTTGCGAAAGAGCACAAACGGCGGGCGCCGGAACCGAATCACAATTTCTGTGACGCGTTCTTTCAGTCGCTTTCCGGTGCGCAGATAAAACGGGACGCCGGCCCAGCGCCAGCTATCGATGTTGAGCGAGAGCGCGACAAAAGTTTCCGTCGTTGAGTGCGGCTTTACGTTCGGCTCGGTGTTGTACGCGGGGACAGGCTTGACGTCGATCACGCCTTCGCCGTACTGACCACGCACGGCGTGATCAAGCACGCGCTCGGGATTGAGCGGCTGAATCGCGCGAAGGATTTTCGTTTGCTCATCGTGCACGGAGGAAGCGTCGAAGGAAATTGGCGGCTCCATCGCGGTGAGCGTGATCAGCTGGAGGATATGGTTCGGCACCATGTCGCACATCGCGCCGGCTTTGTCGTAATAGTCGCCACGCAATTCGACGCCCAGCTCTTCCGCCACGGTTATCTGCACGTGATCGACGTAGCGGCGATTCCAGACGGGCTCAAAAATTCCGTTGGCGAAACGGAAGGCGAGAATGTTCTGGACGGTTTCTTTGCCGAGGTAATGGTCGATGCGGTAGATCTGGTGCTCGTCGAGAACTTCGCCGATTTCTTTGTTCAGCGCGACGGCGCTTGCCAGATCGTGTCCGAATGGCTTTTCGATTACCACGCGGCGCCATTTGCCGTGCTCTTCGTGCGTGAGCCCGGCCGCGCCGAGCTGCTGAATCACGATAGGAAAGAAAGCCGGTGCGGTAGCCAGATAGAAGAGGCAGTTGCCCTGCGTCCCCTGCTCTGCTTCCACTTTCTTCAGGAGGTCGCCCAAGTCTTTGAAGAGCGCCGGATCCTGAAAGTCACCGGACAGGTAGTAGAGGCGGCGCTTGAACGCTTCCCAGGAATACTCGTCGACCTCGACGGTCGCGTACTCGTGGATGTCCTTGGTGGCCTTCGTGCGGAAGGCGTCGTCACTTGAATCCTGCAGAGAAATGCCAATGATGGCGAAGTTACGAGGGAGAAGGTCGCTCTTTGCGAGATTGTAGAGCGCCGGGATGAGCTTGCGTTTCGTTAAATCGCCGCACGCTCCAAAAATTACCATAATGCACGGATGCGCAGGACGGCCTGACTCTTCCTCCTGAAATTCAACGGAACTTCCGTGTTCCATCAGGCCGTCCTCCGAACACCACACATGCTTTTGCTGATCTGCTTATGAGACTGCTTCGGTAATCGCCTTCTGCAGCGTCGCAAGACCCGCGGCCACATCGGCGCTCAAGTGGACGCGAAGCGCGCGACGTCCACGATCGGCCAGCACCTGGAAGTCGCCTCGGGCTTGAGCCGCTTTGACGATGCCGAACGTGTACGAGTGACCCGGCACTTTTAAATCTGCCGCATCGTCGCACGTGACCTGGAGGAAAACTCCCGTGTTCGGGCCGCCCTTGTAGGCTTGGCCGGTGGAATGGAGGAAGCGCGGGCCGAAACCAAGGCACGTGGCGACATGCTTTTTGTCGCGCACCGTGAGACGGGCCGCCTGCAATGTCTTTTTGTGTGCGTCATTGCGCTCGACGTACGCGAGCAGCGCGAAGTAGTCGTTGGGCTTGATGCGGCCCAAGTGCGCCTTCAGGTAGCTGACCAGCGTTGGGTTCGGACCTGCCGCCGCTTTCAGGGCCTCGGTGTTCTTGGGATCGGAGAACAGCTTGATGCCCTTGTCCTCGAAGAACGGCGATTCGGCGGGCAGCTTCCCTTCCTGCTCATATTGGTCGGTCAGCTTCCGGGTTTCGATCTTGCTGGCTTCCACGTCGGGCTGGTTGAACGGATTGATGCCGATCACCGAACCCGCCACGGCCGTAGCAATCTCCCAGCGATAAAACTCTTCGCCGAGTTTGTACTTGTCGCCAACGGCTATGTGAGCAACGGGCTGGCCGGCCTTCTCGAGAGCCGAGACCGCCGCATCGAGTTTGGGGTCAGCTCCGCCTTCCAGGCGCACGTAAGCGAAGATTCGGTCGTTGCCGTAGACGTCCGGCGCGCCAATCGTTTCCAGGTCCACCGGGATGAGGCCTTTGCCAATCTTGCCCGTAGATTCAGCGAGGAGCTGCTCGAGCCAGGCGCCGAGATCGGAAATGCCTTCGGATGCGAAGATCGTGACCTTGTCGCGACCGGTCTTCTGAAGCGTGCCTAGAATCGCGCCGAGTATCGCGCCCGCATTTTGATCGGCCGGAACATCGGCGCCGCAGGCTTTCACCATCTCGTCGACGTTGGCGATGAACTTCGCGAGATCGACGCCCTGAATCGACGCCGGCACTTTGCCGAAGTTGGAGAGCGCGGAATAGCGCCCGCCGATGCTTGGCAGTCCGTAAAAAATCGCGCGGAACCCGTCTTTCTCCGCGACCGATTGCATATGCGAACCGGGATCGGTGATGGCGATGAAGCGTTTCCCTGCTTCACCCGCGCCCACGGCCTTCGTCACCAGGTCGTAGAAATATTCCTTAAAGATGTTCGGTTCGAGGGTGTTGCCCGACTTGCTCGCGACGATGAAAAGGGTCTTGGCGATGTCGATGCTTTTTTCGACCGTGCGAATTTGCGCGGGGTCGGTGGAGTCCAGGACGTGCATCTGAGGCTGCCCGTCGATCTTTCCGAACGTCTTTTCAAACACCTCGACGCAAAGGCTCGACCCGCCCATTCCGAGAAGAACGGCGTGTGTGAAGCCGGCTTTCTGGGCGTCCTCGGCCAGCTTTTTGTAATCACTGTACCGCGGTTCAGTGGAGATCGGCTTGTCAGGCTCGGTGAGCCAGCCGGTCCACTTGCTCTCGTCCTGATTGGTCCAGAGCGAAGCATCGCCCGCCCACAACCGCTTGATCTTGTCGCCCTTTTTCCAGTCGGCCAGAGTACCCTGAACCGCGCTCGCCAGATTGTCGGGGAGCTTGTAGGTCAGCTTGTTCACTTCGCGCCTCCTGCAACCTTGGCGACCTGTGTCTTCACAGCGCCGAGCAGTTTGTCGAACGCGTCTTCAAAGAGCTTCACGCCGTCTTCGGTGAGCTTATCGGTGGCTGCCTTCATCGAGATGCCCGCCTTGGCGAGGTTGTCCATCGTTGCCTGCGCGGCGGGAACATTTTCTTCGAGACTCGCGCGTGGTTTGCCGTGATCGCGGAAGGCGTCGAAGGTCGCCGGCGGAATCGTGTCGACCGTGTCCGCACCGATGAGTCCTTCGACGTAGTAGACGTCGCTGAACTTCGGATCTTTGGTGCTCGTGCTAGCCCAGAGTACGCGCTGCGTCTTCGCGCCTTTCGTCGCGAGAGCTTCCCATCGCGGGCCGCTGAAAATGCGCTTGTAAGCCTGGTAGGTCAGCTTGCCATTCGCGATGGCAACTTGCCCGCGGAGTTTCGCCAGCGCGGCCTTTTGGGCGGCATCGCTGGTGGCTTTGTCCTTCGCGTCGATCTCGTTATCGATGAGCGTGTCAATGCGGCTGATGAAGAAGCTGGCAACGCTGGAGACTTTGCTGACGTCGCCGCCGTTCTTCGCGAGAGTCTCAAGGCCGGAGATGTAGGCCTCCGCAACCTGCTCATACACGTCCTGAGCGAAGAGAAGCGTGACGTTAATATTGATGCCTTCGCCGATGAGCTGCTTGATCGCGGGGATGCCTTCTTTCGTGCCGGGCACCTTGACCATCAGGTTCTTGCGATCGACGGTCTTCCACAGGCGGCGCGCCTCTTCGATCGTTTGCGCCGTCTCGTGCGCGAGGAACGGCGAGACTTCCAGGCTGACGTAACCGTCGCGGTGGTTAGTCTGGTCGTACACGGCGCGCATCACGTCCGCGGCGGACTGAATATCTTTGATCGCGATGTTTTCGTAGATCGCTTTCGCGTCGAGGCTCTTGTCCTTCGCGAACTCGTTCAGGTCTTTTTGATAGTCGGGATTGCCCGCGATGGCCTTTTCGAAGATCGAAGGATTCGAGGTCATCCCGCGAAGTCCGTCATTGGTGATCAGCTTCTGCAACTCTCCGGTCGAAATCAGGTCACGCCGGATGTAGTCGAGCCACACCGACTGGCCGAACTTAATCAGCGCCTTCAGCGGATTTTCGCCGTGCGCGTTTCCCGTGGTGGATTCGGTGGTATTAGCAGTCGAACTCATAATGTCCTCCGGTCGATCAAAAAATCTCGCTCTTCAGGGTCGGATGCTCATGAACCGCATCCGGTTACAGCTGAATTCGTTTGCTCCGCTGACTCTGGGACTTCGACGAAAACGCGGAATCACGGAGAGGGTGCGTATCCCGTATGCTCGAACCCCACGATTCTACCTCAGAGTCTTCCGCGGGTATATGAACGCAAGATGATCAGGTCGGAGGGATGATTCAGAGGCGCTCGGATGCATTGACACCGGTGCGACGCGAGCATAGCATCGCGATTGAAGCTGGGCGTTTCTCGGTGGAACATAACTGCGCGACGGCAGCTCTTGTACTCCATGGCGACTCCTACCAAGCTTTTTACACCGCGCGATGCCGCTCAAGCCCTCGGCGTCAGCTATCCCACACTGAAACAGTGGATCTATAAAAGGAAGATTCGCACCGTGACGACAGCCGGCGGCCACCATCGCATTCCCGAAAAGGAAATCGACCGGTTTCTCTATCGCGCAAACGAGCGCGGCGATGTGGCTGAGCGACGCGGCAATTTCCGCAAGATTAGTGGGCGCAATCAGCTCGTCGGTCGGGTCACGCAAGTAAAGGTGAGCGGGCTGATGGCGCAGGTGACGCTTTCAATTGGCGGGCAGCGCATTACGTCGATCATAACTGCGGACGCGGTTCGCGAGATGCGGCTCAAGCCCGGCCAGACGGCCGCGGCGCTGATTAAGTCCACCGAAGTAATGATCGTGCGCGCCTGATTCCCCGCATTGCAAACCACAACGCGATTCTTTCGCTATGATTCCCTTCCTGGGTGGATTGTCCGGACTAAACGAAGAGGCGCTTTGCGAAACGTAGCGGAGCGTAGAAGAGTGGGCTGAACTTCGAGAGGCGGGCGAGCGTTCGCGCAGCAATAACCTGCCCGAACGATTCGATGTCGATGTGGCGCTTGCCGCGATGAATGCGCGTGGCGCGGCCTACGAATTCTTCTTCGGTGACCGGAGCGTTGGCGGAGTCGCGCGCATCGCCCTTCGTAATTACCTTGTTCGCGCGGCCGTTGGTTCTCTCCACCTGAATCACGCGATGGACGAAAAATTCTTCGTTGCGTTCAAAAAGGATCACGTCGCCGGCGCGCAGCAACTCAAAATTCCAGCGCCGCACGAAAACCTGATCGCCGCTGCGCAGCCAGGGGAACATGTCTCCGTTGAGAATCCGCACTGATGCTGCGCCTTGCGCACGAATTTTCGCGCCGATGGTCTTCGCATGAACTTGCGCGCCGGACGGGCATGCTGAATTGCCGGGAGCGATGCGGGCGGGAGAAACGGCGGAAGTGGCGCTCATTAGGTCCTTAGGGCTTCATTTCAAACGTGTCGGTCGAAAGGAGTTTTCCGTCGAGCAGCACCTGAACGGTCCAGCTACCCGTAAGGTGCTTCTGTTCGTTTCGCAATTCGCCTAACGGAATCGTTCGCATTTCGGGAATCGCGTCCTTCGATCCATCCGGCACTCGGAAGCCAATCCGCGTCTCCGGATATTCTTCGCCGCTCGGCATTAAGATCATCAGTATCTGCGTGTGATTCCCCGCCGGGACGCCGATGGTCCACGAGCGAATCGTCAGGTCTTTCGTGGTGCCAGCACTGAAACTTGCCGCCGGTGTGCAGTCTTGAGCGTTGGCCGCACAAAACGAAATCGACGCGTGCGGCCCGGACTTTGCCGTTTCGCTGGCCGCCGTCGATCGCGTCTGGCAGCCTGTGAGGAGAGCCGAGGCGGCAGCCCACGTGGCTGCAATCAAGCAGCACCGCCCCACACGCGCGAAATTCTGGCTTCGTCCTGAACTCACGGACGCGCTCGCTCCTCATACGATGAGTGAAAGGTCGAGAAGATTCGCGCGATTGAACGCGAAGCCCACCCTCTCGCCGGTACACATCGTATGCCGCGAACGTTACAGAGCTAGTCCGAACTTGGCGGCGTGTGCCCGAAACTCAACACTCTGAATCTCGCCCGCTGCTACATGTTTAAACCGTGGCTTACGAGAAAGTTTCGGGGAGTTGGTCCTGCCGTCGCGGCTGGGGGCGGGTGACCTGAGGTGTCGCAGCTACTTCGAAGAACCCCACCCATATTTGCGGAGGAGGCGAATCGGCCTCAGCGCGATATATAGAGGTGCAAGAGCTGGCGGAAGTTTGACCATCTGCCAATCCTCGTCCGCAGGAACCACGGCTAGACGCATGGCGTATTTCCAACTATCGATGCCACCGGGCTGCATCTTGCGGCGAAATGCGAATCGGCCGGTACCGCTCAGAGTGACAAATGGGCGCTGCACGAGGCGTCGGGCCACCGAGTCTGCAAGGTCGGTCGCGACCGAATCATTGCGGACGGCCGCGAGAGCATCAGGCGGCAGTGGCGTTTCAAAAAGTGCGACGGCGAGCGCGAGGCCCACTCGAACCATTCGGGCGGCCCGCTGTGACTCGGCAAACTGCCAGGCGCGCGGCCAATCGAACGAAGCCTGCGATTGAACGAGTTCGGAGACATCCGCGATCCACGACAGGCGTTCCCAGAAATCTTTCGAGCCGTGGATGCACAGCATCGTCAGCAGCTCTTCAGGAGCGAACGTCATCACGTCGCGTTCAGCGAGTCGCACCGGAACAAGCTTGGAGAAGAAACCCTCAACGTTGGCCGGGATAGGAAAGTGCCGCAGGGTCTTTTCCGTGTGGAGCTCGATCATCGCGTTGCGCGGCACGTCGCGGTAGTTGTACTCGCCCGGCACGAGCGCCGTCTCGGCATCGCGCGAAAGCATCCAGTCGAATTTTGGCTTGTAACCGAAGCTGACGATGACTTCGTTCGCCGATGGCATGTCGCGCTGCGGCAAAATCAAGTCGAGGTCTTCGAATTCACGCGCCGTGAAATCTCCGTAGGCTTGCGCCGCCAGGACGGGGCCCTTATACGGTATTGCGCGCACGCCGCGATCGTTGAAGGCGTCGAGCAGACGCAGCAGCTCCGCTGTAAGAAACATCGCGCGCACCGCGATCGAGCGCTCGATCGTCGCCAGTTCCTCCTGGCGTTCCGGCGGGACGCTCGACCACCCTAATGCTCGAAGCTGGCGGCAGAAAAGCGGCGCGACCGAGTTTTCTAGCGATTCAGCGATCAGATAATCCCAATCGAGAGTGCCCGCGAGAATCCGCCGAATCTCATTCGCCGTGTCGGGACTGACGCGCGTGCGGGCGCACAAGACGAGCAGCTGCTTTTCCGCAGTATTAGAGGATTGAAGTGCGGGAGTCATCGAGACCGGAACGCGACGTCTTCGCTGTTCCGGTTGAAGCAAATTCTACGTCAAGACTTTCCGGCGCATTCCACAAACTTCGCCGCACGTTCCGCCGCTGCCGTAGGTTCGCGACCGAGTGTGCCTACGCAACCAGTGGGCTATCGAGCTCGACCATCCGGCCGATCTTTTTCAAGCGCGACCGCATATCGTTAGGGTCGAGCCCCGCGCCGGCGCACACCAGCTCAAAGTCCGGATCGCTCTCGAAAAGGAATTGCTGAGCTTCCCGCCGCGCGCGCAACGACCCCGACCGCCACTCCTCCACTGCGCTGATCACGACCGCCGTCCACAACCGCCGCTCGGCGATCAGATCCTCGGTCACCGTGTCTTGAGATTCCATGAGCGCCCCCACGCAGGCCCGAGCCCGCAAGCGCTCTATCAGCAGCGCGCGTCAAACTTTTACTGTGAAACGAAACGAGCGGCCGGATGTTTCAGGGGGAAACAGCGTGCTAGCGAATAGAGACTGGCTCTTCGGAGAAAATCTCCCGCAACTTCAACGCGAGCGTCGCCATCGTGAATGGCTTTTGGAGAAGCACCGCGTCAGTCTCGAGAATCCCGTGCTTCACCACTGACTGGTCGGTGTAGCCCGACATGTAGAGAACCTTGATTCCCGGCCGTTGGGATTTCACGCGCTCGGCTAATTCTTTACCACTGATGCCGGGCATCACAACGTCAGTCATCAGAAGATCGATTGAACCGGCGTGCATCGCTGCCAGTTCAAGCGCGGTGTGACCGTCCTCCGCTTCGACAACCTGGTACCCGCAAGTGCGGAGGTACTCGCGCGCGAGCTCGCGCACGCCCTTTTCGTCTTCCACGAGAAGAATTGTCTCTGACCCGCGCGGCATCGCTTTCGCGCCCAGCTTTTTGTCTCGCGACGTCGAGCCTTCCGACTCCTCAATGCGCGGCAGGTAGACCTTGAAGCTTGTTCCGCGTCCCGGCTCGCTGTAAACCCAAACGTAACCGCCGCTCTGCTTCACGATGCCGTAAACGGTGGCGAGGCCGAGGCCCGTCCCCTTGCCCTTCTCTTTCGTGGTGAAGAACGGCTCGAAAATGTGGGCCTGCGTTTCGGAGTCCATGCCGCAGCCGTTGTCCGTCACAGCGAGCATCACGTAACGTCCAGGCGAAAGCATCTTCGGCTGGTGCGAACAGGTCGAGTCGAGTTCTACGTTTGCCGTTTCGATGGTCAGGCGGCCGCCTTCGGGCATCGCGTCGCGCGCGTTGACCGCGAGATTCAGGATCACCTGCTCGATCTGGCTGCGGTCGGCTTTCACGAGTCCGAGGTCCGGTATCGACGAACACTCGAGCTGCACGTCTTCGCCGATCAAGCGCCGCAAGATCTTCTCCATGTCAGCCACGACGCTTTGAACGTTCAAAACCTTCGGCGCTAACATCTGCTTGCGGCTGAAAGCGAGCAGCTGGCGGGTGAGCGATGTGGCGCGCTGTGACGCAGTTTGGATCTGCTCGGCGTTCCGGCGAAGTGGATCGCCTTCGGGCAGCCGCTCCGTGAGCAAGTCGGCGTAGCCTTGAATCACCATCAGCAAATTGTTGAAGTCGTGCGCGATGCCGCCTGCGAGCCGGCCGACAGCTTCCATCTTCTGTGCCTGGCGCAGCTGCTCTTCGAGTTGGCGGCGGTCGGTGATGTCGAGCGCCATGCAGATCGCGCCCTCTAGTTCGCCGTCCGCGTTGCGTAGAGGCTCCACGTGACAGGCGTACGAGCCGTTCTTCCACTCGACGTGAAAGGTGGTCGGTTCGCCAGTGAGCGCCCGGCGGTGCGCGGCGATGGGCACGAACGTCTGGTCGGCGGTCTCGAAGTAATCGAGTAAGAAGCGGCCAACGAGTTCATTCGGCTTGAGGCCGAGCCGCCCTAGGCCTGCGCCGAGGCAGGAGCTGAACTTCAGATTCTTATCGACGGTCCAAAGCACTGCCGGCAATTGTTCGACGATCACACGCAGGCGCGCTTCGCTATCGCGAACCTTTGCATCGGCGCGTTTTCGTTCAATCGCCAGCGCAATCTGGCCACCCACGGACGCGAGGAATTCAAGGTCGCGTTCCGTGTAGGCGTTCTCCTCTTCATAGTGCTGAACGACCAGCACGCCAATCGTCGCTGCCGGTGTGCGCAACGGCACGCCGAGCCATGCGGGCGACGGCGTACCGACGAGCTCCACTTCCCCGTCCGCCGCGAGCCGGTCGAACACTCTTTGCGGAATCAGCATGGCGCGGCCGGTGCGGTAGACGTACGCCGTGCAGCTCCTGCCCACTTGTTGCGGAGGCGGCGCCTGGTCGAATTGGTCGGTGAAAAACGGGAAATGAAACATTCCGGTCGACGGTTCGAACAGCGCGACGAAACAGTTCTCCGCGTACAACAACCGTTTCAGCGACTGGTGGATGCGAAGCAGCAAATCGTTGAGGTTATCAGTCGCGTTGACCGCATGGATGATTTCGAAATTGACTTGACGCTCGAGTTCCGACCGCTTGCGCTGCGTCACATCCTCGATGGTGCCCTCGTACGAGATGATGGCGCCGGATTCGTCACGCACCGACCGCGCCGTTTCTGAAACCCAGATTCTGCTACCGTCTTTGCGGACGATCTGATATTCAAACGCCTGCACGAATCCGTCCTGCTCCATCCGCCGCTTGAACGCCACGCGAACTTGCGGATCGGCGTAGGAATCGCGCGAAAGGTCTTGGACGTTTGCGATCAGTTCGGCCGGGGAGTCGTAACCGCACATGCGGGCGAGCGCGGGATTCGCGCTGAGCAGCTTGCCTTCGGGCGTGGTCTGAAAAATTCCTTCGACGGCATTCTCGAAGAGCGTCTGAAGCCGAAGCTCCGCTTCATGCTGCGCAAGTTCCGCGCGGCGGCGGTCGGTGATGTCTTCGTACATCCCGAAAGTGCCCGTGCGCTTGCCATTCACGATCATCGGCACCACTACGATCTGCACATGCACCATCGAGCCGTCACTGCGGCGCCTGCGGCCTTTCACGCGAACCACTTCGCCTGCCGTCGCGCGGTTGGTGAGACTTGCGGCTTCGCCGGCCAACTCGCCAGGCGCCAGCATCGCATCCAGATCGGCGCCCAGAATCTCGGCCTGGTGGTACCCGAACGTCAACTCGAACGCTGGATTGCACATTTGAATCCGGCGTTTTTCATCGAGCACGACAACGGCGAGTGGGTTGTTTTCCGTTAGCGCCCGTAGCGCCGCCGATTGTTCGGCGATCTTTTCTTCCGCCGCGCGCCGCGCGCTCACGTCGAGCGCCGACGTCAGCACGGCATCGCGGCCTGCGAAGAGCATTCCCTGCGTCGAAATCTCGACGTCGAATACCTGGCCGCTCTTGCGGCGGTGACGCCAGTGCCCCTGGTAGAACTGCGCCGCGGGTACCTTCTCCGTGACTTCGAGCACGCGCGGAATTTCTTCTTCCGGGCAGATCTCGGTGAGCTTGCGCTCGAGAAATTCTTCGCGCGTGTATCCGTACTCACGAGTCGCGGCCGCGTTTACTTCCAGGAATTGCAGAGTCGCGCGATCGACAACGAACATCGGGTGGGGATTCGCGGTGAAGAGGAGCTGGAAATTACGGTCGATATTCGTGGATTCGGCTGGCCCGTTAGCCGTATCCGCCGAGCTAGATCCCCGGCCATTCGGCTCTCGTTTCCAATGCCGCAGGAAGCCGTTTTTCGCCGACTCTATCTCTGAAATTTTGGTGGACATGATCCCGATTTGGGCGCGCCCCCCGAGCCGCCGGCCAAACTACGCCCTTTCGTAAAGGGTAGGGGACGGTGCACGGTGCCCACAATGGTACCTTCGTACCAAACTCGCACATTCGGTGAGACTTACGTTACTGAAGCGAAGGGTACGAAACTGAAGCGAAGGTCGCGTTTTCAGGGTCTTTGGCGCAGATTCTACAAACATTCGGGGCTGTCCAAAACGAACGCGCGGCGGTCCTCGTCACGAGTTGCGCCGCGCAGCACTCCGAACAGTTTGGCGGTTATTTTTTCCGCGAGGACGGCGGCACCATATTGTTGGCGCGGTAGTAGGCGACCAGAAGGCCGTAGTGCTCGCCCATGTGTTCCGTGTACCCGATCCAAAGATAAAGGTACTTCAGAACATCCGCGTCGCTGCTCTTCTGAATCTGCGAAGCGCCGTCGCGGATTGACTGCGTAAGGAATTTCACCACGTCGGCCTTGGTTTTGTACTTCGAAGGGTCCGGGTCGTTGTCGCCGTCGCCCAGTTTGGAGCCGGCGAGCCGATTGACCAGATCGTAGTTCGATCCCGCTACGTGCAGCAGCACCTGCTTGAACGACCGTACATCCGGATTCAGCTTCCAGTCGTACTTGTCTTCCGGCCAGTCATTCGCCATGGTGATGAGCTGGTCGCCTGTTTCGTTCCAAGCTTGCAGAACGGAAGCTTTTGGAGTCGCCGGCAGCTTGATTTGCCCCGCTTCCTGCGCCGTCACCGTGGCGGCGCCACACGCAAACACCAAAACCCCCAGGAGAACATTCGATCTCAACGCGCTGAAAAATCTCATGAGCAATCTCCTTCGTTCTCGGTCCCACAATTCGCCCCAAGGACCGCCGATAGCCTACCGAGGAACGCCGTGACCGTCCACCAGGAAGGTGCAAAATCACGCCGAGCGGGGGCACTACGGCGAATACCTGATGCAGCCGCTTCGGTGTTGGACCGTTGCGATTCGTCCGGTAAGATGACTCTGGCCTTTCTGCGGCGCTTATTCGCGCGGGCCTGAGCCGTATGACGCCGACGAACGACAAAGCGCCACTCGCCGACGCCACCGCTGAATTTCGCGACGGCCTCGACCGCCTCTCCCGAGGCGAACTCTCCGATCCGTTCCGGGTCCTGGGACCGCATTGGACCAACGAGAACGGAAAGTACTCTCTCGTTGTTCGCAGTTTCAGCCCGGACGCGATCGCGGTTACCTTCGTGTGGTTGGCCGATGGCGCTACCGTTGAGGCGGCGAAGATTCACCCGCATGGAATCTTCGAGGCCGTGGTTCCTGAGCAGATCGCCAGAACCTTCGGCGAAGCGAATCCGTCCGCGAGTTCCTACAAGCTTCGATTCCGCTACGGCAAGGACAACATTTACGAGTCTTACGACACGTACGCTTTCCCGCCAGTCCTTACCGAATACGATTTGTACCTCTCCGCTGAAGGCACGAACTACCAGAACTACGACAAGCTCGGCGCGCACCTGCGCGAAGTCGATGGGGTCAAAGGTGTTCACTTCGGCGTCTGGGCGCCTAACGCGCAGCGCGTGAGCCTGGTCGGCAATTTTAATTATTGGGACGGCCGCGTCGACGTAATGCGCCCCCGGGGCACGACGGGCATCTGGGAGATTTTCATTCCGGCGCTGCGCGAAGGCGAAGTCTACAAATTTGAAATCCTGTCGCGTGTGGCCGGGCACATTGGGCTGAAGGCCGATCCATACGGCTTCGCGGGCGAATTGCGGCCCAAGAGTGCCTCCGTGGTCGCGAACATCGAAGGACACGAGTGGAAAGACGGCGCATGGATGGAAACACGGCGCTCGCGCGACTGGCTGCACGCACCGATGTCGATCTACGAATTACACGCGGGCGCGTGGCGCCGCCGAGAGGCCGAAGGCAACCGCTGGCTCACGTACCGTGAGCTGGCAGACGAACTGATTCCGTACGTGAAGCAACTCGGCTTCACGCACATCGAGTTGCTGCCTATCACCGAACACCCACTCGATGCTTCGTGGGGTTACCAAACCGTTGGATACTTCGCCGTCACCAGCCGCTACGGCACACCGCAAGACTTCATGTATTTCGTCGATCGCTGCCACCAGGAAAATCTCGGCGTGATTCTCGACTGGACGCCCGCGCACTTCCCTCGCGACGCGCAGGGCCTCGGCTTTTTCGACGGCACGCATCTCTACGAGCATGAAGATCCTCGCCGTGGCGCGCATCCCGACTGGGGCACGCTGGTCTTCAATTACGGCCGCAACGAAGTGCAAAACTACCTGATCTCGAATGCGCTCTTTTGGGTCGACAAGTACCACATTGACGGTCTCCGCGTGGATGCGGTCGCGTCGATGCTTTACCTCGACTACTCGCGCAAGCCGGGTGAATGGGTACCGAATCCATTCGGCGGTCGCGAGAATCTGGAAGCGATTGAGTTCATCAAGCGCTTGAACCTGGTTCTGCACGAGCAGCATCCCGGAGCGCTGACAATCGCTGAAGAATCCACGTCGTGGCCGGCAGTTTCGCGACCGACTTATATCGGCGGGCTCGGTTTCGATCTGAAGTGGAACATGGGCTGGATGAACGACACACTTCGCTACTTCGCCTTCGATCCCATTTACCGCCAGCACCATCAGAACGAGCTGACCTTCTCGATGATCTACGCCTTCAACGAGAACTTCGTGCTGCCGCTCTCGCATGACGAAGTCGTACACGGAAAACACACGCTGCTCGAAAAAATGCCGGGTGACAATTGGCAGAAATTCGCCAACCTGCGCCTACTGTATGGCTACATGTTCGCGCATCCCGGCAAGAAGCTGCTTTTCATGGGCGACGAGCTCGCCCAGCGGCACGAATTTCATGAAGACGGTTCGCTCGAATGGGCTCTCGAGAAATCGCCTCCCCATCACGGCGTGCAGAAACTAGTCGGAGACTTGAACCGCCTGCATTCGAGCGAGCCTGCGCTCCACCAAGTGGACTTCGAGTGGGGGGGCTTTGAGTGGATCGACGCCAATGACGCCGCGAACAGCATTCTTTCGTTCGTTCGGCGCGCCATGAATACCGACGATTTCGTCGTCGTGGTTTGCAACTTCACGCCCGTTCTTCGTGAGAGCTACCGCGTTGGCGTCCCGTCTTCCGGTTTCTACCGCGAGATCCTCAATACCGACTCGTCGTACTACGAAGGTACCGACGTGGGTAACTCCGGCGGCGTAAAAGCGGAGCCGATCCCCTGGATGGGGCGCCAGTGGTCCATCAAGCTGCGCGTACCGCCACTGGCCGCTGTCTACTTTAAGATCCAACGCGACTAGCCGCGCGATACCCTCCCGCCTCCCTGCCCTCACTTTTTCCGTTTTCAACGGAACATTCCCGCAGGCCTCCGCGTACCTCTCAGCAAGACGAGCCCAGGAGGCTCTATCCGATGCGAAAACCAGCAAGCATTCTGGCAGTACTGATTCTGACCGGTGCCACCGCCGCCAGCTCGATTCCCACGTTTGGCGCGGGCAATACCGAGCGCTATCTCCACGTGCGCGTACAAGATTCGAAGGAAGGCGAAAGCGTCGCCGTCAACCTGCCGCTTTCGATCGCGGAGAAGGTTCTTCCGACCGTGAATAAGGGCAAGCTGCAGAACGGCGTGGTTCACATTGACAACGCCGAGTTCAACGACATCGACATCAAGGGCCTGCTCGACGCGATCCGCACCGCGCCGGACGACGAATTCGTCACCGTGAAGCAGAAGGACGAGGAAGTGCGCGTCGCAAAGTCGAACGGCAATTTCATCATTCACGTGGTTCAGCACGACAAGGACGCCCAAAAAGTGGACGTCACCGTGCCGATGAAGGTCGTGGAAGCGCTCTTCTCGACCGCGAAAAACAATGAAGTAGACGTGGCCGCCGCGCTTCGCGTGCTGAGCGATGCGGGCGATTCGCTGCTGGTCACCGTCGAAAGCGCAACCGAACACGTAAAGATCTGGGTCGATTCCAACGGCAACCCAGCGCAATAGGGCGCTGGTCTCGGGAGAGAGGTGAGTTATGGTTCTACTGGGCAAGATCGCGTTGGGAATGTTCGGCACCGTCGTCGCGGGCGTCGGGCTGATTTGCAGTGAGGGCTTCGTCGAAGTGAACGTGGTCACCAAACAGCCGAACGACCAGCATCACATCGTAGTCATTGCTCCCGCGATGCTCATGCCAATTGCGGCTCACTTTATACCGCCCGACAAGCTCAACCACGGGGCTCGGGAGTTGAAGCAGTACATGCCCACCGTACGCGCCGCGCTCGAAGGTCTCGATGAAGCGGATGATGTGACACTGGTGGAAGTCACCGAGCAGGGTCAGCACGTGCTCGTGAAGAAGGAAGGCGGCTCCGTGACCGTGAACGTCGTGGATAAGGATGAGACCGTTTACGTCTCAACACCGATTCGCGCCGTCGAGAGCACGGTCGAACAGATCGCGTCGGCTGCCGAACGGTCGAACGGCACAGAATCTGGCGATTTTCAGTAACGCGCTTCGATCGGCCAAAAAACAAAAGGCGCTTCCCACCAAACGCGAAGCGCCTTTTCTATTTCCACTCGGACTAGATATCTATCGATTCTGCTGCGCTTGAGCCATCGCCATCGGACTGAACGGCACCGGCGTACCCGTGATTTGATCTTTCGCGTCGTGGTAAACCTTGGTCAGCACCATTGTCGTGCCTTCCTTGCCCTGCATCTTGACCATTCCCCACGGCCCCGCATCCTTCGCGATCCAAATATCGGATCCGTCTTTAGACCGGTAATGATCCGTCGTAAACGTTCCGGCCGGCACGGTGATCGATTCAGTGCCCAGGTTCTGCCCGTCCGTGGTTATATTCGTCTGATTTGCATGGCTATTTGTCTGAACCATCTGATCCGGCATCTGATACGCCGTGCCGTTGATCGTCATG
>Ga0210391_10000799_pt1 | contig 30681 bp, 20 predicted proteins | sample IncBWC12OmetaG_FD_160573 | JGI IMG/M metagenome (GOLD analysis project Ga0210391, IMG submission 160573) | Forest soil microbial communities from Barre Woods Harvard Forest LTER site, Petersham, Massachusetts, United States - Inc-BW-C-12-O ... | reverse complement strand
CCGAGAAGATTTCGTGGGTCACGGTGCTGCGCGCCAGATTGAACCACTGGCCGCAGCCCTGCGTGTGACGCCAGCGCTCAAGATGCAGTCCCTTGGGATTGTCGCGAAAGAACAGGTACGCGCCCCAGATTTCGTCGCTCTGATCCAAACCTGGGCGCGCGATGTGCGACGTGCCTCCGCACGTGAACTCGCTTTCATCGCGCGGACCGCAGTGAATGCAGGGAATCAGCATCATCAGTGGGCTATCCCTGAAGCCGCGGCTTCGTCGATCAGGCGGCCGGTGATGAACCGCTCGAGCTGGAAGGGTTGGGCCAGCGGATGATTGCTGCCCGTCGCGAGAACGTGGGCGAGAGTCCATCCGCCCACGGGGATGGCCTTGAAGCCGCCCGTTCCCCACCCGCAATTGATGTATAGATTGGGCACCGGCGTCGGGCCGATGATGGGACTGGAGTCGTGCACCACGTCGACGATGCCGGCCCATTGGCGCATGAGATTCAGACGGCTGAAGCAAGGGAACAGCTCGAGCGTGGCCGCGATGATCGCCTGCTTCACGGCGAAGCTGCCGCGCTGGGCGTATGAGGGAAACAAATCCAGCATGGCGCCCATGACAATCTCGCCCTTGTCCGATTGACTCACATAGGCGCCCGTGCCCGGCGACAGAATCACCGTGTCCAATATGGGCTTGATGGGTTCGCTGACCATGGCCTGCAGGGCGTAGCTGGTGACGGGCAGGCGGAACCCGGCCAATTTCGCAAGCACCGAACTATGTCCCGCCGCGGCGATGCCGACGCGCTCGGCGCGGATGCGCCCGCGATTGGTATTCACGCCGACGACCCGGCCGCCCTCTTTGATGAATTCCACGACCTCGCAATTCTGAACGATGTCCACGCCCAAGGCCGACGCGGCACGGGCATAGCCCCAGGCAACCGCGTCATGCCGCGCCGTGCCGCCGCGCCGCTGGGTAAATCCTCCGAGCACGGGCAGCCGCGCTTGCGGCGAGAGATCGAGAGGCGGCGCGAGCGCACCGACTTCCTCGCGGGTGAGCAGCTCCGCGGCGATGCCGTTCATGCGCATGGCATTGGCCCAGCGGGACATGGCGTCGAGATCATGTCGGCTGTGCGCGAGCAATACCAGCCCGCGCTGGCTCAACATGATGTTGAAGTTCAATGCCTGAGAGAGGCCTTCGTACAGCTGCAACGAAAAGTCGTACAGGCGGGCGCTTTCCGGATACAGGTAATTGGAGCGCACGATGGTGGTGTTGCGGCCCGTGTTCCCGCCGCCGATCCAGCCGCGCTCGAGCACCGCCACCTTGGTGACGCCGTGATTCTTGGCGAGATAGTACGCGGCCGCGAGCCCATGTCCGCCGCCGCCGACGATGATGACATCGTAAGCCGGCTTAGGGAGGGCGTCGCGCCATGCCGCCGGCCAGTGCCTTTGTCCCGACAGCGCGCCTCGCAGCAGCGACCACGCCGAATACTTCACGCGGATGTCAGACACCGATCTCTCGCCCGTCTCTCAAGGAGACTCAACGTGCATCTTCGAGTAGTCTGCCCTCAAGATGCGTGCAATACCAGTGCACGAACTGTGTCACGCCCGCCTCGTGCACGGGAGAGTACGGTGCCGGGTCGTAGGCCGGGGAATTCACGCCGATTTGATTTTCCTGACAGTTGCGGGTGTCGGCCGCATTGGTCGCCAGCCAGACGCGGGTCAGCTCCGACACATCGTAGTCCACGCCTTCGACGGCGTCCTTATGCACCAGCCACTTGGTGGTCAACTGAGTCTGCGTCGGGCTGATGGGCAGCACTCGAAACGAGATGGCGTGGTCGGCGAGCACGTGGTTCCAGGTCGTCGGGAAGTGGAACATCAGCAGCGTGCCGATATCCGCTTCCTTGACCTCATCGGACAGAGGCCGGCGCACCGCGGCCTGGCCGCTCATGGTGAAGCTGACCGCTCCTTCGAGCAGCGGCGTTCGCAGGGTGCGGTACTGCCCGTTGGCCGACAGATGAAACCTGCTCGGCAGCCCGATGGACTCCCAGTGCGCCCACTTGGCGGCGGTCTTCGGATTCGACGCGGCGTCTTCGCCGTCGGTCGCGGTCGGATCTTCCGGAAAGGTGCGGATCAGCTCAGGGTGATTGGCCGCACAGTGGTAGCACTCGCGATTGTTCTCCCATACCAGCTTCCAATTGGCCTGCTCGATGATGGTCGATTGAAACGCGATTTTGGTCTGATGCAATTTGTGCGGCAGAAAGTACGGCTCGATGTGTTTGCGAATGGGCTCGAAGTCCGGCGCCACCGCCGCGAGGCAAATCCATATGTAGCCGCCCACGCTCGCGCAATGGACTGCTTTGAGGCCGTGCTGCGATTTGTCGAACTCGCTGCCCATGTCCCGCGCCGCGATCAAGCGGCCGTCGAGCGCATAGGTCCATTGGTGATACGGACAGACGAGGCGCGGTGAGGATCCGTGCTCCGCCGAGCAGATTCTCGAGCCGCGATGCCGGCAGGTGTTGTGGAAGGCACTCAGGCCTCCGTCGCGGTTGCGCACCACCAGGATCGGAAACTCGCCGATCTGCACCGTCATGTAGTTGCCGGGGTTCGGCACCTCGCAGTCGTGGCCAATGAAGAGCCAGTCCCGGTACCAGATCATGTCCAGATCGACCTGGTAGTCCTCCGGACTGCAATAGAAGTCTCTTTCCAGGGCGGTCTCGGGATCGCGTCCCCGCAGTCGTCGAAACATCTTATCGTGCGCGGTCATGACGGAATCCTAACAACATTGCGCCCGGGGCCAATGCCCCGAAGCGACGCCTATGACAAAATATACGACACCGAATGATGCGGTGCCGGTGATTCAAGAAATATACGACTGCCTGCGCGCTGCGCTTGTTGCGCGCCGGCGAAGATTGCGTAGACTCATTGGGTCATGGCGGGTCAGCAACGTGAAGTACCTCCTCGCTGCCGTACCACGCCCTGGGTGGGGCTGAGCCTGTGCGCGGCGTTGGTTCCGCTCGGCATCGCCCGCGGCGATCCGGCGCAGGAAGCCGTCGGTGGAACCGTTGTGGTCGGTTCGATGGAGCTCAAGCCCTGCGCCAACGTGCCCGCCTACTGCGGCAAGCTCGATCGCCCCTTGGATCCCACCGGAGCCATTCCCGGACGCATCTCGATCTACTTCGAATTTTATCCGCACACGGCCCGGAGCAAATCCTTGGGCACCCTGGTGGCCACCGAAGGCGGACCGGGCTATGCCGCCACCCTGTCGCGCGACGAATATCTCGCCTTGTTCAAGCCTCTACGATCGCGGCGCGACATCGTGTTGATGGACAATCGCGGCACGGGTCAATCGGGCGCCGTCGACTGCCGTGAATTGCAAACGGCCGACAAATGGAACGTGCAGCTGAACGGAGCGTGCGGCAGGAGCCTCGGACAGAGCGCGCCGCTGTACAGCACCGCGTATGCAGCTGACGATCTATCCGCGATTCTCGAGGCGCTTAAGTTTAGCCGCATCGATCTATACGGCGACTCCTACGGCACGTTTTTCGAACAGGTCTTTGCGGTGCGCCACCCGAACATGCTGCGCTCCATCGTGCTCGACGGGGCGTATCCCTTGAACGGACCCGACTATGCGTGGTATCCGAGCTACGCGCCGGCCATGCGCGACAAATTCAATATCGCGTGCCGGCTGTTCGAGCCCTGCGCGCGGCTGCCCGGCAGCTCCATCGATCACATCCTCCCCCTGCTCGAGGAACTTCGAGCGCACCCCTTCCCGGCGCGCGCGGCTGACAGCGACGGCAACGAACGGGACTTCACGGCCGACCCCTCGCAGCTCGCCATCGTCATGTTCGGCGGCGCGCCGTCTTTCGCCACCGTGCGCGAGCTCGACGCTGCGGCGCGGGCGTTCGCGAAGGGCGACAGAGTGCCGATACTGCGGCTGATGGCCGAGACCATCGGCGATGTGGATTCGCGCGATCCGAGCCGTGATTCCGCGATCTTCAGCGCCGGCCTCGCGACGGCCGTGATGTGCCAGGACGCACCGCAAATTTTCGACATGCGCGTGAGCCCCCCGCTTCGGGCCGCGGAGCGCGACCGGACCATCGCGCAGCGCGAGCTCAAGGCGCCCGATACGTACGCGCCGTTCACCATCCAGGAATACCGCGGCATGCCGCTCGACTACAGCTTCATCGATCAATGCGTCGAATGGCCCGTGCCTCCATCCAGCCATCCTGCGTCGCACGTCGTTGCCGCGGACTCACACTATCCGGATGTGCCTGCGCTGATCATCTCCGGCGATCTCGACGACATCACCACGCCCGCCGACGGCGCCGCGGTCGCCGCGGCGTTCAAGCACGGCACCCAGATCCGCATCGCCAACAGCTTCCATGTCAACGCGCTGCCGCACGCCCGCAGCGACTGCGCTGCGCAGATCGTGCGGCGATTCATCGACACCCTGAATGTGGGCGACACCTCCTGCGCGGCCGAGATTCCGCCGCTGCGCCTCGTGCCGCATTTTGCCGTGCACGCGGCGCAGCTCGAGGCCGCCGCGGCCCTCCCCGGGAACCACGCCAACGACGCGCAGCTTCGGCGGGTGAGCGCCGCGGTGATGACCGCCGGGGATGTGCTGGCCCGGCTCAGCGGCAACTCGAGCGGCCGGGGGGTGGGTCTGCGTGGGGGCACCTTCCGGGTGGAGAGCGACACATCGGCCGTCCACATCACACTGAATCAGGTGCGCTGGACCGAGGACCTGGCGGTGAGCGGAAATATCGACAAGGCCGCGGCTCGGATCGGCTGGGTGCGCGCCCGGCTGCAGTTGGATCCGGCCGAGGCTCGAGGCGGCGAGCTGCGGGTCGAGTGGCGGGAAGGTATGGCGAATTCTAGCACCGCCGTCCGCGGCACCCTGGGTGGTGCGACGGTGCTCGCGAGAACGCCCGCACCTTGATCCGGCCTGTCCCGGCAAAGGCGCCCGTGCGCCTTATTTCTCCTGGGTTACGTAGCGATCGAGCCAGTCCGACGTTCGCCGGGCGAGGTCAACGACGAAGCTCGGCCGAGTGAATACATGATGTTGCCCCGGATAGACGATGAGTTGTGCGGGCACTCCCAGCGTCCGCAGTGCCTGATACATCTGCTCACCCCCGTTGATCGGCACATTGAAGTCCTTCTCCCCGCCCAGAAACAACGTGGGTGTATGAATTCGGTCGGCATGAAAGTAGGGATACGACACCTTGAGCCATAGCGCTGTCTTGCGCCAGGGTGGCCCCAGTTCATTGTTGTACTGGAGCACGTACTCATCGCTGCCGTATGTTGCCAACTGATTGGCGCTGCCGGCGCCGCTGATGGCGGCCTTGAATCGAGCATCGCTCGCGATGGTGTAATCGGTCAGGATGCCGCCATAGCTCCAGCCGCCGACCGCAAGACGGTCAGGGTCCGCGATGCCGCGTGCGACGAGGTAATCGACGCCGGCCAGCAGGTCCTCGACTTCCTTGTGGCCCCAGTCTGCGAATATTGCCTTGGCGAACGCCGAGCCTCGGCCGCTGCCGCCGCGATAGTTGACGCGCAGCACGACGAATCCCTTGGCCGCGAACATCTGAGGCTCGAATTGATAGCCGTCCAGAACGAGAGAGTGCTCATCCTGCCCATTGGGTCCACCGTGGATCCACAACACCGTCGGATATTTGCGGCCAGGTACGAAGGACGGCGGTTTGACCAGGAGCCCATGGATTTCCGTTCCGTCCCTGCTCTTGAATCGGAGATCCTCGACTGCGCCGAGCTGTAAATCCCGGAGAAATGGCTCATTGTGCGCGGTGAGCCTGCGCAGCTTGTCCGCCTCGAGCGCAGACACTTCGGCGAGCGCGCCGTCGTTCGACTCGATCAGCGCCATGTGACCGCCGCCCGAGGAAATCGCGGAGATTACCGAGGCACCGGCGGCGGATTGGCGGGCAATGGTACCGCTTGCCAAATCGATCCGGGCCGGGTAAACGGCGCCGTCGTCTTCCACCGCAATGACGATGGACGCCGAGTTCGCAGCGAACGCGTATGACATCACCGCACGATCGAGCCCGTCGGTCAGCGGCCGTGCCGGCCCCCCCGCCGGCGCCACTACGGCCAAACGATCCTGGATGTACGCGTTGAACTTCGGTTCCAAGCCCTGCAAGAATGCGATCAGCGTGCCGTCCGGACTCCACTCGAGCCTCTGATTGTTCGGCGCATAGGGACGCACGATGTGATGCGGAGCCGCGCCTGCAACAGGCTCGATCACATCGATGTCCTCGCGCCCGTCCGAATCCGGCCCCCGTTCATGCGTGCGGATGAATGCGATCTGCCGACCGTTCGGAGACCAGGTCGGCAGATCCTCGTTGAATTGCGGATCCGCAGTCAGGGGATCGACGCGCTTTGTGCCGACATCGCACAGGTATAAGTGCCGCCCGCTCCCAACGTGCAAATATCCGTCCTCGTCCTGCTTGAAGTGCAGCGCATCGATGACGATCGGCTTGGGCGCCGTGCTCGTCTCGCCCTGCACCATGGTAAACACCAGACGCTTGCCATCGGGTGCCCATGCATACTCGCCGATGTCGCCTACGACCTTCGTCAGCGCGCGCGCGTCGCCGCCGCGGCGGTCGAGCAGCATGATCTGCGGTTTTTCAGAGCCCGTGGGAGTGGACAAGAAGGAGAGATATCGGCCATCCGGACTCCATCGCGGTTTGGCCGTGCCGTCGGCCGCCGCCGTTAGGGCCAGCCGCTGGGTGCCGTCCCAACTCACCATCCAAATGGCGCTGCGGGCCTCGTCGGACTCTCGATCGTTCAGGGTGACGACATATGCCACCCACAGACCGTCGGGGGACACCTGAGGGTCGCTGACGTCTTCGACGCGGTACAGATCGTCGGGTGTCAGCGCTCGGCGAGTGGGCGCATCCGCAAAAGCTGGAAACGCCACGCCCAGGGTCAATGACAACAACGCGCACAGCAGCGACGCTGCGTTCATTCGGGGCGCCTCGGCCGCGATGCCGCATTCAGGACCCGCGAAAAACATCAATCGGCTCCCGCGCCTCCCTTGCCCCAGCGATAGCTCAGGCGCAGCCCGTACACGCGCGGCTCGTTGCGTGTCTGACGCAGGTCGAAGTTACCCTCGTTGGTGTAGATCACCGCGTTCTTGTTGGTCAGGTTGGTGACGTAGAACTCGGTCAGCCAATGGGAGTCGGCCTGATTGAGGCCCACACGCACATTGCTGACTGTATAGCCGGGTTGCAGCACGCGCGGCAGGCCGTTGCTGCCCGAGGTCTGCAAATCGTTCCACATGTCGCCCTTGTGTGCGCTGTCGATTTGAACGTAGCCGTGCAGAGCGTCCCTGATGGGCGCCTCGTAGCGGGCATTGCCGCTCCAGCTGAAATAGGGATCGTAGGGCAAGCGCTCGCCGGGGGCTACGGCGAAGCTCGCGTTGTTGAAATTATTGGTCAGCACGCGCGCGTCGTTGTAGCTGGCCGAGAACTCCATGCTCAGGCGCGACGTCGCCTGGTACTTGACGTTGGATTCCGCGCCATAGACTCGGGCATCGCCTACGTTGGCGTTGAAACTGCTCGAGGGGCAGATATTGGGATCGAACACCAAGGTCTGCAGGTTCTTCCACGGCATGTAGTACACGGCGCCGTTCCACAGCAGATGCTTGTCGAGCATGGTGGACTTCCATCCCAGCTCGTAATTGGTCAAGGTGTCGGGAGTGAACTGCGCCGGAACTCCGTTGGCGCTGCACCCGCTGGGTAGGCCGCCGTTGACGCCGCCGTCCCTGAAGCCCTGCGCGGCGTCAGCATAGACCAGCAGGCTGTCCAAGACGTTGTAGCTCAAGCCCAGCTTGCTGTCCCATTTGTGGGAGCCGCCTCCGTAGGTACTCGGTGACTGCGGTTGGTACCAGAACCCGCCGTAAGTCGAGGTGGAAAAATTGGAGTGGAAATGAACAGTTCCCGCCTCGAGATGGAGCTTGGGCGTGATGTCGAAGACAACATTGGCAAACTCGGTGGTCTGCAAATAATCGGAGCGCGACACGTAGCTGTACCAATCGTCCGGTGATGGCGGCAACCCGCCTACGTTGTTGTAGTAGGCCGTCTCTGCCTGCCATTGCCCACCCGCCGTTTGCAGGCCCGGCATGTGATAGATGTTGGTGACGAGGTCGCGGGTCTTTTCCCAGTAAACGCCGCCCAGCCAGTGCAACCAGCCGCCCTCCTTGGACTGCAGGCGCAGCTCGTTCGACCATCGGTCGATGTGCTGGTCGTAGTCGTAGTACTGTGTCGGCGCTTTGCAGCCGCTGAAGCCGCTGGCGCCGGCGGAGGAGAAGGGATCCGTGAGGCAGGTGTATGCCTGCTGCGTGCTGGCATTGAAATACGCATCCGGCGGGTTCGCGTACTGGTTCAGGTACTGCATGTATTCCGAATACTCGTTCACCCAGCGATCGTCCTGCGCCCAGTAGGTGCTGGCGTAGACCAGATCGCCGATGCCGACATCGCCGTCCAGATGAAAATCCAGCGTCTTGGTGTAGTACTGCTTGAACTCCGGCCCGAATCTCACCACGGTGTTGGCGGGAAGCGGGCGTGCGGGTCCGTCCACCAAGTTGCCCAGATAATCCTTGGCGCCGCCGATAGTCGGGTCCTCGTCCCACGCACCGTGGGTGAGCTGGCGCTGATAGCTGTAGGTGAGCGTGGCTTTCCAGGCGTCGGTGAATTTTTGCCCGAGGGCGATGCGGCCGCCCTCGACCTTTTCCACGTTGTAGTCGTTGCCCGCCCATGCGGAATTGTTCGACACCGTCCCGTTGACCCAAGTGCGAGTCGTCAGCGCGTTGTTGATGAAGCCCCCATGATAATCGTTGAAGGCGGAGATGCGCAGCGCGGTCCAGCCCTCGACGAGGGGAATGTTGATGAAGCCCTCGACCGTGCCATTGTGCGTGCCGCCGTCGATCTTGCCGCCGTCGAGGTCGATGCCGGCGCTGAATGCCGTCGGATCCGGCTTGTTGGTGATGAAGCGCAAGGCGCCCGCCATGGCGCTGGCGCCGAACGTGGTTCCTTGCGGACCGTTCAGCACCTCGATGCGTTCCATATCGTAGAAATGCATGTCGGGCGTCGTGCCGTAATAATTCATCGACATGTCGTCTATCAGGAAGGCCGTGGTGGCCGTGTTGGCGTAATTCGGGTTGCTGCCGTCCGACACGCCGCGCATGACGAAGGTCTGGGTGCCGGGACCGGCGCTGACGAAGGAGATCGACGGGGTCTTGGTCGCGTAGTCTTCGAATTGCGAAATCCCGAGATTCTGCAGGTCCTTGCTGGTGAAGACATCGATGCTGATCGGCACGTCCTGCAGATTTTCCGTGCGCTTGCGGGCGGTGACGATGACCTCTTCGAGCGTGGTATCGGAGGCGGCTTCCGACGTCCAGGCCGGCGCCGCGTGCATCGCCGCGCCGCTCGACAGAGCTGCCGCAATGGCGAAGCTGAGCTTCGTGCGCGTACCGCGCGGTAAGGTCGCCGGTACCGACCTTAACTGCTTGGCCGCCGAACGCGCTGCAATTTGGCGCATTACTATCCCCTTTATTGTCGAATTATCGCGGCACGCGCGCGCATGCCCACCCGGCAAGGATCATGTCTTGCGAAGGCGTAACCTGTCAATGACTAACCGCCGGAACTGATCGAGCGTTCAATACGAGGGGCCCCTCACCGGCGTTACGTAATATCCGCGAATCGCTCCATGCTGTCGCCCAGAGCGCGGCGCAGCGGTTCGAGCTGCGGCTCGAAATTCTTCCAGTAGCCGACCCCTGACGCGTACAAGGGCTGGCGCACCTGCTCGGCGCTTGCGGTGCGGACGGGGCGCTTGGTTTCATGGAACGAGAGGCACGCGGGCTCGAAGTCGAGCCCGCAATGCGACAGGAGACGGCGGATGTGCGTCTCCGCATCGCGTACGAGGTGCTCGTACTGCAGATGCAGCACCCTGCCCGGCAGCACCGCGTCCCAATGGTCCATGAGGCTCAAGTAGCACCGGTAATAGCGCCCTAAGTCATCGAGGTCGTAGCTGAAGGACTGACCTTCGGCGAAATGCTGCTTGTAGGTGCTGAAGCACGAGTCCATGGGATGGCGGCGCACATCGATGATGTGGGCGTTCGGCAGTATGGTGTGGATGAGACCCACGTGGCTGAAGTTGTTGGGCATCTTGTCGATGAAGTGCGGCCGCCCGCTGCGCAGCGGCAACGTCTCCTCGATGTAGCGGCGGCCGAGCTGCGCAAATTGCGCGGTCGGCGCGCTGCCTACACTTTCCGGGTATGCATCGTGCTGCGGATTCGCGTGGTCGAACTCGCGCACCATGGTCAGTACGTTCGGCAATTCGAAGGTGCCTTCGACTTGCGAATGGCTGGCGAGAATCTGCTCGACCAGGGTCGAACCGGAGCGGGGCAATCCGACTACGAAGATGGGCGCTGCATCGCCGCAGCCCGCGCCGGCGCGCCGCGCGAAGAACGCCGCGTCGAAGCGCTCGCGCACGCGGCGCGTCTTGTTCTCGAACACCCGGATATCGAAGGCGACGGTCTTGCGGCGGCGCCGATTGCCGTCCGCGTAATGGTCGAACGCTGCCGAGTAGCTCTTGCGCTGCTCGAAGGCCCGCCCGAGGGCGAAGTGCAGATGCGCCTGGTCCGTGTCGTTGCCGCCCTCCTTCAGCAGCGACTGCATGGCCGCGATCTCGGCATCGCTGAACACGTAAGTCTTCAAGTCCGCGAGGCTCCAGTACACCTCGCCGAAATTCGGATCGAATTCCAGGCAGGCCTTGTAGGCCTCCTCGCATTCGCGGCGATGACCCAGAGTCTTGTGCAGGTGGCCAATGGACAGGCGCAGGCGCACTTCGCCCGGATTGAGGCGCGCCGCTTCCTCAAAGGCGACCAAAGCGTCCGGCTGACGCATCATTCGGGTGCACACATTGCCCAGCAGCACCCAGTTCTTCGGATTCTCCGGCTCGATCTGGAGCAAGCGCCGAACCGCCGCCTCGGCCTCGGGAAATTGCCCCAAGTCCGCGAGTGCTTGACACAATCCGCGCCACGCCAGCGGTAGGTGGGCCGATTGCTTGAGGGCATGGCGCAGCAACCGTTCCGCATCGGCGGCGCGGCTGACGGTGAGCGAGACCGCGGCGAGGCCGCACAGCGCCGCCACATGAGCGGCATCGCTCTTGAGAATGTCCCGGAAAATAAGTTCGGCCGCCTTCCGGTCCTCGGCGACGAGCGCCGTGGTCGCCTCCTCGATGCGCCGGCAATGAGGATCGGCGAGCCGCGCGCGTTCGTACGCGAACTTCGCGTCGGGGAATTTCTCCAGATCGACCAACACATCGCCGTAAGCCAGCCAGGCCGCCTCGAGACCGGGCGCGGCCGTCACCACCCGGCGCAATTCTTCGCGTGCCTCCTCCAGCCGGCCGACCTTCCGGTAGGCGCGCGCCAAATCGGTGCGTGCCGGCCAGAATTGGGGAGCCGCGGCTACGGCGCGTTCGAGGGTCTCGATCGCGGGGGACACTTTGTCCTGGTCAAGCAATGCCACCCCGAGCAGGCGCAAGCTGTTGACCTCGCCCGGGGCCTCGGCCTGAATGGCGCGCAGCTGGTGCTCCGCGGTCTGGGCCCGGCCGGCACGCAAGTTGGCGAGCGCCTGTGCATAGGCGGCGCGCCGTTCGGCCTGCGACGCGGTTTGCATGGCCTATGCGTTCCCGCGCTTGGCGCCGATCTTGCGTTCGGCGCTCGGCGGATAGCCGAATTGCATGCGGTAGCATTTGGAGAAGTGCGGCGGCGACTGAAATCCGCACGCCGTCGTGATATCCATGATGGGCATGGCGGTCTGCAGTAGCAGCTCGCGCGCGCGCCGCAACCGCATTTCGAGGTAGTAGTGCTTCGGCACGCAGTTCAGGTCCCGCTTGAACAGGCGTTCGATCTGCCGGCGCGACAGACCGGTCGATTGGGCGATTTTCTCCAGGGACAGCGGCTTCTCGATGTTCTCCTCCATGAGCTGAGCAACCCGGATCAGGCCGCGGTGCGACACACCCACCTGTGCGCGCAGCGGAATGTACTGGCGATCCGTGTCCTTGCGGACCCGGTCGACGATGAATTGCTCGGAGACCAGCTGCGATATCTTCGGGCCCAGCTTCATTTGGATGAGGTTCAGCATGAGATCCAGCGGCGCCGTGCCGCCGGAACAGGTGAAGCGGTCGCGGTCGATGGTGAACAGTTGATCGCTGATGCGCACCCTGGGGAATTCCTCGCGCAGCGCCGATAGATTCTCCCAATGAATGGTCGCGCTGAAATTGTCGAGCAGCCCCGCCTTCGCCAGCGCATAGCCTCCGGTACAGAGGGCACCTAAGGGCACGCGCCTATCGGCCAGCCGGCGCAGTGCGGTGAGGAGCGCGGGCGAGACCGCTTCGCGAACATTGATTCCGCCGCAGACGAAGAGGATGTCGACCGGGCCCAATTTATCGAGCGCGCCGGTCGGGGACAGCGAGAGCCCGCTGCTGGCATCGGCCGCACGACCGTCGGCGCTGATGACAGACCATTCGTAGACCTCGTTGCCCACCAATCGATTGGCCATGCGCAAAGGCTCGAGCGCGTTGGCCACGGCGATCAACGAATAGTTCGGCAGGGTCAGAAATGCATACTTGCATTTACGCAATACGGCGGGCGATTCCAAGGTGCCTCCGGCGGGACAACGAAGATCCGGGACCGCCATATTATGCCATCGGCGGCTGTGTCTTGCCTGTTTCCGACACGCGACTGTCGTTTTCCAGACAGCACGGCAGGTCCGTCTCGGCGCGCGGATGGGCGATTTCCCGCCGACCTGGCGCATTTCCATAAGGGATTGTCGCAATTGGCGTCTTGTTTGGCGGCCCGGTGGTTACACTGACACGCAATTACTTCGGGGAGATCTCGCATGAAAAGTCACGCCCGCGTCGTCGTGATCGGCGGCGGTGTGGTAGGCGTCAGCACGCTTTACCACTTGGCTCTCAAGGGCTGGACCGATGCGGTGCTGCTGGAGCGCGCCGAGCTGACCGCGGGATCAACCTGGCATGCCGCGGGGCTACTGCCCTTGTTCAATATGAGCTACACGGTCGGCCAGCTTCACAAGTATTCGGTGGACCTTTACAAGCGTCTGCCCGCCGAAACCGGGCAGGATGTGAGCTTTCACGTCACCGGCAATTTGCGTCTGGCAACCTGCCGCGATCGTATGGATGAGTATCAGAAGTACTGCGGCACCGCGAATACCATCGGCGTGCCCTTCCAGGTGATCGGCCCCGCCCAGGTGCGCGAGCTGTGGCCCTTGGTCGAGCTGGGCGACGGCGCCGGCACTCCCAAGATCACCGGCGCGCTCTACCACCCGGATGACGGTCACATCGCACCGGCGGATCTCACCATGGCCCTTCGCAAAGGGGCTCGCAGCCGAGGCGCTGAGATCCAGGAGCAGTGCGAGGTCACTGCGGTGAAGCGCACGGCGTCGGGAGAATGGCATCTGACCACCAACAAGGGCGACATCGCGGCCGAGCATGTGGTCTGCGCCACCGGCAACTATGCGCGCCAGACCGGACGCATGTTCGGCCTCAACGTGCCCTCCATCCCGGTCGAGCACCAGTACATCGTTTACGACGAATCGCCGGAACTGAAGGCCTACCGACGAGGCGGCGGCCGCGAGCTCGCGGTGCTGCGCGAATCGGACCAGTCCTACTATTTGCGCGAAGAGCGCATGGGCTGGATATTGGGTCCCTACGAAGCCGGTGCCCCGGCGCGATTTGCCGACGGCGTACCCGACTGGTTCGGCAAGAGCCTGTTCGAGGGCGACCTCGAGCGGCTGCTGCCGCATGTCGAGGCCGCGCAGCGGCGCGTGCCGTCGCTCGCCAACTGCGGCATCAAGGACATCGTCAACGGGCCCATCGCCTACACGCCGGACGGGAGCCCCCTGATCGGCCCCGCCTGGGGCGTTCGCAATCTCTGGCTCAACGAGGGCCACAGCTTCGGCATCACTGCCGCCGGCGGCTCCGGCTGGCAGTTGGCCGAGTGGATCACCGAGGGCGAACCCGGCATCGACATGATGGCGGTTGACCCGCGCCGCTACGGCCCGTACACCAGCAAGCGGTATGTGGTGCAGAAGAACGAAGAGACCTATCGCAATGTCTTCGTCATTCACTATCCCGACGAGGAGCGAGCCGACGCGCGCCCCGCCAAGACCAGTCCGATCTACGACAAGCTCGCGCGCATGGGCGCGGTATTCGGCCAGCGCTATGGATGGGAGCGCGCCAATTGGTTCGCGCCGCCGGGAGTTGCGCCCAAAGACCAATGGAGCTTTCGCCGCTCCAATTACTTCGAACACGTGGGCAATGAGGTGCGGCGCCTGCGCGAACACGTGGCGGTCATCGATCTTTCGCCCTTCACCAAGCACGAAGTGACCGGGCCGGGCGCCGAAGCGTGGCTCGACAGTCTCGTCGCGAACAAGGTGCCGGCCAAGATCGGCCGGATGGCGCTCAGCCACGCGCTCACGCGCCGCGGAGGCATTCGCTCGGAGTTCACCATCACGAAGATCGCCGAGCAGCACTTCTACGTGGTCAGCGCGGGCGCCGCGGAGCGCTACGACAGCGACTACTTGCAGCAGATGCTGCCGCAGGACGGCAGTGTCGTCTTGAGAAACATCACGACCAGCCGCGGTTGCTTCGTCGTCGCCGGACCGCGCTCGCGGGACCTGCTGGCCAAGCTCGTCGACGCCCCGTTGGACAACGCGGCATTTCCCTGGTTGACCGGTCAGGTCTGCGAAGTCGGACTCGCCACCGACGTGTACCTGTTGCGGGTGAATTTCGTCGGCGCCTTAGGCTGGGAACTGCACTTCCCGATCGAGTATGCGCATCATCTGTTCGACTCGATCTTCGCGGCCGGCGCCGAGTTCAACGTCGGCATGGCCGGCATGCGTGCCATGGAATCGTTGCGGCTCGAAAAATCCTACCGCATGTGGGGCAGCGACCTGACCCCCGACTACACGCCCTACGAAGCGGGGCTCGACCGCTTCGTGCGCTTGAGCAAGGGCCCCTTCATCGGCAAGGAGGCACTGGAGAAGCAGCTCAAGGCCGGAGTGCCGCACCGCTTCATCACCTTCGAGGTTCACGGCGTGACGGACGCCGATCCTCTGGGCAATGAGCCGCTGTTCGACGAGAAGGGCGCCATCATCGGCCGCGCCACCGCCGGCTACTACGGGCACACCCTGCGCAAGAGCCTGGGACTGGGTTACGTCAAACCGGACTTCGCGGCCGTGGGCCGCGAGATCCAGATCGAGATCCTGGGCGAGCGCAAGCGCGCCACGGTGCTCATCGATTCGCCTTATGATCCGGAGAATAAGGATTTGAGGTCCTAAAGGCACGCGATGGGCAAGCAATCATTCTCGGGGCTATCGCTGATCTGGCGCGGCCTCTCGCGGCATCGCCACTGGCAGAATCAATGGCGCAAGCCCGAGCCCAAGGCGAGCTACGACGCCATCATCGTCGGCGGTGGCGGTCATGGCCTGGGGTGCGCGTACTATCTGGCCAAGGAACATGGATTGACGAATATCGCGGTGCTGGAGAAGGGTTGGATCGGCGGGGGCAACACCGGGCGCAACACCACCATCATCCGCTCGAACTACTTGTTCAATGAAAGCGCGGCGCTCTACGATCACTCGGTGAAGCTGTGGGAAAGCCTCTCGCAGTCGCTCAACTACAACGTCATGTTTTCCCCACGCGGGGTCATGATGCTTGCGCACACCGTGCACGACATTCAGGTGTTCAAGCGGCACGTGCATGCGAATCGATGCAACGGCGTGGACAATGAATGGCTGGAACCCGGCGAGGCCAAGGAATTTTGCCCGCCGCTCAACATCGAAGACAACATCCGCTATCCCGTGCTGGGCGCGGCCCTGCAGCGGCGCGGCGGCACCGCGCGGCACGATGCCGTTGCCTGGGGTTATGCGCGCGCCGCCGACGCGCTCGGCGTGGATATCATCGAGAACTGCGAGGTCACAGGCATCCGGCGCGACCCAAGCGGCGCGGTCGAAGCGCTGGAGACTACGCGCGGAATCATCCGGTCGCGCAAGGTGGGCGTATCGGCTGCCGGCCACACCAGCGTGATTCTCGCCATGGCCGGCGTGCACCTGCCCCTGGAGAGCTATCCATTGCAGGCTCTGGTGTCGGAGCCGGTCAAGCCGGTCTTTCCCTGCGTGGTCATGTCCAACACCATTCACGCCTACATCAGCCAATCGGACAAGGGTGAACTGGTCATCGGCGCCGGCACGGATGCCTACACCTCGTATACCCAGCGCGGCGCGCTGCACGTCAATACGCACACGCTGGATGCGGTCTGCGAATTGTTCCCGGCGTTTCGCCGCTTGCGCATGATGCGCAATTGGGGCGGCATCGTCGATGTGACGCCCGACCGCTCGCCCATCATTGCGAAAACGCCGGTTCCTGGTCTGTACGTGAACTGCGGCTGGGGCACCGGCGGCTTCAAGGCCACGCCCGGATCGGCGCATGTGTTCGCCTGGACCATCGCGCGCGATGAACCGCATCCGATCAATGCGCCGTTCACCATCGAGCGCTTTCGGGACGGATACCTCATCGACGAAGCCGCGGCTGCCGCCGTGGCTCACTAAGGGCGCGCGATGCTGCTCATTGTCTGCCCCTACTGCGGTAAGCGTCCTGAAATCGAATTCAGTTACGGCGGTCAGGCACATCTCGCGCGCCCGCTGCAGCCCTCGCAGCTCGACGATCAAGCCTGGGCGGAATTTCTCTACATGCGTGCGAACACGAAGGGCGTGTACGCCGAGCGCTGGCGCCATTCCCGCGGCTGCGGGCGCTTCTTCAATGCGCTGCGCGACACCACCACCGATCATTTCCTCGCCTTCTACAAGAGCGGCGAAGCGCGGCCGGCACCTCCCGAGCGCAAGATATGAGCTCCGATTTCCGAACCCAAAGCGGCGGGCGCGTCGAGCGTGCGCAACGTCTGAAATTCACCTTCGACGGCAGGAGTTACCAGGGCATCGCCGGCGATACGCTCGCCTCGGCCTTGCTCGCCAACGGTGTGCATTTGACCGCACGGTCGTTCAAGTATCACCGCCCCCGCGGCATCATGGCTGCCGGATCGGAGGAGCCGAACGCTCTGGTGACCGTGATTCGGGACGCCGGCCGCACCACTCCGAATCTGCGCGCCACCCAGGTCGAGCTGTACGAGGGGTTGACCGCCGAAAGCCAAAATCGCTGGCCGAGCCTGGATTTCGACGTTGGCCGCATCAACGATCGGTTGTCGGCGTTCTTCCCCGCGGGCTTCTACTACAAGACCTTCATGTGGCCGAGAAAGGCTTGGAAGGCGCTTTACGAACCCATGATTCGCCGCGCCGCGGGTTTGGGGAAAGCCCCCGTTCAACCCGATCCCGACCGCTACGCGCAGCGCTATGCACATTGCGACGTGCTCGTGGTGGGTGGAGGCCCGGCCGGAATTGCTGCGGCGCTGGCCGCCGCCGCGAGCGGCTCCCGCGTGATCCTCTGCGATGAGACGGCGGAGTTTGGCGGCAGCTTGCTGGCGGACACCAGCGCAACGATTGATGGCCGGAGCGGCCCCGAATGGGTGCTGCAGAGCGTCGCTACGCTCGCGCAAAACCATCGCGTCACCCTGCTCACACGCACCACCGCCTTCGGTTATTTTCCGCACAATTTCGTCGGTCTCATCGAACGCCTGAGCGATCATCTGCCCGTGCCTTCAAAGGGACAGTGGCGCGAGCGGCTGTGGCAGGTGCGGGCGCGCGCAGTGGTGCTCGCCGCCGGCGCGATCGAGCGCCCGTTGGTATTTCCGGGCAACGATCGGCCGGGCATCTTGCTCGCGGGCGCAGCGCAAACCTATTTGAATCGATACGGTGTTCGCGTCGGTATGCGTGCCGTTATCGTGACCTCCTGCGACAACGCCTATCAGGCGGCCCTCGATTTGAAGGCCGCGGGCGTAGGTGTGGCCGCTATCGCGGACCTGCGGGCCGAAGCAACGGGCGCCCTGCCCGACGCCGCGCGGCGCGAAGGCATAGACGTGCTGCCGGCTGCGACCGTACTCGGCACCGAGGGAAATCTGCGCGTGCATACCATTACCTTGGGAAGCGTGCGGGGCGGTGAGGTACAGCGCGGGCAGCGCATCGACTGCGACACGGTGTTGATGTCCGGCGGATTCACCCCCAGCGTGCACCTATTCTCACAATCGCGCGGCAAGCTCGAGTGGAACGAAGCGCTCAAGGCCTTCGTGCCGGGCCCATCGGCAGAGTGCGAGCGATCGGCGGGAGCCTGCCGCGGCATCTACGAACTCGCCGCCGTGCTGGCGGATGGCGCCGCCTGCGGCGCGGCGGCGGCAGCGGAGCCGAATCGCTCTGCTCCACCCTTCTCCGTGCAGGCAGTCGAGCGCCATGGCAATGCCCACCTCGGGGTGCTGCCGCAAGCGGATCCACCGAGCGTCGAGAAATCCTTCGTCGATTGGCAGCACGATGTGACCATCCGCGATCTGGAACTCGCCACGCGCGAGGGCTTCCAATCCATCGAGCACGTCAAGCGCTATACCACCACGGGCATGGCCACCGATCAGGGTAAGACATCCAATCTCAACGCCATGGCCATCGTGGCCAAGAGCCTGGATGCGGCCGTTCCCAAGGTGGGATTGACCACGTTTCGCATGCCCTATACGGCTGTCACCTTCGGCAGCATGGCCGGCATCTCGCGCGGCGATCTGTTCGATCCGGTGCGCACCACCCCCACCCACGGCTGGGCGCAAGGCCGCGGTGCGGTGTTCGAAAATGTCGGCCTGTGGAAGCGCGCCCGATATTTTCCGCGCGACGGTGAGGACATGCACGCCGCTGTGGCGCGCGAATGCCGCGCGGTGCGCAGCGCCTGCGGAATATTCGACGCCTCCACTCTGGGCAAGATCGAGGTCGTGGGTCCGGACGCGGCGGAATTCATGAATCGCCTGTACATCAATAATTGGACCAGTTTGGGAGTGGGCCGATCGCGCTACGGAATACTGCTTCGCGACGACGGCTTCATCTACGATGACGGCGTAGTGGCGCGCACCGGCGCCGACCGTTTTCACGTGACCACCACCACCGGCGGCGCACCCCGGGTCCTCGCCATGATGGAAGACTACCGCCAGACCGAGTGGCCGGAGCTCAAGGTGTGGCTCACCTCGACCACGGAGCAATGGGCGGTCATTGCCGTGCAGGGCCCGAAGTCGCGTGTCGTGCTCGAGTCTCTGGTCGAGGGCATCGACATCGGCACCGCTGCATTCCCGCACATGGGCGTTGGGCGCGGACGCATCTGCGGCGCACCCATGCTGTTGTTTCGCGTGAGCTTCACGGGCGAGTTGGGATTCGAGATCAACGTGCCCGCGGACTTCGGCCTCGCCGTGTGGCAGGCCGTGTACGCCCACGGCCGCGAGCACGGCATCACCGAGTACGGCACCGAGACCATGCACGTGCTGCGCGCCGAAAAAGGCTACATCATCGTCGGCCAGGACACCGACGGCACGGTGACACCCGACGATGCCGGCCTCACGTGGGCCATTGGTAAGAATAAACCCGACTACGTCGGCAAGCGATCCTTGGATCGTGCTTCGATGAAATCGGCCGGTCGCAAACACTTGGTGGGGCTGCGTACCAAGGATCCGCGTGTCGTGCTGGAAGAAGGCGCCCAGGTGGCCGTCAAGGCAGGTCAGAAGCCGCCGATGGAATTGATCGGCCACGTGACTTCCTCCTATGCCAGCAGCGTGCTCGGACATTCGATTGCGCTAGGTCTGGTCGCCGGCGGCCGCAACCGACTCGGGCAGACCCTCTACGTGCCCATGCCCGGCGGCGACCTGGAGGTGGAAGTGACATCGCCCGTGTTCTACGACCCTGCGGGAGCGCGCATCAATGCCTGACGCCGTGCGCAACCTGCCGGCCATACCGGCGACACCTTGGATGAAGGCATTACCGCCGGCCATGCGGTTCGTATTGCACGGCGATGCGCATGCGCGCACGGCTGCGGCGCCCGTCTGGGGCGTCGCTTGCGCCGAAGAGGCCTGCCGCGCCAGAGTGCAGGGCGCGCGCGCGGCGCTGTGGCTGGGGCCCGATGAATACCTGCTGATCGGCAGCGACGAAGGGGCGCGGGACGGGGCGCTCGCCGCGCTTGAAAATGCCCTGGCGCAAGTACCTCACGCGCTGGTCGATATCAGTCACCGACAATTTGCCCTCGAAGTGAGCGGCCCTCATGCAACGGCCATTTTGAGCGGCGCGTGCCCGTTGGATTTGGATCTCGGCGAGTTCCCCGTGGGTATGTGCACACGCACGGTTTTGGCAAAGGCCGACATCGTGCTGTGGCGGACCCGCGACGATGTATTTCACCTCGAGATTTGGCGCTCGTTCAGCGGCTACGTGATTGGATTGCTCCACGAAATCGCCGGGGAGTTCTACGGCGCGTGAGCGCTCGGGCCCGCGCCGTGATGGTGTGCGGCACCACCAGCGGCGCGGGTAAGAGCTTTCTTGCGACCGCCTTGGCGCGCTGGTTTTCACGCCGGGGACTGAAGGTTGCGCCATTCAAGGCGCAGAACATGAGCAACAATGCCCGGGTCGTCGCCGGCGGCGAAATCGGCAGCGCGCAGTATTTTCAGGCGCGGAGCGCCGGGTGCGTCCCCGATGTGCGCATGAACCCGGTCCTGCTCAAGCCCGAAACGGACACGCAAGCCCAAGTCATCCTGCTGGGGCAAAGGCGCGACGATTTGTCGCGCATGGAGTGGCGTGCGCGCGCCGAGCACCTGTGGCCTACCATACTGTCCTGCCTGAACGATCTTCTGGGCAGTCACGATGCCGTCGTGATCGAAGGTGCGGGCTCACCCGCTGAAATCAATCTCGCGTCCACAGACATCGTCAATATGCGTGTGGCCGAAGCCGCCTCGGCCGCCACCCTCATCGTCTGCGATATCGATCGCGGCGGCGCCTTCGCGCATCTCTTCGGCACGCACCAACTGCTGCCGCCGGAGCACCGCGCGCTGGTCCGAGGTTTCGTGCTGAATAAATTTCGCGGTGACCCGACCCTGCTGGCGCCGGGCCCGCAGATGCTGCAATCGCTCACGGGGATTCCCACCCTGGCCGTGCTGCCGATGTGGCGGGAGCACGGCCTGCCCGAGGAAGATGGGGTGTTCGATGGGCCCACGTCAGGTTCCGGCTTGTCGGTTGCCATCGTCGCGTATCCCTACATCAGCAATCTCGACGAGTTCGCGCCCCTCATGAGGGTTCCCGGGGTCTCGCTGAGTTGGGCCAGACAGCGCTCATCCATCGCCGGCGCGGACCTTTTGATACTGCCGGGTTCAAAGAATGTGGCTGCCGACCTCAACTGGCTGCGGGAGCGCGGATTGGACGGTGCCATCGCTGCGCATGTGGCGGCGGGCAAGCCCACGTTGGCTATTTGCGGCGGCCTGCAAATGCTCGGCGGCGAGATCCGTGATCCCCATGCGGTGGAAGGTCAGGCCCAGGGGCTGGCTCTGCTGCCCTACTCCACGGAATTTCAGCAACAGAAGCGCTATCGGCACGCACTGCACACTTTCGCAACTCTTGCCGGTTTTTGGGCCCCGTTGAGCGGAGTGACCTTCGAGGCGTATGAGATCCGACACGGACACACGAAACCCACCCTCGCAACCGCCGACGGGACACTGCCCCTCGAAGCGGTACTTCCCGAGAATTGCGGCTGGCAGTACGGCCAAACGCTGGCGGTTTATCTCCACGGTATGTTCGAAAGCTCCTTGGTGATGCGCGGACTATTCGGGCTGGACACACCCACGCTGGACGATACCTTCAACGGCCTGGCTGATTTCATCGACTCGCGCTTTGCGCCCGGGGTACTCGAAGCGCTGCTCGATTGACCCGTGCAATACTCGCCCGCGGGAAAATGGCGCTTCATGACAAGTCCATGACGCAAACTGATCAGCCGCGCGAAGCGTCAGTGACCATACTGAAGGATCTGAATCCGGGGAGAGCGCCGATGGACGAAACAACCACGCAAACCGCACACGCGCGGCGGCCGAGCGGCCGCGACGCGAAACGGGCTGCGCGCGCCGCGCGCGCCGGGGCGTCGATTCCCTACATCACCCGCAAGATTCCCTACTACGAGGTGCTCGACGAGGAAGGCCTCGCGCTGATGGAGCACAACGCCGATACCATTCTGGAGGAGATCGGCATCGACTTTCGCGACGACGCCGAGGCCCTTCAAATCTGGAAGGACGCCGGTGCCGACGTGAAGGGCGAGCGAGTGCACTTCGCCCGAGGTATGTGCCGTTCGCTCATACAGAAGAGCGCGCCGCGCGAATTCACCCAGCACGCCCGCAATCCGGCGCGCAGCGTGGTCATCGGCGGCAAGAACACCGTGTTCGCTCCGGCCTACGGCTCGCCCTTCGTGCGCAGTCTCGACGAGGGCCGCCGCTACGCGCGAATCGAAGACTTTCGCAACTTCGTCAAGCTCGCGTACATGTCGCACTCGCTGCACCATTCGGGGGGCACCATTTGCGAGCCGGTCGATCTGCCGGTCAACAAGCGTCACCTGGACATGGTGTACAGCCATCTCAAGTACAGCGATAAGGCATTCATGGGTTCGGTGACGGCACCCGAGCGGGCCGCCGACTCCGTCGCGCTGGCGAACATCGTGTTCGCCGACGAACTGACCGACCCGCTCACGGGGCGCCCGAAGACCACCATCATTAACTTGATCAACGTCAACTCGCCCATGACCTATGACGCGACCATGCTCGGCGCGGCCAAGGTCTATGCGCGCGCCAATCAGGCGTTGATCATCACACCCTTCATTCTGGCCGGCGCCATGTCGCCGGTCACCGTGGCGGGAACGGTGGCGCAGACCTTCGCCGAGGCCTTGGCCGGGCTCGCGTTCGTGCAATTGGTCAATCCGGGCGCGCCGGTGGTACTCGGCAGCTTTGCCTCGTCGATCTCGATGCAGTCGGGTGCGCCCACATTCGGCACCCCGGAGCCGGCCTTGGTGCTCTACTCCATGGCCGCGCTGGCGCGCCGCCTCGGAATCCCATTTCGCTCGGGCGGGAGCCTGTGCGCGTCGAAGATCCCGGATGCGCAGGCGGCCTACGAATCGGCCAATACCTTGCTGCCGACCTGTCTCGCGGGAGTCAACTTCGTGCTGCACACGGCCGGATGGCTGGAGGGCGGCCTCGCCATGGGCTACGAGAAATTCGTCATGGACGTCGATCAGGCCGGCATGATGCACACCTTGCTCGCCGGCGTGGATCTGTCGCCGAACGGCCAAGCACTCGATGCCATGCACGAAGTGGGACCGGGCAAGCACTTCCTGGGCTGCGCCCATACCCAGGCCAATTTCGAGAACGCGTTCTATCGATCGCCGCTGGCCGACAACAACAGCTACGAGCAGTGGGAGGCCGAAGGGTCGCCCGACATGACCAAGCGCGCCAATACGCTATGGAAGAAGCAACTCGCCGAGTACGTTCCCCCGCCGATGGATCCGGCGATCGACGAGGCGTTGCTCGAGTACATCGCCAAGCGCAAGGCGGCCTTCCCCGACTCGAACGTCTGATCTTTAGAGCGCTAGGGGCTCTTCACGGGGATGGGCGGCGAGATCGTCGCTCCATCCCAGTGCTCGTCGGCCTTGCCGCCCTTGAAGCGCCACATGTCGAACCACGAGGTCGTATATTTGCGCGTGGGATCTTGGGGATTCGCCATCTCGCGGGGAGTCACGACAATCACCAGGTCGCCTTCGGCGACCACGGCGACGATCTTGGTTTTCATCTTCTGCGGCACCGGCGACGGCTTGCGTATGGACGTGAAAAACCTCACGACGCCATCGCGGCCTGAAGCCACGTTGGGGTTGTGCTGATGATATTCCGCCGTCAGCCATTGATCCGCGAGCTCCCAGTGATTCGCCTCCAAGAGGTCCTTCATGATGTGGTAGGCCGCCTGCTTGTTGACGTTCAGCTGCGGGTTCGGACTCGTGAACAGGGCGTCGGGATCGGCGACTCCCACGACCGGCTCCTGAGCGGTCGCTGAACCGCAATAGGTCAACACTGCAAGCAAAGCAAGCATCGCGTGCGATTTCATATGGACCTCCCAAAGAGTCAACCTGAGGAACGAAGCGTAGCAACCATTACTTGGCGCGGCAGGAAGCGGGCACCTGCGTCGGCTTGAGCCGGGCGCCATTGGTGCAACTCCAAAGCACATGCCCTGCGGCATCCGTTTTCGGCACGAACAAGAGATCGCCCCTCGCCGTGGCGACGGTGAGCACCATGTGGCGCGAATCCAGCGACATGTGCAAGCCGTCCGGAAGAGTGGCCGCGGCACCGGCGATTTCCAGGGATTCTGGAATTTTCTTCGACGACTCGTAATACCGGGAGAGCGCATCGCGCGTCCCCCGCGACTCGACCACCACCGCCTCCAAATTGGCTCTGATGGTGTATTCGCTATACGCGGGTATCGCGATGGCGGCGAGCACACCCACGATGTACACGAGCACCAAGAACCCGAAACCCGGTCCCAATCTCCCGGCGTAGGGAACGAAGAGCGCCGCGAGGTATGCGAAGGGATTGCGGCGCGGCAGCGGCGCAGCGGGATTCATCACGCGCGCATAGCGCTTCGTCAGCCAGGGATAGCCGGCCACCAATTCGTGGAAGGACATCCAAAAGCCGACCGCCCGTTTGGTCTGATTGAGGTACGTCGCGGAATCGAGCTTCTTCCAACGTTTGCCGCCGGCGGACAACGCGGCCAAGGCATGGGCCGCGCCGTCCGGCGAACTGCTGCATGCCAGCCCATGACGATCGCAGGTGCTTTCCTTGGCTCGCGAGTAAGCGGCACCCAGCAGAGGGAGCCATAGCACCGGCCATCGAAGCAGGAGGCGCGACAAATGCTTCATGCGCAAGTGCCCGAGCTCGTGACCGATGTAAAAACTGGGGCCGTCGGCATGCCCATCCATGGCGTCGATGACGTTCGACAGGAGCACCACGTATTGCGCTCCTAAGAATTTGGTCGCGAAGGCATTGAGAGCACCGTTGCCGTTGAGCACATAAGCCTCCGGCTGCTTCTTCAGCTGCAGACGGCTGCAGCATGCCGCGAACTGCGCATATAGATCGGGAAACTGCGTCTCGGACAACTGCACTCCATTGCCCTTGATGTGTGCGATCAGCGCGGAGTGGCCGAAGAGATACGCCAGAAAGCCGAACAGCATGACACCCAGCGCCCCGGCGAGCTTGCCGACCAGCAGCCCATCGTGAAGGAAACCCGCGATCAACGCGATCCAAACCAGGCTGCCGAGAATCAAGGTCATTGCGCTCAGCATGCGCTCGCGCGGGTAGACGAGATCATTCATTGCTGCATCTCCGGTTGTTGTTCTTGGGTCCCATCACTGGTCCGGTCCAGCATGGACGCCGACGTCGGCCGATACGGCGGTGATGCCGCAGCTACCCTCCATCGCCTCCTGTCGCGATGAACTACTTGGCTCCGAGCGCCTTATAGCTGAATTTCTGGCCGCCGATCGTGGCCTGATACATGAGGCCTCCCTTGGCGATCGTGAACACGGCCATGCCCTTGTAGTAGGAGCCGGCGGTCGCCGCCTTCTCTCCTGCGCTCGCGCTGCCGGTCGCGCCCGACGTTCCGGCCGTGCCGGATGCCGCGGCCGTGATCACCACCGCGCCCGCGTCCGCACTGAATTCGAAGCTACCCGACGTGAATTCATCGAACGAACGTTTGTCTTCAAAGAAAACGATCTCGCTGTACGCCTGACCGCCGGCTTGAAATCCCACACTGACTTGAGTCATCGACACATCGCCGACGTACTTGCCGCCGGCGAACACATGGCCGCTGCCGTGCGCCGCCCCAACGATGAGTCCGCCCTTGCCCACCGTCGGAAAGACGGCGTACCCATAACTCCTGGAAAAGAAAGAAGCGCTCTGGCCGGCAGCCTTGAATGAGTCGACCGTGGCGCCGTATTCGTCCGCGCACGCCGGACCTCCCGCAATCGCCAACACGGTGAAGGCGAGCATTCCACGAATCAAGTTGTTCATCCTAGCGAGTCTCCCCTGTTTGTTTAGCATCCGCCCGGGCTGACGCGCTGCCGCAGATCACTTGCCGCCGCCACCCCAAGCGCCGCGGATCGTACCTGCCGGCGCCCCGGTTTGCAAAACCTGGTCAACGGTAACCATCTCGACGCTAATCGACACTATACTCAGGGACGGCAATCGAGGAGAGATCCATGCATCTTCGCAAGATTCACGCGATTGCGCTCACGGTTCTGGCGGCGTGCACGTGGGGATTGACCGGCGTGAGCAGTGCGCAGGGCGTGCCCAGCCCGGATCAGTTGAATCAACTCGTGGCGCCCATTGCGCTCTATCCCGACACGCTCCTGGCGCAGATTTGCGCAGCTTCCGGCGATCCTCAGCAAATCATCGATGCGGACAACTGGATGAAGCAGAACAGCAACCTGCAAGGCCAGGCGCTGACGGATGCCGCGCAAGCGCAGGGATTCGATCCGGCTTTCATCTCGCTGGTGAATTTCCCATCGGTGCTGGACATGATGGCGGCGCACGTTGATGACTACGCCGCACTGGGCGCGGCATTCAAGGCGGATCAGGCATCCGTCATGTCCGCCATTCAGACCCTTAGGCAGCAGGCCTATGCCTCGGGCGCGCTGGACAGCAATCAGTATCAAACGGTGTCCGTGCAGCCGCAGAACGGAACTCAAGTTGTGGTCATTCAACCTGCAAACCCACAGGTGGTGTACGTTCCCCAGTATCAACCCGCGCAGGTGTACATCGAGGGACCGAGTGCGGGCGACATCGTGGCCGCTTCTCTAATCAGCTTTGGAGCGGGAATTGCCATCGGCGCGCTGATCAACGACAGCCGGCCCTGGGGCTGGCATTCATGGGGCTGGGGTTGGGGCGGACGCGGACTGATCTATCGCCGCAGCGTGTGGGGCTTCAGCTACCGATATCGAAGTCCACGACCCTACTATCGCCCGCGCCCTCCCCGGTATGACCGTCCGATTCATGCGAGGCCACCGCCGAACTGGAGCCAGCGGCCGGGCTATCGGCCGCCGCGGCCCGACCTTCGACCGGGTGGACCGAATCCTGGGGGTGGCAGGCCGGTGAGCGGCGGAGGCGCCCGTCCGCCGTCCGGCAACGCGGGCGGCAACCGGCCGCCGACCACAGGCGGCGGCACGCGTCCGCCATCCTTCAATCCCGGAGGCAATAGGCCGTCGTCGAGCAAACCCCTGCCGGCCACGGGTGGAGCTGTCCGTCCGTCAGTCAAACCGGGCGGTAGTCGGCCGCCATCACACAACCCTTTCGCCGGTTTTCCGCAGGGCGGCAACCACCAGCAGCAGCCTCAGCGCCCGCAACCCACGCCTCAGTCCACCGGTGCAAGACCTGGCGCGTTCGGCGGAAACAATAACGGGGGCGCGGCGCGCGCCGCGAGCAATCGAGGCAAGGAAAGCGCCGAGCATGGCCACCGCCCGGGAGGATCGCACCCGTGAAATATTCCAAGCGATTCTTCGGCTCGATCCTCGCCGCCCTCGCGGCCACGGTTCTCTTCGGCTCCGGCATTCATGCACAGGATGCGACAACGAAGACGTATCCCACCTACCACGCCGCCGTGGCGGCGTTGATTGCGGCGGTGGAATCAAAGGACGAAGCAGCACAGAAAGAGATTCTCGGCGCAGACGCGCCGGGACTCTTATCCTCGGGCGACTCGAGCGAGGATGAGGCTTCGCGCATATCCTTTCTTAAGCACTACCGCGAAGCACACTCCTTCATTCGCGAGACTCCGGATCGAGTCATGCTGAGCGTTGGGCGCACCGGATGGCTGCTGCCCTTCCCGATCGTGCGCAACAGCGGCTCTTGGCACTTCGACACCGTCGCCGGCGCACAGGAGCTGGTCTACCGGCGCATAGGACAGAACGAATTGGACGCCATTCGCGTCTGCCGAGCCCTGCATGCGGCGCAGAAGGCCTATGCGGCCGACGGTCACGACGGCAATCCTCCGGGTGCGTACGCACAGCACTTCCGCAGCCGGCCCGGAACTCAATCCGGACTCTACTGGGACGTGCATGAGGGAGAGACCGAGAGTCCCGCCGGCGCCCTCGTCGCCGAAGCGGCCAGCGAGCGCGATGAGGCCGAGCAACCAAGCGGCAAACGGTCGCCGTTTCACGGCTACTATTATCGGATCCTGAAATCGCAGGGCTCGCACGCGCCCGGCGGCGCCAAGGACTACGTCCTAGACGGAAAGATGACGGGCGGCTTTGCCATTGTGGCTTATCCCGCAGAATACGGCGCGAGCGGAGTGATGACCTTCCTCATCGGTTCCCGCGGGATGGTTTACCAGCAAGATCTGGGCACTGCAACCGAGGAGACCGCCAAGGCGATGAGCGCATTCGACCCGGACGGTTCGTGGAGAGTGGTTCGCTGATTGAAGGTGTCGGGTAGCCGTGGACGCGCCCGGCCGTCATTCCGCCTTCGAAGGATCCACCCGGCGCGGCCGCCGACCGCGCGTCTCGCTCTGGCTCGTGGATTCTTTCGGCTCGGGCAATTCCACGACCTTGCGCAGGTTGGGGTATGCGGCAGTCTTGTGCGGAATAGCCATGGCCTCGACGAAGTGGTGCTGGAAGCGCGGTTCGATCGCGGTCTCCACCTTTTCGATGCGCCGAACCAAGGTCTCTATGACGCCGCGCGCGGTGGCATCCAGGAGCGCGATGCGCGCGCCGGTGCCGGCCGCATTGCCGGCGGAGCGGACCTGATTGAGGTCGCAGTCCGGCACCATGCCGAGGATGGTCGCGTACTTGACGTCGATGTGGCTGCCGAAGGCGCCGGCGAGGCGGATGCGGTCGACGTGATCTATTCCTAATCGTTCCATCAGCAGCGCAACACCGGCGTACAGCGCCGCCTTCGCGAGCTGAATGGCGCGCACGTCGTTTTGCGTGATCTTCATCTCAACCGCGCCCTGATGCAGCAGGTACGCGAAGGTGCGGCCGTTCGGGACGATGCGGGGCGAGCGCGCGGCGAGGCGTCCGTCGAGGACTCCATCCTGATTGATGATTCCGGCGAGGTACATCTCGGCGATCACCTCGATGATGCCGGATCCGCAGACGCCCGTGATGCCCGTGCTCGCCGTGGCTGCCGCGAAGGCGGGGTCGTCGGACCATAGGTCGGAGCCGATGACTTTGAAACGCGGTTCGAGAGTGTCGCGGTCGATGCGCACGCGTTCGATCGCTCCGGGGGCCGCGCGTTGGCCGCAGCTGATCTGCGCGCCCTCGAACGCGGGACCGGTCGGGCTGGAGCAGGCGACTAGACGCTGGCTGTTGCCCAGCACGATTTCGGCATTGGTTCCGACGTCGACCAACAGCGTCATTTCGTTCGCGAGATCCGGACGCTCGGAAAGCACCATGCCCGCGGCATCCGCACCGACGTGTCCGGCAATGCACGGCAGCACGTAGATTCGCGCGTTACGGTTCAATTTGAAGTCGATGACATTGGCTCGCAAGGTGAGCGAGTGGTCGACGGCGAGCGCGAACGGCGCGCCGCCGAGTTCCACCGGATCGATCCCGAGCATCAGGTGATGCATGATGGGATTGCCGACCAGCGTGGCCTCGAGAATGTCCTCATGAGAGATGCCGGCCTGACGCGCCACGTCCGCCGCAAGCCCGGAGAGCGCCTCGCGCACCGCTGCCGTCATCAAGGCGGCACCGCCGGGATTCATCATCGAATAGGAGACCCGGCTCATCAAGTCCTCGCCGAATCGGATCTGCGGATTCATGACCCCCGCCGAGGCAACCACCTCGCCGCTGCTCAAATCGCACAGGTGCGCGGCAATGGTGGTGGAGCCGATGTCGACGGCAAGTCCGTAGACGAGTTCGTGCAGCCCGGGCCACACGCCGATGATCTGCTTTTCGGCATGCACCGCCACCGTGACCTGCCACGAGCCGGTGCGCAGCGCGGGTTGCAGAGTCTGAATTACGGACAAATCGCAGGTGAGATCCTTGAGGTCCCATTCGGCTTCGAGCGCCTCGAACAGTCGGCGCAGGTCGCCCGAAGGATCGTGCATGTCCGGCTGCTTTACTTGAACATAGTGCAGCCGCACCACGGGGTTGAGTTCGATCGCGCGGGCGTCGGCCTCCTTGCGCACCACCTGGCGGTGCACCTGGCTGCTCTCGGGAACATCGATGACCACATCGGCCTCGACGCGCGCCGAGCAGGAGAGGCGCCGGCCCGGTGCGAGCGGAACGCGCCGCGAGAAGCGCATTTCCGGTTCGCTGAACGGGGACAGGCTGGCGCTCGACGAGGTGACGCCGTGTTTCGCGAACTCCCCTTCCGCGACGAGCACCTGGCAGCGACCGCAGAGACCTCGGCCGCCGCAGACCGAGTCGATATCGACCCCTAAGCTCCTCGCTGCCTGCAGCAGCGGCGTGCCCACGGGAAAATTTCCCCGTTTTCCGGAGGGAGTGAATACGACGAGGGGATCCCGTGCGGCCATGCGATCGACTTACGCCGGACGCCTGCGATGACCGCCTTCACGCCGGCCGCGGGGCGCCTCGCCGCCTGCGCCGGTGGCCGTGGCGGCCACCGCACCGGTACCCGAACTCGACGGCGTGTCGCGGAAGCGGCGAATCCAGCGGGCGCAATCCGGGTCG
>Ga0210391_10000798_pt1 | contig 30686 bp, 24 predicted proteins | sample IncBWC12OmetaG_FD_160573 | JGI IMG/M metagenome (GOLD analysis project Ga0210391, IMG submission 160573) | Forest soil microbial communities from Barre Woods Harvard Forest LTER site, Petersham, Massachusetts, United States - Inc-BW-C-12-O ... | reverse complement strand
GCGAAGGAATGGATTTCCGAGCGCGCGGAAATGCTTTAGAATGAAGGTCACTCCTACTGTGGGCGTGTAGCTCAGCTGGGAGAGCACCTGCTTTGCAAGCAGGGGGTCACCGGTTCGATCCCGGTCACGTCCACCAATTCTTTCAATGACTTACGAGTTGTTGTCATCAGTTCACTCTCGCCACCGTAGTGACTTTTGTAGGTACCCCGAGACCTTGCTGAGCTGTTGCAGCGCTGATTATCCCTTCTGCGCTGAATTTCGCGAATTTCTCCATCGCCGTCTTCTTTTGTTCCGCTGCCGGGTGAACGTAGCGCATGGTCATCAGAATACTCGCATGTCCTAGTAACGAGCTCAAGGTCGGAAGATCCGTGCCAGCGTCGACCGCTCGCGTAGCAAAAGTGTGGCGTAAATCATAAAGCCGAAAATAGCGCTGGATCTTGGCTCGTTTCACGGCAGCACTATGCGCCTTCTTAACGCTTCCGACGGGTTTTTGATTATCGTGGCGTGATGGAAACAGGTACGGCGTCGCCCGTTTCACCGCTTTATTCACTCTCAGTTTGAGCAGGGATAAAACGTCGTCCGTCATTGGAATCGTCCTTCGTGCTGCTTTCGTCTTTCCGTAAGGATTGAAAATCGCCTTCTGTTTAAAGTCGAGGTTCTCGGCGCGCATCCGGAAAACCTCTTCGGGTCGCATACCGGTATCGAGGATGATCTTTGCGATGTCGTGCAAGGGTTGGCTCGTCTCGGTCAGGTACACAGCCTGCTCCTCGAAACTGATCACCCGCATAGAATCCAGCGGTTCCCGAAACATCGCGACTCCAACAACGGGATTCCGAACAGCGTAGCCGCTGCGCTCTGCCTGGTGAAATAGCAGCTTGCGCGTAGTAAGGGCTCGATTCACGGTCGCGCCTGCGACAGCACGATTCTTCGCCCACTGAATCCGCTCTTGCTTCCGCGCAAATTTGAAATCCTCGACCATCGCCCTCGTGATTTCATCGAGGTACTTGCCGCGGAAAAATCGCTTCAGCGTCTTGCAATTCAGCTCGTGGAGTTCGTGAGTTTTCGGTCTGTGGTGCTGCTTCGACCACTCGAGGAATTGCTTGGAAAATTCGTCAAACTTGGGCACCGGTTTAGGTTTTGTAAATCCCGCTCGCCGTTCTAGCAGATCCGTCCTACGCTTCGCCTCCGCACGCAATGCGGCTGTCTTGTTTCGAAAGCCGGACGATTCTTGAATCTTGCGGCCTTCGAATTCAAACACGTACCACCAAGTCTTGCCTCGGCGATACACAGACATTGCTTCGCTATCTCCGATTAGATGGGGCTTCGTCGGTGCGGACTATACGCTCCGCAAGCCAAGTGTCAAGGTCACTCTGCCGGTAGCGCACGCAGTTGCGGCTAATCTTCACGTACGGAATGCCTCGTCTCTGACTTCTCCACTGAGCCAGAGTCTCAACCGAAAGGCCCGTTATTTCCGCGACCGCTTCGGCCGTCAGAAGCTTCGACGACGAGGTTGATCGGAGCGATCCATTGTCTCGAGGGACCTGTGTGAATTGGATTCGATTCGCCATCATCTCAATGCCAGCATCAGCTCCGCGGCGCGTCTGTAGGTATCTACTAGCTCGAAGCAAAGCGCGTCAAAAGCCTCGTAGGGAATTCGGGCATCCCAAGCGCGAGAAATTCTATCCGGCAGCTCTTGCGTGAGCTTCTCGTACACGTTGGGCGAGTGCTCACGAACCCATGCGATCAGACCCTCGGGCGCGGCAGCTGCGTAGATTGCGTCCACCGCGAGATGCGCGCGCCACCCGTGAAATCCCCATACCTGCCCCAGTAACGAGATTCCTTCCGACTCTGCGGATTCGAGAGCGCGAGCGTCGGAGATGACGGAGACGATGGAGATGGATTTTGGAGAACTTTCTCCAGATCTCGACCCCAGAGCAGGGAATCAAGCAAGCTCACGGACATTCTCCTTGCGAACGGTTTGCCCAGATTCGTCTCCAACGTCTCCTTCGTCTCCATTCTTCGGCATTAAGCTGATGGTCCGTAGACCCCGGTGACCGTGCCATTCTTGGAAGTGGACGCCCAGCTCGATTTCGATCACCCGAGATACCGAAGTAAGCCGCCGTCCGAAAGATTGACAGGATCGCGGGAAAATGAACCCGTGCGACTCCGCGACGTCGCTGCACAATCGGAACAGGTCACGAATAGCCATGGCTTCAACAGGTCCCCTTTCGAGAAGGAGTCGAAGCGTATCCACAATTCCGTCACCCTCTGATGCGAACGCTGTCTGAGCCCCTTCCAGTTGGGCGAGCAGTTCAATCCAACCCGAGGATTTTCCGTGACGCGCGAACACTCGCTCGCCAAAGCTTGCGAAATCAGCCATTCGAAATCGCAAATGTTTCGCCGGGTGCCCAGGTAATGAATCGGAAATCTCCCCCGCGTGCACCAGCAAAGCACCCATGATTGACCCACGGCGGTTTTCCAAACCTGTGAAGATTTCAAACTCGGGCCTATAGTCCCTTGGCCGGTAAAAGTTAAACGGCAAGAGGCGCTCCGCGACGTCGGGTCGATTGAACTGGGGGTCTCGACTTGAAATCATGAGTACAGCGCGCGGGGAAAAGCTGACTTCTTCGTTGGTCGTATACAGCCGGCGCAGCTGGTAACGCTGGCCAGTTGCATAGCGGGCCAACGCGTCTGGTAAGAAAGGAATTCTTGAATCTGCGTTGTCGAGACCTACGATTACGCGGTTACATACTGCCGCGATGAACGCATCCTCGCGGTCACGCTGCAACCCCGTCACGTCAAATTCGGGCCCTACAAGAAGGCGTCCCACTAGGCGCATGGCGGTGGTCTTGCCCGAGCCCTGCGGACCCAGGAACGCAGGAATCATGCGCGTTCTTCGGAGCGGCGGAAAGAATTGCTGAATTAGGTAAATGAACATGAGCGTTCGGTGATCTTCTGCGGAAAGCGGAGAGTTCGCGAACGTGAATTGCGACAAAAACCATTCCAGTTCGTAGCCATCATGAGCGAAGTCCGGCACCCACGGTTTCGCGTGCGGATCGGCGAGAAATAGGAGGCCATCATCTCCGTTGTTTTGAAGCTTCCAATCTCGTCCCCGCTGATGGACCCAGACACCGCCGCCCCCGTCTGAAACGGCAAGAACACCTCGTTCACTATCGAAGTACGCGAATGTATGTACCTCCGTAAGTCGCGATTCTCTGTTCGCAGCCGCCTGCAACAGGTCCAGGGCAAAACGTAGAAAACTCTCCGATGCAGCTAACCCAGAGACTTGAGTCAGCAAGTGCCGAAAGGGAATTTGCTCGACGTCGTACAGCCGTCGCTCTTGCTTGTGGAAGAAAAATGCACGGCCGTCATTAGTTCTCAGAAAATCTCCCCGCGCAGTCAGCCACTCTCGAACCAAGCGGGCAATGTCGCGGCGCTTGTCGAAGGAGGCGGTTTCTCGACACAACGCTACCTCACGAATTGCAGCTGCAAGGTCGGCATTGCTCGTGAACCTGGAAATCATCGGAGAGGCAACTCGCGTGAGCTTAGCCAACTGCGGACTCGATTCACGACCTTACCGCCGACGATGCCGGCAAGGGTCTTTCCGCCTGTGGCTTCACGTCCAGACGAGAGTCTCGCGGCTGTTGAAACGACATCACGAATGCGGAGCGGTGCTTCTTCATCGCGAGAGGCGCCCGCGATGGCCACAACAAACTGGCTCGTATCCTCTTGCGACCATCCTGACCGAAGTAGAACTCCTGCCAGGGCGAGTGCGCCATCGTGTCGCGCGCCGACCGTCGGCCAATGACGCGCCAATATAGCTGCAGCTGCCAGTTTAGCGACGGCCTCGATCAGCGCCCCGTAATCGACATCAGCGGGCTCGCCTCTTCTTTCCCAGACAATCTCCTCGCCTGATTCGTGGACCGACGGCGGAACTACGGTTTGTCCTCCAGTCGAGCGCAGTTCGACCAAGGTACTACCGTCGACATCGCAGAATTTCTGCGTTTTTCCGGCAGACGAAACGCGATACCAACGATGAGAGTCACGCTTGCTTGTGCGTCCGTGAACCAGCGCCGTGGCGGGTAAAACCGAATCGGCAAGTATCAGCGCCTCGGGGCAGTCGAGATCAACGTCGACGAGCCCCCCGCTGGCGTCGCCCAATAAAAGGCCGATGTTGTCGTCGTCGCGGAAATACTTCCGTATCTGTTCCCGATCGACGCGGAGACTCGTCCAATCCTTGTGACGAGGCTGTTTCGAACGGGGCTTGACCGGTACAACTGCCCAGCCCCGGGACACATATGCCAACGCAGCTTCAGACGTGCATCGAGTGCCCTTCGCCAAGGTGTGCTCCGCGCCCAGTGCTTGTGGGCTAGCTCATGATTGCGAAATGGCTATGTCAGACACGTCGCTTCGATAGAGTGTGAAATGTTGATCAGAAACACAAAGGACATTCAGAAGACTAAAATTCCATCGCCGAGGGCGTTTGCAACTTAATCAGGGGAAATTACTTACGTTAGCTTGCTGGAAAAAGGCAAAATCCCGATGCAAGCACGAATCGAACGTCACTTTGACCTTCGAGGTAACCGCAGACCAAACTCCCTCCGTATCTTCGATAGGAACTCGTACAAGCGCTGCGTCAAGAGTAGGTTCTTGTCTTGAAATGGGCCAGCCCAGAGGCGGATCTGCATGCGTTCAAGGAAGGCTGGAACGGGAAATGGCAGACTGCGACTCTCGCTCAGGGCTCGTTCATTTTGGCTGTCCATTTCACGGCAAATGTCGAGGTCGCTCACGGCTGCCTCCAACCTGCCGCCGGACTCACGTCGAGAACGCGTTGGGTCGCCAAGCGCAAACATGAGTCGAGCAATCGATTTGTGAAGAGGATCTAGTCGTCTGGCTCTATCTCTGACGCCCGACAGGAGGCCCCTAAGATCGATGCGGCGATCCGCCTCGCTTAACCAATCCGAGCGATGCATCAAGAGAAGCTTCCAGAACGATTGACGCTCCGGCTCGCCAAAGGCCGGTTGCGCATGAGCGGGAACACCTGCGCGGTCGCACCACTTGCCCCAAACTTCCGGCCGGGTTAATAGCTCGCTGAAGCTAATAGCCTCCATCCAGATTGCAACGCGATCTCGGTCCTTGAGGACTCTCCGTCTCTTTCGCGCGAGCGCCGCGTGAGTGACGAGGTCCGTTAACTCACTGACAGCTTCTTCCACGGCTGTCTTGTATGTCCTCGCATGCTCAAATACCAGCCGCTCCGTCGCGAATCGGTCTAACGGAACGGGCTTGAGATGCCGATCCAGAAGTTCTATTTCACCAATACTCAACCTCGCGCGTCGTTGAAAGTTCTGGAGCACGTGTTGGCGCAGAAAGTAAAGTTCGCTGCTGCTGAGCCCTGAGGGTCCCGCCGTCGCGGAAGGAATCGGTCCTGCGAAAAGTTGATTACGCGCGTCAAGTGCACTTTCCCAATCTTTCTTGCGCTTGAGCTTATCGATAAGAATGTCTGCGTACTGAGGCGCGTCAGGCCGAGACGAAACTCGTTTCTTGTGCTTTGACTTCACGTAGCTTCTATGGTATCAGTGATATCTATGAAGCGTAAACCAATAGACTCCCGGCTGGTAGAAGGAAAGATCTTCTGGCAGATCATCATCGACCAGAACCTTCAACGAAAATTCAAAGCTCGTTGTGTCGAAGTTGGGAAGACGATGAGCGATCAAGTAGAAGAGTTAGTCCGCGCTTGGCTTAAGTGAAAAAGACGGGACGCGCCGGTGCTTCTAACACCGACACGCCCCTAACCGAGTGACCCGACTGGAGGCCACATGGCTCGTCAGATTTTACATGAAGAAGAATCACGCTCCCGCCTAGTTCGGACTGCGATCTACGCCCGAGTCTCTACTGCAAACAACGCCCAAGACCCGAAAATGCAGACGCGTGAGCTTCGCGAGTATTGCGAACATCGCGGCTGGAAGTTTGCCGGCGAGTACGTCGATGAGGGGATCTCTGGCACAAAAGACAGCCGACCTGAACTCAATAAGCTCATGGCAGATGCCCATCGGCGCCGCTTCGACGCGGTGGTCGTTTGGGGGTTCGACCGCTTCGCACGATCTGTCTCGCACTTGTTGCGAGCACTTGAAACTTTCAAGGCTCTCGGCATCGAATTCGTATCACTCTCTGAACAAGTTGACACAAGCACTCCGACCGGCAAGATGGTTTTCACTGTTCTTGGTGCAGTGGCCGAACTAGAGCGCAGTCTGATCGCGGAGCGTGTAAAAGCTGGCCTCCGGAACGCCCGGGCCAAAGGAAAGCGCCTGGGAAGGCCGCGTGTAGTCGTGGATGCCGCGAGGATTGCCACCCTGCGCGCACACGGGCGTTCGTGGCGCGAAATTACAGCTGAGATGGCAATCAGCAAGGGATCGGCGCAACGGGCGTTTTGTGGCTTGCCCAAAAACGTATGAGCGTCTTCCAGCTAATTCGACAGTCGCATCGCGGCGTGGCTTGTGAGAAGCACTCTCAACGATCCGTGCAGAATCCCCTAACGGCTAATACGTTTTATCATGTCGGCGCCTGCACAACGACACGGGAGCTCTCACTCTTCCGTCGCACCGTGAAGTTAATATCAAACGCGAGTTCGTTCTCGGGGAAAAGCAACTCGAATCCGACCGACACTTGATCTGCCTGTTCTTCGCGTACCGGGTAAAGCAGAAGAATTCCACGATGGTCATTCCGCATTTGCTTTGTTGCTCCATTCGGCATGAAGGGTTGGGAATTTTCGGGTGTTGCTATTCCAGCCAGGAAGCCCGAGATGGTGCGATGCGCTGATTCGCCAAACACTTGAAAACTACGCCCCGCTATGCGGTGGCGTTCCTTGACGGCCAGATCGCCGACACCCTTTAACTTTAATAGGGGACCGAATGAGGACTTGCGCTGTGGAGCAAGAATGATCCAAGAGCTGATGCCATGCTTCTCTCTCTCCAAGAATTCGACTTGAAGTGCAATGTCAGTGGGGCGATCCGGATATTTGTAATCTGCTTCAAGCCACCGGTAGGCGTTCAGAAAAGCGATAACTTGCTCACTATTCGCCTCCCAAACGAGATTATCAGCATTTATTTTAGCCGCGTCGCCTGAAGTTCCCCCGAGCATTATCCGTCCTAAGGGCCTTGCTGCCACAAGGAGGCGACGCACGGTGTCGATGTTCTCCTCCATGATTTTAGGAGTTGTCGGGGCGAGCGTCGGCATTGACCACTGGCCGCCGAAATTCTTACTTGCGAGGACCGCATTAAACATTTTGTTCCGTGCCGTCGGTGGCAGATTGCCACAGACGGAGATTAGAGGAGGAATTTCTTTCGGAGTGACTCGCTTCTCGCCCGCCTTGCGAACATACCGTTTGATTTCCTCTCGGAAGCGCTCTTCCATGCGGCATACCTCCTTGAAGAGCGACACCAGATCCGTCGCCCCGCTCTTTCCTTCTCTCACGCCAAGAAAGACACGGACGAGGTCCTGATATCCTGGTCGAAAGCCGAACCAGCGGCCCATCTGCATGAGGGTGTCGGCGGTCCCGGCAACGCGGCGGTAGTAGCTTACGGTGAGACCTTCAATCGTGTATCCACGAGAAAGTTTGTTGCCACCGACAACAATTTTCCAGAACGGCGCAGTGCTGAAATCAGGTGCTGCGGCGGTGTCGCTGTTGACTACCAAGAAGATTCGTTGCCCTTTCTCGATGCGCTTGATCGCCTCCGACAGGTGAGGGATAAGTTGGGCAAACTCTTTCGGCACGATTTCTTGCCCCTTTGCCCGGCAGACCTTCACGTAGTCTTCGTCCCACAATTTCACTAAATCGTCCAGTCCCTTCGGGCTATTAAATGCGCACTGGTCCCAGAGTTCTTGCAGGCGATCCGCCAGCGAAGCTTGTTCTCCTTTGAGCTGCGAGGTGTGAATCAGCATTGTATGGTGCCTAAAATGCTCCTCCCTGTAGCGTCGGGCGTCCTTTGCGTGTCGGTAGAGCTTCAGGCCGCCTGAAAGTACGTAGCTTCGCAGGGCTTTCTTCAGGTCTTCATCGTCCTCTCCAGACTGCGTTTCTACTCTTCGGATAAACGCGACTTCAGATTGAGAATAATCGTCTTTCTGCAGATCAGCATAATCCGTAGTTGGATCAAAAAAGTCTGATACTCCCATGTATCCCCGCGGCCGGTTGAGGGACACTATGAAATCCCTTGGGAATAGGTCTTCCGGATCGTCGGCGTTCACGAGCGCGTTCGCGTAGGGCGTAGCTGTGTAACCAACGTACTGGCCCCGTGGAAAAAGTTTGAGAAGTTCAACGATGCGAAGGTTCGTCCTTGACCGCTCACTGCCCTCTGCCACGATCCGCCTTGGATCAACGGTATTCAGCCCCGCTTGATCGGACTCGTCATCGATGATGAGAGTCGGGAGGTCTCTAAGGCGGGTGCGCAGGAGTTTCAAGTCCTTGACGAGATTGCCGAGGATTCCACTATGCTTTTTTACCACGAGAAGCTTGACAGGCAGAGCGTGCAGGTTAGTCGAGTCATAAATTGGCAGTGCCTTGTTGCGCTTTTCAAATTCGAGATTATCAATGGCCGCCTTGAGTCGCCGGAAATCGATGTCGGGACGCGTCAGCCGCTGCCATGTATAGTGGCCAAGCTCGACCGGGTCGGTGCCGTGCTCAAGAAAATCAACCCAATCGGGCGGCGGTTGAAGCGTGTAGGCCTCATCGTTCTTCAACAATTCCTTGCCAAGCAGTTCCTTGTCGAATCGTCGCTGCGTTTGGTTTCGCAGGATGTTCCACGTTCCCGCAAGAACAATGATCAGCCGGTAGCCTGCGTCTGCTGCACGTGCGACAACACCCGCAAAATTGGCGGTCTTCCCGCTTTGTACGTAGCCCATTACGAGCCCGCGCGACGCATAACTAGCTTTCGACTCCGGATTTGCTAACAATTCGACAACGGCTCGGGTACTGTTATCCATGTCAAGGAGCGAGGCTTCGTCCCATCTGCGTCGCTCCCTCAGGTAACGGATATACTTGCTCCAGTAATAGTCACGAACTCCTAGCCTTGGCACATACCAATCAGTGTGCTCTTCAGCGATTACAAGCGGTTCTTCGAGCTGATAAAACGGAAGCACCGCGTTGATGCGACTCTCGAGGTCGAGCCCCGACTTCAGCAGTTCATGAATCCGCTTTCTTCGGTCCACGGTGTTGCGGGCAGTCTCGCCCGTCCATCTTGCATCTTTGGCATTGTCCCAAGATCGCAGCAGGTTCGAAAAAAGCAGTCTGGCCGGATTATTAGGGTCTGCAGAGAGAAATAAATCCAGTATATCGTCGATTTCTGCGCGAGTGGCTTTCTCGAAGTCAGGCCCGGGTTGCTCGAGATAAGCCCGTAAATTCCGGGGCCCGCCGGCGGCCATTGCCCCAAGCGCCATTTCAATTCGTTCAGTGAGTTTATCCATAGGATCGAGCCTTTGTCCGAACTCAGCTCGGAACAATTGCTGAGAATCCGGCCGTGCCATCCTCGCATTCCAGACCTTCAACGCTCACGTCATATTGGAGCGATTCAATCCGGGACGCGAGTTGCCCGAGAGCGCCCTGGATGCTCGGACGGGTAAGAGCGGGGAAGTTTTTGTCGACACGAACAAGTCCCATGGGACGACGCATCGCGAAACGACGTAGATAGTGTTCGCTATCCGCTTGGCGGAAACCACACGATTCCAATGCGGCGGTGAACTGCTTTAGCCTAGCCGTCACCGGACCAAATCGGCCACGCAGTTGTTCTATCTTCTCCGACAGAGAGAAGCCATCATCGGCGCCAGCTGGTCCTAACAATACAGAAATCAGATAAAGCGAGCACCCTTTCGCGGGCACGAGTTGTTCCATGCCATGAATGGTGTGAATTCGGTGAGGAGATACGGTCGTTTTGACCTCAAACTCGCGCTTTTGAAGTCGAAAATCATGAGGCTCCCCCATTGGACCAAGCCATGCGTCCAGAGCGACCACGCCTCCAGTTCCTACGAGGCGCTCCAAGAAGAGAAGTTCGCCGAGAAGACCGAGCTGGCGCTCCGGTCCAAGCAGTAACTTCTCTTCGAGCAAGTCGGCGAAGCACTGAAATTCCAGCCCGGCCGCGTCAACTGGCTCGCGTTGCTCTACGATTACCCTCTCGGCCACCGCAACAGCGAAGTGATAGAATTGGCGCTGAAGAGATGCCGCGGACGTCGCAATCTCGAGCAGAGTGCGCCCCTTCTGCTTAAAGACCTGCGTCGTAATGAACGTCATCTTTGACAGCTCCGGAGGGACCGCAGTACCCGGGGCTGTCTCAAGCCAGATTCCAACGCGGTTTAGAACTCCATCGCCGAAGACTTCAATGTAGGGCGAATTCGTCACGCGGTGGACTCTCTGTTGTCCACGTATGAAAACTGTCGACCTGAAGTTTTCCCATGAGAGATGATGCGGAGTACTCATCAGGAATACCTTTCGTATCTCACGGCCTTAACTAGGATACGGTTCACCTGTTCGAGCTTTTCGCGGATTTTCGGTCCCAGCCTCTCCGAACTGAGAGCATCGTCAAGAAGAAGAAAAAGTAGGCACTTCACAACCGGTGCGTCAGCTGAGGAGGCAGGTAGGCCGTGCAGAAGTCGCCTCCGATAGGCCCGATTGAGATACAAAAGACCGTTGTCACGGTCAATCTCAAAGAATGACTCCTTGTCCAAGTCTTCCCATTTGATCCTCAGATCCCGGTGTTTGGCAGTGGCCTTTATCCGCAATTCATGGTGCAGGAATTCCTTCAATTCGGAAGGTAATCCAAGCGAAGGGATAAGTGGCAGTTCTGCCTCTGTTATTTGCCTTGTGCGGTAGGTTTCATCAGCAATCGACAGATACTTCTTAAAGTCTACACCAAAAGTCGTCTTTGCCTGCTGGATCGAGCTGACCAGAGCCCGCGGCAACTGGATTTCAACTTTCTTGACGTCGAGACTCACCTCCACATCGAAATCAGGAGCCATATTGATTTCCACTCGCGCGAGTGAGGAATGAGGTTCGGCTTCCCGGATGCCGTTCCATCCGCCACCCTGAATCAGGCGATGGTTTCGATAGAAGTAGAAACCCTGGCGACTGTTCGCACCCCCCGGAAGCTTGTATCCCGGGGCTTCGGAATTCGGTGGCCAGATATGCGCTTGGACAGACATCCGGTTGCGGCAATCGCCGTCGAGGAACATCTTAGCTGGGAAACCCTTCTGGCCGCTGCGCTCGTATCCGAATGGATCCAGAGGGTCGAGATCGATGGGTATGCCGGGTTTGCCGAATTTGCGGTCAAAGATGTCGAGTTTGATCTTCACCTTTCGCGGGCGGCCCGACAGGAATCGGTGGAAAGCAAGGGACAAGTAATTTTCAAGTCGGCGCATCAATTTTTGCGCGTGTTCTTCCGGATTGGCATGGTTCTGCCCCACCCTGTAAAGCCGAGACCACCACACCACGGTCCCGGATGGTTTGAGCCTTCGGTCTGGCATGACCTTGGCAAGCAGCTGTTTGCACTCGCTCGTATCGAAAACAGTACAAACAAATCCTGCGGCAATTCCATGTTCAAGCCACGCGCGTCCCGAAAGCTCGTTGTCCTTGGCCGTCAAAACGCGCACTTCTTTGGCTTGACTGAGAGACGCCAGCTTTAATCCCAAGCCGAATTTGCCTAGCCGGTCGATCTCCCGAGAGACATCAGCGCCAAACCGCATGGCCTCCTTCAGGATCTTGCCACTCATGCCACAACCGTCATCCCAAATTGCAAGGTCGAGCTGGCCGTCGCGTTTGGTTATCAGACGCACGACTACATTTTTCGCATTGGCGTCTATCGAGTTGTCGATGACATCCGCTACAGCGATCTCAAAACTGTAGCCAATTGAACGCATCGCCACATCGAGCTTGCGGTAATTTGGTGGGATACGCTCCGTAGTACTCATATTGGTGTGATCAACTTAGTCATATTCGGTACCAAGATACGAAAGTGGTGTTGGCCCCCGGTCGAACGCGACCCAGGAGTCTCTCAAGCACAGGACACGCGTCAGTCGCGAAAGAAGCGGCACCCTGCAGTCCGAATCAGCCCAAGCTCTCTGCAGCGTTTGAGTCTTGAAGCTCAGTTACACGACTGAAGGAATCGAATTGGTCAGACAGGCTGCGGTAGACCATTTCAATCTCGTCAGAATAATTCCACTCCTTGCCCGCATAAAAAATCTTGCGCACGCCAGCTGCCTTTGCGATCACCAAGCATTGGAGACACGGGCGCAAATTCACATACATTACGCAATCCCTTGTACTCATTCCCTGCCTTGCAGCATCGGAGATCGCGCTCTGTTCCGCATGGAGGCAAATGCAAGTTTCGTATCCGCTGCCGGTATCTCCACCAGCGATACATCGAGGACACCCTGCTTCGCCACAGTTCCGATGTCTCTCAGAGACACCGTTCCAGCCACTGGTGATGACTTGTCCATTCCTGACGATTACCGCCCCGACAGCGCGACGAATGCAGTTTGATTTTCGCGCGATAGCATTTGCCATTGCCATGAATGCGTTGTCGTCTTCGGATCGCATTTGGTTACTGTTTGCCTTTGGGGACACTATCTTGGCCCGATTTGTCTGGCGCGCCGCGTTCTAGTACTTCGACTTGATCAGAAAGCGTTTTCAGTCGGCTCTCGTAACGTTCGTCAATTTTTTTCTCGATCATTTGTTGCAACTCAAGCTCTCGTTGGTCTCGTTTTACGAGGTATTTGTCCGTAAACGAAGCTCCTAGCGGCGCGAAAATCGCCAACAGCGCGAGAAGAACCGCCGCCAAAGTCGCCCAGATCAGCAGTGCGTTTTTAAATGAGCCAAATGCGGTTGCTGCGGCCTTTGCTGCTGTCCCTTCCATATTTAGAAAGGTCGGGGCCATGTATGCCTTCACTTCATCTTTGACGCGCGAAATGTATTGCTTCCGATCACACTTCAGCGATTGAGCGGCCTTAGGTGACACTGGACAACGGTGGAAACTGATCCGAAGGAATGGCGATCCAGATTTCACCTCGAATCCCTCTCGACCAAAATTAATCAGAGTGCTCGAGATCGGACCCTGAAAGCCGGGGTCGATGACGCCGATATTCAAAGCTAGGATACCTTGTCTACAGAGTTCGTTTTTTAAGAGCGCATGTCCAGTGATATTGTCCGGCAGTTTCAACAACTCCTTCGAGACGACCCGGACTGTGCCGCCTGGCGGAAGGAGGTATTCGGAGCCGACAGAGGCAGTGCCGGCTGGGATGATCTCTCCGATTGAAAGATCGTATGTAGATGCGCGATAGAGATCTTCGTTGGCGCAATTTTCCACCAGCGCATGCGACTTGATCTCCTCGCCGGATAAAAGACTGTGTGATTGTGTGGCCATGCTGCATTTTTGCAGAACTAGATATGATTGGGTACTTTTTCTGATACGTGGCGCTCTCGGCATCAACACCTGCCCAGCTGGCACCATGATGCGCATGGCACGTAACTTGCTGTAAAGATAAAAGAGTATCGGCTCAGAGGCGAAGAAATATAGAAAGATTGACAACGATGCGAGAATTTGGCAAAATGCAAAAAACATTCCCCATGTCGATATCGCTCAATATTCTGTCTCGCGACGAAATCACAAGGCTTATAGAGGCCGTACCATTGTCGCGTGAGCAGATCTCACGTGAATTAGGTTGCCATCTGTCGACACTCTACCGCTGGGAGAGCGGCAAAAGCATTCCAAAACTTCCAGCCGTTAAATTATTGCGTCAACTAGCCCAAATCGGAAATCGAAATTCCCGTTCCGGCGCCAAATTCACGTTTGTCGACCTCTTCGCAGGCATAGGGGGAATGCGACTCGGGGTTGAGGATGCGGGCGGACGATGCATCTTCAGCTGTGAATGGGATCGCTACGCGAGGATCACCTACCAAGAGAACTTTCAGGATGGTCCTGACCATCCTTATGCCATGAATGTCTGGGAAGTGCCGATCGAGACGATCCCTAAACACGACCTCTTGGTTGCCGGATTTCCGTGTCAGCCGTTTTCGATTGCCGGTGTTTCCAAAAAGAACGCATTGGGCAGGCCCCATGGATTCGATGATCAGGAACAAGGAAATCTTTTTTTCAGAATCGCGGAAATTCTTGACTACCACCGGCCACCAGCGTTTCTTCTGGAAAACGTAAAGAACCTGAAGACGCACGACAAAGGAAGAACGTTCGGAACTATCATGAAAATCCTTTGCGACGATCTCGGTTACAAGGTGCAGACGCGGATCGTTGATGCAGCGGCATTTGTACCGCAACATCGGGAGCGAATATTCATCGCGGGCTTTCGCGAGGGTACTGGGTTTGATTTCGCCAAACTCAGGATTCCCGATGCGAAGCTCGGTCCCCGCCTGGGATCCATATTACATCCGGAGGACGGAGGCGAACCTGAAGAACCTCCGTTTACGATAGGACCCGAAGCTCAGGTCGCTGAAAAATATATCCTCTCAAATCATCTCTGGTCATACCTCAAGAAATACGCGGCAAAGCATCGTGCGATGGGAAACGGATTCGGATATGGTCTCGTGCGGACGGACGATATCGCAAGGACACTGTCGGCCCGGTACTACAAGGATGGTTCGGAGATATTGATTGACCGCGGCAAGGGAAAATCTCCAAGGCGTCTAACGCCAAGGGAGTGCGCCCGGCTGATGGGATTCGACCGTCCACGGAAGCCGTTCCAGATTCCTGTCTCGGATACGCGGGCCTACAAGCAGTTTGGCAATGCAGTCGTCGTGCCTGTTGTTCAAAGCATCGCGAAATTCATGGCGCCGTACATTCTTGAGTCAATGCGCGGACGCCAGTTGGAATTTGGACTTGCAATGGCCGCAAATGGCTGACGTCGTCTCCAAAGCCGTACGCAGCAGGATGATGGCTGGGATTCGTGGAAAGGATACGCGTCCAGAGATGATTGTACGGCGTGCATTGCATGCCTTGGGGTTTCGGTACAGACTTCACAGTCGGGAACTTCCTGGAAGGCCAGATCTTGCATTGCCCCGCTATCGCTCTGTGATCTTTGTGCATGGATGTTTCTGGCATGGACACAGGTGTCATCTCTTCCGTTGGCCATCGACGAGAACCGAGTTCTGGCGAGCGAAAATCAAGCGGAACCAGCTTGTTGACAGGCGCTCGCTACGAAGGCTAAAGCAAGATGGCTGGAGGGTTCTTACGATCTGGGAGTGCGCCCTCAAGGGACGAAAAAAGCTCTCCCTAGAGAAGGTGGCCAGCACGTCCGCGAAGTGGTTGCGGAAGGGCAGCAGGGAGCGGGTGATCAGCGGAGCTCGGGTGAACCGGTAAAATGAGGTCCGCAATCCTTTCCGAGTATTTTACAGCGGTCGCCGTAAAACGGCTGAGTGCCGTCGAGACCCAGCCCCAGACATCGAACCAACATGAGTTCAATGGTGTAAACGAACTGAAGAAGATCTTCGGTGAAGCAAGACACAAGTTTCCCGCGACTTTCAGTTATCTCGGAGAAGCCGACGAGGTTTCGGAAGATGGATTCGTAACCTGGTACGACGCTAGAGAGCAGCACCCCACCCGTTCGGAATACCGGCTCTACTACAACACGACTGCTGCTTCCGGCAGATTGTCGGCCGGAGATCTCCTGGTCATAGCGCGAACGACGACGGGACGGATGCTCGTGATAACCGCGGATGGTGGCAGCACAACCGAGAACCAGATTCTCTGGCTTTTCGGGCTGTCTTCCCCTGAGGGCAACTTCCAGGTGCGGGACTTGAGCGGCGACAAGGAACGGATCGGCCTGATAAAGGGCATGATTCTCGAAAGCGTTGGAATCGAAATCGAGGAAGAGAATGTCTCGCTGCTGGAGCACCTACTGCAGAAATACGGCGAAGTGTTTCCCTTGACAGCGGAGTTCTCCCGGTTCGCGCGCGAATCGAGCAAAGACGCCGGAGAACTTGAGGATCCGGACGGAGCCCTGATGACATGGATGGAACAGGAAGAGATCCTGTTCCGGACGCTGGAGCGGCACATCGTATCATTGCGACTGAAGGAGGGTTTTGGAAGGGATTCGCCCGATGTGGATGCATTCATCAACTTTTCCTTGAGTGTCCAAAACCGTCGCAAATCTCGTGTTGGCTACGCGCTCGAGAACCACATCGAATACATAATTAAAAAGCATGAGATCCACTATGCACGCGGGAAAGAAACCGAGAATCATTCTCGGCCCGATTTCCTGTTCCCGGGAATCAAGGAATACCACGACACGGGGTTTCCGACAGAGCGGCTGAGTTTTCTCGGCGTGAAATCCACGTGCAAGGACAGATGGCGCCAGGTGCTGGCAGAAGCGGCAAGAATAGAGAGAAAGCACCTTTTGACCTTGGAGGCTGGAATCAGTGAGAGCCAGACTACACAAATGCGATCTAACCTGCTGGTTTTGGTAGTTCCTTTTCCGATCCAGGCTTCGTTCAGCGCCCAACAGCGCGAATGGTTGGTTTCGGTGAAGGATTTCTTGAGTGTGGTGAGCGACAGACAGGCAACAAAATGACGTGCCAATTGACACCAAGACGACCGCGATTGAATCGTGTGATTAGTTGCCTTATAACAGTCTGGATCACAAGTACCTTGATTTTTGGCGCGCGAGCCGAATCGCGATACCGCGAACCAATAACGCCCCAAGGTGGCGCGAAGTACGAATTCCTTCGGTAACATTTCGGAGCCGGACTGCCCTTCAGACACGGTGGACCGGAAAGCTTGGGCTGCCCAATAACCCTTCTTCGGCTACATCCGCAAGTGGTTGATTTCACGTGGCGGAAGTTTGCAGGGCTCCCTGCCCACAAACATGTGATTTTCAGACAGTGCAACTCCCAGGTACAAAATAGGATATCTTCCCCACCAACCCGTATTGCGGGTGCAACTGAACGTGTTTTTTGAGTTGAACTGCGTTAACAAGCTATGATCCTCCTCGCTCCACTGCTTGCAGAAACTTCCACTGCCATAGTCGATCTCGCAAAATTCTGACGACGCCGCAACAATTTCTCTGAAGGGAAGTGCCCCCGTTTTGCGTTCTTCTCGAATGTAGCGACTTGGATTGACCTAGCCTCTCGGAGCCCTAAGGGAGCGTAAATATGGTGGATCTACCAATAAAAGACTTACTCGTCGGGTTTTCTGCAGGATTTTGCATCCAACAACTTCTCGAAATAGTTGATCCACTGGCTTCGATGATCTTGAAGAGCGACGCGTTAAAAAAATCAGTTCTCGGCTTGGTCTCTTTGGCACTGGGGCTCTTGATTGCCAAAGTGGGTCAGATCCAGCTGTTTCACGTTCTCGGCGCGACATCGTTCCCGCCGACGCTCGATACTTTCCTGACTGCCGTGTTTATCAGTGCGGGAACGGAAGGGTTCAACTCCGTATTGAAGTTTGCAAATTACAAGAAGGAAGAAGCCAAAGCCTCGGCAGCCGACCAAAAGTCAAAGCTAACGCCGAAACAGATCTCTTCCGTGAATTTCCAGGCGGCCGGTTCCAATTGAAGTCTCACGATCAACTTTTCACTTTGGAGGTGCAAATTGCGAAATCAAGCTAAGAAATTCGGGACAGCGACTACAAACGCGATCACGTCCCCGAACATGTGTTTACTCACTCCGACTCCGAATCCTAGCGTGTTCAACGCCAGTCCCGGCACGTTAACCGTGGAAATTGTCCCGAAAACTGGCAACGTCGCTTTCGTGCCTCCGAATTGTGACGTCACCGACGGGTCGGCTCACTCCGTCAATCCGACAAAAACTCCCACGACCGTGTCCTTTAAGGTAGTCGCTGGACAAAGTTACCACCTTCGGCTTTTATTTGACATTTTTCCGCTGAGCTCGACAGGCACGCTCCAGGAACAATGCAGTGGCAACACAGCGATCGATCAGATCACGCAACTGAGTAATCCTGAAGTTTACACGATCGTAGCTTAAATCAAGACGGAGAGACTCTATGCGATCGACAACGCTTTTCATTGTCTTTGTCCTTAGCCTTCTGGCTAATCCTCTGGTTTCACGTGCGCAAAATTCAGGAACACCCACCTGTGAGAGCACTCTAGTCGGAATCTCGCAAAACTCTGATCTGAATCAGCGAAAGAATGATCTTAAGAAGCTCTTGGACGTTAACCTTCGCGCACCGTGCGTGGTAGAACTTTTGATTCTTCCAAACGCTTCCCAAGCGACCCGGCTGATACTGTGGAATATATTTAAAGGGTCCACCGAAAACCTTCAACAAGCCGGTGCTACAGCCAGTGGAACCAGCGGGAGCACCAACCTAATTTCGAAGAATTTCACGTCCCACATCTTGTCCTTCGCTAGCGAATACGGGGCTATCACAGAATCCACAAGCGGCCAGACAACTACCGCAGCGGGAACACTAGATGGCGTACCGCTCGCTCTCGAGGGCCACACGCAGGGTCTCTTTGCCGAGTGCGGCGCAAATCTCGTATCGGGTTCCACATGCTTGCCATCGAAGTGGTTTAATTCCCTCGGCCGCATTTCCTACAGCGTCTCGCTGGATTCAACGCCAGGCTCTCAATTGTCAGGGACAACAGTCGGAGCACCTCAAGGCAACGCTCAGGAGGTCAATGTCAACACGACGGGGACCCCGATCCGGGTTAGTCAGATTACCGTCAAGGTCGTCTTGATCCAGCCTCCGTCCACGTTCGACAATTTCACCAAAGCATTGCAACAGCTGAGCCAACAAAAAAGCTCCGCGAGCACGTCGCCCACCGCTTCTTCCTCCGTTACAGATCCGGGCAAGACTCTACAGGAAGCGCAGGATACTTTGATCGGTTACCAGAACGGAGCACAGAACTATACTTCCTGGATCGATGGAGCAACGGATTCGCTCGTGAAGGCCGGGCCCGCGCAAATCGTTGGAGAATGGCGCAAACTGAGCAGCCAGCTTGCGGCTGTACTCGAGCAGGGCGGTCCCGATAAAAAGGGACCCACGGACGACCAGCTGATGCAGGCAGCGCTAACCTTCGCGTCCGCTTTCGCCGGCTACGCAGCCGCAGAGCGCATGTTCTATAACACACAGCAAGTTCCCAAACCGGTCCTCTCCTTGGCCTATAACCTCAACCGGCCTTCCAACCAGCCATCAAATTCCGTCTTTCAATTGATCTACGGCCAAAAAATAGGAGCCAAGTGGACGCTAACCGGCAACGCGGCGGTTTCGATCTATAATTCTGCTCCTTCGAGCTCAATTCCCGGGGCAAGCTATCTCCGGGATGTGCAAGCGGGAGTTGAGGTAGATCGGGATTTAGGAACTTTGTGGCTTCTTGGGCCTGCTACTGCCTGTGGGACGTATTATTTTCAATACCAGAGCAGCCCCGCCATTCTCAATGTAAATCCTTCGCAGCCAAACAACGGAATCACGATCACTGGACTTCCCTCTAATGCGACTCAAATCTTCGCCCAAAAGGGCAGCATCAACGTCGCACAGGTGAAGCTCGCCTTAGGTTCAACGAAATCCAATTGGAAATTCCCTGTCGCCGTGTCTTGGTCCAATCGAACAGAGCTCATTACGAAATCAACTTGGCGGGCGCAGATCGGAATTACCTATGATTTCGATTCCCTCCTTGCTGGAACGAGTAAGTCCGCGCAATAAATAGCGTACAGGTTTGGATCAGGTCGCCTTATCTGCGAGGACGGCCCGAGCTCCATTCTTTGGTCCAGTGCCGGAACTGCTCTAGGTTCAGTTCCCGAAGAGTCATCGTTGACTAAGTAGCACCCGATTAACAAACTGTTCGTCGTAGGGAGCCACGAGCACTTTGATGGAGCGGAGTCGGTCGGGGACTCCTTTCAAGAAGATCACAATCGGTCAAGCGTGTGGTGAATCCGAAAGAGAGTCTCTCACTGCTGGAATCGCAGAACCGATTTTCATCGGAGTCTTGCGCGCTCCTACAGCATTTCTTGCAGCGTACCGACGCTCGCTTGCGCCCATTGCCAGCGTAGAGGCGGCATTTGTCACAGCCCGGGTATCATTCATGGCCTGATATCGCGTCGATGGCATGTCGGGACTTTCGGAGCTGCGAAATGGCCGCGCGAGGCGGCCATCGTTGACTGGTAACTAGCATAGTCATGGGGCCCACACCTGAATCGAACGAAAGAAGGTCTGTCAGAACGAAGTCGCACGCTAATGCGCGCTACACAAGACGATCTCGATGGCCAAGCACAGCGGGAATGAGGAACGTTCGCTTTTATAGGCGAAAGTTTTACCGTACCTTCCTAAGAAGTTACCTTGCCGTTACTTTACCAGCGATGATGTAGAATCGAGCGACTTGGAGGGACATTACTTGTTGGATTACTCCTCCGTTTCGTCCGAGGAGCTTGTGCTCGCGTGCTTAAGCGCGCGGAATCAGGCTGCCTGGTATGAGTTCGTCCGCCGCTTTCAGCCTCTGATCGCCTCCGTCGCATTCAGAACCGCCCGCCAGTTTGGAGAGTCCTCGCCCGCAGTCATCGACGACCTTGTACAGGACACTTTTCTGAAACTCTGCAATGATGACGCGCGGCTGCTCCGAAATTTCATCCCGGCTCACAAAGACTCGATCTTCGGCTTCATCAAGGTCGTCACCGCAAATCTGGTGTATGACCATTTCAAAGCTCTAAACTCGCTCAAAAGAGGCCACGAAGTAGGAACCGATGGGACAGAACTGGAAGCTGCCCGAGAAAGTTCCCGGCCTCTGGTACCAAGCGCTGTGGAAAGAAGCGAGCTTCAGGTGTTGCTCAGTCAGATCGACCAATGCCTTAAATCGTTCGATCACACGCCGACATCTGCGCGCGATCGCCGAATATTCTGGCTTTATTACCGAACAGGTCTCTCAGCGTCCGCAATCTCGTCACTTCCCGGCATCCACCTGACCGTGAAAGGAATCGAGAGCAGTCTGATGCGAATGACGAGGCTCATTCGGCAGAAACTGGTCCGAGTTGAGCCGACCGGTAGTGCATCGGTGCCGGGCGTAAAAGGGGTTCAGTCTCCGGAGCCGTTCTAGTGAGGAGAATCGGAATTGAATGAGAATCATAAGCATCTGACTCCGGATGCGATCGACTCGCTTCTTGAAGCTCAAGGTCTGGGGCTGAACGCGCGAGATTCTGTAGCCGAATCGCGTCTGGAACTCGGCGATTTTGGACGGTGCGACTACTGTCAGGAACGAGTGCGTGCGGCAGCGGCCGCGAACCAGGCGCTACGGAATCTCGCTCTGACCGCAGAACCGATTCCTGGAGAGAAGTGTCCCGATAGTGATGAATTGTGGGCGTTCGTCGTCGGGGATCTCGATGTGCGGAGAATTGACTTGCTTGCTGCGCACCTCAATCGATGCGACGGATGCTCTGCCACGGTCCGACGCCTCGCCGAAGTGTTCGTCTCCGATCCGAGTCCAGAAGAATCTGCGATGGTGGCCGGCTTGAATAGTTCGACGAAAGCGTGGCACGAAAGGCTTGCCCGCGAAATCGCCGCATCGCAGTCGGAGCAGACGACTAGGCGCCGTACGAATCAGCAAGAGATTCGTCCGAGGCGAGTTCGCTTAATCGCCGTTTTCGCGGGCGTGGCGGCTATCATCGCCATCTTGGCGATTTGTGCGGCGACCTATGTTTCGCTACGCAAACCTTCGGTCGAGAAGTTATTGGCGGCAGCCTATGCTGAGCAAAGACCATTCGAGCCGAGGCTCAGCATCGCCGGCTATGCTCCCTTCCAAGCCAATCGGGGCACGGCGGAAACCGGTTCAGCAGCTTCGACCTCGCTGATCGATGCCAACTCGAGACTGGCACATGAGTTCGGCAGCCATGCAAACGAGGCGCCGTGGGTGGCGGCCAAAGGCCGGGCAGCACTTCTCGGAGGAGCATACGACGAGGCAATTCGCAATCTGCAGGCTGCGCTCGTTCTCGATCCGAACTCAGTTCCCGTTCGTACGGATCTCGCGACCGCCTATACGCAGAGAGCCGTGACTAAATCCCAACCATGGGACAACGGCGAAGCGGCGGAGATCCTCTCTGGAATTCTCAAGGATCACCCTACGGATCTGGTCGCAACTTTCAATCTCGCGCTCGTTCTCGAACGCGAGAACCTGTTCAACGAAGCAGCACTACGGTGGGGCACGTATCTCGAGTTAGATCCATCGAGCCCCTGGGCCAAGGAGGCGCAGCAACACCTTAACGAAGACCGGCAGAAAATTCACGAGATCGGTGAAGAACGCCGCATCCTCGATCCATCCGGGTTCGCGGACTTGTCATTCCGGAGTGCCATAGCGGCAGATATTGAGCGGCGGCCGGAAGACTATCTGGACGCCGCCATTGTCAGCTGGTTACCAGCCGCTTTCCCCATCGACGGAATAAAGAGCATGTCTGCTCAAAGGTACGCTGGTGCAGCGGTGCTTTTGGCAAGGAACCTTTCAGGCGAGCACCGGGACCGTTGGCTCGTTGATCTTCTGGACCATGAGTCATCGCCTCCCTTCAATTCAGCGATAGCGAAACTATCGCAGGCTGTGCGCGCCGACCAGGAGGGAGACTATGCCACCGCCGCAAAAGCCGCCGAGATTTCCGCCAACCGGTTCGAGCAGAGCCTTAGCGTCGCCGGGTACAGTCGGGCGCGCCTCGAACAGATCTATGCTCTGCGGCTGGCTCATGACGCAGCTGGTTGTAGTCCCCTGAGTAGGAAACTCGTTGATCAAATCGGCTCAACGGGTTATGGCTGGATTCTTGTGCAGGCCACACTCGAGCTTCAGGAATGCTTAAATATGACGGGAAAAGTGGGCTATGCGCGAGCGATGTCCGACGCTGGGCTCACGGTGGCGCGATCCTGCCACTATCCGATTCTTTATCTGCGGGCGCTTGTTTTTGCTGCTGACATGGACGCTTCGGTCGGTGACTCGCGCCAAGCCTGGTCACGCGTTCATGACGGCCTTGCGCTTGCGTGGCGAGAACCCAGGTCGCCGATGCGAATCTACAGTCTCGAGACGGAATTGGACCTGCTCGCCGATCAATCGGGCCAAAAACGATTCGACGAGATCATTTTGAGCGAGGCGTTGAACACGATCGGTTCGGACAGGGACCTGTTGATGCGGGCTATGCTGAACGATAAATTGGCACAAGTCGCTCTCTCTGCCGGCGATCCTTCAACTGCAAAGACGCACTTTCGGAAGGCCGAGGATTTGTTCTCTGCTGCGCCACGCTCCTCCGCCACCGATCGGCTGAAAACGGAAGCCGAGATCGGATTCGCACGCTCCGAACTTGCGCGCGGTAATATTGCCGGTTCTCTCGACGAGCTCCAGCGCATTCCGCACGAACTTAGTGGCGTCAGCGATCGATTCGTGCTCATCGACTATTTCCAAACCTTCGGCGAGGCGGAATTGGCCGTCAATCAATTTGACGAGGCGGAGAAGAATCTGTGTTCCGCGGCGCGGATTGTCGAATTTTCTTTGAAGCACTTGGATTCCGACGCTGACCGGGTTGCGTGGGACCACGTTGCGGCGAACACCTATCGGACACTGGTACGCTCCAGGATCCATCGGAAAGATTTCGTGGGGGCGTTGGAACTGTGGGAGTGGTACCGGGGAGCCTCGGTTCGACACTTCTTCTCGGCCAATCGGAAGCTCGCCGAGACCAGAGCCAACTCGGGCGGTTGCCAGCTCCACGACCCTTCCGAAGTTCGCCGTTTGCTGTCTTCCTTGACACGAGAGACGGTGATTTCCTACGCGATGTTCGACGACGGCATTGCGGAATGGAATTTCGACGATCGAGGCATTCGTTTCAAGTGGATCACGGCCGAGAAGAACCAGATCGACCCGCTGGTGAAACGTCTTTCGAGTCTTTGCGCGACTCCGAGTTCGAGTCAGCGAGAGATACTGCTAGTCGGCAGCGAGCTCTATCATCGGCTCATCGCACCCTTCGAGGGTGAATTGTTGGCGGGACGCAGGTTGGTTCTTGAGCCAGACGGGTTCCTATCAAGGATTCCGTTTCCGGCGCTTCGGCGTCCCGACGGAAGGTACCTCACGGAATTCGCGGAGATCACCGAATCTCCCGGAATCTACTACGGCGAAATACATCGTCCTGGAGAGGCAAGACTTGTAAGCGAGCCTGTCTTGGCCGTTGCCGAAGAGTCAGAAGGGAGGTATCAGGGTGCGGTGTTGTCTCGACTGCCAGGCGCCGCCGCGGAAGTCGCGGCACTGTCCTCCCGATTTCCGAAGACCGTCGTTCTTACCAGCAGCGAAGCGACGATTCAAAATATCTCGAAGTTGATCCGTGTGGCGGCGATATTTCATTTTGCAGGGCACGGGATCGCACTTCCGTCCGGCACGGCGCTGGTGCTAAGTTCCGAGGCCGGACGCGAGGGCTCCTCGACAACGCTTGACGTCTCCTCAGTGTCTTCCATGATTCTGCCTCGATTGCAGCTCGCCGTGCTATCGGCTTGTTCGAGTGGCCTGGGAACGGAAGACAATGGCCTTTTGGATTCCGGAAGCTTGGCTCGCGCGTTCATGCTTCACGGTGTTTCTGATGTGATCGCGAGCAAGTGGAATGTGGACTCCGAGGCGACGCGGAAGTTGATGGAGGCCTTTTACGGTTCCCTTGCGGATGGATACACGTCTACTCGTGCATTGCGGGAGGCGATGTTTCGCGTTCGCTCCGAACCGCAGACGGCACATCCGTTTTATTGGGCTTCTTTTTCCGATTTCGGCAAGATTTAGAGATCAATCAAGGAGAGGATTCAACATGACAAGTGTTGCTCGTCGCAGTTTTGTGAAATCTCTGTTAGGTTGCGCACCGTTTGCCGTCATGCCTGAGATGCGCGGCGAGCGGCACAGACAAGCCACTTCGGGAAAGCTGAACTTTCACGTCAGCGGACCTTTCGTATTCCTTTATTTTTCTAAGAGGATTCTGATCCTCTCGCCTAACCCTGCCGATCATCTGGGGCCGTATCTTACGACGCTCACCTCTGAATCGGACCTTCTCCAGCCGTTCATCTACGAACTCGTTGGACCGACGGCGAATGCAATTCAGCCCGCCCCGACTGCGATTGGAGGCATCGCGTCCCAGCGCTTGGCAATCCCCGCGTCGGCGCTCCAGCTGGATACGATGGGCACGATCGACTCCGCCCACAATCGGTATTTCGCGCTGTGGGTCCCAATGCCTAAGACGATCGTCCCTTGGCATCCCGTCCACGTCACCGTCAGCGGCGCAGATTCGCCATTAAAGCCGGCTCCGATGGATGCGCATGTTCCGGTCGGCTATACACTCGTCTATGACAACGTTACGTTTGCCTCCGTTCAAGTGAACAATCTAGGCGATTCAAAACAAAACTGGAATCCGAACTTGGTGCCACTACCCGACCAAAATTACGTCGACGTAGCGCTGCCCATGGAGCCGAGCCTCAAGCAGGACTGCTGTCATGCCAGCGCCCTGGCTGCGTTCGGAAAGAAACTCGATTTGCTAATGGGCATCAACCAGAAACCCAGGCTGGATATAGCGATCCGGTACACGGACGATCCGGCTTCGTGTGCGGAATACCTAGCAGAAACGATTCATCACGCGGGCGAAGATTGTCGCGGACCCCGCACTCATCCCGGACATGACTGTAAGGCTGCGCTCCTCGAGATCGATGGTGTGTCAGACAATGTGACCATCGGGTAGCTTTCGACTGACAGCAACGTCGAACTACTTTAGCGATGGACATTTCGATTGCCCCATTAATGCGATCAGTGTGGAGTCAGAAGTTGATGCCGCGCGGCAAAGCCGACGATTGCATGCGCGTAGCAGGAATTCCGGAAGGCCACGTCGGAGAACACTGCCATGCGCCTGGATCTGTCGTGATATCTCCTGGCATGGGCCTCGCTCGACGAGGTCGTCGCCAAGATCAGCCCATCCGTCGAGTTGGACATTATCTCTCGCCACCGTGCCCCCGTTCGAACCTGCCGTTGACCGCATGCGTCCACTGCCGTTTCCGAATCCGTGAGAGCTGCGCCTCGAGTCCTCGCCGATAGCGGCCGGGGTTTCTCGGTTCGAGCCCTTGTTCCGAGCGCCAGCAAAAGGGAATTTAATCTGAGTTGCGTTCTTTCAGCTAAAGCCCTGATCGTCGCCGAACTTTCGTGGCTGAACAAGGCACACGGAGCTGGTTCAGATCAGAGCACCGAAGCTCGGACGTGGGGGTTAATCGACACGGTGAAACACGGAAGCCTCGCAATCGTCGTAGTGCTCATATTTTCGGGAGTTGTGCGCTGGGCGTTTCCTGCTGCTTCTCAGAACTCGCGCCCGCCGGAAGAGACGACAAACCACGCCGCGGCTGAGACGGGTGGCAAAACGTTGAGTATGGCCGGTCTCATCGAATCTCGCGCCAGCTCCCCACCCGGGACCGAGATACTGAGAGAGCTGCATGGGTTTTATGGCGTCGATGAGGGCCTGGACGAGAAGAGCGACAACCACGATGGCGAGCCGACGAAGGAAACGGGAATCGACGATGAGATCGCCAAAATTTCAGGTTTAGTTGATGTCGCATCCGGGGAGACGCCGGGAGTTTTGATTGCTTTCGTTCCGGATCCCGCGCACACGCACTTAGCTCTTTTTTTCGATCGAACCATCGACGCAATCCAGCAAGCGGCTCAAGTGGAAGGTTGCACATTCGACCGCGCCGTCCTTCCTTGGAAACCTGCGGCTAAAACAGACCAAGCCAGCTCCCAACCTGCTGAATCGAATTTGGCATCGCAGAGGCGTCGCGAAAAGTGGCCGGGCCTCCTGATTTTTCGAAGAAGTGAACCCCTTAGCGGGGAGACTCCGAGCGGGCCTTGCCAAAAAGCAGATCTATTCATTTTCATCGTTGGCGAACGACCCACAGCCGGAATACAAAAGGAACAATTTCAGCGGGCTCTTCAGATCATCCACGGAATCCGTGCCCTGCCTCATGCGGCTCAGGCAGATCCATCTACATATTTGCTCGGGCCGACGTTTTCAGGGTCGCTCTTCTCTTTGCAAGTCGCTCTGCGACAGAACTCAAACCTCGTACAAGATGCGTCAATCGATGTGTTCAGCGGAACGATCACCAACTTTCGATCGGAGGATTGGTTCGCCAGTCACACGGGTGCAAACCTACACTTCGCGAGCTTTCAAGAGAGCGACAACTATCTCATAAATTCCTTCGCACAGTTTGCTTGCAGCGCGGGCTACGAGGAAGGTGAAATAGCGGTTCTATCCGAAGACGAGACAGAGTATGGGGAGTCTGCTTCGGACGTGGACCGCTGTGCCGGCAACAAGGAGCGCGGTCCAAAGTCTTCGATCCCCAGTCTTCATTTTCCGCGAGAAGTGTCGCAAGTTCGGTCTGCCTTCCAAGGGGTTTCGTTGCCCGGAGACACCGATCCCGAGGGGCGCGTTCGGCTTCCGCTCAACCTCGTACTCCCGGGAAATGAGGACGACTCGGTCCCCGATTTCGCGGAACTGCAGACCGCCAATTCGCAGGAGGCCGTGCTTCTCGCGCTCGCAAATTCGCTTCACCAGCACCATACGAAACTTGTTCTTCTATTTGCAACCGATCCAATGGATCAATTGTTTTTGGCACAGTTCCTGCGACGAGCGTACCCGCCGGTTCGCGTCGGCGTCACCGCACCGGATCTACTTCTGGCGCGACAAGGCGACTCGCTTCTGAATGGCACTTTTGGTGTTTCCGCCTACGCATTGGTCCCCGGGATTGAAATGAGTCTTAATCGCCCGGATAGCTCGACCCTGCCACACCAAAAGGAAATATTCCCAAGCACTCTGTCGGAAGGGCAATACAACGCAACCGTGGGATTACTTGAAACACTGGCGCGTCCCACGAACAGTCGCTGCGCAAAATCGACGATCTCGTGCTCGGAAGTTACGGGCGGAGGGTACATCCGAGTAGCCCCTTACGCTGCGTATGGGCACTGTGTCGGGATTCCAGGAGTCGCAAATGTGCTTAAACCAGCGGTACAGCTTTCGATTCTTGGACGCGATGGCTACTGGCTTGTGAGTTGTCTCCCCGATCTTGAAACGCGGTCGGAACGAAATAAGTATTTGCTCGAAGAAGCCTGCAGTGTAAAGCTGCCGCACGATAGTCTCCCGCACTTACCGGCTTCTCTAAACTTCGCACTCATGGTTTTGGGACTTTTGGGTTTTTTTCAAGCCTGGCTGATGACAAAGGGAAGCATTCTTTCTCCTTGGGAGCTTGCTGCGCAGTTTGCACCCGTTGCGCCGGATGTCACGGTTAGGATCAGTCCGCGTAGCTGGCTCGTTGTGATCGGCGTGTTATCGGTCGCCCTGCCATACATGATTCTGCTCGCAGCTAGGATTGCCGCTCCCGACGGCAACTTACCTCCATTCCCTAGCATTGCCTTTTCGATCGGTCTAACCTTGCTATTGGCAACATTCCTGTTTGTTGGCGCGCGGCACCTGGATCGGCGGTACAAAAATAGAGCAGCATCACTGCTCGTATTGATTGGTGCGGGCGCCCTTGTTGTCGTTTTTCTTGTCGTAACCGTCGGTCGTCCCGGATGGATGAGCTGGCTTTGGTCGTCCCGTTCGCTCCACTTAACCAGTGGCGTGTCGCCAGTCCTGGCTTTCATCCTGCTCCCTCTCGGATTCTACTGGTGGAGTCTGTATGGACTGCGAGGGTTGGTTCTGACCGATGCCTATCGACCTAGGCTACCTCTTAAGGATGATTTGCCGCTAAGATTCATCCGCCTCGACGATGAATCGACGAAACATCTCAGAGATTTCGCGAACCCTCTTCAAATAAAAGGCATTCCGTTGGTTGCGATTACAGCCTGTCTGCTATTCGCTTTGGTCTTGCCCGACCGTTACCACGCCGTTCAATCCCTCGAGGGACTTATCTTTGATCGATTGTATTTGGTCTTGCTCGTCGCAGAGGTCGCTGTGCTGGTGTGGAATCTAGCGAAACTGATTCTGATCTGGGGCGAATCCAGACGGCTCTTGATGGCTATCGACCGCATTCCCTTGCGAGACGCCTTTCAAAGAATGGATGGATTTCCGTGGGCGTCACTTTGGAGCCCGGGCGCTAGCACGCTGCGGGAGTCTTATCGATATCTCGCCCGACAGCTGGACAATTTCGAAAGGTTGAGGACCGGTATTTCCGAGGGTCGAAAAGTGAATTCATGGGGCCACGGAGTGCCCCCTGATGTCCTACCCGCGATCGACGAAGTTCTCGGGATCAACGGACGGCTCCAGGCAAACATCCGCGACGCGAACGAAAAAGAGGGAATCGAGTCGATCCTAATCTCCGACTATACGGGCCTGATTGAATCGGCCGCAAAGGCTGCCGGAATACTCGCGAAGAGGGTGCTCGAGCCCGAGTGGTCGAAGCTCAACACACCTTCCGCCGCAGACCCCCCGCCAAGCTCCCAGTATCGAGCATGGTTTTTCGAAGACGCGGGAATGTATACGCTGGCGGAAGAGAGCGTGGCGCTGACGTACGTGAGTTTCATTGTAATGATACTGATTCGCATCCGGTCGCTGGTCGTCTCGACAGCCGGAGTGTACGTCTTCTTAGTACTGTCGATGACCGCGTACCCGTTCGAACCTAACCCGGGAGTACTATCTCTTGCAGTTCTGCTCTTCCTCGCCGGCGCGGCCGTGGTGGGCTATGTGTACGCGCATCTGCACAAGGACGCCACACTCAGCAAACTGACAAACACGAGGGAAGGCGAACTCGACTTGCAGTTCTGGGTACAGATTGCGGGAGTCGGGGCGATTCCGCTCCTAACTTTGCTGGCGACACAATTGCCGGAGCTGAACCAAGTTATTCTTTACTTCCTTCAGCCCGCGGTCCAGGCGTTGAAGTAGGAATGCGACCAATAGGGCATCGTCGAACGGCTTTAGATGGTGTTGATTCCTCGGAGCGGCTTTGAAGCAACCAAAGGGGTTGAGTTTTGGTACGATCGCCGCGTTAAGCAACGGCTGAACAATGACTTGATTTAGAGTACTGATCGCTTTGCAACCAGGGGGCACCGGTTCGATCCCGGTCACCGTCACGTCCACAACCCTTTTCAATGACTTACGATACTTCGCCGACCCAATCCCTTCCTGCTTGCGTGCCGATTTGAGATCCTCGACTATCGCGCTGGTCATCGATTCGCGTCGTGGCATCACCTCTCTAGTAAACTCGCATCCTTGCCGATTCTGGTGGTTTTCGATGGAGCCAATGGCCTCCCGTCCCGGCTGCCCATAATCATTTCTTTTTGAGGCGGACTCGATTGCACTTTTGGGCAAGCGAATTGTCAACGTTTCCGACTGGCGAAGGAACAGGGATTTTGGGCAAAGAGGGTTTTTGGGCACTTTTCCAATAACGCGGGTGATCTCAATGGGCGGATGCAACACATAGCCAAAACCCGCCCGGCATTTAAAATAAAAGCCAAAGTCGTTTCCTACGGTTAGGCCAGCCGGAATAGTGACACCGCGGGAAAGTGGCCCCGCGTCTGACTGGGAGACTCTGCTCACAAGTTCCCGTTGCTCGGGCGACCGCACAGGAGTCAGCGAGCATCTCCGTCAAAGGATGACGACGACTCTACCGCGACGAGTAGGATGATCCACTAGTTCGTGGGCACGGGCGATTTCGGCAAGCGGGATTCGTTCACCGATTTCGAATCCTGTCCAACCGGCTTCGAGCGCCGAGTTGATATCTCGCGCTGCCTGC
>Ga0210391_10000797_pt1 | contig 30714 bp, 48 predicted proteins | sample IncBWC12OmetaG_FD_160573 | JGI IMG/M metagenome (GOLD analysis project Ga0210391, IMG submission 160573) | Forest soil microbial communities from Barre Woods Harvard Forest LTER site, Petersham, Massachusetts, United States - Inc-BW-C-12-O ... | reverse complement strand
CAATCGGTTCGAGCGATCGCGGGCCGTGTCTTCGTTGAGCCAAGGAGGGGATCGATGATTGGGATAAAGTGCCTTCGTTTAAAGTCGACGCGATCCCGCGTCGCTCAACCTCATCGTTAGGCTACCCCGAATGATTTCGCGAACCACAGTCATCGTTCTCATCGTGTTTGCCGTCGTGACATCAGGATGTGACACGATGAACTGGCAGCAATATCGCATCTCTGGAATCCAGGCTGGCTCTGCTGACGCGCAACGAATTGAAGTTGCAGTTATGGATGTTGCCGACCGCTACGGTTTAGAAGATGCTACAAGGACATCACTTGTATCCAACACATTGATATTCGTCACCGAACCTGACGTCAAACAGTTTCACACGGATGTTGGGGTGCGAATTTACGCCGACAGTGCGATTGTAGATGTAATGGCTGGGTTTGGGCCCCGGGTGCCAAGATTTGTGCAGGTGAGCAATGCGCTTGGCAAGTCCCTCGCAGCGGAATTTGGGGAGAGGTGCGTTGTGCTTCCGGCGACAGAAAGAGTCCGAGATGGGCTTGCTTCCTACCGATGACCTACGATGCTCGACTATGTTCGTCCGTGTTTGGGCCTAACCAGCGTTGGAGCGGACCGTGAGAAATAAAGTGCCAATAGCGACGCCACGGCGTGCGGCCGTTCAACTGGAGCGTTAGGCGCAAACCTGGCATGTCCACCTCGTTGCACGATCGCTCGATTGTAGGTTATGAGGTTAACGCGCCGTTGCGTCGACTAACCCTGCGCACCGGCTCTCATCCAAACACGCCCGCAACTCCCATCGTTCGCGTTCTATTTCTTGATGTTGAGGCGTATTCGTTGGTGCACGACGCATTTGGGAATATCATCTCAAGTATCGACGAGGTTCCTGCGATCAGCATTCTTCGGGAAAACGGAGCGCTTTTTGATGCTAGTTTCCGACAAGCCGGCTGGCCACGCTTTTGGGGAGGCACGTTCGAGGAAGCGCAGAAGTATCTTCTGGAGCATAGAACCCGTGGCTTTGAGTTATGCGCATCTATCGGTATGTCCGGATGGGTCCTTTCTAAGGAAATGGTTATCGACGGCTAGGCGCACGCGCCTAACAATCGGTTCGAGCGATCGCGGGGCCGCGTCTGCGATGAGCCAAGGAGGGAGTCGATGATTGGGATAAAGTACCTTCGTTTGACGCTGGTGAAGCCCCGCGTCGCTCAACCTCATCGTTAGGTGGCTGTGCAAGCTCAGCAGTACTCTCGGGGCCGTACGTTTCTAGCGCTCATTTGGGTGACATTTGAGCGCTTTCCCAATATTTCCCGTGACGGACCAAATCTCTATGCCGCAGAAAGGGCGACAGGTTTACTGTTGGCGTTCAATCTTTGCACCTTGGTAATTCTTTTGGCACTTCCGTTTGAGGCCTCTCGAATAGCCTATTCACATCCTGTGACCCTAATCGGCCCCGGTGTCTTGGTTTTGTTTCTCCTCGTGCGGTTGCAACGAGGCCTTAAAGATGGTCCAGAATCGGTGCTGGTGCGGCAATCGATTTCACGTGAGACTTACGCAGAATCATGGATAAGGTTGCTAAAAGTAATATTTTATACGCTCGTCAGCTTCGGGGCTTTTGTGGGGGCACTGATCGCATTTTTCGAGTCTCACCCACGCACCTAACAGTCGGTTCGAGCGATCGCGGGTCGCGTCTTCGTTGGATGAAGGAGGAAGTCGATGATTGATATAAAGCGACTTCGTTGGACGCTGGTGAAGCCCCGCGTCGCTCTACCTCATCGTTAGGCGGCGGTTAGAATGGCGAACGTCACCTTTGTCTTGCTCCCTGGTGCGGGTGGCAGCGCATGGTATTGGCATCTGGTTGCGCCGAGACTCGAGCGGGGCGGTCACGAGGCGATCCTTGTGGCACTTCCCGCGGCCGACGATACGGCTGGCCTGCCAGAGTACGCGGACACCGTTATCCGCGCGATCGGCAATCGGGAGCCACGCCGCGTCGTCCTTGTTGCCCAATCGCTGGCCGGTTTCATTGCCCCTCTCGTCTGCAAACAAGTACCCGTCGCAGCGCTGGTGTTGCTCAACGCGATGATTCCGAAGCCCGGCGAACGTCCCGGCGAATGGTGGACGAATACGCGCCACGATGAGGCCAAGCGCGAACAGAAGAGGCGCGACGGCCGTCCAGCAGACGCTCCCTTTGATCCGCTCCTTGAGTTCTTTCATGACGTGCCGCAGCCGATCATCGACGCAGCCTGGGCCCAGGGCGAGCCACAGCAGTCCGAGGCCGTGTTCGGCTCGCCGTGCAATTTCGAGTTTTGGCCGGCGGTGCTGACGCGCGTTCTAATTGCGCGTGATGACCGGTTCTTTCCCGCCGAATTCCAACAACGCGTGGCTCGGGAGCGCCTCGGTATCTCAGGAGACGAGATGCGCGGTGGGCACCTCGCCGCGCTCAGTCAGCCGGACGAACTGACAGCGCGACTAGTTACCTATGCCACGCGACAGCACGATGGCGCCGCCTAACAATCGTCGGTGGGGCCGTGATGCGTGTAGGTTTCTCGCCGTGACGCGCGGCGCGCCTAACATCGGTTCGAACGATCGCGGCGCCGCGTCTTCGTTGGGCCAAGGAGGGGGTGGATATGATTGGGATAAGTCGGCTTCGCTTGTCGTCGGCGCAAACCCGCGTCGCTCAACCTCATCGTTAGCGGTCATCCGGGCGTCAGCGCTATACTTGGCGAACTAGCGACCGGAGGCTCATTTATGGCCCGAGCAGTGTCCGAAATCGAACAGGAAATTCGCGCTCTCCCTGATGTGGAGAAGGAACGCTTGTTGCGCGCACTTCTGGAGGAACTGGACGGCCCCCCTGACGCTGGTGCCGAGCAAGCATGGCTGGACGAAATTCAGCGCCGAAGTCGCGAATTGGACGCCGGCCTGGTCGAAACAATACCCGCAGACAAGGTATTCGCTGATCTGAGAGCGAAGCTCGCGCAGCGATGAATTTGCGATTTCTTCCCGCCGCTCGGGAAGAGAGGCACGCTACTGTGCCAGTTCTCTCAAATTGGGAGGCGCCTGGACTCGATACACCGCGAAGTGCCGCTGCAGCGTTTTTCGTTCAACCTATCGAAATTTCCGTGGCGAAGCGGTCGCCGTAGCGGTTGCACACAAACGCAGGCGGCCAGGTTATTGGCGTGGTCGTACTTGACCCGCTAGCAATCGGTTCGGGCGATCGCGGGCCGCGTCTTCGATGAGCCATGGAGTGGATCGATGATTGGGATAAAGTGCCTTCGTTTGACTCCGGTGAAGCCCCGCGTCGATCAACCTCATCGTTAGACGACACATTCAGCGCATGCGCGAGCATCAAGACACCACAATCGTTGACGCAGTGGCAATATGACCCGAAAACCTTATAAATGGGATCGCGTTCGGCTGGAGACGCTGAGGGCCACTATGACCAGCGCACAGATTGATGCATTGCAGGCCCGCCCGATGACCGATCTAGATTCCTTAACCTTGGACGAGGTCGGTGTGCTCTTTCTCGAGACACGTGACCGCATCCGCACGATTGAGGCGAAGGCCGGGAAGAGACGTGGCGGTGAGTAGCAACGCTTGCGCCAGCCGGTTGCGTCGTCTAACAATCGGCTCGAGCGATCGCGGGGCTGTACCTTCGTTGGGCCAAGGAGGGGGTGGATGATGGGGATAAAGCAGTTTCGTTTGTCGTCGTCGCAATCCCGCGTCGCTCAGCCTCATCGTCAGGCGCCCCCGCATGGTTAGCGCTCTCTGGCGTCTCTATGGTTTGCGTGTGGCAATTGGTTTAAGCGCAGGCCTCATCGGTGGGTGCGTAGAGCTCCCTGGCATCTATTACAACGTGTTGTTTAATGAGCGGCCGTCCGAGAGCGATTGCGTCAACCTAACAGACGCGTTGGCGGCGAAGGTAAATCTGCAGTTACAGCCGAGTCCGTATCAGTGCGTTGCGACGCTCGAAAATGACGAGATCAATCCTCAACGAAATGTGGTTATTTTCGCGCACCTTCGTCAGCGACGCATCCTAGTGGAGATCAACGAATTGCGTTTCGGGAGCCCGACGGTGCCGTCACCGAGCACCCAACAGTTCGCGCAGCGAGTCATGCAGATCGTTCATGAACAGTTTCCTGCGGCTCAACTTGTGCGCTTCACGGCAATGCGGGGACCAATCGCCCCATAGGTTTGGCGCCGCGGTGAGCCATGGAGGGGATGGATGTGGATAAACTGCCTCCGTTTGACGCTGGTGAAGCCCCGCGTCGCTCAACCTCATCGTTAGGCCTTAGGACATTTCTATGAAGCGCACGTGGACCATAATCGGTGTCGCCAACGTCGCTCGCAGCTTTAGGTGGTATCAGGCGCTGCTTGGTCAATCGGAGACGTATCCTGCCCATGACTATTTCGGGCAACTTCTGGACACTGATGGTACGGTCTTACTTTGCCTCCATCAGTGGGGCGCTCATGGACATCCGACGCTAGCAGATCCCGAACGTGCCGAGCCTGGCAATGGGTTGCTGCTGTTCCTTCGTGTAGATGACTTTGACGAATCGCTGCGTCGAGCGCGTGAACTTGTAGCTAAATTGGAGGAAGAGCCCCACTTGAATCCCAGTACTGGGACAATGGAATTTGCACTCCGTGATCCCGATGGGTATTACGTAATGGTCAGCGCGCTCGGCGCAGCCTAACAATCGGTTGGAGCGATCGCGGGCCGTCCTCGTTGGGCCAAGGAGGAAGTCGATGATCTGGATAAATCCGCTCCGTTTCACGGCGACGCAACCCCGCGTCGCTCAACCTCATCGTTAGGCACCTGGGTATGCGTACGCGGTTTCAAGTCTCGAGGTTGGTGGGTGGCACGGTATTTGTATTTGTGGTGATTAGCTTCTGGATTATGGAACATCGCGCGACCGGGCTGCCCAATTCAAACGTCGCGGAATTTGTGCTCACCGCCTTTCTTGGCGGCCTCGTCGTCGGCGTGCTTGCTGCGGTCGGGTCATATCTAGGTTTTCTCTCCAACAAGCAAACCCAAATGACATACGGTCTTGGCTTTCGCATCACTCTGATCTACCTTGGGGTTCTTGTTCTTGTGAGTTTGGTCCCATTCACTATGACGCTACGCACCGACGATGGAGCCGCCATTGCGCGTGGATTGATCGCGTACTCGCTTGCGGGAATTTTGATTCCGTACGTAATCAGTTTTTTCGTGGTCCGTTACGCACGTCCACGGGTTGAGGGCGGTGCCTAACAATCGGTTCGAGCGATCGCGGGGCCGCGTCTTCGATGGGCCAAGGAGGGACTCGATGATTGGGATAAAGCAGCTTCGTTGGTCGGCAACGCATTCCCGCGTCGCTCAGCCTCATCGTTAGAGGGCACGATGCGCTTGCGCAATTTCTCCGTACTTTTTGCCGTAGCCACCCTTGGATGCGTAGCTCGTGACACTCACCGGCTCAAGTTGGAAAGACCTTCTTTTGACACCGTCACAATGCACCGATCCGGTTGCTACGGCCACTGTCCGGTGTATACGGTGGAGATCTCATACAATGGGCAGGTCACCTTCAAAGGCGAGGATTTCGTCAATCATACGGGCTCCACTTCAGTGGCTGACCTCGCGCGGCTAGACCAGGCCATTGCGGACATCGGGTTCTTTTCTCTACGTGAGCAGTACCTCTCCTGGGAAGATGGGTGCACCACCTGGATGACAGACAACGCGACGGTTAGCATTCTCGTATCCGCCGGAAGTCGCCAGCATCGGGTCACGTACTATTACGGCTGCGCCATCGATTCAGGGCCTAATATTGCCAGGCTCTCCCAGACAATTGACGAGGTCGCCCACGCGCGCCGGTGGGTTGGACATGGCGCCCTCTAACAATCGGTTCGAGCGATCGCGGGTCGCGTCTTCGGTAATCCAAGGAGAGAGTCGATGATTGGGATAAAGTGCCGTCGTTCGATGCTGGTGAAGCCCCGCGTCGCTCAATCTCATCGTTAGGCGAAACTGGTATGCATACAGTTACTTACTGTTCTAGGCGAATCGAAGTGTGGCGTTGGTACTGGCGGGCGTGGGCGCGGCCAGCGGGACTCTGGCGATTTCATGTGCTATTTGGTTTGACCGTTGCGTTAATCAGCACCGAAACTCGTCGGCGCGGGACATTTGACTGGACCTATTTCTGTGTCGCCGCGGTTTTCGGCTTTTTGTGTGCCCTTGTCCTTCTTCCGTTATGGCCTCAAATGCGTTTTAAGAGTGCCGTAAGGTCTCTTACAATCAACGCTGAAGGGCTGACCACATCAATCGGCAAGATTTCGGCGTCGCGTCAGTGGAAAGATGTGCGATCAATCGATTTGGAAGACGGCGCTGTAATCATTACGGGCAATAGCAAGAACGCCTTCATTATTCCATCGCGGGCCTTTGCAGATGATAGAGAGCGCGTGGAATTCTACAAATCGGCGCAACGTTGGCACGCCGATGCGACCGTCTAACAATCGGTTCGAGCGATCGCGGGGCGCGTCTTCAGTGAGCCACGGAGAGAGTTGATGATTGGCATGAAGCAGCTTCGTTGGTCGTTGGCGAAGCCCCGCGTCGCTCAACCTCATCGTTAGACGCTTCTAGGGAGGTACGTTTATGAAACGGGTCGCGTTCGGTATCCTTTGGTTCTTCGCGTTCTGGCTCGGCGCAGGAATGGTAGGTGGTGGAATCGCAGGGGTACTGGCGCAGGCGCACACCTCGCCGCCCGCAACCGCGGCTCAAACCTTCTCCGAGGGATATTCACGAGGTTACGACGTGGGTAAAGTTGCTGGGAGGGAATTCGGGCGCAGATACGGAGCGCTAATTTTGGGCGGTGCCCTTGTTATATCCATTGTCGGGACTGCCACGGGCTTCCTTCCTGGGACTAGACGTAAGGGGTCGCCCCAAACGCCTGAGTCCATCTCACGCAACGTCTAACAATCGGCTCGAGTGATCGCGCGAAATGTCTCACATGACTCCGGCGTGGCGAATCTTTCTGGCGCTCGAGACGGTGGCGGTCCTTTCTTCGGCAATTAGTGGCCTGTTTCAAGGCGCTTTAGGTCCATTCTTGTGGGCGGTAGGGTTTATTCTGACGCTCCCCGGCACGCTTGTGTTGAGTCCATCAGTTGAGCACTTGCTCTGGGGTACACACCTAGGGCTGCGTGCTATATCCATCGCGTCGATGCTTTCCGCCGTTGCGATGAACGTCATGCTGTTTGCCGCTGTGACTTGGGCAATTGGTAAGGTGCGACGCCGTGGCGCAATTTAACAATCGGCTCGAGCGATCGCGGGGTCGCATCTTCGGTGAGCCAAGGAGGGGGTCGATGATTGAGATAAAGCAGCTTCGTTTGTCGTCGTCGCGACCCCGCGTCGCTAAACCTCATCATTCGGTGACCCTGTTATGACTGCGCATGGCTCCCAAGGACAACAATCGGCCGTTGCGTCTCTGCTCCTGTTTGTCTTGCTATGGTTTTGCTGGACACTTGATCCGCTTATCAGCAGTGTTCCGCCATGGGGGCCACCGCTGAACCCAAGAGTTCTCTACGCTCTAGTTGTAGGCGTGCTAGTTCTCGCAGCCGCGGCTAGATACTTGAAGACATGGTCTTTACTGTGGCAATTGCCAATGCAAGCGTCAGCTTTAGTGCTCCTTTTCACGGGAGTGAACGGGATAGTTAGGGCGCTATTCCGGGACTTGAATATTCTTGTTGCGCCGCGAGGCCTTTGGTATGGAGGCTGCATTGCCGCAGCAGCGCTGTTGGGTGTAACCATGAGGCGCTTGCAATGGCAATTTCTTGACGGCCGCCATCGTCACCTAACAATCGGTTCGAGCGATCGTGAGCCGCGTCTGACGAAAAATCACAAACCCGGATCGCTCGGAACGGCAGCCGACGAGCTAAAGCGAGGCACTTTCTTTGCCAATGCCAGGGCACGTTCGTCTCGTCGTAAGAGTCCATGGAACTTGCTTCTTCTTCTCGCCTTGCCGCTTTGGATTGGGCTCTTGGTCGAAGGTATAAAGCTTGCCCGAACGGTGGCGCTTCTCCTGCTTCACGGCCGCGCAATTCCGGCCGATCTCATTTGGCCTAGCGCTATAGCACCATTTTTTGTCTATTTTCCAATGCTAATCGCGACGATGCTTACTTCAATGGTACTCATCAACTACGCGGTGTATCTGCTAGTGCGGCCAGCGCGCCGTGCGATGGACGCCGAGGACAAGGCCGTCCCAGGCACAGAGTACGCGACTCAGCAGCCGTTGATGGTGCGTCTCACGACAATTATTCTTCCAATCGCTTTCCTGCTTGCCGTAGCGGGGGAGATATTTCTTTAACAGCCTCAGTTATTCGCCTAACAATCGGTTCGAGCGATCACGGGACGCAGCTCCGATGAGCCAGGAGGGAGTCGATGATTGGGATAAAGTGCCTTCGTTTGACGCTGGCGAAGTCCCGCGTCGCTAAACCTCATCGTTAGGTACCCAATTGCCGACTCCGGTATCGCAATGCATTCTCGAGTTTCGCCGCCGGATTGATGGGCACACGTATCGCTATCGCCCGTGCAAATCGGCAAATCACTTCGCCTCTTGGAAGCGCGAGGATTTGGACCTTTGGCTCGTCAGGCATGATGATTTAGGGTGGGTTGGCGTCGATGCTGACGGAGAAGTATTTTGCATTCCTTGGGCGGCGGCTGTGAGCAAGCAGGGAATGGCACCGCCGTCTGGAGTATGGGTAAGTTGCAGAGGCGAGAAGTCATATGTCTACGATCTGGTTTATTTGGGATAGCGCGACTAGATGCGCCTAAACGGCACCACGCAAGGATTGCTCCAACGAATGTTCACAAACACTCACTGCATCCGGTCTTATTTGCCCAAGACCGCCGTCTGTTTTTTCTTCATTCTCACGAGCGGTTGTGGCACGGGTTGTCTCTTTGTCGCGCGCAGTAGCGGCCTCAGCGTAGTCAGCGATGACCAGCCTACACCGAAGTTCAACCAGGTCATTAAAGACGCCATTAGCCCCTTCGGGTTTGTGGGTAACAATCCTTCGGATCCGGCGGAAGTTAACTTCTCTATAGGCCACACCGGAATACGCTTTCCTCCGCCGAGAAATACCGTGGACATCGAAATCGACATTACGACGTACAGTGTTAGGCTCGCTGATTTCGGTAAGCGTGAATCCAAATTCGATGAAAATGTAATGAATGCGATCCAGCAGCACGTCGAGATCGCCTATGGCCAGAAATTGGTCTTCACACCGGAAAAGCAACCTGCTCTCTGCCTCGGTCCCTGATCTGATTGAGCGCGCGTGGCGTCTGGTTCCCCCAAAAACTCTGCTGAAGAGTTACGATGGCGAAAGGTAATCCGTACGTGGTTGTCTAACTAAACTATCGGTTCGAGCGATCGCGGGGCCGCAACTTCGTTGAACCAAGGAGGAAGTCGGTGACTGGGAAGAAGTGCCTTCATTCGAGGCTGGTGAAGCTCCGCGTCGCTAAACCTCATCGTTAGATCACATTTGACATGGCCGCAGGTTCTTGGCTTCGATTGCGTGGGTGGAAAGTCTTTGGCGCGGCCATATACGTACATCAGTACGTGCTCATCGCGTCGGCAGCACTAATCGTATTGGCCCTCAGGAACTGGGTTCTGGCGATTGCCTGCCTCGCGTCGTACGTGACGATCATATTTGCACATGAGGCGGGCCATGCCGCCATAGCTTGCGGTCTCGGCTATGAGGTGACCGCCATCCGCGTAGGACTCTTACACGGGCGGTGCGAGTACGAGCACCCGGATTCGGCCTGGGACGCCACGCTGGTTAGTTGGGGCGGTGTACTTGCGCAGTTCTTAATTGCGGGCCTTGTCTTTGCAGTTGCGAGTGTAGTTTCCGGCAGCCTTTCAGAGCAATTTGGCCCCATAGTGATCTTCCTGGGATACGTAAACATTGTCATTGCGGCGATGAACCTCACACCGCGCGCTCCGTTTGACGGCCACCTTGCTTGGCGAATTCTTCCGATCATACTTGATAAGGTCAGGGGCGAAATTGTTGTACGTCGGGCGATCAAGCGCGCCTCCAAGCGCAGGTGATATAAGGAACTGGTGACTTCAAACCCGATGGTTGGCACTCGGTCACTCCACGGATTATCGTTGCGGACGCCGCTGGTTTGGTTGAGTTCATTAAACAGGTGTTCGAAGCCACGGGAGATTACAGCCCTCAGGCTCCCGCGGAACTCAAAATCGGGGATTCCATAATTATGGTTAGTGACGCAGGTATCCGGGAGCAGATGCGCTCCTGCCTTTATGTATACGTAGAGAACGCGGATGCGACATGGCAGCGCGCAGTAAACGCGGGTGCGCTTTCGCTGGAAGCACCATCCGACATGCCGTATGGTGACCGCCGTGGCATGGTGCAGGACAGATGGGGAAACACGTGGCAAATTGCGACCCGAATGCGTTAATGATACGTCGCCTAGCAATCGATTCGGGCGATCGCGGGTCGCATCTCCCGCCGGCGCAATCCCGCGTCACCCAGCCTCACCGTTAGGTGTCCGTGTGCAGAGTGTCCTGATTCGCGCTGCCGCTTCAAAGGACTTCGACACGATTTGCGCATTGAATCTTGCTGAAGTACAACATACGAGCGCGATGGACGTGGCGCGCTTAGTCGAATTAAACGCCCTATCTTGCTATCACAAGGTGGCCAGTCTAGATGGCGTCGTTTCCGCTTTTCTACTCGCGATGTGCGACGGCTCCCGGTACAAGAACGACAACTTTGAATGGTTCTCTAAGCGGTACGCGCGATTTATTTATATTGACCGCGTTGTCGTTTCATCTACTTCTCGGGGCTTGGGTCTGGGGTCTCTCCTGTATGAAGATATCTTTCGCCACGCCAGCTCCAACGCCATCCCGGTGGTGGCCTGCGAGTATAATATTGTCCCGCCCAACGAACCGTCGCGATTGTTTCATGAGAAGTTTGGTTTCAAGGAACAAGGGACTCAGTGGGTGGCAAATGGGACCAAACGAGTCTCGCTTCAGGCCGCAGAGGCGCAGCCGCGCCTCGATCAGCCTCATTGTTAGAAGGAAGATTGGTGTCACCGCAGGACTTGAAGATCGGTCGAGTGTACTTTCAAGTTACTTATGAAGATCGGGAATTCACTGTTCCTGCGGTCGATCCCATGATTTACCTTGGCGCGGACATTCTCGAAATCGACCCATCGGACGAGCCTCCGGGTCAACCTCGATATGCCTTTCAAGACACCGTCTCGTTCTCTCATTTCGGCAATGCGATTGAATATCAAGGCGACATGAGTCTAGAGGACGAGGGTGCCCGCGTCTTTTCCCTAACCGCTGAGGATTTGGAATGCCTCTTCGATTTGAGGGGTGCCGTGGCGGAATTGAGTCAAGCACTGGATCGCGCCGGAAGACGCCAGCCTTAGCGCATGATCACCCGACACTGGACAACACTCGTTGCCCGTAAAATCGCGTTGGACCGGCGCAACCTCGCGTCGCTCGACCTCATCGCCAGGCGTCGTGTACGCTACGCTCCAATTTCTACGTCGCGGAGGCTCAGATGAAGAGAGTCACAGGCATCGGTGGAATTTTCTTCCAGGCGCGAGATCCCGCCCGGTTGCACGCTTGGTACAAGAAGCATCTCGGCATTGACGTACAAGAATGGGGTGGCGCGGCGTTCACTTGGACGGATGACGCGGGCAATCCCACGAAGGGAACAACCGTCTGGTCTGTTGGCGCTGTAGGCGGCGATCACTTTGCACCAAGCACCTCGACCTTCATGGTCAACTACCGCGTTGATAACTTGGCCACCTTGCTTGAGGCGTTACGCGAAGAGGGCTGCAACGTACTCGAGAAGTCGGATGACTCCGAGTACGGCAAGTTTGGTTGGGTCATGGACCCGGAGGGCAACAAGATTGAACTCTGGCAGCCACCTGAAGGGCAATAATTGGCGATGACCTAACCAACGGCAACCTCACCGTTATGCGCCCACATAGATCTCGTCGCATCGCGCTGGATGTCCGCGGGTTGATCGGTAGGATCGACATCTTCCGGCTCTGCGGAGCGGTCAAGTGGGATCCAGCTGTCGAGCTGCGGTCCATAGCGCAGAATTGGTTTATGCGGATGCGGCAGTGCGGTGATGATGTCCGAGAGCTGATGCACGATGGTTGCCCTGTCGCATGTGTAGAGGACGCGCCGTTCGCGTACGTCAACTCATTCAAAAGCCACGTCAACGTCGGCTTCTTCTACGGCGCGGTGCTGGAGGACCCCGCCGGTCTGTTGGAGGGAAGTGGCAAGCGCATGCGGCACGTAAAATTGAAGGGTGGCCCCGAGCTCGACACTGCAGCTCTGCGCCGCCTAATCGACGCCGCCTACTTGGATATTAGGGCGCGCCTCGGCGGCGAACCGTCTTCGCGGTGAGGGCGACGCCACGGTTCTCCGGCACAGATTTGGAAGCGGCAGTCGTGCCGCCCGACGTGGTGCAGATGATGATTGAATATGACCGTCGAGTTAAAAACTACGAGGTAGTAGGATGACGCTGCGGTCCGGCAATGGGAGGGCAGGTGATCTCGGTATCAGTCAGCGTCGATGTTCCATCCCTAGAGGAAGGTCTACGGTTCTACGGCGAGGCCTTTGGTTTCATTAAGTCAGCTGAGCCCTTCCCCGGCGTTGCCGTGCTTCGTGCCGGCGATGCCGAGCTTCTGCTGCTGGCGAAGGTGTCCGGCTCATGTCCCAGTCCGCATATCGACGAGAAGCGCCACTATGACCGCCATTGGACTCCTGTCCATATCGATTTTCATGTCGACGACTTCAAAGGATCATTGGCGAAGGCGCTCGGAGCGGGCGCCAAGCAGGAGCGGCTGTTTGAGAGTACTGGTCGCCCGGCGGTGGCGTTCTGCAGCGATCCGTTCGGCCACGGATTCTGCCTCATCGAAAACAGGAAGAGATAGTTAAGCAGGTCGCCATGCTCAACTACTACCCTCTGTTCATCGCCCTGGCGGGATTTGTCGTTGCTGCTTTGCTGTCCGAACGGGCGTTATCGCTGATGCAACCTGACGCCAAGGTTGCCCTGGTGGATGCTTCCGCGCCCACTCGTTTATTGAACATCCTCGTGGCCGCTGTATTTGTTGGGCTGATCATTTGGCGCCCCGTCGTTGCATGGGCTTTTCTGGGGGTCGCTTACATCTGTCTTGCCGTTCGGTCGATTATTCGTGTTCGACATCTAAACCTATCTCTCGCGATCTCTCGGCTCCTGCACGCAGCGAACCTCACGGCCTGCATTGGCATGATAATTTGCGCATGCATATTCGAGCTGAGAGCCCTTCAGTGACGGCGCCTGACAATCGGTTGGAACGATCGCGGGTCAGGTCTCTACCCTTTCCGTTGAAGTATCTGTCAGAGCTCACTCCGGGCAAGATTGCGTTGTGGTGTTACCTCATCTGGTATCTGGTGACAGTCGTGGCGCATTTCGACGCGTCGCCAGCGCTGTGGCTCAGCTCATTGGGAATAAGCGCAATAGTTGGCTTCGGTTTGCTATTGAGCGTTCGAATTGAACCGTCCGTGTCGTCAAACCGCTGGCAGACGTTTCGATTATTTCTAATGCCATTTTGTGTTTCGAGCTTTTCTGCGCTCATCAAAGGTCAAGGGTATATCTTGGTGCTGCCATCGCAGCCGCTGGAGTTGCGCTTGTCTTTATTGTTATGCACTATCTTTGTGCTATTTGTCCTCGCCCTGAAGAGAACTCAACGGGCTGTTCGAGCATGAGACGCCGGCGACTAAAGCAACTTGGGGCGTAGCCGTTGGATACGGCCTCTCTTCTTTGGGGACTGTTCTTTGGCTCAATAGGCCTGGGGTTTTTCATCTATGGTAGGAAACAAAAGACGGTTGTGCCATTGGTTTGTGGCCTGGCGTTGATGATCTTTCCGTACTTCGTTTCCAATACCATTCTTCTAGTTGCCGTAGGCGCCGTGCTGGTGGCCATTCCGTACTTCTTTAGAATGTGAAGCTTACCTGCCCAACCTCGGTAACGTCCTAGAGGAGATTGTTGATGTTCGTGCACCTATTCTCGAACGCTCAAATCGGAATCTTTCTGACCGCAGCGCTGGTTCTCGCCCTTACGCCCGGACCAGGCATCATGTACGTAATGGCCCGTACCTTGTCAGGAGGGGCACTGGATGGCATTGCGTCTTCTGTCGGAACGGCCATAGGGGGCATGGTCCACGTGGCCGTTGCGGCGGTCGGGCTTTCGGCGCTGCTGGCTGCATCGGCAAAGGCCTTTCTCGTCGTCAAATACGTCGGTGCCATATATCTGATCTTTCTCGGAGTTCGGTCAATTCTTAGGGCCCGCCGCGTGTCCAGCATCCCGTCCATTGCTCCGCATGGAATGCGACAAGCCCTCTTTGAAGGAATACTCACCGAAGCGTTGAATGTGAAAACGGCGTTGTTCTTTCTGGCGTTCATACCGCAGTTCATAGATCACACGTTGCCCATGGCACCTCAATTTGCTCTCCTGGGACTAATCTGTGTGTGCCTCAACACCGCGGTGGACTTTCTGGTTGTGCTGCTCGCCTCTCGCTTGTCAGGGTACTTCAGAAACTCCCCAAAGCCGGCGCGGTATATGTCCTACGGCTCGGGTGGCGTGCTGTTAGGCCTCGGTGCTTATGTGGCCCTGTCAGATGGCCGACGCTGCTAAACTAACGCGATGTTCCTGTTCGAACTTCCTGCTACATCGACGGGTTCTCGGCAACGGGCAGGCATGATCGGGCTTCGCAAAATCATGGTTCTTACCGCTGCGTTCATATCGCTTACCGGCTGCGGATCATCCACGAATGCTCCGACTCCGGTGTCGCCACCCGGGGCTGCGAAGCCGGACGTCGTTGTCACGGTTGACGGTGGGCGCCATGCATGTGTTGTTGCTCTCGCCAGCGAGTCACAAGGCAGCATCATTTCATGTGACGATGTCGTTTCCTTCGTGAGAGAGGAACTGAGGCTTGCGAGCGGATCGAACTGCGACATTCGCAGCACGCCCGGCGTCGACCCAGCTCAGGTGGCCAAGGTCGCGGCCGCTTTAAAAGGCGCGGGCTACCGCTTAATAGGGGGACCGTAAGGCTGATGAATGTCACCCGCTTGCTTCTCGATTTCGGCGGCGGAATATTTCTGGTGTTGGGACTCTTGCATGCTCTCTATACCTTTCTCGACATCGGCCGGCCCCGCCGGCTCGTTCCCCAGGATCCATCGGTACAGGCGGCGATGGCGGAGTCGCAGTTGCGTCTCGCCCGCGGCGGTACCACCATGTGGCGTGCGTGGGTCGGCTTCAACTTCAGCCACAGCCTGGGCGTTGTCCTGTTCGGTGTGCTGTGCATCGGCGCGGGCGTTGCCATTGGCTCGGTGGCCATACCGGCATGGATGTTGCTCGCCTTCGTCGCGATCGGGCTCGGCTACCTCGGCTTGAGCCTCCTCTACTGGTTTCGTATACCGACTGCGGGCGTCGCTCTGGGCACGGCCTGCCTGCTGAGCGCGTGGCTCACGTACGCTTTTGCGTAGCTTTAGCAGTATGATTTGCGAGTCGCTTCGGAGAATTCCCATGAACGACAAGACCGCATACCGCAGTTTCAGCGATTTCTATCCTTTCTATCTCGGCGAACATGTCAATCGCACCTGCCGCCGGCTGCACTTCACGGGCACGAGCATCGCCCTCGCATTGCTCGTCGCAGCCGTGGTCACGCAGCGGTGGTGGCTCATCGCGGCGGCTTTCGTTCAGGGCTACGCATTCGCCTGGGTCGGCCATTTCTTCTTCGAGCACAACAGGCCCGCGACCTTCAAGTACCCGCTATTCAGCCTCATGGGCGACTGGCGTCTTTGGTGGGACATCCTGAACGGTCGGGAGCGAATCTAGATCTGCCGCAGCGGCCCGCACGAGAAGGGTCGCCCAAAGTCATGGCTCAAGTCCTCTACCTACGGCACTTCCTGCTGCTCGGCGCCTTCAGCGTCTCGTTGGCGGTCATCTCGCGGCTGCATCTCCTCAACAACCTTGATGCAACTTTCGCCCTGTACGGAGCGCTGCACGCCGCGGCTCTGTTGCTGAGCCTTGGGACGCGACGGCCCGGGTGGCGGCAATGCCTGTTCATCGTGCTCGCCGCCGGCCTTAGCGTCATGACCCTGCATGTCGGCATTTGGCTCATGCACCGGCTGGGAGGGCTTCCGGGCAACATCGCGCTCTATACGGCGCTCGGAGTTGCGGCGTGGATAGGTGCCGTGACGTACGGAATTTCCATCCGGCTATCGGGCATCCATCCGCTCAAGCCAAGATCGCTCGCCATGATTGGCTTAGGCTGCACACTGGCGACCTATGCCGCCTTCCTGACCCTCGCGCATTTCCGTCCCTTGGGCCGCTGGTGGCTCGCCGTGCTCTGGTGGTTCGCGTTTTCCGGCGGCCTCTGGTATCACGAGCGGCGTCCCTGAACTTAGGGACTATCGGGCGAGTGCACATGTTCCGGGCGCACTCCAAGACCCAGGAACTGGGCCGGCCAGCGCCGCAACCAAGCATTGGCGTTCAAGACCCTCAAGGGCCAGGGCACTCTCAAGATGCGATTGCCGCCTGTCACCGTCGGTTTCAACACCCGATGGTGAACTGCCACCTGCAAACCCTGGACCACTTTCACGGGAAACAATCGCCGACGCTGCACCGCTTCCAAGTCGTCATCGCGCAGAGTCCCATCCTTCAGTTTTGCGGCAAGAAGATTGGCGGTTGCCACGGCATCCTGTATCGCCAGATTGATGCCCACACCGCCCACAGGCGACATGGCGTGCGCGGCGTCACCGATGCAGAGCAGTCCGGGCCTGGACCAAGTCGTCAGCCGATCCACCGTCACGCTCAGCAGCTTGACGTCGTCGAAGGATTTGAGCTCATCGACCCGATCCGCCAAGAAGCGAGCACCGTCCGCGACAGAGGCCCTGAACGCCTCGAGTCCTCGCTCATGTATCTGCCCGATACCGCCTTTGCCGATGACATACGCACACTGCCAATAGTCGTTGCGATCGATGGTCACGATCATGGTATTGACGCCGAGTCGCCCCAGCACCTGTTCCGGATCACCCTCTCTCTTCGACAGGCGAAACCAAAGCACATCGATGGGCGAGCCCAAAGCCTGTACCACGAGACCCGACGCGGCCCGCACCGTCGAGCCGCGCCCGTCGCAGCCGACGACCAGATTGGCGAGAATTTCGAGCGGCCCGTCAGGCGTCATCGCCCGGACGCCCACGACGCGGCCCCCGGACTCGATCAGGCTGGTCACCTGCGCCGACATCATCACCTTCAAAGCGGGATAGCGCCGCCCCTTATCAGCGAGAAAATTCAGAAAATCCCACTGCGGCATCAGGGCGACGAACTTGCAGGGTGTGGGAACGCGTGCGAAGTCTGCGACTTTGAGACGGGTATTGCCGATCTCGACAGCGAACGCCGGGATCCTCGAGTGCGGCAATTTCAGAAAATCGTCCAAGAGCCCAAGCTCTTGCATGATCATCAAGGTCGAGGGATGCACGGTGTCGCCGCGAAAGTCGCGCAGAAAATCCGCATGCTTCTCCAGGACGACGGTGCGCACACCTGCCCGTCCCAGCAGAAGCCCCAGCATCATGCCGGCGGGGCCGCCTCCGGCGATGCAACACTGAACTCGCAGCGGGTCGGCCATGAGCCGTCAATATACGCGTACCCAACGTCAAGCCAAAGCCCGGCGCTCGGCGTCGTAGACGCTCGCGCGGTATTCGCCAGCGCGGCGACTTGCTAAGATCTCACCTGACGTCGTACGCAATCCCGGGCGTCCAAGCGGGATGGGAAATCATGCAAATCAATGAAGGCGGCTGTCTCTGTTCTGCCATTCGGTTTCGCATTTCCGGCGAACCCATCTATTCCAGCATCTGTCACTGCGCCACCTGCCGCAGAGCGAGCGCCGCGCCGGCCGTCGCATGGCTGACCTTCGATCGCAGCCAAATCGAAATTCTGTCGGGGCAGCCGCGCGCCTATCGATCCTCGCTCGGCGTAGTGCGTCAATTCTGCGGTGCGTGCGGCAGCCAGCTCTCTTACGAAAACGCGGCAAGCCCGACCACCGTCGACATCACCACCGCCTCGATGGACAACCCGAATCTGTTTCCCCCCAACTTGGAGGTGTGGCTGGAACACCGGGTGTCGTGGCAGACCGCCGATCAGTCTCGCGCGCAGTATCCGAGAGGCACTCAATGACGCGGCAATTGATCAGCTCAGGATCTCAATTCGAGCACGACATCGGCTATTCGCGGGCGGTCGTCGACGGGGATTGGGTGTTCGTGTCGGGAACGACCGGCTTCGACTACGCGAGCATGACGATCTCCGACAGCCTGCCGACTCAGACCGAGCAATGCTTGAAGAACATTCAAACCGCCTTACGGCAGGCGGGCGCCGATTTCGAAGACGTCGTGCGGGTCACCTACGTGCTGCCTGATGGCGCGCGCTTTCCCGAATGCTGGCCCATCCTGCGCAAATACTTCGGTAGCGTGCGCCCCGCGGCGATGATGATTTCCGCCGGGCTGTCCGATCCCCGAATGCAGATTGAAATTGAAGTCACCGCGCGCAGGAGCGCCGAATGAGCGACACATCCAAAGAGATTCGCCACTACGATGGCGGCTGCACCTGCCGGCAGGTGCGCTATCGCCTCACCAGCAAACCGCTGTTCGTTCACTGCTGCCACTGCTCTTGGTGCCAGCGAGAGACGGGATCGGCCTTCGCCCTGAATGCCATGATCGAAGCGGACCGGGTGCAAGTGCTGCAAGGCGAAGTGGATGTCATCGAGACGCCGAGTCAGAGCGGCAAGGGCCAAAGAATTTCCAGATGCCCGACCTGTAAAATCGCCGTCTGGAGCAATTATGTGGGAGCCGGCGATGCCGTGCGCTTCGTCCGCGTGGGCACGCTCGATGAACCCGCGCGCCTGCCTCCCGACATCCACATTTTCACGACCTCGAAGCAGCCCTGGGTAACGCTTCCCGCCGGCGTCCCCGCGGAAGCCGAATACTACCGAACCTCCGAGCGCTGGCCCGCGGAAAGCCTGGAGCGCCGCGCAGCATTGCAGGCGAAATTTCCACGGCGCACGTAGCGCTCGTCATACCCGGAGGCGTCGTGTTGGGCACTCATGATCTCTGGCTGTTCATGCTATCCGGCTGGCTTTTGAATATCACGCCCGGCCCGGACACTCTCTACATCGTCGGGCGCAGCTCGACTCTGGGTTTGCGAGCCGGCGCAGTCGCCGCCCTTGGCATCGGCACCGGGATTTTAGTGCATATCTGCGCCGCGGCCCTGGGGCTGTCGGCGCTTCTGGCCGCCTCGGCCACCGCGTTCGCCGCCGTGAAAATCGTCGGCGCCGCTTACTTGGTGTATGTAGGCATTTCATTGCTGCGAACCAGAAGATCGGATCCCTCTTCGCCGGCGGTCACGCTGCGTCCGGCCCGGCTACGGAGCATCTTCTTTCAAGGCTTTCTGACCAACGTTTTGAACCCCAAAGTTGCGCTGTTTTTTCTGGCGTTTCTGCCGCAATTCGTGATGGCGGATGCCCCGTCCAAGCCCCTGACATTTCTCTTCCTGGGTGCGATCTTCGATTTCAACGGGACGCTCTGGAATTTGCTGGTCGCTTGGTCCACCGCGAGAATCAGCAGCCGGTTCGCGGCCGGCGATCGATTCAAGATTTGGTTCAATCGCTGCGTGGGCAGCCTGTTCGTCTTCGTCGGGCTCCGGCTGGCGCTGGCTCATGGGCGCTAGAACCGACATGCCGAAAACAACCGAAGATTCTCGATTGACGAAACTGACGAAGATCTGCCTCGTGCTGCCGGAGGCGGAACGGCGTGCGCGGGGCGATCACTCGGATTTTCGTGTTCGAAACAAGGTATTCGCCTATTTCCTGAACAACCATCATGGCGACGGAATCGTCTCCGTATGCTGCAAAGCCGCGCTCGGTGAAAACGTGGATCGCGCCTCACGGGAACCTGAGCGGTTCTATCTCCCCGCCTACATCGGCCCCCGAGGCTGGTTCGGCCTGCGGCTGGACGGAGATGGAATTGACTGGTCGGAAGTCCGGAACCTCGTGGAACTCAGTTACTGTTTGGCCGCCCCGAAAACCCTGATTCGTGCCTTCGAGTCGACGTCAAGCATTTCGCGCCGCCGAAATGACTGAGGCTACGCGCCGCCGCATCGACCCGGCCGCCTCGACAAACCAGGGTATGCTAATGTTGCACCGAGGAAGAGGAGAGATTCCCGTGAAATCGTTGCTCGTCATCATCGGCTGGTGCCTGCTGTTCGTGCTGTGCTGGCCCTTGGCCATCCTCGCCATCGTACTCTGGCCGCTGCTGTGGCTATTATCGCTGCCGTTTCGCGTGGTCGGTATTACATTCGAGGCGCTGTTCGCGTTGCTGCGGGCCATTTTGTTTTTGCCCGCACGGCTACTGGGATACCGCGACAGCTCCGCGGGCCGTCCTTCGTAGCCGACAAATTGCGGTCCGCGTAGTACCGATGTCCGCGTCGGCGCAGCGTGAACCATTGATTCCATCAGCGGACTAAAAGTGAACTATCGATGATCTTGGCTCGAGAAGCGCTTGCGCTCCTGCAAGACGGAAACCGCCGTTTCGTATCGGACATCAGTAATCGCGACGCTATTACCAGCCGTTCGCGCCGTCTCGAGTTGGCTGCGAGTCAGGCGCCGTTCGCGGCCATTCTGGGCTGCTCCGATTCCCGGGTCCCGGTCGAGATCGTCTTCGACCAGGGTCTCGGCGACTTGTTCGTCATTCGCGTCGCGGGCAACATCGTGGCCCCGTCGCTCATCGGCAGCGTCGAGTTCGCAGCGGAGCAGTTCGGCACTCGCCTGGTGGTAGTACTGGGCCATACCAAGTGCGGCGCCATCGATGCGACTCTGCAGCAGCTGCAGCGACCGATCGAGAATCAGTCCCGCAATTTACATTCCATCGTCGATTTGATCCGGCCGTCCATCGAAGGCCTGCTGGCGACGGATCTTAGACACGATCTGCCTGCCCTGGGCCGTGCCGCGGTTCGCGCCAATATCCGCGCGTCGGTGCAGCATCTGCGGCACGGCTCGGATATCATCGAGCAGCTCATTCGAAAGGCCGGCCTGTTGGTGGTTGGCGCCGAGTACTCGCTGGAGACCGGTGTGGTTGATTTCTTCGATGGATTGCCGCCCGCCCCGTAACGGCTCGGGCTTAGGTTTGGCCCACCATGAATGCCTCACGGAAGAACCGTTCATTCGCACTTTCGTTGGCCGCGCTCGCAGGTTTAAGCGTCATTCTGCAGTGCTGGCTCTCGATGCAATTGGCGATCCACAACGGTAGATCGATCGGCGCAGGACTCGCGACTTTCTTCAGTTACTTCACGGTGCTCACCAACACATCGATTTTCGTCTCGCTCACTCTCTCCTTGATCGGGCCCGCATCATCCGCCGGAAAATGGTGCGCGCGCCCTGGCGTGGTGGCGGGAATCGCGGCCAATATTGCATTTGTCGGACTCAGCTACCATTTTCTATTGCGCAATACTTGGAATCCGCAGGGCGCGCAACTACTCGCAGACTTGTTACTGCACTACGCGGTACCCGCTGTCTACGTCTTGTACTGGTGGTCGGACGCCGCCAAAACCGCGCTGCGCTGGACGCATCCCCTGCTCTGGAGCATCTATCCCGCGGCGTACCTAGCTTATTCCTTGGTGCGCGGATACCTCGTCGGGAGTTACCCTTACCCCTTCATCGACGCCGGACACATCGGCTATGCGCGCACCATGCTCAACGCAGTCGGGCTGTTGATCGTTTTCATCGTTCTGGGACTTCTTCTGGTCGCGCTCGGTCGGGTGCGACACCGGATAGGTAGGTAGTCATGGAAATTCCCGCGGTCAGCCTCGAAAGTTTGAACAAAATCGGCGCCGGCAAGTTGCCGGGCTATCTCGGCATCGTCATCACGCATGCGGATCAAACAGAATTGCGCGCCGAACTCAAGGTGGCGGAGGTGCACATGGCACCCAACGGTTTCCTACACGCGGGGACCATCGTCACCCTGGCGGATACTTGTGCCGGCTACGGATGCATTGCGCATCTGCCGCAGGGCGCAAACGGCTTTACGACGATCGAACTCAAGTCCAACCACCTAAGTACCGCGCGAGACGGAACCCTAGCCGCGAGCGCGAAACCCGTACACCTCGGCAAGACCACCCAGGTCTGGGACACCATCGTCACGCACCGGGAGACGGGAAAGACGCTCGCGTTGTTTCGCTGCACCCAATTGATTCTGTACCCCAAGTAATCCCCTGAGGTACCGCGCTCGCTGAAGTCGTTTTCACAGGGCGCTGGACGCGGTTCACCGGCGGCGGGTAGTATCGCCACCCCGCACGATGCGCCCGTAGCTCAGCTGGATAGAGTATCGGCCTCCGAAGCCGAGGGTCGTGGGTTCGAATCCCGCCGGGCGCGCACTTTTACAAAAACTACAGCGCCCCCGACCAGCTTTCACTGCTCGAGGGGGCTCATTCGAACCCACGACAGACAAATCACAGGGTTCGACGCCGCCGCGCAGCGGCGGCGATCGCCCGTTAGGGCGACCCGTAGGGCGAGGCGCGAAGCGCCGAGTAATCCCGCCGGGCGCACCAATTTTCAGCAAAATCAGAGGCTTGCTGTCGGACGCTGCTACTTCAACCCGGCAACCACCGGATTTGCGGCCGCTTTGAGCGCCGCCGGCGCGCTGCTCGCGGGCGTCGCGCCGTGAGCACTGTTGTGCGCGCCGCCGAATGATATCGACAGCAGCCGATCGAACAGACCGCGGGTCGATCCGTCGTGATTCATGAAATGGCTGTTCCATTGCAACGATGGATCACCGTGTTTTCCCGCCTGCAAGGAAACCGCGCCGCCGCTCGAGTCCCACAACGTGAGCAGCCGCACTCGATCTTGCGATCTGTATTCCGACATTCGCTGCCAAACCGTCGTGTTCTCAAGGATGGGTGCGTCCACCGACGTCCCGAACACGGGATCGCCGTCGAATACCGTGCGCTTACGCGGGCGAAAGTCCGTGGACGAAAATACCCGCGCGCCGGTGTCCTTGGGCAGACTAAAAAACTCAGGGTCCACGATCAGCGCCGCTGCAGTCGGCGGCGATTGTCGAAGGCCCGCAATCGTGGATCCCGGCGCGGCACCCGGATTCGATGCGTGCTCATCCGCTGGAGCCTCGCCGCTATAAAACAGGGCAATCAGCAGGAATCCCGGCAGACTCCTGTCAGGGAAGGTGCTGCGTCGCGCCGCAGAACCTGGCGGCTGCGCATCATTGGATGGACGACATTCCGGCATGGGTGAGCCTCTATCACAGCATCCTCCACCCGAGGCCAAGCCTCGAGTGGCCCACGTCACAGATTTTCGCTGAAGACACGCTCAGATGAAGCCCATATCACCATAACGCGCGGATCCGCCGCATTATGTTCTTCACGCACCGCACTCAAGCATCCGTCGGGTCGCGATACTCCGCTCGACCTTTCTCCCATTCGCGGCCGTCGAACGGCTTGATGGACATCGACTCGATGGTGTCGCTGTCGATGCAGCGAACGTTCACGCTGATCCCGTCGGGATGGGAGCGCGGTACATAGAAGGATTTCACGCCGCAGGTCGAGCAGAAGAAGTGCTTGGCGATATGGGTGTTGAAGGAATAGGTCGCGAGCGCTTCGCGGCCGCTGAGCAGCTTGAAGCGGTCCGCGGGCACGATCAGATGCAAATACCCGAATTTGCTGCAGATGGAACAGTTGCAGTCCGCGACCTCGAGCTTTGCCGGTGCGATGACCTCGAAGCGGACGCGCCCGCAGTGACAACCGCCGGTATGAGTAGGCATTTGCGCTCGGCGGCTAGCGCTTGTGTTCTTGCGCTGCCAGGTCGCCGACCAACGACATCAGGCGCTCAGGCGTGCCGGCCGATCCGACGTCGGCTATATATTTGCCGTTCACGACGAATCTCGGCACAGCATCGACCCGATAGCGCTGCACCAGCTCGTCGGCTCTCTGCAACGCGAGATCCACCGGCATCGAGTGGTAGGCGCTCTTGAAGTCCGCTTCCGAAATCCCGAACCTGCGCACGAACGCCGATTGAATGCGCTCCGTCTCGACCAAGTTATTGGGGTCGGCGGCAGTCAGAGGATCGCCGTTGACGTGAATCTCCCGGAAGATCTCGGCGTGCAGTTGATCCAATTTGCCCATGCTCTCCAGCGTGTAGTACAGCCGCGCAAGCGAACGATGTCCTTCACTCCACAATACATGGACACGCGAGAAGGTTATGTACGCGGGCTTGGTCCTCTTCCACGATTCGACCAGGGGGTCCAGCGCATAGCAGTGAGGACAGGCGTACCAAAAGAACTCCAGCACTTCGACCTGGCCCGCCGGAGCCTCGGTGGGCTGGGCCGGCACGATCCGCGTGTAGTTCACGCCCTCCTGCCAGGAGTTGGAAACGGTGGCGGCGGATGCCGTGGATGTCGAGACCGCAATGGTCGAGGCGACTGCCGCCAGCAGGGGGTTGTGCACACCGCTATCGCTGGGCACGTCCTCGACGGTCTCGGAACCGTCCTCGTTCATGCGCGTGATTTTCGACGGCTGGTCGGACGCCTGCTCGGCAGCCTTCTGCTCCACGGCGCCGCCGCGCGGTGCTACGGCCGCGGGCGCCGACGCTGCGGCCGGCCCACTCGCGGGCGCATGCTGATCCACGGACCGCTGCTTGCCGCATCCAGTCAGGGCCAGCGCCAACGCGAGGCACAACGCCGAATATCGACTGCGCATGTTCAGCGAATGCCTTGCAGGTATGACGCCAGGTTGCGGATGTCGTCGGGCGACAGGCGTTTGGCGATGGTCTGCATGATGCCGTTCGGCCCGGTCGCGCGCGCGCCCGACGCATAGTCATTCAACTGTTTCGCCAGGTAAACCGATTGCTGGCCGCGCAGCGCAGGGAATTTCGCCGGTTCGTTGCCGCGGCCCGTGGGGCCATGGCAGGCCATGCAAGCCGGGATCCCGCGCGCCGCATCGCCGCCGCGATAGAGCTTCTCGCCAGCTTGCCAGTAGGAGGGGTCGGCTTCCAATCCGGTATTGGTCAAACTGTCGAAGTAGGCCCCTAAATCGGCCATGTCGTCGTCCTTCAAGTTGGCCACATTCGGCATCATCACCGGGTTCGTCCGTTTGCCTTCTTTGAAGTTCTTTAACTGTTCCGTAATGTAGTCGGCCCCGATGCCCGCGAGGCTTGGCCATTCGGGGTTCGTGCTATTGCCGTTCGCACCATGGCATGCCTGGCAAACCACGGCCTTGGCAGCGCCCGCTTCGACACTGCCTACGGCTAAGGCCGAATTGCTGACGATCGCGCCGGAAATTGTTATTGAGAGAATCCAAAGCCGCTTCATGATCGCCTGACACCCCATGCTAATGTGAACCGCTGCCGACTCTAAATTGTACACTAGAGTCAATAATTTGCGTCCAAGCGGCGGCCATGTCGACCTACCCCCATGTGAGATTCTTGACGAGTGCGGCCGAGGCAGATCAGCTGGCCGCGGACACCGGCCGCGAAATCGCCTTCGCGGGGCGCTCGAATTCCGGCAAATCCACGGCCATCAACGCCATCACGCAGCGCTCGGGGCTTGCGCGAGTGAGCCGCACGCCGGGGCGTACCCAGCTGATCAACTTCTTTGAGCTGTCTGCCGAACGTCGCCTGGTCGACCTGCCGGGGTACGGTTTCGCCAAGGTGCCTGAGCGAGTGCGGCTGCACTGGCTGCAATTGATGGAGCATTATTTCAACGTGCGGGAGTCGCTGGTCGGGTTGATCCTGATCGTCGATAGCCGCCGGGGATTGGGTGCCCAAGATGTGGGAATGCTGGAATGGATTCTTTCCAGAGACCGCTTCGCGCATGTCCTCTTGACCAAGGCCGACAAGTTGAATCGGCGCGACGCCGATCGCGTCCTGCGCGAGACCGCGGCGGCATGCTCCGATACCTCGGTGACGTCGCAATTGTTTTCGGCGCACGAAACTCAAGGCCTCGAAGAGGCTCGCGGCGTCATGGACCGATGGCTTGAGATGCCCCAAAAAAAAGGCCCCGGTGGTTACTAAAAAGCAGCCACCGAGGCAGACCAACCCGGCATGGGGATGACAAACCGGGTCATTCCCGCTCAGGGAGAAGAGCGGGGAGCGTCTTTCACGCTCATTAGGTTAGATGGGGATGAGTCCCGAAAGTTCCAGCCTCCGCAACAGCAAAATTTCCTTATCTGCCCGCAGCGCCGAGAAAGTAGAAAAACAGGCGGAATATGGGACGAATCTTGCCCTAAATCCGGAGCATTTGCAGCTTTAATATTTGGTGCTCTGCCGCGCATAACCCCTGGGTGGTCACGCGTCAGAGTTATCCTACACGAAGCATCGGAGATTCTTACCCCGGTGCGGTAGTTGGGTTCAGTGTGCTTCGTCCCAGTTGAGGCCAATACCTACATCGACTTTAAGGGGTACCGCTAGCGAGGCCGCCTCCACCATGTGGGCGCGCAGCGGAGCTACCAGGGATTCAACCGCCTCATCCGCCGCCTCGAGAACCAGTTCGTCGTGCACCTGCATGATGAGCCGAGCCGGCAATCGCGAGCTTGTCAGCCAGGAGTCCACGCTGATCATGGCCCGCTTGATGATGTCGGCCGCCGTGCCTTGCATGGGGGCATTGATGGCGCTGCGCTCGGCATATTGCCGGAGCGCGGCGTTGCGCGATTGGATCTCCGGCAGGTACAGCCGGCGGCCGAACACGGTTTCGACGTAACCGGTTTCACGCGCCTGGCGGCGCGTCTCTTCCATGTAGCGCTTCACGCCCGGATAACGCTCGAAGTAAAGATCCATGTACTTCTGCGCTTCGCCGCGCGCAATTCCCAGCTGCCGGGCGAGACCGAATGCCGACATGCCGTACATGAGGCCGAAATTGATGGCCTTCGCGGAACGCCGCTGATCGGCGCTGACCTCATGCAATGGCGTTGTGAACACTTCCGCGGCGGTCGCTTGATGAACGTCGCGATCGTCCGCAAAGGCTTGCAGCAGGCTCTTGTCGCCGGACAGGTGCGCCATGATGCGCAGCTCGATTTGCGAGTAGTCGGCGGCGACCAGCGAGTGGCCGGGTGCCGCAATGAAGGCCTGCCGTATGCGCCTTCCCTCCCGGGTACGGATGGGAATGTTTTGTAGATTGGGATCCGTCGATGAGAGCCTGCCGGTGGCGGCTACCGCCTGGTGATACGAGGTATGGATGCGCCCCGTGACCTGATTGATCTGCTCCGGAAGCGTGTCGGTGTAGGTCGACTTGAGCTTGGCGACCCCGCGATATTCCAAAATCAACTTAGGGAGAAGGTACGTTTCGGCCAGCTCTTCGAGCACGTCTTCCGCCGTCGAAGGCTGACCGGTCGGAGTCTTGCGCATCACGGGAATGCCGAGCTTGCCGAACAGAATCTCCTGCAACTGCTTGGGCGAGTCCACATTGAAGACGCCCCCCGCCTCCGCATGAGCCTGCGTCTGCAGCTCCAGCATTCGCGCCGCAAGTTCCGAACTCTGGATCCTGAGCAGCTCGCGATCCACGAGCACCCCCGCACGCTCCATGCGGTACAGCACCGCAACCAGCGGCTGCTCGATGGTTTCGTAAACCGATTTCAGCGCCGGCAGCGCTTCGATTTGCGGCCACAGTGCGAGATGAAGCTGCAAGGTGACGTCCGCATCCGCGGCGGAGTACTCGGCTGCGCGCTGCACCTCCACTTGGTTGAAAGTTATTTGCTTCGCGCCCTTGCCCGCGATGTCCTCGAAGTGAATGGGCTTCACGCCGAGATATTTCTGGGCGGTCGAGTCCATGTCATGGCGTGTGGCGACGCTGTTCAGAACGTAGGACTCGAGCATGGAATCAAAACGCTGTCCACGGAGGGCGATGCCGTAATTGGCCAGCACATGGGCGTCGTATTTCAGGTGATGCCCCAGCTTCGGCCGGGACGCATCTTCGAGCAGCGGCTTGAACGCGGCAAGCACACGGTCTCGATCGAGCTGCGGCGGCGCTCCCGCATAATCATGGCCGACGGGCAGGTAGGCGGCTTCTCCCGGCGCGGCTGCGAATGACAGGCCCACGATGCGCGCCCGCATGTAATCGAGGCTGTCGGTCTCGGTGTCGAACGACATCAGCGGCGCCGCGGCAAGTTTGGCGAGCCATTCATCCAATGCCTCTTGCGAAGTGATCGTGGGATAGTTGCGGGCGGGCGCGGAGACTGCAGCCCCTTCCGCCGCACCTGCCGCACTTGCCGCACCCGCTGCGCCGACCGCGCTGACCGCAGCCGTGTCGGCTCGCCCGCTCGCCGCTTCGGCGCCAACTTTAGCCGCGCCGCCGGCTGCCGCCGCGGCCGCCGATGCGTCAGTGCCCAATGCCTTGAGCAGCGCACGCAGTTCCAGCCGCGTGTACAGTTCGCGCAGCCGTGGGAGATCCGGTGCGCCGGCGTTGAGCCCTTCGGCGTCGATGTCCAGCGGGAGTGCCGTGTCGATGGTGGCGAGCTTGCGCGACAGCTCGAGCATTGCGAGCTCGTTGCGCAGGTTTTCGCCCACCTTGCCGCCGATGTCGCCGGCGCGAGCGATCAGCTCATCGAGTGTCCGATACTGACTCAGCCATTTCGCCGCAGTCTTGGCGCCGACTCCGCTGATACCCGGAATATTGTCCGAGCTGTCGCCGACCAGCGCCAGGTAGTCGACGATCTGTTCGGGGTACACATCGAACTTGGCCTTGACCCCGTCGCGATCGAGGCGCGTGTTGCTCATGGTATTGATCAATCCCACCCGCGGACCCACGAGCTGCGCCATGTCCTTGTCGCCGGTCGAGATCAGCACCTCGTAGCCGGCTTCCGCCCCCTGCCTTGCCAGAGTGCCGATCACATCGTCCGCTTCGACGCCGGGAACGCGCAGCAGGGGCAATCCCATCGCGGCCACCGCGTCCAGCAGAGGTTGAACCTGCGAGCGCAGATCGTCCGGCATGGGTGCGCGGTGCGCCTTGTACTGATCGAATAAATCGTCCCTGAACGTGCGGCCGGGCGCATCGAACACCACCGCGATCCGCTGCGGCGACTCCTCCTTGATCATCTTGTTCAGCATGTTGAGCACGCCCAAGACCGCTCCAGTCGGTTCGCCCTTCGAGTTGCTGAGCGGGGGCAGGGCGTGGAAGGCTCGATAAAGATAGGACGAGCCGTCAACCAAAATGAGTTTGCGCGCGTTCATGGAAAGAAGCTCAAGCCCTAGCGTTTAGGGCGTTGGGCTCGCAGGCGTGCCGGCCGGAGCCGGCGCAGGCGTTGGTGCGGGCGTGGTTGTCGGCGCGGGCGCGGGTGTAGGCGCGGCCGGGGCGGAGGTGCTCGGTACCGTTTTCTTGTGCTTGGGGGTATCCGGGTGCACCAGAGGCCCTTTCTGGCCGCATCCGGCGAGTATCCCGGCAAGGAATACGAGGGCCCATGGACGCGCAATCTTCATTCCAGGAGTATAGCGCGCGCCCCGCCAAAACAGTTTGGCCGGAACTTCTCGGTGCGGCGGTCGGTCCCAAGCACTAGTACCTAGATGGGAGATGTCGATGAATCGGATTTCAGTCACCTTGCCGGCAATCATTGCGGTCTGCGCGTGCGCAGCATCGACGAGAGCCTTGGCGGATGATCCAGTGGGGTTCTATCTCGGCGCCGGCGTGGGCTATTCCACGGTCAGGAGCGACGATCCCGCGTACGGACTTCCCGGCTATTTCAATGATCACCAAACGGCATGGAAAGTGATCGGCGGGATCCGCCCGCTCCCGATCGTGGGTGCAGAGGTCGAGTACATCGACTTCGGCCATCCGGACCACGACTACGGTGCCAACGGCTTCGCCACCTACGGACTCGATTCTCACCCGCGCGCGGCGGCATTATTTGGCGTCGGCTATTTGCCGCTGCCGGTACCGTTCTTCGACGTCTTCGCCAAAGCCGGCATCGCTCGGCTGCAAACCGACGTCACCACGGTCGTCGGCAGCTGCGCGCCGCCCGCGACTGCTTGCAGCGCCGCGCCCGTTTACTACCGCCAAAATCAAACCGACAACCGGTTCGCCTACGGCGTCGGAGTGCAATCCAAAGCCTGGGGATTTGCGTTTCGCGCCGAGTACGAGCGGATCAGCTCGCAGTTCGGCGACCCCGATGCTCTGACGGTCAGCGCGACCTGGTCGTTCTAGCGTACGACGAGGCGCTCGTTCGGCACGTAGCGGCGCCGCGGTTTAAACTGGGCGCATGAACAACACCGCGCCGGGCATATCACAGCATCCAATGCTCCGGACCTTGGCGGCCGCGCTCGGTTCGGCCACGGCGCTCGGTCTGGTCGCCGGACTGTGCTCCTGCATCGCTGGAACGATGTCGTCGCCCCCGGGTGCTCAAGAGACCCTGACGCTCGAGCTGCGGTCGAAAGTCGACACCATCGTGGTCATCTACGCCGAGAATCGCGCGTTCGATAATCTGTACGGCAATTTCCCGGGGGCACGGGGCTTGGGCGATGTCGTGGACCGCGACGGGCGGCCGCGGCCCGCGTACGTGCCGCAGATCGATCGAGACGGGTCGGTGCTTCCGACGCTGCCGCGGACCTGGGGCGGCGTGACGGCGGCGGGCATTCGGCCGGTGGTGACGGAGGCCCAGAGCGCGGGCCTGCCCAATGCGCCGTTCTCC
>Ga0210391_10000796_pt1 | contig 30778 bp, 22 predicted proteins | sample IncBWC12OmetaG_FD_160573 | JGI IMG/M metagenome (GOLD analysis project Ga0210391, IMG submission 160573) | Forest soil microbial communities from Barre Woods Harvard Forest LTER site, Petersham, Massachusetts, United States - Inc-BW-C-12-O ... | reverse complement strand
CGTCAAGCTGGCGGGACTCTTCTCGAAGAACGTCGCCAGTTCCCTGCTGATTGCTCCGCAGCACACACCGCAGGTCAGGCTGAAGGTGCGGGTCGTGGAAATCGATCGCACGCGCGCAGCGGAATTAGGCTTCAACTTCTTCACTTCGGGCAAGAATACGGCGAACGTGTCGACCGGGCAGTTCCCTGCTATCTCAGTCGGCACAGTGACCAGTCCTTCTTCGGGCACGAACTCAAATGCAAACGTTTCGAGCCTGTTAGGCCTTGAGAACCTGCTGACCCTGTTCTATTACAACCAGGCACTGGGCGTGGGCGCCGCGATCGAGGACCTGGAAAACAAGCAGATCATTCAAATTCTCGCGGAACCAACCCTGTCAGCCATGAGCGGCGAGAAAGCTTCGTTCCTGTCCGGCGGTGAGTTTCCGTTCCCAGTCGTGCAGGGCGGGACCGGCGGATTCACCTCGGTTACGATTCAATTTCGCCCCTACGGCGTCAAGCTGGAATTTACGCCGACCGTGCTGCCGGATGGGACGATTCAGCTGAAGGTTTCGCCGGAAGTGAGTGCCCTGGACTACACGAATGAAGTGCAGATTTCCGGGTACACGATTCCTGCCATCAACACGCGCCGCGCGGATACGCAGGTGGAACTGAAGAGCGGACAGAGCTTCGCCATTGGCGGGCTGCTGGACAACCGCACGTCGGATCAACTGGAAAAAGTGCCGGGTATCGGCGACATTCCGATCCTTGGCAGATTGTTTCAAACGAAATCCTCTACGCATTCGGTTGTGGAACTGGCGGTCATCGTAACGCCGACGCTGGTCGACCCGCTGACCGACAACATGCCCGCGGTGCAGCCGAAGGCGGTTGTTCCGTTCGTCGATCCTCATAAATTCGACAAAGGTTTGACTCCCAGAACGCCTCCGGCCCAGCCGCAGCCCCAACCCACGCCGCAGGATGTGCCTGTGGTGGACCCGAAGGACTAAGGACATGATCCAGCAGGCCGGTAATTCGCAAACTCTGGCGGTGGCCCTGGTGACTGTGGGCGTCGACCGGGACTTGACCGACAGGATTGTTCAGGCAGCCACACAGCTTCCCTGGACCCTGACGCACGAACCTTTTGAGGAATATTTGTCCGCAACGCGGCGCGCAGCGATCTCGCAGGAGACCAAAAGTGCCGATGCAGTCTTTGTGATCATCGATTTCGATCGGGATCCGCGCGGCGCCATTGAATCGGCGGGCTATTTGCACCAGCTGTTCTTCGGGAGAATCTTTGTAGCGGCGCTGTCGGGCCGCAACGACCCGGATTTGCTGCTGGCAGCGATGCGAGCCGGCTGCAATGAGTTTCTGCGCAAGCCGCTCGACCCGCGGCAACTGGCCGATGCGTTCGATCGGCAGGAGCGGCACTGGTCAGCGACCATGGGCCGTACGCGGTCCACGGGCAACATCATTTCGTTTTTTGGCTCCAAGGGTGGAGTAGGAACGACCACCATCGCCGTCAATCTGGCATTTTTCCTGGTCACCCAGCACAGCAAGCGGGTGCTGCTGATCGACAACCATGCCGAATTCGGCCATGTATGTCTGTATCTGGGGCTGGATGGCGCGCGGTACCACTTCGACGAACTGATTCGCAACGTAAACCGGCTTGATTCTGCGCTGCTGCGCGGGTTTATCGCGAAGCATGCGAGCGGGCTGGAAGTGCTGGCTTCTCCGGAAACGCACGACCCATCCCGGACCGTCGATCCCGACGCGCTGGAGCGGACGCTCGAGTTCCTGCGCGGAGAGTACGATTACGTCATCCTGGATTGCCAGACTTCGCTCGAGGAGGCAAGTTTGGCGGTCATGGACCGTTCCGACCAGATTTATCTTGTTGCGACGCCGGATATTGGCGCTATTCGCGATCTTTCCCGCTACATCGACGGCCTGAGCCGCAACGAATCGACCTCGTCGAGGTTGCACGTCATCATTAACCGCTACTCCTCCCACGGCGCGATCGCAATCGAACAGATCGAAAAGGCAATCCGGGTCCCAGTTGAAGTGAGACTCTGCAACGCCTATTTCGAATGCCTCCGCGCCATCAACGTTGGCGAACCCGTCTCCCCTGAGAAAAAGTCTGAGTATGCGTCGCAGTTCTCGCGTTGGACTGCGATTCTAACCGGCTCCGGCGATATGAAGCAGGTCCAGCCTGCCAAAAAGGGCTTTTCTCTCTGGGGTAAAAAGAAGAGTGAATAATCATGGCTGACCTGAGCCTCAATATCGTACAAAGGCCTGAGAGCACCGGGCTGCGCACAGCTCCGGGCCTGCGCAATGGTACGAACAACAACCGTCCGCTCCGCGAAAAGGAACAGCAGGAGCTCAAGTCGGCCGTCCACCAGGAGCTGATCAACCGTCTTGACCTCGAGAAGTTGGGCGAGGCGCAGGAGACGCGCGCGGGTCAACAGCAGCTTTTCGCCGTGATTCAAACGGTGATCGCAGAGCAGGGCGTGCCGCTCAGTTCGACCGAGCGCGATCGCGTGGCCCACGAAGTACTGGACGAGCTGTTTGGACTGGGTCCGCTCGAGCCGCTGCTGCAGGATGACACGATCAACGACATTCTGGTGAACACCTGCAATAACGTCTACGTGGAGCGCCGCGGCGTGCTGCAGCGGACGAACGTAACGTTTAAAGACAATCGCCATCTGCTGCAGATCATCGACAAGATCGTTTCAGCGGTAGGCCGGCGTGTGGATGAATCCACGCCAATGGTCGATGCTCGCTTGAAAGACGGCTCCCGTGTCAATGCGATCATTCCGCCGCTGGCCATCGATGGGCCTATTCTTTCCATCCGGCGATTTGGCTCTTCCCCGCTGACGGCGGAACGGCTGCTGCAAAACAAGGCGCTGAGCCATCCCATGCTGGAAATGCTGCGCTGCGCGGTGCAGGCCCGTCTGAACATCGTGATCTCGGGCGGTACCGGCGCCGGCAAGACGACACTGCTGAACATGCTCTCCAGCTTCATTTCCGACAAGGAGCGCATCGTCACTATCGAAGATTCGGCCGAATTGCAGCTGCGTCAGGAACACGTGGTGCGGCTGGAAACGCGCCCGCCGAACGTAGAAGGCAAAGGCGCGATTCGGCAGCGCGAACTGGTCATCAACGCCCTCCGTATGCGCCCCGACCGTATCGTCCTTGGCGAGGTCCGTGGCGAGGAAGCGATGGACATGTTGCAGGCCATGAACACCGGTCACGAAGGGTCGATCACCACGATTCACGCGAATACCCCTCGCGACGGCCTGGCCCGTATGGAAACGATGTGTCTGATGGGCGATATTCGGCTGCCGGAAAAGGCGATCCGCATGCAGATTGCATCGGCGATTCACCTTATCGTGCAGATCGCGCGTATGAGCGACGGATCGCGCCGCATTACCCACATCTCGGAACTGACCGGTGCCTACAGCGACGTGATCAGCATGCAGGATCTGTTCGTATTCGAGAAAGATGGGATCGGCGAGAACGGCAAAGTGAAGGGCCGGTTCAGGGCAACTGGCATTACGCCTAAGTTCGGTGAGAAGTTGAAGGCAGTCGGGATTAACCTGCCGACCGGACTGATGGACCATGTGATGGAAGTCTGAGGGAGGGCGACCGCGATGATGCTTCTGGTAGTCGTCTTCTTTTTGCTCATGCTGATGACCCTCACGGTCGTCATGTTCGCTACTGCTCCGGCAAAAGACGTTAAGATCATCGACCAGAGAATGTCTACGATTGGGGTGCACGCTCCCGGATCAGGAGAATTGCCGGTCGAAGCCGCGCAGTTGCTGCGCAAGACGCCCACCAGCCGCTTTGGATGGGTTGACGACACCCTCAGGGATTTCAAGCCGTCACAGAGCATCGGGCGCTGGGTATCGCAGTCCGGAGTCAAAACCACACCCGCGGTTGTGCTGATGCAGTCGATCGGCGCGGCCGTAATCGGGTTTGTCATCGCCTACATGTTTTCGACGTGGCTTCTGATCGATACCGGCGCGGCTCTGGCGATGTCCATCATTCCGTGGGGCAGAATCTCGTGGATGCGCAACCGCAGGATGCGCGCGTTCGACACGGCTCTGGCGCATGCAATCGACATGATGGCTCGCGCTCTGCGCGCCGGACATTCCATTGCCGGATCGATTGAGATTGTCGCTCAGGGGTCGCCGGAACCCGCAGCTTCGGAATTCGCCGAAGTCTTCCGGCAGCAGAACTTTGGATTGCCGCTACGCGATGCCCTGATGCAGATGGTAGACCGCGTGGCTTCGCAGGATCTGCGCGTCCTGGTCACCGCAATTTTGGTGCAGCGCGAAACCGGCGGCAACCTGGTGGAAATTCTGGATCGCACCGTGACGGTGATTCGCGAGCGGCAACGCATTCACGGTGAGATCCGTGTGCAGACCGCTCAGGGGCGGCTGACCGGCTGGATTCTGACTGCCCTGCCCGTCGTGATGCTGGTGCTGATCAACCTGACGGATCCGGGGTATTCCAAGATCCTCTTCACCGACCCGACCGGCCGCAAGCTGATCTATGTCGGCATCGCCTTTATCGCGCTCGGCGCGTTCTTTATCCGGAAGATCATCAACAGCATTGAGGTATAGCAGGAGCCGCTTATGAATATTGGATTGTTGATCGCGTTCGCTGTTGCAGTCTTCTCGCTTGTCGTGCTGATCGGAGCGCCCTGGTTCTTCCGTCCCTCGATGGAGGCCCGGCGCATTCTCGACGTTGTCAGCAGCGAACGGCCCGACAAAAGAACGATTCGCACGAAAGAAATGGCGAGGGATCAACTGCTGCAAGTGGCGCGGGCCTTCCGGTCTCGGCTTGGGCTTTCAGAAGATGAGAAACTGCGGCAGCGTTTTGTGAGTGCCGGCATGAAGGGCGGCAACAAGATGGATGTCTACTTTGTGGCCCGATTCGTCGGACCGCTGGTGGGCATTGTGGGCGGCAGCTTTATTCCGAAGAATACGGCGTTCTGGTGCCTGTGCCTGGCCGCAGTGGGTTATTTGCTTCCCGACATCTGGCTGACCCGGTCGGTACGCAAGAGAAAGAAGCATATTCAGAAGGGAATCCCGGACGCTATTGATCTGCTGGTTATCTGCGTGGAAGCAGGGCTCGGCCTCGATCAGGCGATTCTGCGGGTGGGACAGGAACTGGCGGTCAGCTATCCAGAACTGAACGAGGAATTCAGCCAAATCACGCTCGAGCAGAAGGCTGGCAAACCCCGTCTGGAAGCGTGGCAGGGCCTCGCAGACCGCACCAAGCTGCCCGAGTTCATCGCCCTGGTGGCGATGTTGGCGCAGACCGATCGTTTCGGCACGCCGATCGTGCGCGCGCTGAGCCGCTATGCTGAGGAAGTGCGGACAGGACGCCGGCAGCGGGCCGAGGAAGCCGCGGCAAAAACCAAGATCAAGATCCTTTTTCCTCTGGTATTTTTTATTTTTCCCTGTATTTTTATCGTGTTGCTTGGACCCGCGGTGCTGAGCCTCTCCAGAACGTTTCACTAGAACGACTGGCGATCAGCTAATCTGACGCGGGACCAGGATAGATAAAGTCTTTCGAATTACGGCTCTTGCCGGGAAAGGAGATGACAATGGGTTCACCAATGTTGCTTCGTGTAGTTGCTGGTGTGTTGGCTGTGGTCGTGCTGGCCATCATCATTTTCCGCAGAAAGAAAGCTGCTTAGTTCGTCAGGAAGCCGGCATACTTCTCCGGAGAAAGGCTTCCCCCGGATACCCGCCGCGAGGCTTCGACTGCGGTGTCGGGGGAGTTGTTTCTTCCGTAATCGTTACCTATAGGTAGAAAGAAACGACTCCGCCTGAGCTTTGACGGGGGCGGCGCCGAATGAAGCTAATCACCGTCACTATCCCTGGGAAGGCTGTAACCATCGGGTCGCGAATCGGCCTCGCCGACACCTCCCTGTCGCGATTGTTCGGCCTTCTCGGTAAGCGGGGACTCGACCCCGGCAACGGTATCCTGATCCGCCCCTCTTCGGGCGTGCATACTTTTTTTATGATGTTCCCCATCGATGTGGTCGCTCTAGACCGCAGCCTGCGTGTGCTGAAGGTATGGAAGAAGCTGGGACCGTTCCGGCTCACCAGCGTCAGCCTGAAAACGCACAGCGTACTGGAGCTGGCTCCCGGCCAAATCGACGCGTGCGGGATTGAGCCCGGCGATCAGCTGGCGATTGAAAGTTAGCCGCTTCTGATTCTGAGGTCGGGCAATCGCCTTGCGATTATTTGTTCCAACGACTATATTCCGGTTCTATGAATCGGAAACCCCGCATCCGGCGGCTGGCATCACCCTGTCCGGAAGAGGCTTTGTTTGTGGAGTTGACACGCACAGCCAATCTGCTGGCGCGCAGGCCGGCTCAGGCACTAAAGGGTGAGGATCTCTCACCGCCGCAGTACAACGTTCTCCGCATCCTGCGGGGGACGCCGGAAGGGCTTTTATGCGGTGAGATTGCCAGGCGCATGATCACCCGTGACCCGGACATCACGCGGATTCTTGACCGTCTGGAAAAGCGCGGTCTGATCGCGCGTTCCCGCCCGGATTGCGACCGGCGGCGGATGCTGGCGCGCATTCAGCCGGATGGCCTGGCCCTGCTGGCCCGGATCGACGATCCAATCTGCCAGATCCATCGAGAACAGCTGGGATCCCTGGGAGCCGGGCGAATGCGGCAGCTCATGGAGTTGCTGGAGGCTTGCCGGGAGGAACTGGTGCAGAGATTTTAATCGATTATTTGTTGGAACGACTATCTTCGACGTGAATCCAATGCAAAAGGAGGACCCCTTATGAGCACATCCACCCCAGCAGCAACCGCCGTCAGCACCTGGTCGATTGACCCCGTGCATTCGATTGCCGAATTTCGTGTCCGGCACCTGATGATTTCAAACGTCCGCGGACAGTTTACCGGCGTCACCGGTTCCCTCACCTACAACGAGAGCGATCTGACCCAGTCCCACGTGGACGCTTCGATCGATGTCGCCACCATCGACACGCGCGATCCGCAGCGCGATACGCACCTGAAGAGCCCGGACTTCTTCGATGCGGAGAAGTTCCCTGCGATGACGTTCAAGTCTTCGCGCGTCACGCGCAGCGCAGATGGCAACCTGGTCGTTGCCGGGCCGCTGAGCCTGCACGGAGTCAGCAAGGAAGTGGAGTTCACGGTGGAAGGGCCTACGCCGCCGGTGAAGGATCCGTACGGCAATACGCGCGTCGGTGTGAATGCCAAAACGAAGATCAACCGCGGAGAATTCGGGCTCACGTTCAACGCCCCCATGGAAACAGGCGGCGTGATGGTCGGAGAAGAGGTTTCGATCACGCTCGAACTGGAATTCGTGAAGAAGGCCTAATGGGTTTGCGGAGAGCCGCCTGCTGGATGCGGCAGGCGGCGGCCGCACGTTGAATTGCTGACCGGTTGGAGGCACAGATCCCCGCGCTTCCCGGCCCTGGCGACCGTGGTCGATAATGGTCGACAGGGTTCAGCCGCACATTCCAGACCAGCTCACAACTCGCCTTCAGTTGCGGATTCGCGGCGTGGTGCAGGGCGTTGGATTTCGCCCCTACGTCTACAATTTGGCGCGCCGGCACGGGCTGGTGGGATTCGTTCTGAATTCGCCGCGCGGGGTTTTTGTCGAAGTGGAAGGCCCCGCCGACCGCATTGAAGCCTTTATTGCCGCATTGCCGGCAGAGGCGCCTCCACTCGTGCGCATTGCAGCCATCGACCGGACGGAGATGCCCGCGCTGGGCGAGACCGATTTTGCGATCCAGCACAGCGAGGGGGGCGAATCGGCCTTCGCTCTGATCCCGCCGGACATTTGCGTGTGCGAAGCGTGCCTTGCGGAGACGCGTGACCCTACGAATCGCCGTTTCGATTACCCGTTCACGAACTGCACGAATTGCGGGCCGCGCTACAGCATCATCCTCGACGTTCCCTACGACCGGCCGATGACGACGATGGCCGAGTTCGAGATGTGCGCGGATTGCCAGCGCGAATATGAGGATCCGGCGAACCGACGGTTTCATGCGCAGCCGAATGCGTGCCCGGTATGCGGGCCGCGGTTGATTCTGGGCGGCACTGGCTCTCCTGCGCCGGCAAACACCACCCGGGCTATCCTGGAGCATGTGGGAGAGGTGCTGCGCGGTGCGGGCATTGTTGCGTGGAAGGGACTTGGCGGGTACCAGATTGCCTGCGACGCGCGGCAGCATGCCGCCGTGGATACATTGCGACGCAGAAAACGGCGCAGCGAGAAGCCGTTCGCGGTGATGGTGGGCGATGTGGAGACGGCCGAATCGCTGTGCATGGTTTCGGCAGAGGAGCGGACGGCGCTGGTGAGTCCGGAGCGGCCAATTGTCCTGTTGCGGCGGCGGCCGGATGCCGATCTCGCGCCGGGTGTGTCTCCGGGAAATCCGACCACGGGCGTGATGCTGCCCTGCACGCCAATGCACGATGTTCTGTTCCGCATATTGCGCGAGCAGTGGGGCGCCGCGCCGGTGTTGGTGATGACCAGCGGCAACATCAGCGAAGAGCCCATCGTGATCGACAATTTCGAGGCCGAAGAGCAGTTGGCCGGCGTTGCGGATTTGTTCGTCCACCACAACCGGCGCATTCACACGCGCGTTGACGATTCTGTGGCGCGCATTGCGGGAGGCGCGACGATGCTGATGCGGCGGGCTCGCGGATACGCTCCGATGCCGGTGTGGCTGGGGTGCGGCGAGGCTGAAGTGCTGGCATGCGGCGCGCAGCAGAAAAATACTCTATGCCTGACGCGCGCGGGATTCGCTATTCCCAGTCAGCATTTGGGGGACCTGGAGAATTTTGAGACGCTGCAATTTTTTGAAGAAACGCTGGAACGGATGAAGCGGCTGTTTCATGTCCGGCCGACGGCGGTCGCGCACGATCTGCACCCGGGCTATATGAGCACGCAGTTCGCGCTGAAGCTCCTGGGGCTGCAGCAGATCGGAGTACAGCATCATCACGCGCACATTGCCAGCTGCATGGCGGAGCATGGGCTGGAGGGGCACGTGATCGGCGTGGCGTGGGACGGAACGGGATTCGGGACGGATGAGACGATATGGGGCGGCGAGTTTCTTGCGGCGGATTATTTGGGATTCGATCGCTATGCGCGGCTTCGTCCAGTGCTGCTGGCGGGCGGCGATTCCGGAGTGCGGGAGCCGTGGCGCGTCGCGCGCAGCTATCTGCTCGATACGTTTGAGGGCGCGATGCTCAATGGTTCGAATTGGGCGCAGATGGCGCCGCCGGAACGGGTGCGGATTGTGGATACGATGCTGCAGCGGGGGATCAACACGATTCCGACGTCGTCGGCGGGGCGGCTGTTTGACGCGGTCGCTTCGCTGATCGGGCTGCGGCACACAGTTTCATTTGAAGGCCAGGCCGCGATGATGCTGGAAGCCGCGGCCGATGCGTGGACGGGCGCGACGCAGGAGCCTTATGAATTTGCCATCACAGATGCGTCGCCGGTTGAGGCCGATCTGCGGCCGATGATTCGGCAGATCGTGAATGACGTGGAGCGGGGCGAGGCGCAAGCCGGCATGGCCGCGCGATTCCACAGCACGCTGGTTGCGGTGATTGCGGAGGTTTGCCGTCGGATACGGGCGGAACTCGCACTGACGCGGGTGTGCCTGAGCGGCGGATGCTTCCAGAACGCGCGACTGCTGGAGGGCTGCCTTGCGACGTTGCGCGAGGACGGATTCGAAGTGTTCTTCCAGCAGGCCGTGCCGGCGAACGACGGAGGCATCTCGCTGGGCCAGGCCGCAATCGCCTGCGAACGGCTGCGGCTGGAGTAGCCCAGTCCAGCCTGGCCTGGTCCAGCGCGGCCGCGGGCTATGCGGATTTCGCCTGATTCTCCTTGAGGTTTTTCAGCAACTCGTCGATTTGGTCTTCGCGCTCGAGAGCGGCGAAGCGATCGTCGAGAGAGTCCTCCTGCATCAGCTCGAGCGAAGCAACGTTGTGCGCTTCGGCTCCGGCAATCTTCGACTTCATGCGGTCAATGCTGGTGGAGCGATCCGCCTTGCCGATGGCTTCCCTTGCCTGCTGAGCGCGGCCAACCACGCGAGCACGGCGATGCTCGGCAATGAGTAACTCGCAGCGGCTGCGCGTTTCCTGCAGCTTCTGGTCGAGGTGGCGCAGCGCGTTCTTCAGTGTTTCCACCTCGGTTTTCTGATCTTCCAGCTGCTGCACGAAGCTGGCCGCCATGTGCTTGTGGCTCAGCGAGCGTTCGAGGGCGGCGCGGGCCAGGCCGTCGTCGCCCTTGCGCACGGCCAGTTCCGCCTTGCGCTGCCATTCGGCTTCGAGGCCTTCGTGCTCTTTGCGCTTCTTCTCGAGCAGGTGCTCGTCGGCAATCGCGATGGCCACCTGCGTTTTGACCTGCATGAGCTGATTTTCCATATCGAGAACCAATTGTTTGAGCAGTTTTTCGGGATCTTCGGCCTTGTCGATGAGATCGTTCAGGTTGGCGCGAAGCAATGTGCTTACACGTTCGAGGAGTGCCATACGATTTCCTCCTTTGGGGGAAAATTGGGCGGAGAGATTGGCTCTCCGCCCGGTTGCGTTATTTGCCGTCTACCACCGGCGGGACGGGCGCAATTCCGTTGCCGCTGCCGTTGCCGTCACCGCGCGGGCGCATGCTCTTCACGTTGGACATGAGGTCGCGGAGGTCCATGCCGGAGAGCGCTTCAAACAGCGCCGGCACCTGCGCCGCGATCTTGGTCATGTCGCCGGTGAGCTTGAACGAGCCGGCGGAACCCTCATTGCCGGTGGAGACGATGGTGACCTTATCCACCTTGGAAAGAGGCTCTGACATGGCGCGCACGATTTCCGGAAGGCTGGCGATCAGGCGGTCGACGACGGCAGCCTGGCTCCATTCCTGATAGGCTTCGGCCTTCACGTTCATCGCTTTCGCTTCGGCCTCGCCCTTCTGGAAGATGATGGAGGCTTCCGCTTCGCCCTGGGTACGAATGGCCGACGCGCGGCCTTCCGCTTCCATGGTGAGACGCGTCTTCTCCGCAGCGGCCAGCGTTTCGATGCGCTGACGGCTGATTTCCGCTTCCTTCAGGACGGTGGCGATCAGCTCTTTCTCATGGCGCAGAATTTCCGCTTCCTGCACCTTGATCTGCTGCTCTTTCTCCACCTGCTGAACCTTCACCTGCTCGGCAATGACCTGCTGTTGCGTGATATTGGTCTGCAACTCATAGGCTTTGTCGGCAGCCGCCTGTTGCTTGCGGCTTTGCTCGGAGTAATTCGCCTTCGAGATGTCGAGGTCGCGCTGCGCTTCGGCCTGTTTCGCCAGCGATTGCGTTTCCGCGAGCACGCGCTCCTGATCCGCAGCAGCCTTCGCTACAGCAGCTTCGCGAGTGGCGTTGGCGCGGCGAATCGCGGTGTCGCGCTCGGCCTCGGCCGACGCGATATCGGCATCGCGCTTAATGCGCACGATGTCGGGACGGCCCATGCTGGTGATGTACTCGTTCTTATCGCGCACCTCTTTGATGGTGAAGGAAACCACTTCGAGCCCCATCTTGCTCATGTCATCCGCGCAGGTGCCGCGCATGCGGTCGGCCACCATCTCCGGCTCTTTCACGATTTGCTCGACGGTGAGCTGGCCGATGATGCCGCGCAAGTGGCCTTCCATCACGAGGCGGATGAGGCCTTCGCGCTGGGGAGGCGTCTTGGTGAGGAACTGCTCGGCCGCGGTCAGGATGGATTCCTGATCGCTGCGGACTTTGATTTGCGCCACGGCTTCGACGGTGACGGCGACGCCTTGTTTCGTATAGAGGTCCTGTTGCGGTGCAACGTCAAACGACATCAGCTCCAGCGACAGCTCGCGGCAGCTTTCCACCATCGGGAAGATGATGGTGCCGTGGCCCTTGATAACGCGGGGGCCGCGGAAACCGTAGACGATGAGGGCCTCATTCGGGCCGGCCTTGCGAAACATTCTGGCCATCATGCCGGAAAGAATGATCACTACCAGCAGGCAAATTCCAACAACGACAGCATAATAGGTGCTTGTCATAACGCCTGATCCTTTCCATCAGGACCGTTACTGTTGTGAGAGGGATGGTTCGCGACTGGGGACGATGCCTCTCCGGCAACTTCGTCCCACGGGCGCACATACGCGATGCCCTGCTCGTAGCGCATCACGACCACTTCAGTGCCGCGCGCCAGCATGGTGCTGGAATCGCTGCGCGCGTGCGCAAAATGGCGGCTGCCATTCTGCGAAAACTGAATCTCGCCGGTGCCGTTTTCGCGGATCGGGCTGGTAACCAGTCCGAAGACGCCCTGGATGGCGGTGTCGGCCGCGGTCAACTCCTTCTCGTGCGGCAACAACACTTTGGCGAGGAACCAGAACAAGATCGATCCGCCCGCGAGGCCGGTGATCGAGGCCAGCAACAGCACGGTGAGGAACGCAAGATCCCCGCTGCGCGTGAGCAGATAACCGCAGCCGCCAAACCAGCAGAGGAACGCGGCCAGAGTGAATCCGTTGATGGGGCTCGCGCTCGATTTTCCTCCACGCGCATGCGGGACGTGAGCCTGCGTTGGCGCGTGACTGACGGCGTGTCCGGGGTGCACATGCACGTGGATATGCCCGATGTGCAGATGGGTGAACGCGCCCAGCGCGGACAGGATCGTGAGCGAGAGTCCGAGCGTGAAGCAGATGAGATAGAAAGTGGTCATGGCTCAACCTCCCTGCTGCTTTTCTTTCCGCGTTTAGCGGGCGCGCTGGATTGCGCACGCGGAGCGGGACGCGCAGGCGCAACTGGCCGCGCGGGTGCAGCTGTGTGGGTGCTTCCCCCGGTGCTGAGGACGTCAAGCAGACGGTCCACCAGGCCGGGTGTATCAATGACGGCGCGTAGCATCAGCAAACAGCGCCGCGATTCGTCGTGGCGCGCGACAGCCAGCAGTGCCTGGCGAAGCTCGGGATCGCGGCGGAAGCGTTCTGCGCCGCTGACCAGCCAGAGGTCCAGCTTGTCTTCGAGCATGCGCGCATCGCTCTGCAACTCCACGTGGTAACCCTCAGGGTCGTCGACCAGGTAGCCAGGGTGGACGTTGAAGAACTTCGCGAGCACCTGGCGCGAGGTGTTGGTCAGGTGCGGGCGCGCACCGCTTTCGATCTGCGACAGGTAGCTCTGGCTGAAGGCGGAGTCCGTTTCCGCGCGGATGGCGCGCACCAGTTCCTGCTGGGTCATGGCGCGTCCCATGCCGCGAAGATTGCCTTCGACTTCGCGCAGATAACGGATTTTTTCGCCGAGTTTCATGGGTTTATTGCAGATCGCAATCATCATATCGCGATTTGCAATGCTGTCAAGCGAAATCGGAAAGTGGCAGAAAATGCTGAATTTAGGGGCCGATCCGGCTAGAACGCTTCAGGCTGGGCGGTGTCCGCGTTCCAGTCGGGAGGCTGCTGATCGAGCAGGTTGCGGACGAAGAAATCGAAGAGCTTGCGATTCGTATAGCGCGCATAAGGGCCGCGTGTGCCGTGGTCTGCGCCGGGCACGACGAGCAGGCTGAAGGTTTTATTCGCGTGAATGAGCCGGTCGACGACCTGGTAGGTAGAGGCGGGATCGACGTTGTGATCCATTTCGCCGACCACGAGCAGCAGCTTGCCTTTAAGACGCCAGGCGTTGTCGACGTTGGAGGATTCGGAATACTGCGGGCCGACGGGCCACCCCATCCATTGCTCGTTCCACCAGATTTTGTCCATGCGGTTGTCGTGGCAGCCGCTGTTGGAGACGGCGACTTTGTAGAACTCCGGATGAAAGAGCACCGCGCCCATCGAGCTTTGGCCGCCGGACGAGGTGCCGAAGATGCCGACGCGCGAGATATCGTACCAGGGATACTTTGCGGCGACGGCTTTGTGCCAGAGGATGCGATCGGGGAATCCGGCATCGCCTAAATTGTGCCAGGCGACGTCGTGGAAGGCGCGGGATCGGTTGTTGGTGCCCATGCCGTCCATCTGCACGACGACGAAGCCGAGTTGCGTGAGCGGCTCGATTCTTGCGGAGAAGGATTTGGGGACGAAGGAGCCTTGCGGCCCGGCATAAATATCTTCGACGACGGGATACTTCTTTTTCGGATCGAAGTTTGCGGGGCGATAGATGACACCCCAGATGTCGGTGACGCCGTCGCGACCCTTCGCGGTGAAGACTTCAGGCGGCTGCCATCCCGCGGCTTTCAGCTTGCTGATGTCGGCCTGCTCGACGACCATGAGCTGCTGGTTATCGTCGGTGCGGAAGAGGGCCATGGTGGGCGCGAGGTCGATGCGCGACCAGGTATCGACGTAGTATTTGCCGTCGTGCGAAAACTCGACGTGATGATTGGCGGCCACGGGCGTGAGCGGCGTTAGGCCGGTGCCATCGAAGTTGATGCGGTAGGCGTGGACGTAATAAGGATCCTCGGCGGCGTTCATGCCACTGGCTTCAAACCAGATTTGGCGTTTCTGCTCGTCGACGTGGTCTACCGCGCGGACGACCCAGTTCCCTTTCGTGATTTGGTTTTCGACTGCGCCGGTTTTTCCGTTGAGCAAATAGAGGTGTTCCCAGCCATCGCGCTCGGAGGCCCAGATGATCTCTTTGCCGTCGGCAATGTCGTCACGGTAGACCTTGCCGGTGTCGAACTGGTTGGCGACCAGCGGCTCGTAGTTGACGAAGGTCGAGCTGGATTCGTCGATGAGGGCGCGCGCTGCGCCGGTGTGGCCGTCGACTTCAACGACGCGGAAGAGTTGGTGGCCGCGCTGGTTGTAGTCGAAGGTGAAGCCGCGGCTGTCTTTCCACCAGTTGGCCGAGCCGAGGTCATAGGGATTGGGAAACAGCGCGTTGTCGATGGGAATGGCGCGCTTCGCAGCAACATCGAAGAGGACCGGTTGCGGCAGCGCGAGAACGTCGCCGGCCTTGGGGTAGACCATGGTGGAGAATTTAGGCTGGAGCTGATCCCTGGGGGATGACTCGACGTAGTTGACGACGCGCTTGTAGCCGGGACGGATGTGATACGCAACGAGGTGCGTGGAATCCGGCGACCAGGCGATGGTGGAAAAAGCGAAGTAGTTCCCTTGTGAGCCGTCGGTGCTGAGCGCGATGTGCTGCTTGCCGTCCTTCGATCGGACATAGACGTTGAAGTTGAGAATGTAGGCGAGCCAGTTGCCATCGGGCGAGGGTTTGATTTTCTGCTCGCCGTTTTCGGGCAGCGGAGTGTCGTCGTAGCCGAAGTCGTCGTCGTATTCGTCGTCGCCGACGTGCAGCGCTTCCTGTTTAGCGCAGGTGTAGGCGTGGAGGTCGCAGCGCCAGCGAATGTTGTCCATCAAAAACGTGATGGCGGAATCGCCGTCGGCAAAGCGGAAGTGGGTGAACGGCAGCGTGGCGGCGGTAGTGCTTGAACCGCTGGCGGCGGATAAGGCCGCGGCGAGTTTTGCGTGATCGAAGGCCGGCTGTTTGGTCTTTGCATCAGCGTCGACCAGCATGAACTGATGGCCGCCCTCGACCTTGAGGCGGTAGACGAAGCGATCGGCAGTGGCGTCCCAGTCCGGGGGCTCAGGCAGATTGAGGACCAGCGCGCCGTACTTCTCAGGAAGATCGAGGGCTCGATCGTAGTCGGCGCGCGTGACCTGAGCGCTTGCCGCGATTCCGAAGCTTGCCACCATGGCCAGACAAATTGCACCCACTCGCTGCATGCGTCCTCCTGAAGAGCCGTTGCAAGGTATTTCCGTATCTGACCACAGACGGCGGCGGGAGCGCGAGTATTCCGCTGAAGGCGCGCAGGCCCTATGATGGATTGTTTGTGTGTCGTCTGAGGTGCGGAACGGTTCGCAAACTGTATTCGGGATGAGGGGTGATGCGATGGGTCGGATTGCAGGATGGTGCGGGGTTCTTCCCCTGTTATTGGCGGCATGGGCGATGGGGCAGCAGACGCGGCCGCCGGCGGTGCCGCTGGTGGTGCACAATCCGTACTTCAGCATCTGGTCGATGAACGACCGGCTGACGGATGGGCCGACGCGGCACTGGACGGGCGCGGAGCAGCCGATGACGGGGCTGGTGCGCATCGATGGCGCCAATTACCGGTTTATGGGGCGGTATCCTGGCGACGTGCCGGCGCCGGAGCAGAAATCGCTGCAGGTAACGCCGACGCATACCGTCTATGCGTTTACCGGGGCCGGTGTTGACCTGCAGGTTTCGTTCTTCACGCCCGCGTTTCCGCAGGATCTGGATGTGCTGTCGCGGCCGGTGACGTATCTGACGTGGACGGTGACGAGCGCGGACGGCAAGGGGCACAAGGTGGACCTGCTGCTCGATGTGAATTCGCGCATCGCCGTGGATACCGACAATCAGAAAGTGACGTGGGGACGGTCGAAGCTGCCGGGGCTGACGGTGCTCAACGTTGGGTCGCGCGACCAGCAGCCGCTGAACCGTTCGGGCGACAATTTGCGCATCGACTGGGGATATTTTCATCTGGCCGTTCCGGATGATGAGAACGCGGCGACGGCGCTGGCGTCGGGATCGGTGGAGAGCTTCCTGAAGGATGGAACGCTGCCGGATTCCGACGATCTGGAGATGCCGCAGACGCCGCGGGATGGCGCGGCGAGTCCCGCTGTGGTGTTTCACGTGGATTGCAACGCCGGGCACGCGGAGCAGCGTCATGTGCTGCTGGCATATACGCAGCAATTCGCCATTGAATACCTGCAGCAAAAACTGCGTCCCTACTGGCAGCGCAATGGCGAGACGGTGTCTGCCATGCTGGCGCAGGCGGCAACGGATTACGCGGCGCTGGAGGCGCGCGGCGAACAATACGATCGCGAGCTAACGGCGGATTTAACGCGCGCGGGCGGCGAGGGATATGCGCAACTGGCGGTGGTGGCGTACCGGCAAACGCTGGGCGCGCATGCGCTCGTAGCGGATCTGCATGGGGTGCCAATGCTGTTTGCCAAGGAGAATTTTTCCAACGGCGATATTGCCACCGTGGATGTGCTGTATCCGTCGGCGCCGTTTTTCCTGTTCTTCAACCCGGCGCTGCTGGAGGGACAAGTGCGGCCGGTGCTGGAGTATGCAGCGCTGCCGCGATGGAAATTTCCGTTTGCTCCGCACGATCTGGGGCGGTTTCCGCTGGCGAATGGGCAGGAATACGGCGGCGGCGAGCGCACGGAAGACGATCAGATGCCGGTGGAGGAGAGCGGCAATCTGCTGATTCTGGGAGCGGCGCTGGGGCAGACCGAGGGCGACTGGCACGTAGCTCGCGAATTCTGGCCGCAATTTACAAAGTGGGCGGAGTACGTTCGCACCAAGGGGCTCGATCCGGAGAACCAGCTGTGCACGGACGACTTTGCCGGACACCTGGCGCATAACGCGAATCTGTCGATCAAGGCCATTGAAGGGTTGGGCGCGTATGCGCAGATGGCTAAAGGACTGGGCAAGAACGACGTGGCGGCGGATTATTTGTCCGCGGCGCGCGGGATGGCTGCGCAGTGGGAGAAGATGGATCGCGATGGCGACCACTACAAGCTGGCGTTCGACCGGCCCGGAACGTGGAGCCAGAAGTACAACCTGGTGTGGGATCAGCTGCTGGGGGTCCAGCTGTTCGATCCGCAGATTCGGCAGACGGAGCTCAAATTTTATCAGCAGCACCTGAACGTCTACGGACTGCCGCTGGACAGCCGCGCGGATTACACAAAGCTGGACTGGGAGTTGTGGACAGCGACGCTGTCGAGCGATCCGGCGCAATTCCGCGCGCTCGTCGATCCACTTGTGAAGTGGATGAACGAGAGCTCTTCGCGCGTGCCGCTGACGGACTGGTACGACACGAAGACAGGGCGGCAGGTTGGATTTCAGGCGAGGTCGGTGGTGGGCGGCTTGTACATCAAGGCGCTGAGCGATCCGTCGTTGGCCGCGCAATGGCGAGCGAAGGCGAGCCACTAACTCCTAAGCAGTAGCCCGCACCTTGCTGGCGATCTCGCGCAGCTCGGGGAGAACGTCGCCGAGAGCCACCGGCTGGGCTGTGCGCGTGCCAAGGCCGAAGTAGACCTTGCGGTAGAGCGCGTAGATCTGGTCGCAAACCGCTGTTGCGGCGGGTCGAGGCGTGAAAACGGCGTATTGCGGGCAGAGGGAATCCTGCGCTGTCTGGATGGTTGGGAAGGCGCCAGCAGCGACCATGGCGAAGATGCCGGAGCCAAGGCTGGTGGGGATGTTGGCGGGAACCAGGACGGGCTTGCCGAGCACGTCCGCGTAGACCTGGTTGAGCACCGCGTTGTTTTGGGGAATGCCGCCGGCGTTGATGACGCGCTCCACGGGCACGCCGTACTCCGCCATGCGCTCAAGGATGATGCGCGTGTGGAAGGCCGTGCCTTCGATGGCCGCAAACAGCTCGTCCTGCGCCGAGTGGACCAGATTCCAGCCGAGCGTGATGCCGCCCAGTTCCGCGTTCACCAGCACGGTGCGGTCACCGTTGTCCCACGAGAGGCGCAGCAGGCCGGTTTGGCCGGCGCGATAGGCTTCAAGGCCTTTCGACAGCTCGGCAACCTGAGTGCCGGCGCGGCGGGCGATGGCTTCGAAAATATCGCCGGTGGCGGAGAGCCCTGCTTCAATGCCGGTGTATTGCGGATGGACGCTGCCGGGGACGACGCCGCAGACGCCGGGGATGAGCCGCGTCTCCTTCGCCATGGCGATGATGCAGGTGGAGGTGCCGACCACGTTGACCACGTCGCCTTCCCTGCAACCGGCGCCGAGGGCGTCCCAATGCGCGTCAAAGGCGCCGACGGGAATGGGAATGCCGGGGCGCAGACCCAGCTCGGCCGCCCATTTGGGGGCGAGGTGTCCGGCGAGATGGTCGGAGGTTTCGTAATCGCCAGCCAGTTTTTCACGAATGCCCTCGAGGAGCGGATCGAGTTTGGAGAAGAAGGCCTGAGGCGGAAGACCGCCCCACTTCGGGTTCCACATCCACTTGTGGCCCATGGCGCACACGCTGCGCTTCGCCTGGCGCGGAGATGGGATGCCGCAGAGCGTGGCCGCCACCATATCGCAGTGCTCAAAAGCGGAGGCGAAACGGCCGCGCTTGTCCGGATTGTGCCGCAGCCAGTGCAGTAGCTTGGCAAAGCCCCACTCGTGGGAATAGACGCCGCCGCACCACTCGATGGCCTCGAGGCCGTCGCTGTGGGCGAGCGCGGTAATCTCCTGAGCTTCGGACTTGGCGCGATGGTCGCACCAGAGGTAGTAGTCGTCCAGCGGCTTCATTTGGGCGTCAACGGGGATGACGCTGGAGCCGGTGGTATCGAGCGCAATGGCGGCAATGTCATCGCCCTCGACGCCAGCCGATTTGATGGCTTCGCGGGTTGCCTCGGCTAGTGCGCTCATGTGGTCCGCGTGGGACTGCGTCGCGTAGTCAGGGTCTTCGCGGCGGCGATGCAACGGATATTTGCCCAGAGCCGTTCCCAGACGGCCGCGTTCGCTGTCGATGATCGACACGCGGACGCTCAAGGTCCCAAAATCCACTCCTGCGACAATGGCCACGTTGACTTCCCCTTTTTGGGTCGGGCAAACGTTTACCCAACCCCGGATAAACAGCGAAGATTGATTATCAACTCTTCGGCGATGATTCGGCCAGCGATAAGGCAGCCGGATAACCCCGTGGCAGGCGGAAAATATTGAGAAACTGCCGGAATTGCTTGGAAAACCGACGCCTCGCCGATGTTCCTTTCGCCTGCCGTTTGCATCTGACGTGTCATAGCTTGCGGGAGTCTCGAACTCCCAATGACCTCCTATGCTCGAAACGCACTTTGCACGATTGCGCGCCCTCTGGGTGTTGATCCCGGCCATCCTCCTGGAGATTGGCTGTCTTGCGGGCCCTGCGATGGCGCAGACCCAGACACCGCCCACCACGGTGCCGTCCAACCAGGATTACACGCGGCGCGAGATCCAGCCCAATTTGAACGTCGACCGCGATCCGGTGCTGTCGCCCGATGCGGCGGACAACGGACCGGTGACGGCGGCGACCTCCCAGACTGCCACCAAGCAGGGGAGCATTTATACGCTGCACGAGAACGTAGACGAAGTGCTGTTGCCGTGCACCGTGGTCGACGAGAACGGGCGGTTGGTAACGGACTTGACGCAGCGCGACTTCCGCGTGTGGGAAGACAATGTTCCGCAGACGATTTCGTCGTTTGAGCATCGCGACGTTCCGATTTCGCTGGGAATTCTGGTCGACAATTCCGGCTCCATGCGGGACAAACGCAACACCGTGGACGCTGCGGCGCTGGACCTGGTGCGCCAATCCAACCCCCAGGATGCGGCGTTCGTGGTGAATTTCAACGACAAGGCGTATCTCGATCAGGGATTCACGTCGAACATCAGCTATCTGGAAAAAGGGCTCTCGCATTACGACGCACGCGGCACCACGGCGATTTACGATGCGGTGGTTGCCGCCGCCGATGAGCTTTCCAAGCACGGGCGATCGAAGCCGGTGCTGCTGGTAATTACCGATGGCGAGGACAACGCCTCGCGGCTCACGCTGGCTGAGGCGGTGCGCCGGGTGCAGCAGTTGAACGGCCCGGTGGTGTATACGATTGGGCTGCTCTACGACGCTGAAAGCAAGCAGGAAGAGGACAATGCGCGCTATGCGCTGCAAACGTTGGCGAATGAAACGGGCGGCGTGGCGTACTTCCCGCAATCGCTGCGGGATGTTGAGGGGATTGCGACGGAAGTGGCGCAGGTCATCCGCAATCAATACACGGTGGGCTACCACTCGACGAGATCTCCTTCGCTGGGTGGCTACCGTCGGGTGCACGTAGTGGCGCTGGGGCCGAAGCACGCCAACCTGACGGTGCGAACGAAGAACGGCTACTATCCGCAGGAAATCAAGAAAATGCACAACACGGACGCGCAGACCGCGCAGGAGATCCAACAGGGTACGGAACATCCGTAGGTGCCGGAGCTGGGCGTTTAGCGCGTAGCGTCTAGCGTGTAGAAAGACAGAGGCTGACGCTACGCGCGGAATCACCCCTCTTCCAAACCCGCCTTGCAAGGTGCCAAGCCTTCCACACTCGTCTTCATTGCCTCCAGCAGCCTGCACACAGCCAAATCCAATACCCTCGATCGGGCACGCCACCCGTACGTCGAAGCTCAGCTTTCCAACGGCTTCGGCAGGTATCCTGCGGCATATCGATACTGGAATCCTGCAGGAATCCAGCGGCAGACGTGGGGATCATTTGTTCACCCTGCAGAGTATTGAGAAGCCCTTCACCGCGACTCCTGAGCCACCGACAAAAAGAAAGCGGAGCCGCGAACGGCTCCGCCCTTGAGAAGATCGGCTGCGACTCAGTACAGATGGAAGTCGACGTCGACGACCAGCCGCACCGAGACCGGATGCCCCTGGAACATGGCTGGATGGAACTTATACAGCCGCACCGCTTCGATGGCTTTCTGATCGAGGCCCATACCGAGGTGCTTCACCACTTCAATGTTTTCCGGATTGCCGTTGGAATCCACAATCATCTGAATTTCGACGATGCCCTGATATTTCTGCTGACGCGCTTCATCGGTGAATTCCGGCTGGACGGAATGGATGAGTTGGGGCGCAGTTACGCCGCCGCCAACACTCATGACGCCGCCGCCGTATCCGCCGCCGGTGCCCGCGCCGAGACCAGCGCCATGGCCGGAGCCGATGCCGCCGCCGAGTCCCTGACCAAATCCCGAACCGCTGCCGGAACCCTGCGAGGCCATGGCGACCTGCGGGGAATTGGGAACGCCGACATTGGGCATGGCGCTATTCGATGGCAACTTGATTTGCTGCGGAACCTGAATCGCCTCCGGCTGGGCCAGCTTCGGGTTATCGATCTTCATGATCTGCGGCGCCACGGTCTGCACTTTCACCATTTTCGGCAGATGACCCCGTGTGGGCTCGATGATCTGGTGCGCACCGCCTCCGCCCCCACCGCCCATGGGCTTGGGAGCCGGAATGGTCGGGGGGATATACGGCCGGAAGGTGATGGGCGTGATGATCTGCGCCTTCTGGACGACGACGTGAGTGTGCGTTGTCAGCGTAAACCACAGCACGGTGGTGATGACCACCACGTGCATGATGAAGGATATGGTGCTGGAAGTGGGATCCCGGGGCGACGCCAACGGGTCAGAGACCGCAACCGCGTGCGAGGTCAAATGCAATGGCGGCTGCTGCACGGGAAACAAGGTGTCTTTGATGTTTTCGACCAGAGTAGCGAGGAGCGACTGCTCCGGGAGACCCTTCCCGAAGACGACTGGCTTTGAGCACAGGTAGAGCCCGCTGCTGGATCGCGCAGCGGAAAGCTCATCTTGCGTTTCGAGTTCAGGGGACTTCAGAACGGGATAGCCCATAATTATTTACCGGGAGGCAGAACGCCCGGCTCCTCCTTGATGATGGCGATCAATGTCGTGCTTGGGAGACCGGCTCGCCGCTTGGCGTGCGCGGCGGCCCTCCCAGGAAACTCAGTTACCAAATTCCTTTATCGCTGCCGGTGAGCTTGTATCCAACGGCTGCCGCAGTCGCGAGCCACGGCAACAAGCCGAGGCGAACGCTGCTGGTCAGCGCCCGTTTGCGCAGCAGTCCGGTCAGCTGGGTACGATACAGACCGGCGGACTGCGGCATAATCGGAACGCGGATAAAATCCCGCGCGAAGTAAACGAGGTCGCCGCCAAAACGAGCGGAATCCTTTACAAATTGCGGCAGGCCGAGGTCTGTGCCCCGGTACTGCCTGACGTAATCCGAAACAATCGTCAGATAGGTTGCGACGCCTTCCCAGATACCGACATCGTGAGCCGCCGACCGCAGTTCCCTGCAGTCGAGATCCCTGGAAGTGACCAGGGTTGCGGAGTCCACGATGTCGCAGACCCGGAAGTAAAAGTGGCGATACATGCGCTGCAGCGTCGAGATCATCAGGCGATCTGAAGCCGAGGGCACGCGAAAGGTGTGACCATTCATCTGCACGGAACGCGAGCGGCCCGGCAGGCGCGAAGCCAGCAGGGTTTGCTCGCCGGTCTGACCGAGCCGGCCAATATGCACTTCCACTGGCTCCGGCAATCCCGGAATTTCGAAATTCCACTTGCATGCGAGACGGTCTCCCCAGCTACGATGTGCAATTTGCGCACCAAACCGGCGCGTCATCATGGCACAGATGGCCGGAGGGGCTGCATTCGAGTAGAGATCGAGGTCGCTGCCGAGATCGGGCCAGTGGTCCAGGGACTTCATCACCGTCACGTCGAACTGGTCAGCCTGAAAGGCACCGCAAATCTCAGCCAGGAAGTCAACGGCTTTGGCAATGCGCGCCCGTTCCGCGTCCAGGGCGGTCTGCGCCCACTCGGCGCGGGTGGAGTCTCCGGCTTCAAGCATGATGCCGCGAAGGATCTCCATGGCGCGCACGATGACGTGGTTGGAATCGGCCAGGGCAACGAGAGCATCGAATTCTTCCCTGCTGATGGCCTGCCAGGCCGATGTGGTCTCTGCGTGCCCCAGCGAAAGCAGTAGCAGGGATAGCTTGCTCATGAGATCGCCGGAAGTGTTCAATTCAGAAGGTTTAGCCATGGTGTTTCGAGGGTTCCTCATCGCTGTTGTGGCGTCTTCGGGTTCGCTGGCGCTGGTTCGGGCTGCGAGGTACCGTACCTCGGAGTCAGTTCAATGGGTCCAGTTTCGCTGCGTCGTTCCTGGGTGTAGACCTGCAGTTCGCTATCCACTTTGTGCGTGCTGTTGCCTGCAACGGAGGCGATACGTGTTCCCTGCGCTCCAGCCTGCGAGGCGAGGCCTACGCGGACGTTGGCATCGCTGGCTTTGCGGGCGCGATCATAGAAGAATTGCGCAGTTTCCAGATCGCCATCTCGCTCTGAAACGTATCCAAGGTTGTTCAGCGTAAAGGCGCTGTTGGGGTCAGCCTTGTAGGCGTCGAGAAAATCCTGCCTCGCTGCGTCCCAATTGTTCTCATTGATTTCATAGACGCCGCGAACCTCCAGCATGGTGGCCTGAGCACGGTTCACATCCATGTTGCGCATTTTATTGCGCAAGTTTGCCGCACTATGTGCAGCCACTTCGGATAGCGGCTTTCCACGCGTCGCAGGATTCAGGGCGATGACCACGGGATCTTTGGTCCGGGAAGCAGCGACTTCGTCGTAGTACTTCAGCGCGCTCTCGTAGTCGCCCACCGCTTCATTGGCGACGCCGAGATTATTCAGGGTGAAGGCATTTTGCGGGTCCAGCTTCAGAGCCTGCTCCAGCACCGCTTCGGCCGCGAAGCCGTGATCCTGTGCGAGCAGCTCGAGGGCGCGGATGTTCATCCGGTTGACGCGCATCGGCGAGTTTCTGAGCCCGTCGATGGCGTACATCATGGGTTTGCCGCGCAAATCCTTCTCGTCGCTGCGATCGATGATGGCCCCGCAGCCCTGCTCTGCTGCGAGCTTGTAGAAGGTCTCAGCGCGCTCCAGTTGCCCTTGCAGTTCCGACACGTATCCAAGATTGTTGAGCGTGAAGGGGTCGACCGGATCGAAGAGATAGGCCTTATAGAAGAGGGCCTCGGCCTTGTCGTATTGGTGCTTCTGCACAGCCTCAACGCCATCGCGATTGAGGCGCTGCACCGGCGTGAGCTTGCTGCGCGCTGGAATCGAAATGTGGAGATCGCGAGCCTGGGCCACCGGAGCAGCGGCGCAAACGATCAGTCCCAGCGCGGCAATCAATTGAAGCCGGTTTACATGCATATAAATCAGAGGGTTCCCGATCGGGCTGAAGTGCCGGGCCGTAGGGACATACCGGATTGGATGCGGATGAGCCCGAGGTGTTGCCGCCATCGCACGAATGCCGCGAAGGAAATGTGCGAATGAGGCCACCGCGCAGGTGCGGGCATCATCCAAGGACTTGCCGACGATGCCGAAAGCCACGATCTACAACATGATTCGTCTCTGCGCCATCGCGATGGTCAGCACCATGGCGATGGCGCAGTCTACTGCTTCCGCACCGCAAACAAGTCTGGATTCGATCCCGCCCCCTGCCGTCGCGCCGGAGGCAAAAAACCTGCCGCCGATTCCCACCGGCAAGAGCACCGTGATTGGCGGAGAAATCCGCAATGTAGATCCTGTGCGCGATCAAATTACGCTGAAAGTTTTCGGCGGAAACGACACCATGAAGATCCTCTTCGATGAGCGAACCCAAGTTTATCGCAACGGACAGAGGATTCCAGTGCTCACGCTGAAGCCGGACAGCCACGCGTCCATCGAAACCACGCTGGATGGCGACAGAGTTTTTGCGCTGCGTATTCATATGTTGTCGCAACTGCCGGAGGGAGAATGCGAAGGCCAGGTGATCAGCTATACCCCTGGCCCCGGCATCCTCATACTGAACGCTACCCTGTCGCGACAACCGATCCGGCTCCGCGTACCGAACGGCACGCCGATTGGACGCGTCGGCCAGAGGAGCTTCTCCGGAGGCCAGCGCGGAATGGACGATTTGGCGCGTGGCACGCTGGTGGATGTGAAATTCAACGCAGCGGCGCGCAATGGTGAAGGCGTCGCCACGCATATCGATATCCTCGCAACACCGGGAGCAGCCTTCACCTTTAGCGGGAACGTTTCCGTGCTCGATGTGCACGACGGCGAGTTGACCATCGTGGATCCGCACGACAACCAGAGCTACCAATTCTTCTTCTACCCAACCCAGTTGTCCATCTCTTCCAAGTTGCATGAGGGTTCGCTGGTCCAGGTGACGGCGAACTACGACGGATCCCGCTACGTGGCCACCCAGATTACGATGGAGTGAATGGCATCCGGCAACCGGCGGGATTTCCTCAAGTTCTGCGTCACTTCGGCTCCGGCCCTGGCTCTGGGGAGGCGCGCCGGTGCGCTCCTCGCGTCTACGCTTCCCGTGGAACCGCAGCAGTGGCGCACGCCTGCGACGATCGACCGTTATATTGATCCCCTGCCGCGGATGCGGCGCATGGAGCCGCACGCCACCCGCGGCAACACGACGGAGTACCGCGTTCGCATGGTGGAATTCAGAAAACAGCTGCACTCGCAGTTGCCGCCGGCGAAGCTGTGGGGCTATGAGGGGCAATATCCAGGGCCGGTGTTCGAGGCGATGCGTGGCAAGCCCGTCGAAGTAATCTGGAAGAACGATCTGCCACTCGAGCACATCTTCCCCATCGATCCGCATATTCATGGCGCCATGCCGCCGTCTCCGGCCGTGCGCACCGTTCCGCATCTGCACGGCTCACGAACGACCTCTGAGAGCGATGGGCTGCCCGAGAAGTGGTTTAAGCCGGGACAATTCGCGGTGTACCACTATCCGAATGAGCAGCAGGCAGCGACGCTGTGGTATCACGATCACGCTCTGGGGATTACGCGGCTCAATGTCTATGCGGGGATGTCAGGATTCTATTTGCTGCGCGACCCGCAGGAGCTGGGGATGCAACTTCCGTCCGGCGATTACGAGGTTCCGCTGGTCCTGCAGGATCGCAAGCTCGACGACCACGGACAGCTTCTCTATGTGCCGACGAACGAAGATGGTTCCCTGACGCCGCGGAGTAAGTGGGGGCCGGAGTTCTTTGGTGACCTGCCGGTGATCAATGGCGCGGCCTATCCGCATCTTGAGGTGGAGCCTCGCAAGTATCGGCTGCGCCTACTAAATAGCGCCAACTCCCGATTCTTCAATTTGTATTTCAACCTCGCGCGCCACGCTACCGACGTCCCGTCCCTTGTGCCGTTTCACCAGATCGGCTCGGACGGTGGGTTCTTGGCGGCTCCCGTTGAGTTACAGAAGGTATTGCTGGGGCCCGCGGAACGCGCGGATGTGATCGTAGACTTTACTGGGCTCGACGGGAAAACCGTCACGCTCTCCAACGATGCCCCCTCGCCTTATCCGGGATGGACCACGCTCACAATGCAGCATGCTCCGCTGAGCGAGCTGATGCAGTTTCGCGTGACGCTTTCTCTTTCCGCCGGGGGAAAGCCATTCAGCATGCCCACGCAGGTTCCAATGGAGCGCTACGACGCGGCGCATGCTCTAGTTGCGCGCGACTTTGTATTGACCGAGCTGATGGACACATCGGGGCAATCGCTGGGCGTCCGCATCAATAATAAGAGCTACGACGACCCGGTAACCGAGACGCCACAACTGGGCTCGCTGGAGAGGTGGCGCTTCATCAACACAACCGACGATGCTCACCCCATGCATCTGCACCTGGTGCAATTTCAAATCCTGGAGCGTCAGGGATTCGATCGCGCGGCGTATAGCCAGGGACGACTTGCGCTGGTGGGGACGCGGCGGCCGCCGGCAGCCCATGAGGCGGGCTGGAAGGACACAGCGGTCGTCAATCCAGGAGACGTGTTGACGCTGCTGGTTCCATTTGAAGGCTATGCCGGGCGCTATGTCTTCCACTGCCACATGCTGGAGCACGAAGACAACGACATGATGCGGCCGTACGAAGTGATCGCGGCGAAGGATCCGGCACAATAACCCAAACGGAACGAGCCGGCAATCTCAGGTTTGAGGATTGCCGGCTCTCGATCGCAGTTACTGACCGAAACTCGTTGGAGTGCACTTGCTGTTGTTTGGATCGGACACCGGTGTGGGAGGTGATGGTGGCGTGGCCCAGGGGATGCCGGTGAAGTCGAAGAAGTCGAGCAGGTTCGGTTGCGCAGCATCGCGCGGGGTCAGGTGCGCGGAGGAGCTGATGAAGCGGTTCTCCACGAACTTGATGACGGCAGTGTGGTCCATGGGAATGTGCGACACATAGTGCGCCCGCGAGAAGGGCGAGATCACGATGTCCGGCACGCGGAAGCCAAGCTGTGCGGCAAAGCCATCTTCGGCCGGCGCATCGGTCGACACAGCGCCCGGGTCGACACTGCTCAGGTCGCAGTGCAGGGTCGGTGTACCGCTGGCCGGAAGGCACGGCCAATAGCTGTCCGCATTGACAGCGATCCCGGAGATATCCGGAATGCTGGTCGCCGCTTCACCCCCGACCATGGGATCGGTGTTGTCGTTGGAGTGGCCGGGGACAGGCGGGACGTGTTCGTAAGGACCGCCGCCTTCGTCGTAAGCAAAGAAGAAGACGGAATCCTTCCACGATGTACTTTGCATCAGCGCCGCAACGATCTTCGAGACTTGCAGTTGGCCATTCAGAATCGACTGACCTGAGCCAGGATGTTCGTCGTTGTTGCCGTAACCCGCCTCAATGAAGGCGTAGCTGGGCAACGTACCGTTGGTTAGATCGGTGTAGTACTGCGACAACGGCGCAATATGAGTGGGATCGATACAGAATTCGTCGCTCGGATCGCCCACCACGCTCGAGGGCTCCGTGGGCGGAGTGCAGGTGGCGCCCGACGGATTGTCGTACAAATACTTGGTGGCGTAGGTCAGATAGTTGAAGTCAGTTGCGGGCAGCTTCGAAGTTCCAGTAGCCGCCGGACATTCGTCCTCGTCTTCGCAGTCTGCCTGGTTCACAGAGTAGTAGATCTTCCACGAGACATTCGCCTGATCCAGCTCCTGGTAGATGTTATTGATATCCAGTTGCGGTAGAAGATCGTCGCTCCCCGGATCCTTCACGAGGCCCTGTGTCGTGCCGCCGGTGATGGTCGCGATGCGATTATCGACCGTCTTGCTGGAGACAGGCGAGAACCAGCGGTCTGACAACGCAAACTGCGATGCCATGTAGTAGTAGTAATTCAGGAATCCCTGGTCGTAGTAACCCATGGCCCGCTGCCCGTTGGTGTCGGTAAAGTTACCGGAACAGCCACCGTTGGCGTTGCAGCTGTTCGCGAAGCCCTCCGCGGTGTGGACGAATCCCCCCATCTGGATGGGACGCGTGGCCGCGAAATTATAGGTATTCACGTCGCCGTAGCTCTCCAGCCAAGCTGAGGAGGCGTCGTCGATGCAGGTGCTGGTGAACTTGAACAGCGAGTATTTATCGCCGTTGTCGTTTGTGTTGCTGATGGTGCTCAGCTTGTCGTCGATGCCGTCAACGGCGTAGGTATTGCCGTCAGCGCCTGTGGTCCAGCCGTTTGAGACGCGGTACGGATTCAACATGCCGAAATAGGAATCGAAGGTGCGGTTCTCCTGGAGCATGAAGATGACGTGATCGACGGCATTCACCGTGCCGACGGGATCCACGGTGACGGTTGCGGTGGCAGAGATGGTTCCGCCGCTTCCCGTGGCGGTCGCGGTGTAAGTGGTGGTAGAAGCTGGAGTGACAGACTGTGTGCCGCCGGTCGGCTGGAGGTTATAACTGCTGCTATCGGTGCCGGTCACGGTAACGGTTGTGGAATTCGTTGCAGTCACGGTGAGCAAGGACGGGTTACCCGCCACGATGGTGGTGGGGTTCGCCACTATGGTCACCGTGGGCGGTTCCGTCGAGGAGATGGTCACGGTGGCAGTCGCTGTCGTGCTTCCGCCGGCATTCGTAGCCGTCGCTGTATAGGTCGTGGTGGCCGTGGGTGATACCGTTTGCGTGCCGCCGGTACTGGTCAGCGCGTAACTGCTGTTATCGGTTCCGGTTACTGTCACCGTCGTAGCGTTCGCGGCCACAACCGTAAGAACGGAGGAACCCCCGGGTGCGATGGTCGTGGGATTGGCGGCAATGGTAACCGTGGGGGCCGCAACCGCCGCTACCGTCACGGCGGCGGTTGCCGTTGCTGTTTTTCCGGCACCCCCCGTCGCCGTTGCCGTATAGGTCGTCGTCGCACTCGGCGTAACGCTTTGGGTCCCGCCAGTGCTCTGCAACGTGTAACTGCTGCCGTCGGAACCGGTGACGGTAACGACGGTGGCATTGGTCGCAGTCACCGTCAGCATGGAAGAGGCGCCCGCGCTGATGGACGTCGGGCTCGCGCTGATGGCAACGTTCGGCGGGGGAACGATAACTGTGCCGGAGTTTGCACCGCAACCGGCGATGGGTAACAGAAGAGGGCAGATAGAAACAAACAAAACTGCAGAAAGTGCGCGTCGAACTAACATATAACCATAGGAACTATTCACCGTGTTCTCCTGTCGGGCGTCGCACGTTTGGCCGTGTGACCCGAGGGGGACAGTTGACCTTTGGACGCTGTGATACGGCGGAGGAGTTGTATTCACAGTCCATCCAACTGTCTTGCTAATGGCTAACCTGCATCTGCATAGCCATCGCTCTCGGCACGCTTGATCGTGGAATGGGATTTAGTGTGTGGCTTACGCAAAGGGGCCAACTCCGGCGATTCCGGATCCAGCGGTTCGGCGCCGGCCGACTCAGCAATTCCAATGTTTGCGGCATCTGAATCGTCCGGCAGCAGATCCGCGTCCAGCGTCCAGTTCCCCGACGTTTTGGTGAGCCGTCTTGCCCAGGGGCGAAGCCACTTGCGAGGCCGGCTGCCGCGGAAACCTGCGATGGTGCGCTTGCATTGGTGGAGTTCAAACCAGCGGAGGTAATTGCGAACCACGCTCGCCATGCTCATCTGAATGCCAGCCTCGTAGTTATGCTGGGCCATCTGCCGCTGCAATTCAGGCGACTTGAGGATGGCGATCAGTTTGTCAGACAGGTCGGGGGCATCGCCGGTATTGTAAAAGCTGATGGCCATGTCGTCGTCCGCGGCCATGCAGCGGAAGTCGGGAATATCGGCGCAGACGATGGGAACGCCGTACTCGCATGCCTGATGAGCCGGTCCGCTGGAGCCGGTGGAAGAATCGTAGGGCATCACCAGAATCGAGCTGGTGCGAAACAGTTCCGCGACATCTTTCGTCGGCACATATCCGCGGAATTCGATAGGAAGGTGTTTCGGTTGTGCATCTCGTATCGATTCCCAATACCCAGGCGCCA
>Ga0210391_10000795_pt1 | contig 30779 bp, 20 predicted proteins | sample IncBWC12OmetaG_FD_160573 | JGI IMG/M metagenome (GOLD analysis project Ga0210391, IMG submission 160573) | Forest soil microbial communities from Barre Woods Harvard Forest LTER site, Petersham, Massachusetts, United States - Inc-BW-C-12-O ... | reverse complement strand
GCAGGCGCAGCCTGGCTTTCACCTTCCTTGCCTGGATCTGCTCGTAAGCTGGATTCTTCATCCCGAACCTCCTGCGGTGGGCTGTGAGAATACCCCACCTGTCCGGGATGTCTATTAGCAGCTACAGCGGACGGCGCTGGGATATAAGCCGGGCGCTGGCCGGACAGTGGGTAAAACTGGAAAGGATCGGAGAACGGCGGTTGGTGTATTACCGCAACACGCTGGTGGGTGAACTGGACGCGGCGACCCAACGGTCCACCATGGTGGACCGTTGGGTGCTATGACGCGATGCCCATAGCAAACTGTAAAGGATGTCCTGCAACACTTTGTAAACCATGTCCTGCAACTTGACACTGTCAGTCTGTGGAGCGGCAATTCGCGCCCACCAAACCGCACCGCCTCATCTCCCAACGGTCCCCCCGCTAGTAGCATAGGCATTCTTGCCCGTGTGCCTTTGACGTGCCTTCCCGCTTTTGACGTCATCCAGAGGCCGATTCATCGGCCGAAGGATCTCTCTTCGGGCGTGCCATCACCGACGGCCGCCGCACACATCTCCACCCAAACCATCATTCAAGTAGAAGTCCCCACAGGCAGGCAAACAAAAAATCTAATTCAACCAATTATCCGGCCGCGAAGCCGGCCGGTCCTGATGCTCCTTCACGTACACCTCAAACTTCTTCTTCAGCCTCTTCCTCTTCCAATCCGAAAAGTAATTCCTCGACCCATACATGTACGACCCGCGCCGTATATAGATGTAGCCCACCAGCATCCCGCCTAGGTGGCAGATGTGGCTCACCCCGTCCGAAGCATCCAGCGTCCCAAAAAATTCGATCGCGCCCAGCACGATCACCAGAATCCGCATGGACACCGTGACCGGCAGCGGAAACAAGTACACCTGCCGGTGCGGCATGATCACCGCCACCGCCAGCAACACGCCGTAGATCGCGCCCGACGCGCCAATCGTCGGGATCAGTACCGAATCTTCGCTCCCGTGCCCGGTCCGGAACAGGAGCCACTTCACGCCGACCTCGACCAAACCCGCGCCCACGCCGCAAATCACGTAGTAAGTGAAAAATTTTCGCGCGCCCCACGTGTGCTCCAGCACCGCGCCAAACATAGCGAGGTACAGCAGGTTAAAAAGGATGTGCGGGATACTTCCGTGAAGAAAAAGGTAGGTAAAAAGCTGCCAGATCCAGCCGTGCAGCACCGCATAGGTGCTCAGTCCAAAAATATGGGCCCAGAAGTTCCAGCCCGCCGCGCCCCAGATCGTGTTCGAAAGCTTCTGTACCGTAAAAACCGCGATGCACGTGATACAGATCCACTTGATGGCTTTCGGAAAAAATCCGCTGATATCGAAGCGATATCCGCCGTAGCCGCCACCGTAGCCGCGCGAAAAGGATCCCACGCGACAAGTGTAATTATTCGCCCCGCGCGAGTAAATACCCTCTCCTGACTTTACCGAGTCCCAAAATATCGGTAGTGCCCCGTTATCTTCCACGAAAACAGCATATCCTCGAGCTTCGGCCCCTGGCCGATGTTGTGCACAACCATGAAGCGCCCTGAAGGCGCCTTCCGGTCCACCACAATTCCGATGTGCCCCACGCCTCCGCCAAGATCCCAGGTCACAAGCTCGCCCGGCACATAGTCCGCCGCGCTCGCCGTGATCGGGAGGTTCTCGCCTCTCCTCTCGAAAAACACGCGCAGGTTCGGCACGCGCCGGTGATCGATATTTGTGTCCGTGTGTGCCAGCATCCACCGCGAGTGATTGGGATACGCGCTGAAATGCGCTTCCATATCCTCATGCACGTCCTTCTGAAGATCGATCTCCAACGCACGGTATGCGCGAATCACTTCATCCGTGCAAACGCCCGTGTCCGCCGGAACATCTCCACCCGGATAAGGCATCCGTACGTAAGCGCCGTCATAGCGCACCGCATGCGTCGTGCGCTCGACCGCCGCATCCGAAAGTCGCGCCAAAAACTCACGTTGAGCTGCAGTTTCGCTCGGGGCCTTCGACAGCCTCGCCGCGATAAACGACCCGCACGCCGCGAGCGCCAACCCCTACGCGAGCCCTACTGCAGGCCATCGAAACGCGAGCTTCCGCATTCGGAATTAGACACCGTTCCCCGAAGTTCCGGTCGAATCCACTCGATGTAGAAATACACGAAGCCCCTCAACCCACCGCCTGACCCTCGGCGAGCCGGCGTCAGCTTCGGCCCTCACCCTTCGCTGAGCGAACAGTCCACGGAACCATGCGGCTCAGCAGCCCATCGCGCAGCACCAGCGTGTGGAACAGCACCGCGCTCATGTGCGCGAGAAACGTCAGGAAGAGCGCATAGGCAAGGATCGTGTGCGTTTTACGCAGCGTCGCGTAAAGCTCCGGCCTCGCGGGCAGAATCGGAGGCAGATGAACCGCCCCGAACATCACGATCGGGTAGTGCCCCGCCGACAGCATCGCCCAGCCCACCAACGGCAGCGCGATGAAAAGCGTGTAGAGCAGCATTTCGGACAACTTCACCACCACGCGCTCTGACGGCGCGACCGACGCCGGCAGCGGCGGAGCCTTCGTCAGTAACCGCGTGATGAGCCGTATCGCCGCTAGAATCAGAATCGCGATGCCCAGCGGACGGTGGATTGCCAGAAGCGTGTGGTAGTCCCCCAAACTCGACACCATCGACACGCCGATGAACAGCATGGCCACCAGCAGCGCAGCCATCAGCCAGTGCAGAATGCGCGACAGAAATGCAAATTGCCCGGGATTCGTCGAAGTGGACATGGCTATTTCTGGACCTCCGCTGTCGAAACGGCGCTGGGACTTTTGTGCTCGCCCTCGCGCCGGGTGAAGGATTGCGAATACGCCGCCGAGCGCGCGCTCAGCAGCGGATCGTCTGACGGCGAAATCCCATCTGGCAGCACCAGTGGATCGAAATTAATGTCGCGTGTTGGGCTAGTGTCCTCACTCTCGATTGTGTCGATCGTTATGGTTCCCACGTCGATCTGCTGCCTGTCCGAAGGCCACATCGTCGCCGCCTCCGCAGTCGGATCTCCGGGTTGGCCCACGGTGAGAATCAGATGCCAACGCAGCGGTCCTGAATGCAGCTGCGCGATCAGCGCGTCGAATAAATAATTTTTGTCGGTCGTCGCGGCATCCTCCGTCACGACGGTTTGATCCGGCTTGAGCCACCACCGAACCGGTGTCGACTCGCCCTTCGCGTTAACGAAGCGAAACGCGTTCAGGCCGAAGTATGGGCTGTCCGAAAATCCCGACGACGGCGCGTGACTGCCCAGCACCTTGAACGCCGCCGCCGTTTCCGGGTGCTTGCTCAGAAAGGCGCCCATGGCTGCGCCATCCACTTTCCCGGTGCTCGGATCGGGCGAACTTACGATCAGGAAGTCGTGAAACGCTTCCGGCGCGTTCACCACGAAAACAGGGATGTTGACCATCGCCGTGCGCCACTCTTCGCCATTGGGTGTTTTCAAAAGAAGCGCCAGGCTCCGCACGGTCTGCGGCGTGTCCGAGGCATACGGCTGTCCGCCCGCCAGCGCAAACCGCCCAATCACGGGCACGCGGCCGGGATTGAAAACTTCAGCCTTGGACAAAGACTGCCCCTGCCCATTGCTCTCGAAAAAGCCGGTCACGCAAACTCCCTTTGCGTGATTCCGGCGAAATCCCGGATGCACTCCGTCCACGTGCTCAAACGTGTTGATCATCGTCGCGGGAGTAAGCGCGTGCGGCGTGAACCATCCGCCCGCATATAAAAAGAGCCCGGCAACCACAGCGACCACTAGGCCGATCGACGCAAGTCGCGAGAGCACCATCGCGCTTGGAGCCGGAAGCGGGCTGGACACCTGATTCGATTCGCTGCCATCCATATGGCCTCCTGATCTGAACTATGCGGGCTCCGGTTACGAGAATCTGAACCGGAACATTTTTTTCAACGGCGCCCAACTGCAGAAATCGCTTCGCCGCCTCCATCAAGTGGAGTTCGTTCCAATCGTCGTCGCGCGTCCGCTAATCTATTACTGACCCTCTCAGCTTTCAAGCCTTCAGCGAATTTCTCAACCGCATAGCACTTCGGCGGCTACGGGAAGACCTGAGGGCCGCGTGCCCGCTCTCGTCGAATCGCGGCTCACCCGCGAATCACCTGCGTTACACTACGCTCGTAATGTCTTCGACTGCGCAAATCACGCCCGACGCGCCACCGCCCGCTCGGCCGCGCAAAATTTCCGGCCTCGCCGGGGCGCTACTTGGCATCCTCACCACGCTCGCAATCATCGCCTTGGGAGTTTGGCTCGTCGCCGGTGTTCACCTGCTCGATCTTTTCCGCTTCATGCACAACGGAACCACGTTCCGTGTCGACCAACCCACCGTCGTTCGCCAGATTCAGCAGCTGCAGCGCCTCGAAACCGTCCGCTACAGCATGGACAAAATTATTTCCGGCGAGCACGACAATCCGTATCTCCCTCAACTTCTCGCCGGCGATAAGCTGCTCCTCGTCGTCCACGGCGAAGTCATCGGCGGCATCGATCTTTCGAAACTTCAGACCACCGACGTCGCCATTCACGGTCGCGACATCACCGTCCACCTTCCGCCCTCCGAAATCTTCAGCACGCGCCTCGACAATGAGAAGACGCGAGTCTTCTCCCGCGACACGGGCCTTTTCACTTCGCCCGATCCGAATCTCGAAAGCCAGGTTCGTGAGGAAGCGGAACGCGAGCTACAACAAGCGTCCCTGCAAGATGGAATCCTGAAGACCGCCGATCAAAACGCCCAAACCACCATAGCCAGCCTGCTAAAAGGCCTAGGCTTCACCAACGTCACCCTAGATTAGCCTCCGCCCCGCAGCACCAACACCACGCACCCACGCCACATCACCCAAAACTCTCCGTGCCCTCAGCCTTTCTCGGTTTTCTTTGTGAAATGTTCCGCCGTTGCCTTCGCAGTTGCCTTCGCCCTTCACTAGCCACTAATCACTAACCACTTTCTCCCATCAGTTATTCAGTTTCTTCCGCGCCGACACAAACAACGACGCCGCCAGCAACACAAACAACACCACAGCCACAGTGTACGAATGGCTGAACCCCGGCATCTTATCCCCTAGCGCAAACATCCCAGCAGGCCAGGGTAAATGCAGAATGGCCGCGAGCCAGTGCGGAACCTTCGTACTCAGAATTGGATCTTGCAGCAACGTAAACACGATCGCCAGCAATCCAAACACGCCGCCCGCCGCGATCAATCCACTCGCATACAGCGATCCCGGACTCACCTCGTTTTCAGCGTCGCTTTTCTTCTCAGCGCCCTGCTCCGCCAGCCACCTCACCAGGCCGCCCGCAAACATCGCCATCGTCGTCGCGATGGAAAGATACGACCCCACCGCAAACGGCAGAGATCGCACGCCCAGTAGCTCGATCGCGATCACCAAAAACACGCCGAGAAAAACCAGCCGCCACGGCAGCCGCTGATTCAAAATTCCGCTGATCACCGTCGCCATCAACCGCGCCTGCGGCGCCGCCGCCTGGTCGCTGCCGATGCCCTGCACCCATTGCACATCGATCTCTTTGGCCGCCGGATCGTACAAGTACTTTCCGTCCGGAATTTCGTGCGATCCAAGCGCATTCACCAGAGTGTACGTTTTGCCTTCATAAACGTAATCGCGCTGCTGCACGTCCACGCCCGGATTCAGATGATCGATGTCGAGCGCGATTTGCACCGGTTTATATTTCGCCAGCCCTATGTTCATCAATATCAACGTTCCGCCGATCGCGAACGAGGAAACCATTACTCCTATCACGAGTGCCACTTGCTGCCAGTACGGGGTCGCTCCCACCAGATACCCGGTCTTCAAATCCTGCGACGTCGCTCCGGCAATCGCCGAAGCAATGCAAACCACGCCGCCGATCGTCAATGCCAGCACCTGATGCGCCGTCGAAGTCCAGTGAATCACCAGAAACACCGCGCACGTCGCCATAAGCGTCGCGATCGTCATGCCGCTGATCGGGTTCGACGAATTTCCAATCAATCCGCTGATCCGCGACGCAACCGTCACGAACAAAAATCCAAATACCACTACGAAAATCGCGGCAAGAAAATCCGAAAAACCGCTCGTCATCGCGCCCGGTATCGGCTTGAACTTCAGCAGCGCCCACATCATCGCTACGATCACTGCCGAACCGACCACCACGACGCGCATCGACATATCGCGTTCCGTTCGCTTTGCTTCCGTCAGCGTCGCCTGCTTGGAACGAATATCCCCGATGCCCGCGACGAGTGCCGAATAGATCGTCGGCATCGTCTTCACCAACGTGATTAATCCGGAAGCCGCCACCGCTCCGGCGCCCATGGGACGTATATAGCTTCCCCACAAATCCTGCGGCGACATCTGCCCAATCGGAATCGTCGAGGGATACAACGCCACATTTCCCGACAGTGACCCGAAGAATTTGATCGCCGGCATGATCACCAGCCACGAAATCACGCCGCCCGCAAACAACGTTCCTGAGACCCGCGGCCCGATGATGTATCCCACGCCCAAATATTCCGAAGTGATGTTCGCGCGAAACGAGGCTCCGGGTAGCCACGTCGGCTGGTAATCCGGCTGCTCCGGCCACATTCCCATCGTCTTCATCGCAAACGTATAGATTCCGCCGATCCCCAATCCTAAGAACACGCGCCCCGCAAACGATCCGCCGCGCTCGCCCGCCACCAGCACGTCCGCGCACGCTGTGCCCTCGGGGAACGTGAGGTTCCCGTGCTCCTTCACAATCAGTTGCCGCCTCAGCGGAATCATGAACAGCACGCCGAGCCATCCGCCCATCAGCGCCAGAAAGAAAATCCGCCAGTACTCCGCATTGAGCGAAAATCCCAGAAAGATCAGCGCGGGAATCGAGAAAATCACGCCGGCCGCCACACTCTCGCCCGCCGATCCCGTCGTTTGCACGATGTTGTTTTCGAGAATCGTCGACCGCCCGAACGCGCGCAGGATGCTGATCGAAAGCACCGCGATCGGAATCGACGCCGACACCGTCAGCCCCGCCCGCAGCCCCACGTACACCGAAACCGCGCCGAATAAAATTCCAAACAGCGATCCCAGAATCACCGCGCGAAGGCTGAACTCCGCGACCGTTTCCTCCGGTCCTACATACGGACGGAATTCCGCCGGCGGTGCCGTCGAGCTCCACTGTTTCGTCGCCATCGATTCTCCTGAATGCGGGCTGACGCGCACCCACGCGCTGCCTCGCCACCTACCAGACGGCGCAACTTAACACCCCGCGCACAGTCGCGCAAGCGCGTCACCACTAGCAGTTCGTGTTGTCCACGCAAGCCAGCATTCAAGTGGGATAGCCGACCCGGCTGTCATCGGACGACTCGCCAACGCTCTAACGCCACGCCGCACCGACGGACCCACACCGCAACGCGCAGCACCTGTAAAGGCCGGTCGCTTCAGCGCGACCGGGCTGCTTTCATCCCTCCACCACCCAATCGCTGGCACGACTACTTACCCCACCAACAGGCAGTAGCATGGGCAATCCTGCCGGTGTGCATTTGACCTTCATCCCTATACACAAAAAAAGACGGCGCAACCCTCGCGCCGCCTCGCCATCCTTATATATTGTCGCCTCGCCGCTATTCGTGCCGTAGCGCCGTCATAGGATCCACACGAGCCGCCCTTCGCGCGGGCACGTAACACGCCACAAGCGCCACCAAGCACAGCACACCCGCCACCGCCCCCAGCGTAGCCGGATCAAACGGGCTCACGTTGAAAAGCAGCGTTTGCATCTCGCGAGTCAACACCAGCGCCGCCGCAATTCCGATCGTCACGCCGATCACCGCCAGCTTTGCGCCCTGCCCAACGATCATCTCCAGCACGTCGCGCTCGAGCGCCCCCAGCGCCATCCGTATCCCGATTTCATTCGTGCGCTGCGTCACCGAATACGAGATCACGCCAAACACGCCCACCGCCGCCAGCACCAGCGCAATTGCGCCGAACGCACCCACCAGCATCAGCGTGAATCGCGTCGAAGAAATCGCCTCCGCGCTCACCTGCGCAAGCGGCCTCACTTTCAGCACTGGCAAATCCGAATCCAGCGCCGCCACTTCGCGCGGAATCGCCGCAGCCAGTGGACGCCAATCGCCCGACGTCTTCAGTGCGATGAACCGCTCGCCTCCGCCCACGGTTTGCCAGTCGTTAAAATAAATCGCCGCCTTCGCATTCGCTCCCGACGGCTTGTCCTGCACGTCGCCGACGATGCCCACAATCTGCAGCTTCGTATCGTTGAACGTCGTCACGTACTGCCCGATCGCATTGCCGCCGGGAAAATACTGCGTCGCCAGCGCCTGATTTACGAGCACTACCGGCGCCGACTTCAGATTGTCCTCGGGCGTATAAAATCGTCCCGCGATTAGTGGCGTCCCGATCGCGCGAAAATAATCGGGCGACACAAAATGGAAACGCGCGCCGAATACATTGTTGCTGGTCGCATCGCCCTTTCCGACGACGTTCACCATCAAATTTTCGTCGTAGCCCGTCCACGGAAGATCCGACCCGACGCCTACCGTCGTCACACCGGGTAGCGCGCGCAACCTGTCCACCAGCCCACGGTAAAACGCGACGTACTTCGCATCCTCTTTGTACCGCGCCTGCGGCACATCCAGCTTAAAAGTAAGTACGTGATCGGACGAGAATCCCGCGTTTACATGCTGTAAATTTAAAAACGTCCGCGCCATCAACCCCGCGCCGACCAGCACCACCAGCGCGAGCGCAATTTCCGCCACGGCCAGCACGTTGCGCAACCGCATGTGTCCTGCCGATGCCGTCGCGTGATCGCCTTCCTTCAACGTCGCGTTCACGTCGGCCTGCGGAGCCGAAAGCGCCGGCGCGATTCCAAACAACAGCGCCGTCACCACCGTCGCGCACGCTGCAAACGCCAGCACGCGCCAATCAATCGAGATTGCCGCGGCGCGCGGAAATCCCTCGGGTGCGAGCGCCCCCAGCGCATCGATGCCCCACTTCGCCAAAATCAAGCCGAAGAAGCACCCGGCTGCCGCCAACAGAAAACTTTCAGCGAGAAGTTGCCGCGCGATTCGCCCGCGGCTCGCTCCCAGCGCTACGCGCATCGCGATTTCGCGCTGCCGTCCCGCCGCGCGCGCCAGCGAAAGATTCGCCACGTTCACACACGCGATCAGCAGCAAAAACCCTACCGCCGCCATCACCACGATCAACATTTCCCGAGCGCGCCCCACCACATCCTCTTTCAGCGGCACCAGCGAAACCTTGTGCCACTGCCCGCCTTCGTCTTGATGGTTCTCGCGCGCCATCACCGCCACCAGCGTGGACATCTCCGCCTGCGCTGCCTCCAGCGTCACTCCGGGCCGCAGCCTCCCCACCATATTCGTGAAGTGGCAGTTCCGGTCGCACCCGTCCGTTTTCGCGGGCCACAGCTGCAGCGCCCACCAGATGTCCACCGTATCGCCCTGCCCCACGCTGCGATAATTTCCGCCGACATGCTGGACGCCCGGCGGCATCACGCCGATCACCGTATACGATTCGCCCGAAAGCGTCACCTGCTTGCCCACCACGTTCGGGTCGCCTGTGAAATGTTCTCGCCACAGGCGGTCGCTCAGGATCACTGTGTGGCCGCCGTCTTTCAGGCCGTCGCTCTCGGCGAAATCCCGCCCAAGCGCCGGGCGGAATCCCAGCACTTGAAAATATCCGTTCGAGACGCCCATCGCGGCCAGGTGCGTCGGCACTCCGTTCGCCGTCAGATCCAAGTCGCGCTGCACAAAAAGCGTCGCGTTCGAAAACACCTTGCTGCGCTCCATGAAATCTTTGTAGTCCGCCAGCGATACGGAAAATTTCGGCGCATCAGGCAGCACCGTATAAACGCTCACCAGCTTCCCCGCGTCCGGGTAAGGCAGAGGCTTCAGCAGGACGCCATTCACCACGCTGAAAATTGCCGTGTTCGCGCCGATGCCCAGTGCCAGCGTCAGCACCGCCACCATCACGAACCCCGGCCTCTTCCCCAGCGTCCGCACTCCGTATTTGACGTCCTGCCAAAATCCCGCCATCGACACACCTCCGGGAATCATCTACAACGTGTACTGCAAGCGCCCAGCCATTCGCGTCGCGGCGGAAATGGCAGATAACATTAATTGTTAGCGCCTACGCAGCACCCAAAGTCCGGCAAGCGCTGCCCGCTTGTGGGATAGCGCGCTCACAGGCGCGAACGGTCCTCGCATGCATTCGCCACCGCTCTTGGGAGGATCCTCGTAAATGAAAGTCGTGATCTTTGGCGCTTCAGGAATGGTCGGCCAGGGCGTGCTCCTCGAATGTCTGCGCGATCCCGGCGTCGAATCCATTCTCACCGTCGTGCGCAAGCCCTCCGCCCCCAGGCCGGCAAACTTTCCCAATCAACAAAAAGTCCGCGATGTCGTTCACGCCGACTTTCAGGACTTCGCCGCCATCGAACCCCGGCTCACCGGCCTCGACGCCTGCTACTTCTGCCTCGGCGCCGGATCGTCCGGAATGTCCGAAGCCGACTACACTCGCATCACCTACGGCATCACCGTCGCCGCGGTCAAAGCCCTCGTGAAGGCCAGCCCGAACCTCACCTTCATCTTCATCTCCGGCGAAGGCAGCGACAGCACCGAGAAGAGCCGCATCATGTGGGCGCGCGTAAAAGGCAAAGCCGAAAACGCCGTCCTCGGCGCCGGCTTCAAGAGCGCCTACGTCTTCCGCCCCGGCTTCATCGAAGCTCTCGACGGTATCGAGTCCCGCACCCCGCTCTACCGCAAGCTTTACATCGTGCTCGGCCCGCTCATCGGACTCTTCAAGTTGCTAATGCCCAAGCGCATCACCTCCACCCAACAGATCGGCCGCGCCATGTTAGCCGTCACGCGCAACGGCTTCCGCAAGCCCATCCTAACTACCGCCGATCTCACCACGTTCTAACTCTCGTGGCACAGACTTCAGTCTGTGGCACAGGCATTCGTGCCGGTGCGCGCGCCAGATTCTCTGGCGTGCGGGTTTAGCCATCTTCAAACCGCCTCAATCGTGCTGCTTGATTCGCCACTCGACCGCGCACCACCGCTACCCTTCACCCGTAGTTCGAGTCCAAACTACCGCCATGCCGTCCCAACTTGTATTCTCCCACACCCAGGACCTGCGCCACGCCGCGCGCCTGATCGCCAAATCTCCGCTGATCGCCGTGGTGATTGCCGTCACGCTGGCTCTCGGCATCGGCGTCAACGCCGCCATCTTCAGCGTAGTAAACGGATTCCTGCTGCGCCCCCTTCCCGTCCATGCGCCGCAAGAAATCGTCGTCCTTGCCATCAACGATAAGAACGCGCCCATCGGCTCCTCGGGCTTTTCCTATCCGCAATTCGCAGAATTCCGCGATCAAACCAGCGCGCAAAATTCGCCCTGGGCCGCCATCTTTGCGAACGCCATCACCAACGTCCAACTCACCGCCCGCGAACGATCCGACAACGTCTTCGGCGTTTATGTCTCCGGAAATTTCTTCCCCGCGCTCGGCGTTCAGCCCGCCCTAGGCCGTTTCATGCTCGGCGGCGAATCCGAAACGGCGAATGGGCCGCGCGAAATCGTTCTCGGGTATTCCTACTGGCAGAAGCGATTCGGCGGCGATCCTTCGGTCATTGGCGGCCAGGTCCTCATCAACGGAAAGCCCGCCACCGTTGTAGGCGTCGCCGCAAAATCGTTCCACGGCATGTTTACGCTGTTCGAAATGGATGTCTATTTGCCCATCTCCGCCATGACCACGGAAGTCCCGCCAAACTTCCTTTTCAATTCGCGCGACATCCGCCGATTCTTGGTCTTCGGCCGCTTGAAAACTGGTGCCTCCGTCGCACAGGCTCAATCTTCGATTGTCGTGATCACCAGGCGCCTCGCCACGCAGTATCCAGCCACCGACCGCTGGACCACCGTCACCGTGCTTCCTGAAAAGCAATCGCGTCCCATTCCGTATGCCAACAACTCCTTCGTTGCCATCGCCGGGCTTTTTCTTACTCTTTCCGCTTTCATCCTTCTTCTCGCGTGTCTCAATATCGAAAACATTTTTCTCGCTCGCGGCGCCGTTCGCCGGCGCGAGATGGGAATCCGTTTAGCGCTTGGCGCAACTCCGGCGCGGTTGATCCGCCAGTTGCTCACCGAGACTGTTTTTCTTTCCGTTCTGGGCGCCGTGCTCGGGATCTTGTTCGCATACGCCTCCGCACGAATGTTGGCTGCCGTTCACCTCGAAAGCCTGCCTCTGCGCCTCGATACGGCGTTTGACTGGCGCGTTTTCGTCTACGCCCTCGGGTTCGCCCTCGCTGCCGGAATCGTTGTTGGTCTTCTACCCGCGCTAACCGCCGGAAAATCAGGCGTCGCTCCAGTCCTTCACGAAGGCGGTCAGGCCTCCGCTTCCACGCCGGTCCATTCCGGCGCGCGAAATTTCCTGGTTTTCGCTCAAGTTGCTGCGTCGCTGATGCTGCTGGTTGTCGCCGGACTTTTTGTTCGTAGCCTTCAGAAGGTTCGCACGCTCGATGTCGGCTTCGATTCCGCGCGCATCCTCAACGTCACTTTCGATCCCGCACAGAACGATTTCACACCGTCGCAAACCGACGCGTTTTACCGCGATCTTGAAACTCGAATTCGCGCGATTCCCGGTGTCGATTCCGCTGCTCTCGCCACCTATGTCCCGGTGGCGGGATTCCCGTCCAAGTCTCCCGTGTTCGTCGAAAAAAGTGCCGCCCATCCGGACGCGCAGCCGCCGAAAATCATGATGAACGCCGTGGATGCCTCCTACTTTGCTACGCTCGGCATTCCTCTGCTTCGCGGCCGCGCGTTCACCGAGTCCGACGACGCATCCGCTCCGCTCGTCGCCGTTGTCAATCGAACCATGGCTGAAATGTACTTTCCTGGCGCCGATCCTGTCGGGCGGCAGTTCTCTACTTCCGCCGTTTCCGGCCCGTGGATCGAAATTGTGGGAGTAGCGGCATCGGGGAAATATCTGACGCTCGCCGAGGATCCCCAGCCGTTCTTCTACGTGCCGCTTGCGCAGAATTTTTCTTCCAAGCGCGTGCTGGAGATCCGGGCAGCTGTTGCCCCCGCTTCCCTCGCGCCCGCGGTCCGTGAAGTTGTGAGCACTGTCGCGGGCGGCGTCGCGATTCTTAATCTCGAATCCATGCAGCAGACTCTCTCCGGCGCGCTCGGCTCGTTTACCTTCCGGCTCGCCGCCGAACTCGCCAGCGCGCTCGGCGGCATTGGCCTTGTCCTCGCCGTCGTCGGTATCTACGGCGTCGTGTCCTTTGCCGCTGCGCAGCGCACTCGTGAAATCGGCCTTCGCATGGCTCTCGGCGCCAGTTCGCGCGACGTGCTGCTCTTGATCTGGCGCCACGGAATTCGTCTAGTCGCCGCAGGCATCGTCGCTGGCGCTCTCGGCGCGTGGATGCTGGCTCGAGCCATGTCGCATCTTCTCGTCGGAGTCGGCCCTTTCGACCCCGTCACCTACCTATCCGTCGCAGCGATCCTTACTGCCATCGGCCTTGCCGCCTGCTGGTTCCCTGCCCGCCGCGCCATGCTCCTTGACCCTATTTCAGCCCTGCGACACGAATAGCCGCCCGCGGGTAATTCCCATTTTGAAACTTGCGCTATTCTCTTTACAACTAGTTATCGTTGTGGTAACGTCAGTCGGGGTTAAATAGACCCCCTACAACGAACCCGTATGCGACGCGGCACTCTTCCTCTCGCCGCCGGACGCACCACTCCCGGCAAGTCGCCGTTCCTCGCACCCACCTATCCACCATTCACCCAGTTCGCCGCGCCTCATGTAAAGGCCGGTCAGCGCAGCGCTTTGACCGGGCAGACTTTCTGTAGCCGCTGCCCAATTTCTAATCGCAACTTTCGACAATTAGAAAACGCCGTAACCTCAACAAAACAAACACCCGACCCCAGTTCTAATCGCAACTTTCGCAGCACAGATTTTCATCGCATCCGCGAACAATCGCTCCCAAAAACCATCATTTCTAATCGATACTGGATCCGATTAGAAATCGCCGTAACTCACAGAAAACAATCACCCGTCATCCGTTCTAATCGATACAAAATCACCCTCAAACGCACACACCCATCCCCCAATTCCCCATCCCAGATTGTCTTTGGATTAAAACTAAGCCGACTTGGCAGCCAGCGTATCTCGAACCTTGTCGCTCAGCGCTTTGCCGTCGATGGCTTTGCCTTCGAGCTTCGTGCGGGCAGCCTTCACCACCGCACCCATTTGCTTCAGCGAGTCAGCTCCGGTTTCGTGGACCGCTTCGGCGATCGCGCGCTCCATTTCCGCATCGCTGGGCGCGGCCGGCAGGTACGCCTCGATCATCGCGATTTCCTTGGCCTCTTTATCGGCCAAGTCCTTCCGTCCACCTTGCGTGAACTGCTCGATCGATTCCTTGCGCTGCTTCACAAGGGTTTGCAGGATCTGCAGCGATTCCAGGTCCGTAAGCGGCGCCATTTTATCGATCTCCTTCAGCTTCAGCGCGCTCTTCACCATGCGCAACACGCTCAGGCGAAGTTCGTCCTTCGCCTTCATGGCGGTGGTCAGGTCGGCCTGGATTCGGTCCAAATAAGACATTCGATTACCTCGATGGAATTTCGTGTAAAACGAGAATATCACACGAAAATCGGCCCCCGGCTTCGCATTTGAGAGCCGCGCATTTGACAGGGGTTGGAGCAGCCTTTACGCTTTATGCCATGAAAATTCTGATTGCGGACAAGATTAGCGACCGTGGAATCAACCTTCTGAAGGCGACGGGATGGGACGTGATGGTCCCCACGGCAGCCTCGCTGCCGACTGACATCGCCGACGCCGATGGCCTCATCGTGCGCAGCGCCACCAAGGTCACCCCCGAGCTCCTCGAAAAGGCTAAGAAGCTCCGCGTGATCGGGCGCGCCGGCGTGGGCGTCGACAACGTGAACATGGACGCGGCCACCCGCCGTGGCGTGCTCGTGATGAATACCCCAGGCGGCAACGCCGTCTCGGTCGCCGAGCACACCTTCGCACTGCTCTTGGCTCTCGCGCGCCAGGTTCCGAACGCCAACACCGGCATTCACGCAGGTCGCTGGGAGAAGTCGTCGTCGGGCGTCGAGCTCCGCGGAAAAACGATCGGCCTGATCGGATTCGGCCGCGTGGGCATCGAAGTCGCGCGCCGCGCCAAGGGCTTCGACATGAAAGTGATTGCCTTCGATCCCTACGTGTCGCAGTCGGTCGCGAAAGAACTCGAAGTTGAGTTGATTCCCTTCGAAGAAGTTTTGAAGCGCGCCGACGTCCTCTCGCTTCACACCGCGCTCAGCCCTTCGACTGAAAAGATCATCAACGCTGCAGCAATCGCGCAAATGAAGAAAGGCGCGCGAATCCTGAACTGCGCGCGCGGCGAACTGATTGACGAAGGCGCATTGGCCGACGCGTTGAAGAGCGGCCACATCGCTGGCGCGGGGCTCGATACGTTCGCCGTGGAGCCACCGAAAAATTCCCCGCTCATCGGACTGCCGAACGTGGTGGCGACGCCGCACATCGCCGGCTCGACGGCGGAAGCGCAGGAAGAAATCGGCACGCTGATCGCGCAGCAGGTGAAGGATTATCTGCTCGAGGGTCAGATCCGGAATGCAGTGAATATGCCGGCGCTTTCTCCGGATCAGTACAAGCGGCTCGGACCCTACCTCGAACTCGCGGACCGGCTCGGAATTTTTCTCGCGCAAGCCTCGGCCTCGCCGAGCTTCTCGAACGTTCGCATCCGCTATTCCGGCGAGCCGGCCGAACTGGGCTCACATGTTGTACGCAGCGCCGTGCTGATGGGCTTGATGAATGCCGTGATAGAAGAACCGGTGAACCTCGTGAACGCGGCGCAGGAAGCGGCGAAGCGCGGCCTTGTCGTCGAAGAAGTCACGCGCCGTCGCGAACGCGGCTACGTAAACACGATTGATGTTTCGGCCACCAGCAACGGCCACGAGCTGAGCGTCGAAGGCACCGTCGGACAAGACAGCTCGCCGCGCTTCCTCGTAATCGACGGCATCGAGCTCGAAGCACCGCTCGAAGGAACGATCCTAATCACGCGCAACCGCGACGTGCCAGGCGTAATCGGCAAGATCGGCACCGCGCTAGGCAATCTCGGCGTGAACATCGCCACCTTCTCGCTAGGCCGCAGCAAGCCCGAGCAAGGCGCCGACGCCATCGCCCTGGTCCGCCTGGACGGCAAGGTCGACGACGGTATCCTCGCAAAAATCCGCGAGATCCCCTCGATCACCGACGCCCGCCTGGTCCGCCTCCCCGAAACCACAAAGGCGCAATCCAAAACCGTCTAGTTTTTGGGGCGCCCCCAGCGCAACGTCAATTGCGCAGCAGCATCGAGTGCAGCAAAGATGCACCGCGCAGCGACGGGCACAGCGACGCAGCCTCGCAGGCCGGTTGCAGATGTCGCGTGGGTAGCTTAAACTTGTTTGGTTGTTCCCGCCGTACTGTCGGGGCGTAGCGCAGCCTGGCTAGCGCGCCTGGTTCGGGACCAGGAGGTCGAAGGTTCAAATCCTTTCGCCCCGACCATTCCCTTCCTGTAAATCAAATACTTAGCTACGCACTCTGTTGTGACTCACCAGAAACTTGAGTCCGTTTGAGTCCACAAACCAGAGCCTCGACTGCAGTGACAGCCTGACGCTGAGCCGAGGGAATTGAGTGTAAATAGATCTCACGCGTCATCTCCGGCGTCGAGTGACCGAGCTGGGCCTGCACGGTACCGAGCGGGGCACCTGCTGCGTCTAGCATCGTTGCGTGTGTATGACGGAGCGAATGCCAAGTGATTCCGCTGAGTCCTAGCTTTTTGCACGCCGGTCGAAAGTGCCGTCTGAGAAGATCGTGACGGTTTAGTGGTCGGCCCGTGCTAGTCGCGAATACCAGGCTTTCAGGATTTGCCGCACTCTTGCGCAACATCGTCAAAAGGACGGAAGCCTGGTCGCCAATCGGAATTACGCGGGCGCTTCGGCTCGTCTTGGGAGTGTCGAAATGACCGTCATACACGGTTTCTGCGATTTGGATTGTACGGGCGGTCAAGTCGACCCTTTTCCATCTCAGTGCGAACAGCTCTCCGATCCTTAATCCCGTCATGAGCAACAAGAGAGCAATCGATCGAGCAGGTTCGCTCAGCTCCTCCGCAAGTTGTTGCGCTTGATCCGGCAGAAGAATCGGCTTGGGAACCGAGTTGATTGGACGACAGGCAACTTGGTCTTGAGAGCAGGGTTCCCGCTGACGTATCCCCAGTCCTCAGCGACAGACAAAGCTCGCCCCATCACGCCACGAATGTGCTTAACCGTCTTCCACGCAGGCCCACTCTTCAATTTCGCGAAGAGCAGGGACTGGATCGCTTCGCGATTGATGTCGCAGAGTCGGATGTTGCCGAAAGCAGGGTTGAGGTGAACGTCAAAGATGTAGCGGTAATGTTTCTGCGTTGCATATTTGAGGGTGGGTAGCATCACGGGAATCCAATCGTTCCGCACAAAGTCCGAAAAACGGCGAGTGGATTGGGGGCGACGTATGCCCGTGTTAATTGCACTGAGGCGTTGGGACATCGCCTCCATTGCACGAGATCGTGATGGAAGTTCGGCAACCGTCCCCAGAACCTCCGCGCGCCTCGTGCGTTCGATTGACCCATCACCATCGATGTTTTCTTCCCACCAACGAGCGACCCAAACCTTCTGGCGTCTGCCACGCTGGAAGAGCGAGCCTTGTTGAAAGCGTCGTCGAGCCATCTTCGTTCCTCCGTAGATGGCCCGCCTAGCTTGTTCTGCGTCAACTTTGAGTTTAACTTGGAAGTCAAGCATGTCTGCGGCCTCCTCGCTGACGCTCGATCCACGCAGACACTTCGTCGTATCGGAATCGCCAGTATTTGCCAAGCCGGAATGCCGGCAGCTGCTCCCTAGACCGCTTGCGCATCCGTCCATAAACCCAAGAGACAGGGACGCGCAATATCTCCGCAACATCACGGATGGTCAGAAGCTGGGCTTCGGCTCTCTCCACCGTGGCCGCGTCGCGTTGCGACGGGGCATACCCTTTGTCCTGACGATCCCGTACTGAGGAATCGTGGTCGGCCGAAGGAGTTCGCACGTCAAGGCTTGATTTGTTAACGCGAGTTGAATTCGAATAGGCACGTGTTGCAAGGCGCAAGTCATGCTGTCGTTGAGACGCTGAGTTCTCGCGCACACCGAATTGGGTTGGGTGAGGCTTCATGGTCGTTACGCAGTCTTGGTGAACAGGCTTCCTTCGATCACCTGCGGATTTCCACTGTCGGGATGTTCGTTGAGCCACTGCTTGAAATCATCGTCTCGCCTGAATAGCAGTTTCAGCGCCTCAGTAATCACGTACGATGGGGACGACTGAATAAACTCGGCGTACTTGTCGAGCTGGAATTTTACGGACTCCTCCACACGCGCTTGAATCATTGCGGTGTTCGGTTTCTTCAGTTGCGATTTCAGAATTGGCATGGCTTTCGTTTTTTCCCCCTTTCGATTTGTCTTACAGGTTGCCTTACAAATGGTTTGTTCCGGCACAATGCACGCGGCAGTTGATCACGCCGAAGGCGTGACCAGGGCGGGAGCGACCCCAACGAAACGTTGGGCGGCTGAAAGCCGCAAGTGTGGGGTCGCTCCCGCCCGTTTTGGTCGTTCGCCCACCGCTGAATTGGCGTTTTGTGGCCGGCCAAGCCTCTTCTTGTCAGTCGCATGCACCGGCTCAGGGTGCAGACCTGGGTGCAGAATGATATCCAGAGTGTTATATTTACCTTCTGCACTAAGCCACCCCCGCCTCGATCTCCGAAGGGCCGAACGGATAAAGAATTTGCGCAGAGAGATGCGTTCTGTGTGTCTTGGCAGCTCTCTGAAACTGGTCACCGGTCTCTCGGTCGGGTACTGGGCTAGTCCCCCAAGCGCCGTACAGAAGTTCGAAACCCGCTCCCTGAAGGCGCTCCTTAGTAGTATTCCGCACGATCTCCTCCGCTACGGTCAGCGAAGAGCGGTTCGCCGCATCCCACGCTTCGTACATCGCGCAAGATTTGAAAATGAACGCTTAATGCCACAAGGGGAGTTCGCGCTCGGATCGACTGAAGCGAGGAAAACGGAAGACGATTGCGGGAAGCTGTTCGCCGGTGGTTCGTCCCCTAACACGCCAGGGACAGCTTGCTCCCACAATCGCGTCCGCACCCTGGCTCGGGGCCGCACGCAGAGCAGAGCAAACGCCCAGAAACACGCAAGGTTCCGTGAGCGCAGCCCCCTCGCGGGAATTTCCGGCGAAAACTCCCCCTACCCTACTAATCAGCCAACGAAAACGGAATATGACCGGGTACTAGCGAACTATTTTTTACCTTAGTACTCGCTCGTGACGAAGAAGCAGGAACATCCTGGAACAAGATGGAATTGCGAGAACGGGGTGGATTGGGCTCTTTGCGGAGGAAAGACAAAACACGTCGCGACGATGAGCAGCGCGCTACAGAGCGAGGAAGCGCAACTCACACGCACAATCGCCCGCAAAGGCGAAGGGGGGACGATTAGAATGTGCTCGCAGCGTTGACCGAGGCGACCTTAAGAACGAAGGTGAACAGCTCGCCCCCTTTCGGATTGCCAGCACCCCAGGCGCTCCGGCGAGACTCCTTCGCGGTCACTCTGGCCACGCAATTTCGTTCTCGGCGTACACTCTTGCCGATTCGCTCCGCAATAGGATTAGCGATTAGCGCGAACGGCTTCAACACTGTTTCGAGGGCGGATTTGATGATCCCAGTTTCAGGTATGGGCATTGTGACTCGTCATTGCATTGTCGCGCCGCCCGTAGTAACGGAGGACGACGGCTGAATAGCGTTCTTAACAAGGTTCGCGGTACGATTCGAAATTCTTACGTCGATTATTTTCACGGGGTCGTCGTCCCTTGCTTTAGAAAGGGCTGACCCAGGGATTCATGCCGTCGTCATTTCTGCATTTGTTCAGATATTTTCACTGACATTAGCGAAGTCGTAAACAACCTCAATAGGGACGGGAGGCCGCCCGGTTGGTCGCATCAATCGATGTGCCAGGCAATTGGGAGTTAGTTCAGGACACCTTCAGCGAAAGTGCGGTACCTTGCCCCCATTGCCGAAGCATACGATCGCCGATGTCGGCGAATTCTACGTGCTCGTTGATGTAGCCGCGAACGTCCTGGGAGGTGTCTGCGATCGCGGCGGCGATGCTTTCGAGTGTCTCCCGCACACGCGCAGGGGTACCTCCCATGCGCGTCTCGCCTAGGCGCTGTAGCTCCTTGGCGTTCGCCCATTTCGTCGTACCGTTGAGGGTAAGCGCCATGGTGTCCTTTGGCAGATAGACGGAGGTGGTCACAAGGTCGTAGACGGGCGCTAGCCGGGCTTCACCCTGAACATCGTCGTAAACGATACCGAAATTCTTCAGATGCGCGTCGCCGTTGCGGAGCGCACAGTTAAGGGCAATCAGCGTGAATAGCTTTTGCAAGTCCTCGTTGACGTGCGTCGAGTTTGCGAACTGCCCGAACCTCTTCATGACCGAGGTCTCGTAGCTGCCGCGATATTTTTCATCCGTCCTGCGGCCATTGAGCACGCAGAAATCCTCAAAGCCGCGGTAGGTGCCGTCGATGCGCAGATCGAAGCGGTCGATCACCAGGGCCATACCGTCTTCGGCGAGCCGGCACGTAGGCACGTCGAGCCCGCATTTGCGCGCGACTGCAAGGCAGAAATATTCGTTGGCCGCCAACTGCGGATATTCGTTGGGTTCCCACAGCTTCACAATGTGGGTCGCGCCCTTGTGGCTTTGCGAGAGGCGATGTTCCGTATGCTTCATCTCGGCGAAAGCCTTTTCGTCGCGCACGAGGATTTTGGGCTGTACGCCGCTGATCCCGGAGAAAGACGCGAATTTCTCAAGCAGGTAGCGGAACAAGTCCCCGCCGCGTCTGCGTTCTAAAATCTCGTCGACCGATTGGAACGGCACGTCCTCGTGCAGCCGTTCCTTGTCGCCGGTGTAGCGGATGCGGCCGACCTGGGAGCGGCCAACGATGGACAGCAGGTCGAATTCGTCGAACGTGCCGGTGGCTTTCGCAAATGCAAGGCGGAGGCGCTCGCGCAGGACGCCTTCGGGAAGGTTCATCTCGAAAATCGGAAGCAGGCCATACGGTACGCTCCACGATTCAAGCCTGATCGGCATCGTGACAGAGGCCGCGCGCGCGGGTGCCGCGGCTGGCTGGTAGGCGAATGTGCTACCACGCTCGCCATGGCGGTCCAGCAGTCCCGCCTCAGCGGCGTCGGTCCAAACCTTGATCATCGCGGTCCTCTTTGAGGAGTTCGTCCAGGGTGGGGCGGTGCGAGCTCGCGGCCTGCAGCGTAAGCTCGAGTCCGAGAGCCGTGAGCAGCTTGGTAAGCTTCGAGAAACCCAGTTCGCCAGCGCGCCCGTTTTCAAGCGCCTCAAGCGTAGCGCGGCTGAGGCCCGCTCTTCGCGCAAGCGCCGCCTGGCTAAGCTTCAGTTTTCTGCGGTACTCGCCGATCTTTTGCCCAATGGAATTCAGGTCAAGCATGTGCCTAATATATTAGGCAATCCTGTCCGTGTCAATCTGTTTGCCTAATATATTAGGCAGTTGCGCCAGATGGCGTGAAGAGGGTCGACTCGTAGCTTGGCTAAATTGTCAAAGGAACATCAGGTCCGACTGCTGAGCTTTTTCTACCGGCAAGCCAGAACACTCCCTCGTCGGCCCATTAATTTCAAACTATATATCGTCACTGTCGGATGTACGTCGAAAACTAGGTTGCCCATCGATGATGGCCGCACGGAAGGGCTCTGATCCCTCCCGCTGTGCGAGCCGAAAGTTGTCGGCACGCTCTCTGTGTTGGACGTCGCTGCTGCCCGCGGACTTGTAGATTTGCAAACAGTGTTTGACCGGCTGGGCGCGACGACGTTCCGGTCCCTACGCGCGCCAGTAGACCCATTCTGAGAAATCGAACTTGATCCCAACGGTCACTGGTCAGTAGACCCAACGAGTGGAATAGCTTGTTGAAGTCACTTACGCGCGACGCGCATTTTCCGGTAAAAAGCGCATCAATTGAGTTCCCGGAACTGCCCGCTCCATAAACCACGCTGGATCTATCGGCGTCACACGACTCGATCTAAAGAATCTCCCTCGGATTTCCGTTTCGTTAAAGTGATGTGGGCGGAGTTGGCTTTGAGGAAACTGTCGACTTCGTCGGCGGTGGGCATGGAGGGTTGGGCGCCGAAGCGGGTGACCGAGATTGCGGCTACGGCGGAGGCGAAGACTGCGCTGCTTGAGACTTCAGAGCCGCGCATCAGGGCTACGGCGAAGCCTGCGTTGAAGGCGTCTCCGGCGGCGGTGGTATCTACGGCCGCGACGGGAAATGCGGGAACGCGCAGCTCGGGTAGAACGCTTTGGGCGATCAAGCAGCCTCGCGAACCGAGTCTTAGAATCACATTGTTGACGCCGCGATCGAGGAAGCGGTCGGCGACACGGCCCAAGGCTTCGTCGCTGTGGTCGGTGGAGTTTTCTGCGCTCGTTGCGAGCAGCACCCGTGCTTCAGTTTCATTCGGCGTAATCCACGAAACCCTGCGCACTAGAGTTGCGGGTAGCTCGCGCGCGGGCGCAGGATCGAGCATCAGCGGAATGTCATGCTGCTCGGCAAACTGTGCGAGGTATTCAACTGTCTCTAGAGGAATTTCGAGTTGCGCTAGCAGAATTCCGGCGCGCTCAAGCGTCGCAGAAGCGTTTTGAATCATTTCCGGCGTAAGCAGCGCGTTGGCGCCGGGCACCACCACAATATTATTCTCGCCCTGTTTGCCGGTGGTGATCAGCGCGATGCCGGAAGGCCCTTCGACGGAGCGCACATGCTCCGTATCGACCCCTGCGCTTTCCAGCCCATTGCGCAACTGCGAGCCAAACGCATCGCGTCCGACGTTTCCTACCATCGCGACCGGATATCCTAGCTTCGCAGCAGCGACGGCCTGATTTGCGCCCTTGCCGCCGTGAAACGTGGCGAAGCTATTTCCCGTGATCGTTTCCCCAGGCTGGGGCAAACGATCGGCTCCCACAACGAGATCGAGATTGATGCTGCCAACGACGACGATGGGCTTCGGCATGACGAAACGATCGATCCCGTTATTTGCCCAGCATCGGCGCGATCGCGATGGATCCCAAGCCGAGCACAAAAAAGAAGAACATCGCGGGAATTAGTTTCCGAGACGCCGCTGGCGCCTGAGCGAATTCTTTCCAGATGAAAACGCCCCAGAGCGCGGAGACCATCGTCGCGCCCTGCCCGATTGCGTACGAGACTGCCGGTCCTACGATCTGCGCGTGCGACGCAACAAAATTGAAAACCGTTCCTGTGCACCAGATGAATCCACCGAGCACACCCCAGATGTGCCACGAGGACTTCGCACGAAAATACTTCGACATATTCACTGGCGCCGATTCGGTGAGCGGCTCCCTCATGAGCAGATAATTGACGGGGATCGCGCAGAGCAGCACGCCCAGCGCAAAAAACAGAGCCACCGAGTAGGGCCCCAAGGAATTCTCGCCGGTCACGGCCTTTGTAACGAGTGGATAGAAAAGACCCATCAACACGCCGCAACCGACGCTGATCCCGATCCCGCGAACGCTCACCGAGCGGCGCTCGCTTTCGCGCCGCTGGTACGCAATCGCATCGATCACAATCGCGATCACCACGAGAAGAACACCGCCGAAAAGCAGAGCGGGCTGCCCTTTCGGTGCGATCGCGTAATTCAAGATCACGCCAACGACCAGCGCCAGCCCGATCCCAATCGGAAACGCCACGGCCAATCCGGCGAGATCGATTGCGGCAACGAGGAGCAAATTGGCGACGTTGAACACCGCGCCGCCGGCTATCGCGAACAAAATGTGCCGCGCGTCCGCGGCGGTAATGTTGGGGACGAAAGACAATTTGCCTCCGCCCCAACTTCCCAGGGTGAAACCCCAAACTACGCTGCCCAAAAGAATGCCGATCACGTAGTCCCAGTAAAAAAGCTGGAACGCGTAACCCGGAGCCAACTTCATCGTGTTCGCCCACGAGCCCCAGCACAGCATGCTGACGATCATGAACGACAGCGCTATTGCGTATGCCTCGGGCTGATACATAGTCCTCCGGTGTAGCGCGTGCGTGCGGTCGTCGTCCGAAGCTAGGCGACTAGAATGCGATCTTGGCGCCGAGTTCGATGATGCGGCCTTCGCGACTGCCGGTGACTTGCCCGAATGGTCCAGTGGAGCCGTTCAACTGCGTGCTGATGGCATTCCACTGTGTGTGGTTGAAGGCGTTGTACATGTCGGCGCGAAATTCGGCATGGAAGCGCTCGTAGATATTGATCGACTTCCCGAACGAGAGATCCCAGTTGTTGGTGCCGGGGCCGCGCACGATTCCAGGATCGGCGGTGCCTTGCACGTTGTTGGGCGGCACGACGAACGCAGCCGTATTGAAATACTCGTTGAAACTGCGGTTTCCGTGCGAGAAGTTCGGATTGCCTACGACGTTGAGATTCCCAAGTCCGTTGTATGGCGCGAAATCGTTCGCCTGGTTTCCCGAACCGTTATAAGCGGTGAGGGAGTCGCCCGATTCAAACGTTGCGAGCGCCGAAACGTGCCAGTCTCCGAGCAAAGGCCGCAAGTATGCCGACAGATGCTCCTGATATTTCGGCGCGTACGTGGCCTGAAGTACGAACCGGTTCGGGTGTGAATACGTTTCTGGACCGTACGACCGGATTATGCTTTGCGGATAGTTGTAGCCGGTGTCTTGCGTGCCCTGTCCGACGATTCCTCGCTGCCCCATGTCTTTCGAAAAAGTGTAGTGTGCGAGGATCTGCAGACCGTTGCTCATCTGGTGCTGAAACTTAACCACTCCTGCGTTGTAGTTGCTGTTCAGCCCGGCGCGTTGCAGATAGATGTCGCCGAATCGGCCGGAGTTGAAGGGTCGGGCTGCGTTGTAAGCATCGCTCGAGTCCCAGCCCGTCTGGTAAGGAGCGGCGTTCTGATCGATGAAGTACCAGCCGTCTCTTCCCTCGGCTCCGATGTACGTCGCCGAAATCACTGAGTTGCGGGCGATCTGCTTCTGAATGTCTAGCGTGTAGCGATGGACGTAGGGCGTCTTGAAGGAGTTCTTGTCGGCGTAAAAGATCGTCTGTAACGCGCCGTCCCCGTAATACCCCTGTCCCGTGCCGGTGGCCACTGGAAAGGTTCCCGGCGCAACCTGCGGTGAAGCTTGGAAAACCTGGGACAGGCTCGCCTGCGTCGGATCGGTGTTGTTGATGTCGCTGCCGACAAAACCGCCCGGGACGCCGCCGTAGAAAGCGCCTGAGAGCACGTTCGATATCTGGCTCGCGCCGGCAACGTAATAGAGTCCGTACCCTGCGCGCACCACAAGCGAGGGACGTACCTGCCACGCGATGCTCAGTCGCGGCGCGAAATCGTGCTTCGGCGCGGGAGCATAGTGTTGCGAGATGCCGGGCGCAATCCCGGGGATTGCTAGCGTGTCAGTGCTGGACTCATAGAGCGCGCAGCAACCATTGTTCGTTCCATACACGGGAATCGGGAGGTCATAGCGAAGGCCGAAGCCAACAGTGATTGTTTGAGTTGCCTTCCACGAGTCGTTGAAATAGGCGCCGTAGTACGGAATGACGGCTTGTGGGCGGGGAGCAAAAGGTCCGCCTGAGGTGATATCAGCCCGCTGGTGGATTGCCGACGGCAATCCCAGTTCGACTTCGGCGAATGCATCGCCGCCGACGCCGTTGTTCGCCGTGAACAACTGAGGACCATTACCACAGTACGAGCCTGGAGCCGGTGCGCATCCGAATGCGACATACCGCACGTTGTCGAAATCCGACTCTCCTTTGCGAAGGAAGTTAAATCCGAACGTCATGGTGTGGCTGCCGTGAACCCAAGTCAAATTATCGGAGGCCTGCCACGAAGTATTGGAGGCTGTGAAGTATTCGTCGAAACCCGCAGTCGGCTGGCTGAAGAGTTGGCCGTAGTTGTATATATTCAGGCCCAGAACGCCCGTGTTTCCTCCAGGCGCTGTACCGGTGTTGTTGAAGATCGAGTTAAACGGATTCGAAGAACCGTTTAGAAACGCCAGCGCCGAGGGAGGTAGCGTGGTGTAACTGCCGGCCCCAACGGCAAAGATGAACTCGTTGGTCAGATTCGGAGCAAACACGTGCGCCTCATCGACGCTGACCACGTAAGACTTGTCGGTGGTATCGGCCGTCGCTTGATCCAGGTTGGGGATAAAGCCGCCGGAATTGTTGGGTATGGCGCTGTATTGCGACCATGCAACGAAGACGCTGTCTTTCGGAGAGATCCTGTAATCAAAGCGGCTGTCCCAGTGGTAGAGCGAGATTGCTCGTTGCGATCCGTACTGATAATCTGCGCCGGAGTTCGCCAAGGTGGGCGTAATGTTCGCGTGCGGAAATAGATTGATGAGTGCGTTCACTTGGGGCGACGCATTCGCTGGATTAAACAGGCCGGCCGTGACCAAATTGTTGAATGGAATCGCCGTGCCGGTGTACGGGTTGAAAAGCTGGCCCGCCGGATTTGAACAGATACCCGGTCCGCTGAACGTTCCTGCGTTGATCGGCCCGGTGCAGTTGCTGCCAAAATCGCCGGCGCGCTGCGCGTCGTTCGGCACAATTCCAAGGTTGTTGGGCCCTCGGTCAGACCGCGGGTTCCGCTCGTAATTCGCAAAGAAAAACGCTTTGTCCTTCAGGTTCAAAAGCTTCGGGATATAAACCGGGCCACCGATGTTGCCGCCAAACAGGTTGTAGCGGTACGCATCCTTGGTCGTCAGACCTTGCGCCTTGTTGATGGGAACCAGCGCGTTCAGCGCGTCATTTTCGAAATACTCGTACGCTTCTCCGTGGAATGTGTTCGAGCCTGATTTGGTCGTGGCGCTGAGGTTCGTAAAATCGCGGCCGTATTGAGCGGAGAAGTCCGCCACGCCGACCTTCACTTCGGCGATCGCTTCCGAAGACGGACTGAAGCTACTGCCGGCTTCGTAGTTATCGTTCGCGTTTACTCCGTTGACGTAGTAACCGTTGTCGCGGGATCCCTCCGCGTTGCCACCAGCTGTGTAATCCGCGCCGCCGGATGTGTATGCCGAGCCCACTTCATACGTGCCGCCGGATCCCATGTTGATGTTGTTCCGTGGCGAAACGCTTACGGCCGGTGTCAATTCGGCCAGCGATGTCCAGTTCCGGCCGTTCATCGGCACCGTCTCGAGCTGCTGCTGCGTAACGTTTTGATCGAGGTCCGCCGTTTCGGTATCGAGCAGCGGCGCCGACGAGCCGGTCACCGTCACGGTCGAAGACACCGACGCGACCTGCAGCTGAATGTCGCAGCGCACGTCAGCCTGGGGAGAAACGGAAAGCTTGGCCGAGACCGACTTGGTGAATCCCGTGAAGTCAACCGTGACCTGGTAGTCACCCGGAAGCAATTGCGAAAAACTATAGTGCCCGGTCGCGTCCGTCGTGGTGATCGCGGTTTGGTTACGATTCAAATCCAGCAGCGACACAGGAGCACTGGCCACCACGGCCCCGGAGGGCTCGGCGACCACACCGTTGATGGCGCCGCGCTGAGAAAACTGCGCGAAAGCGGCGGGAGTGAAGATGGCGAGTGCCAGAATCAAAATCAAGAACCGCGACATGGAGGTTCGCATTCTGTGTCTCCTAGATTGGCGCTAACGTGGCGCCATCCATCCGTTTGAAACGTTTCAAACAGCGACCACGGAATTTACTCTTGCCCGTTTCCGGTTGTCAACTACAAACACAATTTGCCTCAGGGGGTTTACGGTGACGGACGGCGACTTCGACTCGCTTTAGCCGTCCGGCCGGCTCGTTTTGGAACAACCGCCGGGGGCCCCACCGAATTGCGCTTCATCAATTCGGTGGGCAGCAGGATCTGCTCAGGCGCAGAACGCATTCCGTCCATGCGCTGAAGCAGCAGCCGAGCTGCGGTGGCGCCCAACTGATATCCGGGCTGATACACCGAGGTGAGCGCGGGATCGGTAAACTTCGTGAATTCGAGACTATCGAATCCTGCGATCGATAAATCTTCCGGGCAGCGAAGTTTTAGTTCACGCGCGGCCTGCAATACGCCAAATGCCATCAAGTCATTGCACGCAAAAATCGCCGTTGGCCGCGGCAACATGCGAAGCAGCCTCAGCGCAGCTCGATAGCCGCTTTCGGTATTGAATTGCGCTTCCTGCACGAACTCTGGATCGATCTTGATGTGCGCTTCCTTCAGCGCCCGCATAAATCCTTTAAGCCGTTCCTCTGAGTTGGTGAGTTTCAGCGGGCCGGCAATCACGGCCAGATGTTTGTGGCCCATGTCGATCAAATGCCGTGTCGCCAAAAACGCTCCGTCCGCGTTCGCCACCAGGACGGCGTCGCCCTTCCACCCGAGTGGCACGCGGTCGATGCACACCGCTGGCACGGACGCGGATGTGTACGCTCGCAGGTGCGCCGCGATGTCCGCGCCGGCAGCGGGAATGATCAGCAACCCGGAGATGTGGTACGACCGCAGCTCGCGCACATAGGAAGCTTCCTTCGACGGGTCGTTATCGGCGTTGCAAAGGATTACGCGCATCGAACGCTTATAAGCGACGTCTTCGACCCCGCGAACTACGCCCGGGAAAAACGGATTGGTGATATCGGGAATCACCATGCCGAGGATGTTCGTTCGATTTTTTCTTAGCCCTTGCGCGAGGGCGCTGGGCTGGTAGCCCATGCTGCGAATCGCTTCGAGTACGCGCTCGCGTAGCTTCGGCCGGACGCCCGCGCTTTCGTTGATGACGTGCGACACCGTGCCAATCGAGACGCGCGCCCGCTCGGCGATTTGCCGCATTGTGACGGGCGCAGTCATACGGTTAGCACAAACACACGGGGGCTGGTCGAATCGGTCAAATTCCGGAACGAGACAACGCGCATGATCATTCCGCGTCCACTACGCACCTGAATCCGAGCATCCCAGACCGATCCATGCTCGGAGACATCAAGAGCAGCTTGCCGTGCGTGTCCAATTTGTAGGATTGCGGGAAATACCAGATCGAGCCCTGCGGCTGGTAACTGCTGCCGCCGCGAAGAATACCGCCGCGCGTGTGCTCGTCCTGAAATTCTTCCGTCCACTGCCACACGTTGCCCACCATATCCATCACGCCAAACGGGCTCGCGCCTTTCGGGTGCCCGTCGACTTCGTCCGGGCTTCGCATCGTGCGCGACTTTTCAGGCGTGGGAACTGCAGCGTCATCCCATTTGTCGCCCCACGGATAGAGACGCCCGTCCGTTCCCTGCGCGGCGTATTGCCATTCCCATTCGTGAGGAAGGCGCTTCCCTGCCCAAGCCGCGTAGGCACGCGCGTCTTCCTGCGAAACCCAAGTGACGGGCTTGTTGTCCCAGCCATCCGGATACGTGCCGTCTTTCCAGTCGCGGAGAAAATCCAAATCGTCCTTCGGGTGATAGTGAGTCGCGTCGATGAATTTTTTGAACTCCGCGTTCGTCACCGGATAGGTGTCGATATAAAAGCTGGGTACCTGCATCGGATGCTGGTGATAACGCCGCGGGGAATCTTCCCATTCATACTGCACGTCCACGCCGGCGTCGTTGAAGCCTTCGATTTCGATTCCCTGCACCTTAAAAAGAAATTCGCCAGCAGGAATCTTGATCATTCCCGCGGGCGCGCTCGCGGCCTCGTGAGTCGGCTGGATGGGAACAATCTGCTGCGGAATCGATTGCCACTGATGCGAATAATCGCTAAGCGGCTTCGAGGTCAGTTGCTTCATCTTCGACATCAAATCCAGAATCTTCTGATCAGGCGCAGCGTTCGTTGCGAGCACCGCGCCATAGCCCTTCGCCTCAATCTTAAAAGCGAGAATACCTTTTCCGTCAGCCCCGCTCCGGGGCGTCAGCTCCACTCCATGATACAGATCGAAATAGCGGAGTCCTTGCGTCGCCGGCACCGTCATTTGATCGCCGTCAACGTCGTACTCGTTTCGATTCACGATCGTCCAGACGGTTTGCTCGCGCAGCGGCCATCGGCTTGAGAACGTTCCGTAGCGCAGCATGGGCGACATCGGCTCCCAATCTTTGCTGACCAAAAACGGCGCCAGGCCGCGCTCGAGTGTCGCCACGCGACGCGTCGCTTCCGCGTCTCGCGGCGTAATTCCGTTCCAGATGCCCCAGATATTCTCCCAACTTTCCCAGCCCTCCCCGTTGAAGAAGGCGAACTGTAAATCGTCGGTCTTGTCGCGATTCCAGCGGTGCGAAATGTTCACCATGTGGCGGGTTTCAAGCCATCGATATTTATCCACGAGCGGCGTGAAAGGAAATTGATATTGGCCCCACGTCATCACGTCCCAGGCGAGCGCTTCGTCGGAAGGACTTCCTTCCGGCTCAAAAGCGAGAGGGTGACCGGTCTTGTCTGCAGCCACCGAAAATGCCAGCGGAACTCCATCCTGCGTGTCGCCGTTGATTCCGTCGGCGCCGATTTCCGCCATCAGGCTGGCAATCTCGTCCGGCCAAGGCGAGTCCGGCTTCCGCGTTCCCTGGTCCCACATCATCATCGGGAAAAACACGCGCACTCCGCGACGATGAAAATCTGCAACCATTTGCTTCACGCCGGCAACTCCTCCCGGCATGCTGCGGATCATGTCGTGCTGGTTCCGATTGTCGATTCCCATGTTGGGATACGTAGGCCAGACCAAA
>Ga0210391_10000794_pt1 | contig 30809 bp, 25 predicted proteins | sample IncBWC12OmetaG_FD_160573 | JGI IMG/M metagenome (GOLD analysis project Ga0210391, IMG submission 160573) | Forest soil microbial communities from Barre Woods Harvard Forest LTER site, Petersham, Massachusetts, United States - Inc-BW-C-12-O ... | reverse complement strand
CGGTATGGGCGAATTATCAACATCGGGTCAGTGACCAGCATTGCCGGGTATGCCGGGCTGGGGCCGTACACCGCCAGCCGGGGAGGAATCCGGCAGCTCACCATGAGCCTTGCTGATGACTGGGGGAAGCATGGAGTCACAGTCAACTGCCTCGCTCCGGGGTGGTTCAAGACGGCGCAGAACCGGGTGATGTACGAGGACGAGGGCTGGGTCGAATACCTGACCGAGCGGATCCCGCTCAAGCGTCCCGGCGAGCCCAACGATCTCGATGGAGCGATCGTCTTTCTGGCGTCAGAGGCGAGCCGCTACGTCACCGGGCAGACGCTGCTGGTAGATGGAGGCATCTCGACGGGGGCGATGCGGGCGACGGTTTCAAAACGGGAAGGATGATGGAGATAGCCCCCTCCCCCCTGCCGGGGGTGATGAGCTGTTTTCTCTTTATCTCATTGATTCTGTGTTGATTCATTTTGGAGTCGGCAGCTATCTGATTGCAATAAGATGACTTCCCCTATCTTTCTGATTCCATCCGGTTTCTTACCGTACAAGACCGCTTTGCCCCAGCTTATTGATTTTTCATGACTTAACTTTTGAGTCGGCAGCTATCTGATTCGAGAGAATAGAGTTCCAGATGGTTGTCACACTTCAGAAAATGAAGATGCGTGGAAATGAAGGACTACTTCTTATTTTACCGGGTTGGGCGAAATAACCGGCCAAGTCAAGGATGACCTTTGGGCTTTGGAGTGAACGGGTTACAGTTAAAATCTGACCTCGGGGCTTGACAAGGCGCCGTCCGAAAATCGAATCGATCTCCGGGACAACCTCCTAAAAGCTGGAAGGGAAAGGCCGGCGAGTTAAGACTTTTCGTCGTGCGCGTCGGCGCCGGGAAGAATCGGACGCAGTTCCGGCGTCGGCACGGAGAGGAGGACGGCATCCGCTACCGACTGGACCAGCCGGACAGGTAACTCGAGTGTGGCGGCGCGGAGCAGGCCGCCCTTTGCCCCGATCTGCTCGGCGGCTGATTTACTTAATTTGATCTGGAGCGCGCCGATGGTCCATGTGGAGGTGTCGATAAGCAGCGCGGCCACTTCGCCGATCGCCTGCCCGTCAGCCGCAATGACTGTCCGTCCTCGAAGGTGATCATCAGAAACCTGCATTGTCGAACCGCCTCCATGGGCAATTTGCTAAATCTGCCGCGCACCGAGTGTACACCTCTCCTGTCAAGAGTATGTATTGCAGGCGCTGTTGCCAAACAGCAAAAGGCCGGGACGTATCCCGGCTTGCATACTTTTGAGATAGCTTAGGAGAATTTTTTGGTGGCCAAGCTAAATCGGGTACTATTCCTTCGATCAGATTTTCTGCTCGGGAGAACGAAATTTGGCAAATGAGCAGCAAACCGCGTTTATCAGCTACTCGCGCGAGGATTCCGAGTTTGCGCTGAGGCTTGCCGAGGATCTGAAGGCGGCGGGAGCGGCGGTGTGGCTGGATCAGTTGGACATTCAGCCGGGGCAGAGGTGGGCAAGGGCCGTGCAGGATGCGCTGAACGATTGTCCGCGGATGCTGGTGATTTTGTCCCCCTCATCCGTAGACTCGACGAATGTCGAGGACGAAGTCAGCTTCGCGCTGGAGGAGAAGAAGACAGTCATTCCGGTGCTCTATCGGGAGTGCAAGATTCCGTTCCGGCTGCGGCCGCTGCAACATCTCGACTTCAGGACCGACTACCCGCGCGGGCTGCAAGGACTCCTCAAGACAGGGGCTGTGACGATGGCAGTCGTGCCTGCGCCGGCACCGGGCATCGTGACGTCCGTTCCCGAAGGGGAGGGGTTCAATCCGCCAGCGCCGGATTCATCGCCGGAATGGATTACGGAGCCAGCAATTCGCACGCCTGAATCTGCCCCGGCGCTGGCATCGGCACCTGCTTCCGAACCGGTCGCGGGCAAGGCGCTACCCAGCTGGAGGAAACAGATCAGCGGTACCAGCGAACACCTTGTGGCCGTTACATTTGTCACACCGCAGTCAGGCTGGGCGGTCGGCTACGGAGGCACCATCCTGCACACCGACGACGGAGGTCGTACCTGGAGACCCCAATCCAGTGGCACCAAATCCGGTGCGCGGTCGATCGCATTTGTCACGCCATTGTCAGGCTTGGTGGTAGGTTCTCATGGCCTCATCCTGCACACCGAGGATGGCGGTGGCACATGGATACAGCAGACCAGCGGCACGAGCGAAACGCTTTATTCCGTGTACTTTGCGACGCCTCGGTCCGCCTGGGTGGTTGGTTCTGCTGGAACCATGCTGTACACCGAGGACAGCGGCGTCACGTGGATCCCTCAACCCAGCGGCACCAGCGAACACCTGTTTTCGGTTGTTTTTACGACTCCTCAGGCCGGCTGGGTGGTGGGTCAAAGAGGCACCATCCTTCACACCGGTGATGGGGGCCATACGTGGGTGCCCCAGATCAGCGGCACAAAATCAGGACTGTACTCCGTGGCTTTTCCAACGCCGCTTTTGGGCTACGCAGCGGGCCCCTCGGGCTTGATTCTGCGCAGTCAGAACGGCGGCGCGAACTGGAAATCGAAAGCGATCGGCAACGCGAAAACGCTGGAGTCGGTATTCTTTTTGACGCCCCTGCTGGGTTGGGTCGTGGGGTCGGGCGGTTTCATCCGGCAAACGCAAGACGGGGGAAATTCATGGCGGACGCAGGGCAGCGGTACCGGCGAGAATCTACGTGCTGTTGTATTTGCTACGTCAGAGTCGGGCTGGGCGGTGGGTGAGAACGGCACCATCCTGCACTGGGAAGAGTAGACGGAAAGAACAAAAAAGGCCGGGACGAATCCCGGCCTGCGTGTTTCTGGAAGTTGATCTTAAGCGGACTTCTTGGCGGCCAGAGCCTTGACGCGGGCGTTGAGGCGGCTCTTGTAGCGGGACGCGGTGTTGGCGTGGAGGATGCCCTTCTGGACGCTCTTGTCGAGCGCAGAGGCGGTTGCCTTGTACTGCTCGCCGGCGGCCTTGAGGTCGCCCTTGTGAAGTGCCTCACGCAGCAGGCGCAGGCTGCCGCGAACGCGGCTCTTGTTCGAACGGTTGACCGTGGTGCGCCGTTCGGTCTGACGAACGCGCTTGAGCGAGGAGACGTGGTTTGCCATGGTGTTTCTAAACTCTTTTCTGGAATATGGGATGCAGGCAATGTCGCATCCCCTGCAATAGACAAGTTTACGGGATTGTGGGGGTCGGGTCAATGGTGCGAAGGATCAGGGCCAGGCTTCGGCGCTCCAAATTTCTGCGACCTGCGGCAGGGTCACTCTGCGACGACTCCAAAATATAATCAGGGGCATGCTTAGGACCATTGCCCTCGTGGAGCTCTTCGTCTGTTGGGTGGTGTGGGTGCTGGCGTTTGTAAAGCCGCGCAGGCAGGCGGCCGGGCACAAGGAAGTGGCTAAGGCGCCTGCCTCCAAGTGGGGCATTGGACTGGTCATGCTGAGTTTCGCGCTGACGTGGTCGTATGTACGGCCTGCGGGTTTTGAGAAGTCCGAGCTGGCCTTGATTATTTCGATGATTCTCGGTCCTCCTTCGGTCGCGCTGGTGTGGATGGCTACCCGCCACCTTGGTAAGCAGTGGCGATACCAGGCAGCGGTCAGCGAAGATCACGAACTGATCCAGACAGGGCCTTACCACTGGGTACGGCATCCAATTTACCTGTCGATGTTGGGCATGCTTCTGGCTACGGGAGCGGCCTGGACCTGGTGGCCGATGTTTGTGGCGTCGGTGATCATTTTTCTGGCCGGCACAGAGATCCGTACGCGCGCGGAGGATAGCCTGCTCGAGGAACGTTTCCAGGATTCTTTTGTCGCTTACCGCTCGCGTGTGCCCGCCTACATTCCGTTCGTTCACTGACGGTGCAGGGCCGCCGGGCACTGGGCGGGTCGATGCCTGAGAAGTTGGAGTAGGATCATGCGGGGGATAAACCTGTGCCTGCTACCGTAAGTCTTGGTTCCACCGGCGAAGATGTGAAGCGCGTCCAACGGGCTCTGGGCCGCAGGCTCGAATACAATCCGTTCGGGCCGAGAACCGGCAACTTCGATGCCGAGCTTGAGACGGCTGTGAAGTCTTTCCAGCAGGATAACGGGTTGGTGGTGGACGGTATCGTCGGACCCCCTACATGGGCCAAACTTCCCAGCTATCGAGAGGCTTCTCCGACGTTGCAACTGAATTCGACCGGGCCGGCTGTGGCATGGTTGCAGCAAGCCTTGGCAGGCTCCGACATCGGGATCGAGTTTGCGCCTTACCAAGGCCCGATTGACGGCATTTTCGGCACAGAGACGGAGGCGGCTGTCCGTGCGATGCAAACCTGGGCTGGAGTTTCAGCAGACGGGGTTGTGTCCGACGATACGTGGTTTATCTGGATGACTCCCGGCTCGGCGCAGCAGCTGACCCTGGAGGCGGCATGCGGCCTTCTGAAAAATCTGCCGGTATGAATGTGCTGGTTAGGGGTGGGTTGGTCACGTCCGGCCGGACCGTTCCGAGCCATTCCCAACCGGTGTTCCGTTTTTGATACGCCGTTGCCGAAGAATTCACTAAACAGGCATTGACGGGCTGCGAGACTGGCGCTACTCTGAGCGCATCTTAGTCAGGGGCGCATCCTCGGACAAACATTTGGTATGGACAACCAACACGGACTCTGCGGCGAATCGAGCCAGCTCTCACCCGCCAGCTGAAAGTCCGGACCCTGCGCTCATCGAGTCCAATCAACAAAATTCAGCATCGAAATTACATCGCTGCCATTTGGCAGCGCTGGGAGGTATTTTCACAGCTTGACAAAAAAAGCGCTCGACATCACGCCGAATCTTGAGTCTCTGTTCGGGACCCGCGACGAAAACCTCAGGCTCATGGAAGACATGCTCCATGTGCGCATCGATTTGAAATCGGATGCTGTGATGGTGGAAGGCTCGGCGGAGGGTATTGCGCGCGTGGAGCGCATTTTTGCCGACTACGAAGGGTTGCGGAAGGTGGGCGTGGGTCTGCAGAACGGCGAACTGCACGGGATGCTGCGGTTGGTGGTGTGCGATCCGACGGTGTCGCTGCGGAGCCTGGCGGAGACGGGCAAACAGCGCTCGGCGGGGATCAAGCGGATGGTGCAGCCGCGTTCGCTGAATCAGCGGCTGTATGTCGAGGCTATCGAACAGCTGGACATGGTCTTCGGGGTGGGTCCTGCGGGAACGGGCAAGACCTATCTGGCGGTGGCCATGGCGGTATCGGCGCTGCAGGCCAAGAAGGTAAGCCGCATCGTGCTGGTGAGGCCGGCGGTAGAGGCCGGAGAGCGCCTGGGATTTTTGCCCGGGAGCCTGCAGGAGAAGGTGGATCCTTACCTGCGGCCGCTGTACGACGCGCTCTATGACCTGCTCGAACCGGAGCGCGTGGACAAGATGCTGGAGAAGAATGTGATCGAAGTGGCGCCGCTCGCGTTCATGCGCGGCCGCACGCTGAACGACGCGTTCGTGATCATGGACGAGGCCCAGAATACAACCAGCGAGCAGATGAAGATGTTCCTGACGCGGCTGGGCAACAACTCGAAGGCCGTGATTACCGGGGACGTGACGCAGATCGACTTGCCCAATCCGCGGAAGTCGGGGCTGATCGAGGCGATGGCGGTACTGGATGGCGTAGACGGCCTTCGCTTCGTGCACTTTGAAGCCGGCGATGTGGTGCGGCACCAACTTGTGCAGCGCGTGATTCAGGCCTACGACAACTTTGGACGCGCGCAACAGGAACTGCCGCTGCGCATGTCTGAGGGTGAAGGCCAGGCGGGGCTGAAACCACAGTAACGACGCTAATTGCGATAGGATCAAAAGGAGGGCCCTCGCGCCCTCCTTTGCTTTTCCGCGGCGGTATGGGCGGGCAAATGCAATCCCCATGATCCTGATCGAACCTTCGATAGAGAAGAAATTTGGGCGCTCCAGTTTGAAGAGGCGGGAGATGGGGGATTTTCTTGCGCAGGCGATGGCGGCGGCGGAGCTCAGGGGAACGGTTTCGGTGCTGCTGACGGGCGACGAGGAGATTCGCCGGCTGAATCGCGAGTTTCGGCATAAGGACAAGGCGACGGATGTGCTGTCCTTTCCGGCGGCGGAGGCAGCAGGACGGGCTCGGCTGGCGGGCGATGTGGCGATCTCTGTGGAGACGGCGGCGCGCGAGGCAGAGAAGCGGGAGCATCCTCTGGCGCTCGAGCTGAAGATACTGCTGCTGCATGGGGTGCTGCACCTGGCGGGCTGGGATCATGAGGCGGACTCGGGTGAGATGGCTCGGAAGGAAGAGACGCTGCGGAGGCACCTGGGGCTGGCGCAGGGATTGATCGGGCGGGCGGCTGCGCAGAAAAAGAGACGGGGCAGAGAACAATGGGGCAGAGAACTATGACTCTGCTGCCTGCGCTTCTGATTGCCATTCTGCTGGTAGTGCTCACGCTGGCTTCGTATGTGGACCGGCTGTACTCGGAGATGGGGAAGTTTCTGGCGCGCGAGTTCCAGGAGAATATCGACGCATGGGAGCATCATGTGGAGCCCAGGCTTCACCTGGGGCGCGATCATGTGCGTTTGTCGGCGGCGATCCTGGCGCAGCTGTCGCTGGCGTGCCTGACGCTGCTGTTCGGCATGCTGCTGTTTGACCGGTCTTCCGTTCTTGACCGCCCGACGGTGGCCGAGGTTGCACAGGCGGTGCTAGGAGTAGTGCTGGTGATCCTGATCTTCAACCAGCTATTGCCCTTTGTGTTTTTTACGCGGACGCGCGGGTTGTGGATCATTCGGTTGAGAAGGCCGCTGGCGCTGATGTTCTACCTGGTGATGCCGGTTACGGTGTTTTTGGGCTTCCTACTGTCGATTGCGTCGCTGGCGGAGTCGGCTCCGCGCAAGGAAGAGGACACTTCGCTCGAAGCTGTGGATGCCTTGATCGAAGCGGGCGAGGAAGAAGGGATTCTTAAGGAGAGCGATCGCGAACTGGTGCGCTCGGCGGTGGAGTTTGGCGACAAAGTAGTGCGCGAGGTGATGACGCCGCGGCCGGAAAGTTTTGCGGTTCCGGGATCGACGACGCTGGAAGAGTTTCTGGATATGATCGAGAGCCAGCCGTATTCGCGGGTTCCCGTGTATGAAGGTACGCTCGATCACGTGACGGGCATCGTCTTTGCGCATGACCTGCTGCGCATCCGTGACGAAGATGCGCGGACGCAGACTGTGGCCAGCATTCAGCATTCGGCGACGTTTGTGCCGGAGACGAAGAAGGTGAACGAGCTGCTGCGCGAGATGCAGCGCGAGAAGCAGCATATGCGGATCGTCATCGATGAATATGGGGGAGTGGCCGGACTGGTAACGATCGAGGATCTGCTGGAAGAGATTGTGGGCTCGATTTCCGATGAGCACGAAAACGAGGACGAATCCGTCGTAGTCGAACCGGATGGATCATGGATTGTGCCGGGGAATCTTGAGATTGAGCGGCTGGAGGATCTGTTGGGCGGCGAAGCAGAGATACCGGAAGACTCGGAGGCGACAACGGTCGCGGGTTTGGTCAGCGAAGCTGCGGGACGGATTCCGCAAGCTGGCGAAGTCGTCGAGCAGTATCGGATGCGTTTCGAGATTCTGGCCTCGACCGACCGGCGCATCGAGCGGCTGCATGTTTCCCGGGTAGCCGGCGAAGGGGAAGGAGCATGAGATTGCGATCGGGATTTGTGTCTATTATCGGACGTCCGAATGCCGGCAAGTCGACGCTGCTGAATGCGCTGATCGGCGAGAAGGTCGCGATTGTTACGGCCAAGCCGCAAACCACGCAGACGCGAATTCACGGTGTTCTGGAAGTGGCGGCGCGCAAGGGGAGGCATCCCGCGGCGCAGATTGTGTTTGTCGACACGCCGGGCGTGCACAAGCCGGGCTCGGCGCTCGACAAGCGGATGATGCGGGAGGTTCACGCAGCACTCGAGGGGCGCGACGCTGTTCTGCTGATGGTTGATGCGACACGACGGCTGGAACTGCCCGAGCTTCATGCTGGCGAAGAAGAGAAAATGGGTCAGCGCGGAAACAAGGCTGAGAGTGAAGACACCTTTGTTTTTGAGCTGATCCGGAAGCTGGAATGCCCAGTCTTTCTGCTCATCAACAAGATCGATCTGGTTGAGCGCCAGAAGCTTCTGCCGCTTATTCAGCAACTCTCTTCACTGCACTCGTTCGCGGAAGTGTTTCCGATTTCGGCGCGCAAAAAGGACGGCCTCGATCTGCTGCTGGACAAGCTGGTCGCGGTACTCCCAGAGGGCGAAAGATTTTTTCCCAAGGATCAGTTTACGGACCAGCCCGAGCGTTTTCTGGTTGCGGAACTCATCCGCGAGCGGATTCTGATCGAAACCGGCGAAGAGGTTCCGTATGCTTCAGCCGTGGTGGTGGAGCGCTTCGAAGAGCCAAGACCGCTGCCCAAAGGAAAGAAGCCGAGGCCCGATGCCAAACCACCGCTCACGCGGATCTCCGCCGTCATCTACTGTGAACGCGACGGGCAGAAAGCCATCCTGATTGGCAAAGGCGGCAGCAAGCTGAAGGCCATCGGCACCTCTGCGCGCAAGGAGGTCGAGTCGCTGCTGGGGACGAAGGTCTTTCTCGAATTGCACGTAATCGTTAAGGAGAACTGGCGCGATTCACGGGGATTTGTCGAGTCGCTGGACTGGCGCAAGCAATTGGAAGACCTGAGCACAGACCGCGGAGCTCAGAGCACAGAAGACCGCGAGTGAAAGGACTAGAACCTATCTCACAAATCGGACAAGCACGGTTTGCCCGCCCTCGGCATAACTTCCGTATTGCCGGAGACACGGACAGTTTGCCGTCCAGATATTTAATGCGAGGCCATGTTTAGTGTCGGGGCAACCTGACAATCGAAATTCGTACGTAGTCGTAGGACACATTGACAGGCTCCAGCCGGAAATTGATTCTAGGTTTACTCCCTGGGGGATCCTGGAGATGATTGGCGTCAAGCTTAAGTGTGAATTCCGAAGATTGTCCGACAGGGTCTTGAGCCACCGGTAGTAAAGTCCCTCCGAACGTGAACCTAAAGAACGCTGGAGGCATGGTCGTAGTCCCGACAAACTCCCCGAACAACGGTTGGCCAGATACTTCAAGGCCGTTTAGCTCCTCACCGAGCGGGGACACACTGAACTGCTCGATCTTCTGATTGCCAATATTGCGCACCGTGAGCTTACATGCGTAGATAGCGTCCTCAACCAGCTTTAAGTCGAACGTTGAATGACCCCGCCCGGCGTGGAACTTCTCGTTCTCCGTCTCACCTATTAGGTCAAGTGGGCTTCGCTGCTGTCGCCCGTCGGGATCGGAACATTCCAGAGAGACGGCCAGAATGCCCCGTCGCATCGGTTGGTCATTGATGCTCTTTAGCAGCTGGATTTGGCTCGCTGCCGCAACGGTGGTCTGGTGTAGCAATAGATCAGCCTGCTCAACTGCTGCAAGCGTGTTTTCCTGGACGGCGACCTGGTTTTTCAATAGCCTTGTACTCGCTTCCAAGGATTCCTTAGCGGCGAGCAAAGATCTTTTTGATTCGTCCAGTGTTGTCTGCTGCTTTTCCCCTCCCACCCTAGCCTCTTTGAGCGTCACGTACGCGATGTAGACGCCCCAAACGCAATTCCCAGGGAAAGAATGGTCAGACAGAAGAGCGCGCAATTCAGGCGGTCGCCGAATGACAGTCCGTCATATTTACGCTTGACTTCGCCGGTACCATTTCTGATCCTTTCGGCAATCTGATTCGTCCGAGGGACGTTCGATCCATACCAGCTGCGCACCTTGTCGCGCAAAGCTGTCATAGTCGACCTGGGTCGATCCATTGATATCCCCCTACGCAGGGCGGCCCCGTCAGCCTCTCGGCCTCATTCGCAGCTGCCCCTCCAAATTACCACTGAACCTGTTGAGCGCGGCTTGCTGGATAAAAGGCACGAACAATTTCTGTGGTCGCACCGTTTGGCAGAACTGAATGCACCCACCTCGTTCTGGGCGGATGGTCGTCAATACGGAAGTGTTCCAGCCAAAGTTTGCCTACCAGAGACATTTATGAGAGGGGTTCTATTCTTTCACCGCAAAGACGCCAAGGGAGCAAGGGTAGTTGAAAAGCAGATCCTTCGACTTCGCACGCTGCGCGTGCTCCGCTCAGGATGACATCGCGATTTGTATCTGTGACGGCTACTTTATATCGGTAACGGCTACGCTCAGGATCTGTAACCGCTACGAATATGTTTAAGAGTTCATTCGCGAACGCTGATACCAAGGGTGCGCATTTTGCGGTAGAGGTGGCTGCGTTCGAGGCCCAATGTTTCGGCCGCCCGGCTGATGTTTCCGTGAGACTCGTCGATTTTTTTGAGAATGTATTCGCGTTCGTAGGCTTCTCGCGCCTGCTGCAGAGTACTGAATTCCTCGTTGCGCCTGCTTGCCGTGCGGTGGACGAGCATGGGGAGATGCCGTCGCTCGATGCGATGCGCGTGCGGATTGAGAATCAGCACTCGCTCCAAAACATTCTTGAGCTCGCGGACATTTCCGGGCCAGGGATAGAGCTTCAGCAGATCGAGCGCATCCTCGCCGATCTCGACCCGAGGTCTGCCATATTCCCGGCCGAAGACCCGCAGAAATTCACGGGCGAGAGAGGGAATGTCTTCCTTTCGCTCGCGCAGCGGCGGCACAAAAAACGGAATCACGTTCAGTCGGTAGAAGAGGTCTTCGCGAAAATTCCCTTTTGCCGTTTCGTCTTCGAGGTTCTTGTTGGTTGCAGCAATGACGCGGGCATCGACGCTGATCGGGTGCGTTGCGCCCACAGGCACGAAGCTCTGTTCGTCGAGTGCGCGCAGGACCTTGGCTTGAGTCTTGAGGCTCATGTCGCCCACCTCATCGAGGAAGAGCGTTCCACCATTCGCCCGCTCGAAGGTGCCGCGTTTCTCCGCCGGGCCGCCGGGGATGGCTCTGTTTCGGTAGCCAAACAGTTCGCTTTCGATGAAGTCCTCAGGAATTGCCGCGCAGTTCAGCTCAATGAATACGCGGTCACGACGTGGGCTCTCAGCATGGATTACGCGGGCGATCAGCTCTTTGCCGGAGCCGGATTCCCCGAAGATGAGAACCCGGCCATTGGTCGGCGCCATCAGCTTGATCTGCTGACGCAATGCCTTCGCCGGGACGCTTTCTCCCGTGGTCGTGGTTTCAATCGAGAGCTGGCGCTTGTACTCGAGATTTTCATTGCGCAAGCGCTTTGCTTCGACCGCGTTCTTCACCACTATTAGAGTGCGCTCAAGAAGCAAGGGCTTTTCGAGAAAGTCGAAAGCGCCGAGCTTGGTGGCCCGGACCGCGGTTTCGATGGTCGCGTGGCCTGAGATGACGATGACTTCCGGCTTGTCCTCTGTTTCGAGGGAGCGAAGATCTCCGAGCACATCGAGACCATCGCGGTCCGGAAGCCAGATATCGAGAAGCAGAACGTCGTACGGCGTGTCCCGCAAGAGAACGACTGCCTCAGTACCGCTGGCAGTGCTTGACACCGCGTAGCCTTCCTCGCTCAGAATCTCCTCGAGCGATTCGCGGATTTCTGTTTCATCGTCCACGATGAGGATGCGGTTCATTCGCCAGCGTCCGTTTTCAGCGAAAGCGCGAGATCTTTTTTATGGCCGTTCGTCCCATTCCCGTTTTCTGCCAGGGGCAGTTCGAGGATGAAGCGAGCTCCTACGGGCGAATTATTCTCGGCGCGAATCGCGCCATGGTGTTCCTGAACGATCTTTGCCGCGATGGCGAGGCCCAGACCGGTGCCGCGCTGCTTGGTAGAAACATAGGGAAGGAACAGCCGTTCGCGCATATCGTCGGTAAGTCCGTGGCCGGTGTCGGCCAGCACTAACTCAGCCATTCCGTGATTTTCGCTGAGACAGGTTTCGATCGATAGAACGCGCAACAGGCTGTTCTGCATGGCCTCGGCAGCATTGTCGATGAGATTGGCCAGAGCCCGCTTGAGCGCCTGAGAGTCGGCCATAACCGGCGGCAGCTCGCGAGACAGCCGCTGTTCGATGCGAATGTTGTCGAGACGTCCATGGAAAAGCATCACAGCGCTTTCGACAATCGCGTTCAGGTCAGCCGGTTTTGGCTGGGCGGCAGGGAACTGGGCAAGTACGGCGAACTGATCGACGAGAGTGCTCATCGATTCCACCGAGGAAAGAATCACGTCGACGCAGCGGCGGATCACGCCGGGCGATTCGGGGAGGTTGCGAACCATGTGGCGGCGAATGCGCTCGGCCGACAAGGCGATAGGCGTCAAGGGGTTCTTAATCTCATGCGCGACCCGCTGTGCGACTTCCTTCCATGCGAGTTGACGTTGAGCGCGCAGAAAATCCGTTACGTCCTCGATAACGAGGATAGAGCCACGCTTATTGGCCCCCAGGTCGAGCACAGCGATCGTGGCGGTGAGGCTTAGTATTCCCGCGGAGGTGGGCATCTCAAATTCGGTTGCGGCAATCCCCATGCGCTGCGCGCGACGTTCGAGCAGTGTGAGTTCGGCCGCGACATCCGGTGCAAAAACGGTAGCGAGCCGAATGCCCGTGAGGCGCGGCTGGTGAGGCGTGACAAGGTTGAGAAAAGCACGGTTGGCCTGCAGAATCGCACCCTCGGAATCCAAGGTGACAACTGCGCTCGGAATGGTTTCGAGGATTGTTTCAAGTTCCTTGCGGCGAGCCTCCAGTGTGAGGTTGGCCGCGGACAATTGGCTGGCGGAGGTTTCGGCGAGACTGCGGCTCTGCTCCAGATCGGATGCCATGTGATTGAAGGATCGGACCAACTCACCCAGCTCTTGAGTCGCGGACACAGTAACACGCTGGTCGTACTGGCCCTCGGCGATTTCATTCATCGCGTCAGCCAAAGCCTCTACGGGCCGCGTGATCTGCTTGGATAGATAAAGAGCCAGCCAGCTGCTGGCGAAGAAAATCAGCGCAGTAAGTAACAGTAACAGTAGCAAATAGGTGGTGCGTATGCTCCGGCGCTCGCGATAGAGGGTCCAGTACTGCGCGGCCTCGTTGCGAATCTGTTCGACCGTAGAGCTGAGACCGGCGGGCATGGGAAGGCCGACGACGATCAGGCCGCCGTCTCCAATGGTGGCGTCCCCAACCGCATACTGGCTCTCGCCTACAGTGAGAACCGGTTCATCGGTGCGCTGTGCCGCCTTGAGCGCCGCGGCAGGGAAATCCTGAAATGTAGCGCTCTTGTCCCCGTCATTCTCGTCGAGCCAGGCGTGCACCACGGGAGGATCCGAGCTTTGGGGCAACTGGTATTGCGCTACCGGAAAACCATCCCGGTAGACGACCGCGAAACCTCCCTGCAAGGTGATGCGGTGGGTGCGTATCTCATCGAGGAGCCGGGTGCGATCGGCGCTCTCGTAATGCTCCGTGAACGATGGTGAGCGGGCGAGCGATTCGGCTTCGGCGCGCGCGTTCAGGCTCACGTAGTGCGCGAGCTCGACGGCGATGCGCGTTGAGTTGTCGCGTAGTTCAGCCACGGGCTGCGTGAACCAGCGATCGATGGAACGGTTCATAAGCCCGAAGCTGAAGAGGAACATGAACAGGGCAGGCGCGAAAGAGAGAAGCAATGCGCCAATCAGCATGCGAGAGCGCAACCGAGAGCCGAGGACGCGGCTGCGTTGATCGGCGAGAAGCCTGAGGATGTTGCGCAGCAGAAGAACGAGCAGCATCACAAAGAGCAGAAAGACGATAACCGAGAGCGCCGTGAAAAGAAAGATCTCTCCGGTCGAAACAGGGTGAAGAAAGCTGAGCTTAAAGGCGTTGAGCGAGCTCAGCAGCAAAACGAGCAAAAGGGTTGCCGCAGCTAGCGCCACAACCGTCGCACGCCGGTGCTTTGATTCGGCCAAGAAGTTCTCCTGCGGAAAGATTATAGGCCTGGGACGAGCGGCCGCTTCGCGGAGGAATCTGGGCGTTGAGGGCTAAATATGGCATCATAGTCCGTTATGAAATTCAATCGGGTGTCCGCATCAATTCTTCCCTTCGCCCTGGCAGGGCTACTGCTCGCCAGCGGTTGCAAGAAACAACCGGCCAGCAGTGAGAATCCGCAGACGTCCCCGGCTCCGGCGGATTCGTCAGCGGCTCCAGCCACAGCCCCAGCGTCGCCCAGTGCAGCAGCGCCATCCAGTTCGGCTGCACCAGCCCCAGCCTCGTCGCCGGAAACCGCAGGCGCACCTTCAGCGGCTCCGGCTGGGCCGCCACCGCCTCCACCGCCTCCTGCGACGGTCGTGATTCCAGCAGGGACACATATCGCGGTCACGATCACTCAGGACCTGGGATCAAAGATCAGCCAGCCAGGCCAGACATTCTCCGCAACGGTGGCGAGTCCCATAAGCGTGGGAGGCCAGAGGATCATTCGCCCAGGCGCATCTGCGACAGGGACGGTGACGGATGCGAAGCCATTGGGCAAGTTTAAAGGCGGAGCGTCGCTCGCTCTGCGTCTTGATACGGTGAGGGCTCAAGGCGTCACCTACCAGATCGCGTCGAGCACCATCGAGCGAGCGGAGAAGGGTAAGGGTAAGCGCACCGCGGGCTTTATCGGCGGCGGCGCAGGCGGTGGCGCGCTCATCGGCGGATTGGCCGGCGGCGGCAAGGGTGCGCTCATCGGCGGACTGATCGGCGCAGGCGCAGGCACGGCAGGAGCAGCCTTCACGGGCAACAAGGAGATTGTGATCCCGGCAGAGACAACGCTGACATTTCGACTGGAGCGGTCGCTGACGGTTCCGAATCCAGCAGCATCGGGTCAGGAAGCTTCACCGCCTCCTCAGTAATGAGGAAGAGAACTATCCAGACAAGGGCGCGGCAGTGAGCTGCGCCTTTTTTTTGCGCGGTGTCTAGGCGAGCAGATCTCGGACCGGTGCCCAGGGCTTTGCCTGAGATGCGGCGACCGGTTCACAGGTGAGGGTGCCCCCGTAAGTGTTCACCCCGTCACGAATGCCGTCGTCCTGAAGGATGGCAGCCCGGGCTCCGTGCTGGGCCAACTTCAGCACATAGGGGAAAGTCGCGTTGGTGAGGGCGTGGGTGGAAGTGTACGGGACGGCGGCTGGCATGTTCGTCACGCAATAGTGGACAACGCCGTTGACGAGGTAGGAGGGGTCGCTGTGGGTGGTGGGGCGTGCGGTCTCGACGCATCCGCCCTGGTCGATGGCAACGTCGACGATCACCGCGCCGCGCTTCATGCGCAAGACCATCTCGCGGGTGACGATCTTGGGAGCCGCGGCTCCGGGAATGAGGACTCCTCCGATGACGAGGTCGGCTTCCTGGGTGGTGCGGGCGAGATTGTAGGAGTTCGATGCAAGGGTGAAGAGCTTGCCGTTGAAGATGTCGTCGAGCTCGCGCAACCGGTTCAGGTTCAGGTCGACGATGGTGACCTTTGCGCCCATGCCTACCGCGATTTTTGCAGCGTTGGTGCCGACGATGCCGCCGCCGATGATGCAGACGTTGGCGGGGGGGACCCCGGGCACTCCGCCGAGCAGGACGCCGCGGCCGCCGCACTCCATCTCGAGATAGGAGGCGCCGACCTGGACGGACATGCGTCCCGCGACCTCGGACATGGGGGTGAGCAGCGGGAGCGTTCCGGCGCGGTCACGGATGGTTTCGTAGGCAATGCCGGTGACCTTATTGGTCAGGAGCGCCTGCGTCAGATCAGGCAGCGGGGCGAGGTGGAGATAGGTGAAGAGGACCAGGCCCTCGCGGAAGAAGGCGTATTCCTTCTCGACCGGCTCCTTGACCTTGACGATCATGTCGGCCAGGCCCCAGACGCTGTGGGCAGAGCCGACGATCTCGGCGCCGGCGGCCTGGTATTCGTCGTCGGTGAGGGCGGAGATCTCGCCGGCGCGGGTTTCGAGGAGGACTTTGTGTCCGGCTTCGGTCAGGGACTTGACCCCTGCGGGAGTGATGCCGACGCGGCTCTCGTGGTCTTTGACTTCCTTCGGAACTCCGATGATCATGCGTGTGACCTCAGCGACCTCCAATCCTAACTCAGTCGGGGAGGAGTGAGGAAAGAGGGGCGTTAAGATCGCGAGTGAAAGAAGAAAATCTCGTCGCTTGGCGTAGGCGTGAGAAGGAAAATAACGTCGATTAGGGTAGACGAATTGAAGAGAAACCTCGACACGGGGAACGATCTTCCTAAACAATCTGCCTAATCCAGCAAATCAGCCTTTATTGAAAACCCATTAGAAGGGCCGACAAGGAGAGCAGGGTGAGTCTTTTTTCTATGAGAATGCTGCGCGGCGGCGCGGCCGTGGCGGCAATCTGGCTGTCGGTGATAGCCGCAACAGCACAGACAGCGACCGCTCGGATCGTGCGCGCTGCGAACACATTCCTTTCGACGCTCACGGAAAAGCAGCGGCAGAGCGTGCTGCATTCCTTTGACGACGCGCAACAGCGCGCACGCTGGTCAAACTTTCCAACCACCTTTGTTCCCAGGGGCGGGATCAGCCTCAAGGAAATGAATTCCACTCAGCGCGCCGCCGTGATGGCCCTGGTGTCGTCGGCGCTGAGCGCGAAGGGTTTCGAGAAGGTCCAGCAAATTATGGAAGGCGATGAGGTGCTTAAGAAGACCGACAAGGGCTTTCCCGGCCCTCCGGGTCCACCTCCCGGCGGAAATAACGGCAATCCTCCGCCTGGAGGCAATGACGGTCATGGGCCTCCGCCTGGTTTTGGCGGCAACCGTCCTCCAATGGGCGAGGGTCAGACGTTCGGCAAGGATCTTTACTACATCTCGATTTTAGGAACGCCCTCGGAAACAAATCCCTGGATGCTGCAGTTTGGAGGGCATCATCTGGCGCTTAACATCACGATTGCCGGAGAGCGTGGTGTGCTTACGCCGACCTTGACCGGCGCTCAACCGGCGCTCTACACGATCGGTGGCAAGATAGTGAGGCTGCTCGGTCCTGAGAGTGATAAGGGATTTGCGTTGCTGCAAGCCCTCGACGATAAGGAGCGGAAGCAGGCGATTCTGAGTTACCAACTCGCGGATCTTGTCCTCGGTCCGGGACAGGATGGCAAGACAATTATTCCGGAAGGTTTGAAGGCTTCCGAAATGACCGAGCATCAGCGTGCCATGCTGCTCGATGTGATTTCAGAATGGGCAGGCATTATTCACGAGAGTGCGGCCGCAGTCCGTATGGCCGAGCTTCAGGCCGATGTCAACGAGACTTGGTTCGCCTGGAGCGGACCGACAACCGTGACGCCGGGCAAGAACATTACGGCCTATTACCGCATCCAGGGCCCGCATCTGGTAATCGAGTATGCACCCCAGATGCTTGGGGGCGATCCCGGTCTTCATGTCCATACCATGTACCGCGATCCGACGAATGACTATGGCCGGGGGCTTGTGAAGCAATGAGGTTGAGGGTCGTAACAACTGCCGCGATTCTTCTGTGTCTGGTCAGAGTCGCGTCCGCGCACAGGCTTGATGAATATCTGCAGGCCACCATCCTCTCGGTGGACAAGGATCATGTTCAGGCGTCGATGCGCATGATTCCCGGTGTAGCGGTGGCTTCCGCCGTAATTGCGAGCATCGACAGCAATGGAGATGGCCTCCTCTCTCCAGCAGAGCAGCGGGCCTATGCGGAAAGAGTGCTCGGTGATTTGTCGTTGACCGTAGACGGCAAGCGTGTGCAGCCGAAGCTCGTCTCAGTAGATTTCCCGCAAGTCGAGCTGATGAGAGAAGGGCTCGGAGAGATACACATTGAGTTCACGGCGGATTTGCCACACGGCGGTCCCGACCGAAAATTCATTCTCGAAAACCATCATCAACGCCAAAACGCAGCTTACCTAGTAAATTGCCTGGTTCCACGCGACCCGGATATCCGGATTGTCGGCCAGACTCGGAATGAGCGGCAGTCGTTCTATCAATTGGATTATGTGCAGGCCGGCGGTCCTTCACAGTCACGACTTAGCCAGTGGTGGACAAATGTCCGCGAGTCGATGAGTGCGCTGGGCTTTGCCAGCATCTTCCGACTGGGCATGCGGCACATCGCGGAAGGTACGGATCATCTTCTATTCCTGCTGGTGCTGCTTCTGCCTGCGCCGCTCATAGTTTCTGGTTCGCGTTGGGCTGGATTCTCCGGCGCGAGAAGCAGTGTGCTCCGCATTCTCAGTATTGTGACGGCATTTACGATCGGACATTCGATCACACTGGCATTCGCTGCATTTGGAATCGTTCGCGTGCCCAGCCGTCCGATTGAAGTGCTGATTGCTGTTTCGATTCTTGTGTCAGCGATCCACGCGCTTCGTCCAATTTTCCCGGGCAAAGAGGCGGGCATCGCGGCGTTCTTCGGGCTCATTCACGGTTTGGCGTTTGCCGCCACCCTGGGCGAACTGGGGCTCGGCCGGTGGGAGCGTGTGGCCGGTATTCTTGCGTTCAACCTGGGTATAGAAACCATGCAGATGGTCGTGGTCGCCGTGACTATGCCGTCTCTGATTCTCATAAGCCGCACCCGCGCGTACATAATCCTGAGAACCGGTGGTGCGCTTTTTGCGGGTTTTGCGTCCGTGGGCTGGATCGTTGAGCGGCTGACGGGCGTGCATGGCTCAGTCGACGTTGTGGTGGGAGCGGTAGCGCATCACGCAGCCTGGATCGCCGGAGCGCTGTTTCTCATCAGTCTCGGTTGCCGGCGACTTTGCAATATTTTCGAGCGGAAAACCAGAGCGCGATCTGCCAGCTCGGACAGAGCGGCTACCAGCGCATTCGATCACTCGAGAGCTGTCGCTCAAATCGAATAAGAATCAGATCTTTAGCTTCGTGCGTAGACCGGTAAATGACCTTCGGATTGCAGGAAGTGATCGATGATCCTCGAGGGGTTTTTCGAAAACCGAAGGGTGTCATCCAGTGTGCGAGATCGACGCGGGGTGTGTGTAACTCTGTCTGATTTGTTATTGTTGATATACGGGGACAGATTCCCGCTTCCACATGAGAATTCTGCTTCCCCTGAATCGCGGGCTCGCATTCATTTGCGTCATGTCTGCCACTATGATGTGTGCCCCGGCGGCCTTTGGATGTGATCGGCTCCCGGCAGGCCAATCCCTCTGGATTCGCCTCGCAGCCCCTGTTTCGACTTACACGGCAAAAGTGGGTGATCCCGTTCATGCCGTCCTCACCCAGGATCTGGTTTGCGACAACGACGTCGTTCTCCCCATGGGCGCGACTGTAGACGGCGTGGTTCGCAGCAAGCGCAAGGTGGGATGGGGCATTCGGCACGAAACCGCCGCCCTCGAACTCGAGTTCAATCGCGCAATTGCCGGACCGGGTGCGGTGATTACACTCACTGCCCGCGTGGAAGAAGTGGAGAATGCGCGCGAGTTGGTTCGAAATGGCGTGATTCAAGGCATACGCAGCTCCGATACGTTTCAGGGGAGCATCAACAGCCACCTGATTCATTTGCCAACGTGGAATCTCTACCCATATTCTGATCCGGTTCTGATCGCTTACAAGGCGACCTTCCCGATCTTCCCCGAGCCCGAGATTTATTACCCGGTGGGAACCGATATCCACTTGCGGACGACGAGCGAGGTTTCGTGCCCGCCGGAGATGGTGGGCACGGTGCACGAATCTTCTCCCGCCGATAAGGAAGAGACGGATCGACTGGACCAGCTGGTTGACCACCTTCCATGGCGCGTGACGACGAAAAAGGATGTTGATGCCGATCTGCTGAATCTCGTGTTCATCGGGTCGGAGGATCAGGTGAAGGCGGCATTTCGCGAGTCGGGATGGCACAACGCCGAACATGTTTCCCGGAGAACCGTTTGGAAGCAGTTTTATTCACTGCTGAATAACAGCGGCTACGCGCAACAGCCGATGATCACCTTTTATCTGAACAGCAAGCCTGAGGACATGAACTGGCAAAGGAATCTCAACAGCTACGGCCGCCGCGACCATCTGCGCATGTGGGAGTGGACTCCGGAGGACTCCGGCGAGCGGATGTGGGTCGGTTCGTCGACGCACGACAGTGGCGCGGTGCTCTCGGTGAAGTACAGGGGTTTTGTGCACCACATCTCGCCGGACGTCGACGACGAGCGTTCCGCTGTCATTCGCAGCCTGAATTTTGCCGGCTGTGTGAAATCGGTCAACTACGTTCTCAATCCTGAGATGCGGGCTTTGACCCACAACGCGATCGGAGACGTTATGGTTACCGACAAATCGGTGGCGGTGATCGCGTTACGAGACTGCCGGCCCGCCGACCCGGAACTCGATTCGAACTCGAAAGGTGGCATCTTCAAGCCGGGCAATTATGCCTTCCGGTATATCCGGAAGCAGATTCTTACTTTCCGGAGCGACATCCTGCGTGCCAACATTATTTATGGCGCTTATGAAGCCGGAAGGATGGCTGTGACAGCGCTTCGCCATCAACCCGCACCGCCGCAACCATCCGGCCCGATGGTTGCCAGCCCAAGGGTGCAGCCCGCGGCTTCTGAGGTTGGGCAGGTGAGCTACCCGTAGGACATCACAGTTCCAGCCGCTTCTCTTAGACAGCGGAACGGCGCCAAGGCCGGGTTCATAACGGTAACCAAAAATCCGAATTGGGAGGTTACCCGCCGGAAAAACTCTTGCGGGTTGCGGCACGGTCCTGCATGATAAACGGGTGCAAGACCTGGTTGCTGAGTTCCTGCTGGGACATTACAAGATCATTCGCCGCCTTGGAGAGGGCGGCATGGGCGTGGTCTACGAGGCTGAGGACCAGAAGCTTGGCCGCCGGGTGGCGGTCAAGGTGCTGCCGGAGTCTACACGCGAGGACGCTTCGGCGTTGGAGCGCTTCTGGCGTGAAGCCCGTGCCGCTTCGGCCCTGAACCATCCCGGCATCTGCACCATTTACGAACTGAATGAGTCGGGCGATTCGCCTTTCATCGTGATGGAGTTGCTGGAGGGCTCCAGCCTGGAGAAGCTCTATCGGGGCCAGCCCCTGCCCCTTCCGCGGCTGCTGGAGATCGGTATCCAGCTCGCGGATGCGCTGGATGCTGCGCATCGCAAGGGCATCCTTCATCGCGACATCAAACCGGCCAATATCTTTATGACCCGCTCGGGACAGGCGAAGATTGTCGACTTTGGCCTGGCGAAGCTCGAGGAAACTATCGATGCGGAGGTGACAGCGGTGGGATCTCCGATGATGGCGGCGAATCTGCTGACCAGCCCCGGATCGTCGGTGGGAACGGTGGCGTATATGTCGCCGGAGCAGGCGCGCGGCGAGACGGTGGATGCGCGCAGCGACGTGTTTTCGCTGGGCGTGGTTCTCTATGAATTGTCGACGGGCAAGCCGCCGTTTTTTGGCGCGACGACTGCCGTGGTCTTCGACAAGATTCTGAACTATGCGCCGCCGGCTCCGGTGGAACTGAATCCGGCGCTGCCGGCGGAGTTCGAGACCATCCTGAACAAGACGCTGGAGAAGGATCGCGATCTGCGCTGCCAGTCGGCGGCGGAGTTGCGGGCCGACCTCAAGAGATTACAAAGGAGCAGCGGCTCGGGGCGTGTGGCAGCGTCCGGTCAACCGGGCAGCGGATCGGGTCCATTGGCGGCTTCGCCGTCGTCGGGTTCGTCTTCGGGCTCGGTGGCGGTGGGCGCCGCGGCAAGCGGGACGACGAATAGCGCGGCTTCCGGCACGCAACCGATCGCTGTGCCGCAGCGTTCTCGTGCGCTGCTCTGGGTTGGCCTCGCCGTTGTCGTGCTCGCCGCCGGTGGATTCGTGGCGTGGCGCTTCTGGCCGCGGACTGTGCCGTTTTCGACCTTCGGACTGCACCAGATGACGGAGAGCGGCGACATCGAGAACGTCGCCATGTCGCCGGATGGACGCTACCTGGCCGAGATCAAGAGCGATAAGGGGCAGCAGACGCTGTGGGTGCGCAATATTCCCACCAATACCGATGCGCAGGTGCTGCCGGCGTTTCCGAACCCGTATGTAGGCCTGGCCTTCTCGCCCGACGGCAATAATCTCTACTTCGTGCGCGGCACGGAGCAGAGTCTTTATATCCGCGATCTCTACCAGATTTCGGTGCTGGGAGGCACACCACGCTCGATTGTGCATAACGTTGACAGCCCGCCGAGCTTCTCGCCGGATGGCGCGCGCATGGTTTATCTACGCCAGACGCCGGAGCTGAAGGACCACTTCACTGAGATCCATATCGCGGACCGTGATGGCGGAAATGACGAGCTTGTTCACAAGGGCTCGGGGCTTCCCGGCTTCCCGGCGTGGTCTCCCGATGGCCGCACGATTGCATGGTCGGAGATCGGCAGACCGGAGACTGCACTGCTGCTTCTGGATGTCGCAAGCAAGAAGGCGACGGTGCTGCCAGCGGAGCCCGGCCTCACCTATGGACTGGATGCCGCGTGGCTGCCCGATAGCCGCCGCCTGCTGGTGAACTACAACCGCAGCAACGACGACACGATCCAGATCGCCAGCATTACCATTCCGGAAAACCGCTTCCAACCGCTCACGAAGGATTTGAATTCCTACCAGGGCTTTGCGATTTCTTCCGATGGGCGCACGCTGGCCGCCGTCCTCACCCATCGCGAAACCAACCTCAACTTCTACAAAGGCACGGGCGGACCGCTGGTATCTTCGGTCTCGCTGCGCATCGCACCTACGCGGCTGGCGTGGCTCGACGAGAAGCGGATGGCAGTCTTAACACCGCAGTCGGCGATCAGCATCGTTGACCCAACCACGGGCGAGGCGCAGCGCGTGGACATTGGCGATCTGCGGCCAGCGAGAGCGATTGCCGCCTGCCCTGACGGCCATATCCTGTTTCCCGCGCTGCCCAAGGGGGTTGACCATAGCGAGCTCTATCGGATGAACCCCGACGGCTCCGGCCAGGCTGCCATGACCACGACAGGGATCGTTCGCGATCCCTTCTGCCTGAGCGACGGAAAGACCGTCCGCTACAACATCTGGGAAGGTGGCCAGTACGGGGTTTGGAGCATGCCCCTGAGCGGAGGGCCAGCCCAGAAGCTCTTTACTGCGGTAAGCGCATTCCCGGTACGCTTTTCGCCGGATGGACGCTACGCAATGTATGGCAAGACCACATCCAGTGACAACGAAACCCTCACATTCCTGCTGCGCGACCTTTCCGCGGGGGACAAGGTGCGCGACTTTCTGCCGGATGTTCGCTATGCCTTCGGCAACCGCGTTTTCCTGCCAGACGGTTCGGCGGTCGCCTATCCTGTGCAGCAGGGGGGCGGGCAGGCGCTGCTGGCGCAGCCACTCGATGGATCGCCATCACGCATGCTGACCGACTTTGCCCCTTTCCAGATCCTGGACTTCGGCTGGTCGCCCTCCGGCAACCAGCTTGCCGTGCTGCGCAATCACTCGACTTCGGATGTCGTTCTAATCACCGACCAGAGTGGCGGCGCCGCGCACTAGAGCGTTGTCGACCAGGGAAGTGTAACCGCGGCCCGACTAGTCGGCGGCTGCGGGTGCCGTCATCCATTCAAACTTCGCGCGCTCAGAGCTATTGAAGAAGCGGAGCAGCTCCGTGGCAATGGAGCCCGGCTCGCTCATCGGGAGGAAGTGTCCAGAGTCGAGAAGGATCACTTCGGAGTCGGGAATGAGGCCGGCAGCCCGCGTGGCGAAGGATTGCGGGACGGCGGAATCCCTGGTTCCGTGAAAGATCAGCGTGGGAGCGAGCAACTCCGGCAGGAACGCCGGGATTGAGGCGAGTACCTCGGCGGGATCGCCCCAGCGCAGCAGGCTCATCAGGCGCCATGCGCCGCGCAGGCCGCCAAAGGGCGCGTGGAAATCGCTCACGATTTCATCCCGATCATTTTTCCCATTCAAGTCGCCGTCGAGCGCCCGGCGCATCACGAGGTTCCAGAAGAGCAGGTTGACAGCAGGGGCCATCAGTTCGCCGAGAAGGGGCTTACGGAGAATTTCGAAAAGGTAAAACGGCTTGAGATCGGGAAATATCGAAGGAGTGAGAAGGGCCAGCCGTCCTACGTGCCTCTGAAAATGATGTGCGTAGTGCACGGCGATGGCGCAGCCGGCGTCGTGTCCGACGATGTGCCACTTTGCGATATTACGCTTGATGCGGAGAGCCTCGATGCTTGCCACGAGCGCGTCCAGTTCGTGGAAGCCCCGGGGCGATCTCGGCGAGCGGCCGAGTCCAGGCAGATCCACGGCGATGCAGGTGAAGTGGCCGCACATTTTCTCGATGATGCGGTTCCAGAGACGGCAACTGGTAGGCATGCCGTGGAGGAAGAGAACCGGGTCTCCGGTGCCCTCACAACGCAGGTACATTTCGTCACACGCGGCTGGAGAGCCGGTCGTGGCTAACCCGCAACCTCGCAAGAAGGCTCCTCACTGGGGAAACTGCTCCGTGGAATCGTAACCGTACCTCATCGCAATGCGCCTCATCCAAAGGGTTGATTTGCTTCTCCACCCGAAGGCGGTTACGAGAGGCCATTGTGACTGCGAGGAAATCCAGACGAGGGGCGGCAATATCCGTTTTGTCACTCGTGAGGCCGCAAAAGCACTCTCCGGAGTCGCCAGAGCGTGGCTGCCAATGCGGCGAGTCCGACGCTCCACATGGCGAAGGCGAGATTTACAACCCACAGAGGCGCGACGCCGGTTCGCTTCAGCAAGAAGGGCAAAAAATTCCACGTTGTGATGTGAACGTAATCCCAGGGGTCTTCGGTCATGGCGTGGTTGTTCAGGCCCCACGCGCCCATTTTTCCCAATGCGAAGGCGATGATGTTCTTCATCCGCAGGGCAATTACGAAGGTCGGATGGCCGAGTGTTTCCATCTGGTAAATCTCGAGGGGCAGCCAGAAGGCAAGCGACGAAGCCTGGATCACGATGCTGATCGCCAGGAGCGCGATTCCCATCGTCCAAAGCAGCTTTCCTGCCTCATTGCGATAACGCAGTAGAAGCGGAACGGAGAGCAACACCACCAGTTCGACGGTTGTCGAGACATAGCGGTCGCCCCAGGCGAAATCGCCGCTCCATACGGTGTAGCGGGCATAAAAACTGAGATACGCCAGGAGCAAAGTGGCGCCTGTAATGATGTACGCGCGGACTGCCAGGGTGAACCGCTTCCAGGCAACGATCACGAGCAAGATCATAAGGATCAGCAAAGGATCGAAAAGAAAGATGGATTTCTCGGGTGCGAACAATGCTCCGAAGAAGCCCACGTGAAACGGAGTTTCGAACGGATAACGGGCTGGCAGAGAGGGATCGCGCTGTCGAGCTTCGCGAGCAACGACGCTGATGTAGGTGTTGAAGAACGATCCGAAGCGGTAGTACTGATACAGGCGATCGAGCAATCCAAAAAACACATAAATCGGAAGAGCGTTCGCCATGTAGGTTTGATAGCGATGCCAAAGGGCCCGGCCGCGGATGCCCTCGAACCAAAGGACGAGCAGGATGAAAAGCGCTCCCGCCAACAGATCCATGCCGGTGGTAAGGCGGGTGAGTAGATTGAGCCCGAAGGCAGCCGAGCCAATCAGGAGGGCGCGCCGGCTGCCGTTGCGCAACCACTCGTATTGATATGAGAGCCCGGTCAGGGTGAGGAGAAAGATGTAGTTGTTCTCCATCATGTTTTGCGTGTAGTGCAGGTGCGTGGTCGCGAGCAGCAGAGCGAGAACGCCCAAGACGGAATGGTTCACTTCGAATCCCAATTGCCGCAGGAAGCGGAAGCAAATCAACGACGTCAACACGCTGACGAGAATGTTGGTGCTGTAGCTGACGATGATGTTGCGCACGCTGGGATCGTTGCCGTTGTAATCGGCGAAGACGGGAAGCCGCTCGACGCAGGTTCCAACCAGGTCGGCGGGGAGCATGAGCAGCGATTGACCGATGCCATACCAGCTCTGCAACTTGCCTCCGCGGCCGTGGATGCCGAATTCGGGATATTCCTGCGGAAAGACAGGCGACTGGGCGGTCCACAGGGCGTGAGTGGATTGCAGGCGATGTTGTGTGTCGGCGGTGCCCAACTCTCCCGACTGGATGACGAATGCAATGAGACCCGCGGTGAAAGCCAGCAGGAAAAGCGGGTCGCGAAGGCAGCGACTCACGTCGATTTTGTCCAGTATTTCGACATCAGCTCCGTGACCCAGGCAGGCTGGCGAACAGAACCGCGAGGCGCGAATTCTTTCATATAGGGCTTGATGTCCAGCACGGGGGTGCCGTCGATGGCATCGAGGCCTTCTACCTCAACACACAGTTCATGCACCGATACGAGGCGGCAGATGGTGATGCCGAGACGATTGGGCCTGTTTTTCGCCCGCTGCGCGAAGATGCCGACGCTCGGCCAGTCCTGGCGGCCACGCGGATGACGCGACCCGGAAACGATCTCAGACTCGTGGACCTGATCGAAGATAAATACGATCTCGATGTGGGAGAATTCACTGAGCCCGGTGAGGCATTCCGGCGTGAAGCGCGAGGGATTCAGTTTGATCTCGGAGAGGGTTCCACCCCAGATGTCATCGATCACCTCACGCAGACCGTTGCTGACGAATCCGATGGGGGTGAGGGTGATTGGAGTGAGCATCGCATACCCGTCCTGGCGGCGGAGTCAGATAGATAGTATCGTGCCCAGGAACAAACAGGAATGGATCGCGCAGGCATCTTCCCAGCCAGACTGCTGCTATGCTGCGGCCTGGCTGAGCTATTCACTTTGTGATGGCCAGGACTTACCAGGGTAGTTCCTGGCCGAGGTGAATGAAGTGTCCGCTGGGGCCGTCGGGTCCGAGTAGGGCAGCGGCGACGCTGGTTTTGGCACCATCGGGAATTTCCATCGGTGCGGCGTCGGTGCCCATCTCCGTTTTGACCCAGCCGGGATGCACGGAGTTCACCTTGATGGGGGTGTTCCTGAGCTCGTCGGCGAGATGGATGGTGAAGGCGTTCAGTGCGGCCTTCGACGAGTTGTAAGAGAAAAGCTTTGAGCCTGCGATTGGGCTTTTGGGATCTGCGTGGAGCGCCAGCGACCCGAGGATGCTGGAAAGGTTGACGATGCGTCCGGCATCGCTCTTCTTTATAAGAGGAAGGAGCTGCTGCGTGAGCCCGACAACGGAGAAGAAGTTGGTCTCGTAAACACTCTTTAGCTCATCCTCGGTTGTTTTCGAGGTGGTATTGGTGAAAAAGTCGCCGGCGGCGATGCCGGCGTTGTTGACGAGAATATCGAGCTTGCCGAAGTGCTCCTCGATGAATTTGTATGCGGCAGTGCGGTCGGCGGCCTTGGTTACATCGAGCTGGATGCCGTAGGCATGAGTGCCCGCGGACTTGAGTTTGGCGGCTGCAGCCTCAGCGTCACTCAGCTTACGCGATCCGAGGACGACGGTAACGCCTTGTTCACCGAGCTGTTTTGCGGTCTCAAACCCGATTCCGCGATTCGCCCCTGTAATGAGGGCAACTTTCTTGCTCTGTGCCATAAATGCAAATCTCCTGTGTTTCAGTAGATGATCCGGGGCGAACGTGGATTCAGCCGCGCCACGGGTTGACTCAAATTTGCGCGGTTCCGCCGTCGACGAAGAGTTCGATGCCGGTGACGAAGCTTGAGTCGTCGGACGCGAGGAAGAGCGCAGCAGTCGCTATTTCTTCGGGGCGTCCCATGCGGCCCATGGGGATGAGGGACACGAAGCCGTCCTTGACTTCCTGCGCTACATCATCGAAGACAGCGGTGTCGATAGTACCGGGGCTGAGGACATTCACGCGGATCTTTCGCGCTTTGAGATCAACGGTCCAGGTGCGCGCGAAAGAACGAACAGCAGCTTTGCTGGCGTTGTAAACGCTGAACCCCTCGAAGCCCTTCGAGCCGGCGATGGAGCCATTCATGATGACGGATGCTCCGTCCTCCAGCAAAGGCAGGGCTTTCTGTACGGTGAAGAGCGTCCCTCTGACATTGGTGTCAAAGGTCTTGTCGTAGTTTTCTTCGCTGATTGAGCCGAGAGGCACGTTGAATTCACCGTAGCCGGCGCTGGCGAAGAGGACATCGATGTGGCCCTTCTCGGCCTTGACGGTTTCGAAGAGGCGATCGAGGTCGGCCATGTTTCCAGAGTCGCCCTGAATGCCGGTGACGTTGCGGCCAATCAACTTCACAGCTTCGTCAAGCTTGTTCTGGCGGCGTCCGGTGATGAAGACGTAAGCGCCTTCTTCTACGAAGAGCTTCGCGGTGGCGAGAGCCATCCCGGAAGTGGCTGCGGTGATGACTGCTACCTTGCCGTCGAGCTTGCCCATGTCGCTTGCTCCTGACTCTCGTCTTTAGAGGCGTTGGAGCGAGCGGGGTCGCAAAAAGTCTGCGGAGGCTCGACGTATTCGCGTTCCCTGCGGCGAATCTCCTTGTAGCGGGCGAAGGCTGCGCGGTCGCTTTCGAGTCCGAGGAAGGTGCGCAGGGTCGAGCCGCGGTAGGTGTGCGCCGCCATCTTGCCCATGTTCTTCAGAACGAACCACGGATCGTGGCGCAGCACGGTGGGAATGTGCTTTGTTTTCATGCCGCGCTCGGCCTTCCAGCGAAGGTATTCGATCTCATCGAGAGGGAGATTCTCGTTGCGCACGACAGGAGTGGTGCCGTCGTACTCTTCGAGGCGTTCGTTCTCGATAAGGCCTAGGCGGCGGAAATCTGCCGTCATCGGCGTCTTGGGATACGGCGTGGGGTGCTGGATGTAGGGCCAGTCGACGTACTTGCGGGCGAATTCGAGGTTGGCCTCGATGGACTCGGCGGTGTCGCCGGGGCTGCCGACGATGAGGCCTCCGACGACGTACATGTTGTTCTTGTGAAGATAGTCGATGGCCTGAAGTGTGGCGTTGCCGGTCTTTTTGCCGTTGGAGCGCGCGGTGTTTTTGGCCGAGGCCTGCAGGAACACAAGGTCGCTCTCGAGGATGTTTTCGATGCCTAGGAACACATAGCGGAATCCCGCCTTGCGCATGAGGGGCGCCAGCGTCTCGCCGTGATTGGCAATCGCAGACGTCATGCCCTGCACGAAGTAGTCGATTTTGTTGAGGCCGGCGTTGATGATGGCGTTGCAGAGGGCTTCGAAGCGGTGGATGTTGAGGGTGATGTTGTCGTCGACGAGAAAGATGGTGCGCGCGCCGTGGTTCCAGGCGTCGCGGATGTCGTCGAGGACGCGGTCGAAGGAATAGGCGAAAAAGTTGCGACCGCGCATTTCGATGATGGAGCAGAAGCTGCAATCGAAGGTGCAGCCGCGCGAGGTCTCGATGACATCGACCTGGCGCCCGAGCAGGGTGTATCCCTTGAGCACGCGGGCGTCGCGTTTGGGCAGGCGGATATCGTTGTCTTCGAGGCGGTGCGGGGCGCGCTGTGGATTGTGTATCCACTTGTCTCCGTGTTTGTGCGCGAGGCCGGAGATGAAGTGCATGCTGCCCTGTCCTTCGAGTGCGCGAGTAAGCTCGCGGAAGGTAACTTCGCCTTCACCGCGCACGATGAAATCGACGGGCATGTTGAGATAGGCGGCGGCGTCGAGGCTGGGGTCGTAGCCTCCCACGACGACTTTGACCCCGGGCTTGAGCGCGCGGACCAGATGCATGAGGCGCTCAGCGGTGCGGCGCTGGAAAGTCATGATGGACATCCCGATGATGTCGGGGTCGGTCTCCCGGACCAGGCGGGTGACTGTCTCGCTGACTGTTCTCTGACACAGGATGAGGTCAGCAATGGAGACCTTGTGGTGCTCGTCAAGGTTGCCGGCGAGCGAGGTGAGGGCTCCGTTGGGCATGCGGATGGCGACGGTGGGCATGTGCTCGAAGGAATCGGGCATAGAGAGCAGAAGAATGTTCATCGAATCTCCGCTGCTGCGTTGAACTGGAACGGTTTATGTTCCGATCCTGCGCAGTAATGATACTCGACATGTGGATGCGTGGGAATGAAAGAGTGTTTGCTTGCCTGTGGTTCGACTTCTGCTCAGGTTTTCAGCGCTCGGTGCGGAAGGTCTTGCCGAGCTCCCTGTCGCAGTCTCCCGCAAGTGAAACGATCCCTATAGATGAATGGTCGCGAGCGTCAATGCAGTTCAGCGAAAGGGGTCCCTTTACAAATCGAGGACCACGAAGGTGATGTCGTCGGCCTGCCCTGGGCCTGAGTCTGCCACGGACCAGGCGAGGACGCTCTGCAGCAACTCCGCGGCGAATGTTTCAGTAGATAGGTTCTGCTTGAGCACAAAAAAACCAGGCAACACTACGTCGCCAAAACTCTCGCCTTTTCCGTTCTCAGCCTCGGTGAGTCCGTCGCTGTAGATGAGAAGACGGTCCCCTGTCGCGAAGTGAATCGTATTGTCGTCGTAAGGTTCTTCACGGCGTATGCCGAGGAGCAGTCCGGCGGAGTCCAAAGGATCGAGCCGCTGATCGCTCCGCCGCCAAAGCAACGGAGGCGGTTGACCACCGGCCGTGTAACTTGCCAGGTTGCCATCTTGATTGAGTTCGACATATATCGCACTTGCCATCTGGCCGGGTGCTTGCTTGCATAAAGTGCGGTTCAATTCCTGGACGATCCTCGCCGGGCTCTGTCCGAGCTCCGCTGCATTGAATACGGCGACCTTAACCATAGATGCAACGAGGGCAGCCGCCACACCGTGCCCCATGACATCGGCAACAATAATGCCAAGAGAATTCGACAGGACGCAGGGAAATCCGTAGAAGTCCCCGGCTACTCCGGACATAGGTGCGTAGCGCGCTGCGACGGTCCAGGGACTAACGATGGGCATCGACGGGGGAAGGATTGCGTCCTGTATCTTGCCGGCCGCTCTCATCTCATCGGTCAAGGAAATCCAGTCGGCCTCGTTCGCAGCCACTCGTTTGGAAACAACATAGCCCAGGCACGCCATCAGGAAGAG
>Ga0210391_10000792_pt1 | contig 30820 bp, 29 predicted proteins | sample IncBWC12OmetaG_FD_160573 | JGI IMG/M metagenome (GOLD analysis project Ga0210391, IMG submission 160573) | Forest soil microbial communities from Barre Woods Harvard Forest LTER site, Petersham, Massachusetts, United States - Inc-BW-C-12-O ... | reverse complement strand
CCTTGAAATTGAGGGGGTTTTATGCATAAACTACGCCCCTCTTTGGCGGGGTCGCGGAGGCGGTCATGCAACCTGAGTCGATCTCTCACGGGGCTGTAAAGACGGAAGCACAGCATCGCCGCGATATCTGCGCTGTAGGCCGCTGGATTCACGACCGCGGTTTCGTCGCTTCCACCGACGGAAACATTTCCGTGCGCCTCGGCCCGGATCGCATCCTGCTCACTCCCACTTCGATGAGCAAGGCCATGATGAATCCGGAAGATTTGGTCATCATCGATCTCGACGGCAAGCGCGTCAGCGGTTTGCGCAAGCCTTCCACCGAGCTCGGCATGCATCTTCGGGTTTACCGACTGCGCCCGGATATCAACGCCGTCTGCCACGCGCATCCACCGACGGCCACCGGCTACGCCGCCGCGGGAATTCCGCTGGATAAGCCGATTCTTTGTGAACTCGTAATCGCGCTGGGTTCGATTCCCGTGGCGCGCTACGCCACGCCGGGCACGTCCGAGTTGGGCGCTTCGATCGAGCCGTACGTTCACGATCACGACGCGATTCTGATGGCCAATCACGGCGTGGTGACCTACGGGCCGGATCTGCTCACCGCGTTTCTGCGCATGGAGACGACCGAGCATTTCGCGCAGGTTTCGCTCGTCACCGAGCGCCTGGGGAAGCAGGTCATTCTTTCCGGTGCGGATGTGGAAAAACTGGTAGCCGCACGCGCCCGCTATTGCGCTGGCGCGCAGCCCGAAGCCGAGGTCGCGCACGAGCGCGCCGCGAATTCGGATCTCACGGAAGCCGGAAGCGTCACACTCTCTCGGCGCGAACTGGAATCGCTGATCGATGAAGCCGTACGGAGGGACCGCTCGACTCGAAGAAACACGGCGGGCGCCTAGAACGAAAGCACCCGCCGGTTATCCCCCGGAAACATCCGCAGCCAAATCGCTAGCTGATCGAAACGTAGCGCATCTTGCCGTTGAAATGAATTTCCGTCACTTGATTGTCGTTGGTTACGATGTTGGAAGATTTTGGCTTTGACGCTTCGTCTTTCCATGTCACCGGCGCTTCGGCCACGACCTTGCCGTTGAGCGTGACGGTCACTTTGGCGTCGTCCGCCGAGACGTGATAGGTGCCCGGCGCCAGTTGCTTGCCGGCCAGTATGACCGAGCTGAGAATGTCCACGTCTGCGTTGGTGGCTTTGCCGTTTTTCCCTGCGTCGCGTGCCGCGAGCGGCATGGCGACGAGAAGGGCGACTAGAATGGGCACGAACAAATTCAATCCACGTCGGGAAATCATTTTTTCCTCCAGAAATAAAACACCGCTTGCAATCTGCTTAGACGCGACCGTGTTCACGAGGAAAGCAATTCATCGTGTGATTCATCAATTTTTTCGACGGGCCAATTTGGATTTCCCTCGCGGAGTAAAAATGCAACCGCATCCGAATTTTCGTAGGCGTGCGCACAAATTGTCGGTGTGTCAGTTTGCGACACCGCGTAACTCTCGAATTCCCGTTGAATTGACACACCCGTGCCCCTAACCGATAATCGCTCGACATGATTGGTTCCCTCCGCGGCAAGCTCATCGACAAGCGTCCGAACGCAGTTTTAGTGGACGTGGGCGGAGTGGGCTACCAGGTGCAGATCCCGCTTTCCACGTTCGCCGCGCTCGGCGCGCTCGATAGCGAAGCGACGCTACTGATACATACGCATGTGCGCGAGGATCAGTTCAATCTTTTCGGATTTTTCGCCGCTCGGGAAAAACAATGTTTCGAGCTGCTGATTTCGGCGTCGGGCGTGGGCCCGTCGCTCGCGCTGAAGATTTTATCCGGCATGGGCGTCGAGGAACTGGTGCCTGCGATCCGCAAGGGCGATCTGGCGCAGCTGGTACGCATTCCGGGGGTGGGCAAAAAGACGGCGGAGCGAATCGTAGTGGAATTGCGCGACAAGCTGGCCGCGGTGGACGTGCCGGAAACGGGCAAGCCGGCCACGCGCACGCAGCTCGAGTCAGATGTGTCGTCGGCGCTCGTGAACCTGGGCTACGATGAGCGCTTGGTCGAGCGCGCGATCGAGCAAGCGCGCGCGGCGGGCGGCGCCGATTTTGAAAAGCTGCTGCGCGATTCGCTGCAGATTCTGGGAAACTCCGCGATGCAGAAAAGCGCGCGGGCGTCAGGCGGCGGGGAACGGCGAGTTTGAGGAGCGATAGATGCCGGAGCCGAAAAGAGCGGCAGACAATTCGAATCGCGTAGTTTCCGGCCGCGCGTACGATGACGACGCGCGGATCGAAGCCAGCGTGCGCCCGTCGAATTTCGGCGATTACATCGGCCAGGAGCGCGTGAAGGAAAATCTGCAGATCGCCGTGGAAGCGGCGCGCGCACGCGGCGAAGCGCTCGATCACGTGCTGCTCTACGGTCCGCCGGGACTTGGCAAGACGACGCTGGCGCAAATTCTGGCGAACGAAATGGGTTCCTCGATCAAGATCAGCTCCGGCCCGCTGCTGGAAAAAAAAGGCGACCTCACCGCCGTACTCACGACGCTGGATCCCAGCGATTTCCTGTTTCTCGACGAGATTCACCGCCTGCAGCCGGCGCTCGAGGAAATTCTCTATCCCGCGATGGAGGATTTTCGCGTGGACCTGATCATCGGGCAGGGGCCGGGCGCGCGCGTGCATCCCTATCAGCTGAATAAGTTCACGCTGGTAGGCGCGACTACGCGCGCGGGGCTGATCATGGCGCCACTGCGCTCGCGATTCGGCATCGTGCACCGGCTGGAGTTTTATACGCCGGAGGATTTGCAGCGCATCGTGGCGCGCTCCGCGAAAATTCTGGGCATCCAGATGGACGAAGGGGGCGGCGCGGAGATTGCGCGGCGCAGCCGAGGCACTCCGCGCGTGGCAAACCGCCTGCTGCGGCGTGTCCGTGATTTCGCCGAAGTTCGCGCGCAAGGGCACATCACGCTTGACGTGGCGCGCGACGCGCTGGCCATGCTGCGCGTGGACGAGCACGGCCTCGACGAGGTGGACCGCAACCTAATGCTGACGATCATGGAGAAATATTCCGGCGGGCCGGTCGGTCTGAACACCATCGCCGCGTCGCTGAGCGAAGAAGAGGACGCCATCGAGGAAATCTACGAGCCCTACCTGATGCAGCTCGGCCTGCTCGACCGCACCCCGCGTGGCCGCGTGGCCACCGCGCTGGCCTACAAACATTTCGGCAAACCCGAGCCGAAGCGCCAGCCCGGCCTTTTCTGATCGGGGTGGAAGATGACGCTCGCGAAAGCAAGGCCCACAAAGTCAAAGCCTTTGAAATCCCATTTGGCGGCGGATCCACAACCGCAGATCGATTCGTTTCTTGCGAAATTCACGCCGCAGGTGGAAAAGCTCGGCCGCGCGGCGCTCGGGAAGATGAGGAAGCGGCTGCCGAACGCGATCGAGTTCGTCTACGACAATTACAACGCGCTGGTCTTCGGCTTCGGGCCGAACGAACGGCCGTCGGACGCGATATTTTCAATCGCGCTGTTTTCCGACCATGCGGCGCTGTGCTTTCTGCAGGGCGCGAAACTACCTGATCGGCACAAGCGCCTCCGCGGAAGCGGCAATTTGGTGCGCAACGTGCGAGTCGACGAGGTGAAAGTGCTCGACGATCCGCAGGTGATCACGCTGATGGACGAAGCGTTGAAGCGCGCGAGAGTACGCATGGACCCGAAGCAGAAACGAAAGCTTGTGATCCGTGCAGTCTCGGCCAAGCAGCGCCCGCGCCGGCCGCCGAGCCAGTAATGATCGACGCGACGAATCGGGTTTGATTGCGACTACCCCTTCCATTAATTCGTCGACATCTCACAGAGTTTGATGACCGTGTTCCAGTTACGCGTTGTGGTGCGCTGCTTTAGGACCTTTTCAAGGCCATAGAGCTTGGCGTTGGCGAAGCCGTCCGGACAGTGGATGTAAAGCTCGCGTCCCGCGTGGTGGAAACGCTCGCGGCCGATTTCGAGCGCGCCGAGAGCTGCCAGCGCGGGCTTGGCCGGCGACTGCTCCAGAAACGTGACGGCGAGCCGGGCCGTGTCGATCCCCTTTTCCTTCAGGAACGGATTGCCGGCGAGCAACTTGTTCATTTCCGCAGCTGTGCGGACGATTACCGACACCGGCAGGCGCGATTCGCCGGCGAGCTTTTTCTCGATCTTCGCTTCCCACTCAGCTGCGGCACCAGCCGCTTCGAACACGACGTTGCCGCTCTGCACGTAGGTGCGCGGATTTTCAGCGCCGAGCTTGGCGCATATTTCGCGGAGGCGGTCCATCTTGAGCACGTTTCCGCCGACGTTCACTCCGCGCAGCAGAGCAATGAGTGCGGGCATCTTGGCTCCTTCGAGAGAGTCTCAGACTCCGTCCGGCCGCGGTTCGGGCCAAGCTGGGGTGAACGCCAATCCTACCGCGATGCCCACAGATATTTCGAGGAAACGGTGAATTGCGATGATCCAGGTGGGCTGCGCCTGCGCGACCAGCATGACGATCTCGAGCGTGATGCCCGCGTAGCGGTAGGCGCTGTGCTCGATGTGTAACCACACGCAACTCACTCCCAGGATGAAGACGCCGGCGCCGAAGATGGCGGCGCTTGCTCCGGAATAGGTTGCCAGCAGCGCGCCCATCGCCGTGCCGATCAGGCGTTGCTGTGAAATGGTCCAGCCGGCGCCCAGCGTAGATTGCGTGACGATCACAGGGGTGATGCCAGCCCAGTAAGATTCGGGCAGCCGCACGATGCGCCCTACCAACAGCAAGAGGACGACCGCGACCGCGTTCCTGACGGAATGAATGAATGATTACCTGTTCATCGGTTCGCAGCCACTTTACAAATTTCGAATCCGGCATGGGCGCCTCCGGGCTGGGATAGTTGTCTCTCGGCACGAACTTTGCGGCGGCGAGTAGACCTCGGGCAGGAATCAACACCTTGGAGCCTGCAGAGGCTAGAATATCCGTTCGCTTATGAGCACTGTGTACATCTCGTTGGGATCGAATCTCGGGGACCGAGCTGAAAATATCTCCCGGGCTGTCCGTGCGCTGACGGCACGCGGCGTGCGCGTGTCGCGGCAGTCGTTGCTCTATGAAACGGAGCCGGTGGACGTGCGCGACGGCGGATGGTTCCTGAATGGCGTCGTCCAGGCGGAAACGCAGATGAAGCCGCAGCAGTTGATGCAGACGCTGTTGATTATCGAGCGGTCCCTCGGCCGGCAGCGGCGTCGTGGGGCGTCGCCCGATGCGCCGAAGGAATCGCGAACAATAGATATGGATGTGCTGCTGTTCGGCGCGGATGTGATCGACGAGCGAGATCTGCAGATTCCGCATCCGCGGATGGCGGAGCGCAAATTCGTTCTCGTGCCGCTGGCGGAAATCGCCGGCGGCGTGGAGCATCCGGTGCTGAAGAAGACTGTGGCCGAGCTGCTCGACCGAACACCGGACCGGGCCGCGGTCCGGTGTTGGGAGCCGCCGGCGGGTCAGTCGACGTAGCGCGGACGCACGTCGCTTTCGCCGTGCAGGACGCGGAGCCAGTGCAACGGGAAAGGCTTCGGGTCGAGCGCGTCGAGTTCGATTTCGGCGAGGCGGCCTTCGGTCTGTTTGCGCCAGCGATAAACGCCGGGTTCGGATTCTTCCTCGATGTGGCCGGTGGCGGGACGCAGGAAATCGCGGGCGTCGTCGAGCGAGGCGGGGCGAAGGACCCGCGGCCGCGTCATCGCTTCGACCACGTAACTGCGCAGAAGCTTCGGCCAGTAGGCGTCGAGGAGCTGCGAGGACGCGAAGACGTCGCTCCAGGCGACTTCGGGGCCGAAAGCCACGACGACTCCGATCACGCGCTCGCCCTTCAGGCCGGAGGTTTCTCGCGCAAATCGCCGCTGGATTTCTTCCATGAATGTATCCACTGACGCGCCGATCGGCGACTGCTGATAAATCTTCTGATAATCCTGCGTGCCGGATTGCGCGATGGCGCCGGATACCGCGCTGCGCGTGATTGCCGGCGCGGGGGCCTGCACGATCACCGTCTCCGTTTGAGTGCCCGGCGTTGCTCCGTCTGCGCCGGCCGAAGAATTTCTGGACTCGAGAGGCAGAGCTTGCCGAGCGCTTCCGACCGCGTCCGCTTCGCCCCGCACCGCGGCCCAGACTTCGACTTGATTTTGATCCACGGCGGCTTTGTCGCGCACGCTGGGATGGACCATCGTTTCGGCGGTGGAGAATTGCACGGCTCCGGGCGTCCAGCGGCCGTGCTCGACGCAGAAGACGTCCAGAGGCAGCGGAGCGGCGCCGATGGGCACGATGCGGTCCTTGCCGATGATGCGGTCCTGTTTGCCGCCGGAGACGACTTCGCCGGCGAGCAGAATCAGGGGGCGCTTGCCGCGATTGATCAGCACGAGCTGGTTGACCCGCGGGCCCAGCTGGTAGTTCGGCACGGCGGCGCCGTCGCGCATACGGCGCATTTCGGCGCCCTGTTCGGTGATGACAGCCTCGCCCGAAGCCAGTGCGTCGTCGAGCGTGGCGAACTGGCTGGTGTCCACCTCTCGCGCGGCGAGGACCGGGAAGATAGTGAGATTTTCGTACGATACGGGGTTCGCAAGGCGCCAACCGTTTTGCTCGACCTGTGGATCCCCTCCTGGGGCGCTTCTGGCAGCGCTGGCGCAGAAGTTGAATCGGGCGGCGAGGGCTGTTCCGGTTAAAACCAGGATTGTGACGAGAAGGGTCCCGAATATTTTCCGCTGGGTGATCTGCATGATGTCTCCTCGACGGTCCGCGATGGATGAGTGCACGAGGCCAGGCGGGCGTCAGAGTGAGAACGGACGAGTCGCGATTCCTTGCACATTCCTTGCAGGGATGTTTGGGACGGTCAGAGCCGGTGCTGGCGATCTGAACCTAAGCGGAGGCTAGGCGCGGCCGCCGCGGTCCTTCAAATCAGCGAGTTCTTTTTCGCGCTTCTTGCGGCCTTCCTGTTCCTCACGTTCGTATTCGACCATTTCTTCGTCGGTCATCTGGTAGTCCTCGCGGCTTGCGAACATGGTGCCGCGGCGGCCGTCGCGCGCCGATTTCGAATTGCGGCGCTTCCGCGTCCCGGCGTTGAATCCGCCGATGCTGCGGATGGGCTCGGCAATGGCGCCGGCTTCGACCAACAGCTCGCTGGCTTTCTCGAGAAAATCGTTGAGGTGGTAGGGCTTGACCGAGTAGGGAAGTCCTTCGCGCTCGAGAATCGGCTGGAGCTCCTTGGTGCGGTCCTGTGGGATCAGGAACAGCGGCCGCAAGCGGATGGGCGCAGGCTGGCCCTCGATCGATGCAATGGCCGGCTCGGCTTCGGCCAGTTCCTTGAGGATGGCGAAGAGCGGCCCGCCTACGTCAGCCAGCGCCAGGTTCACAATAACCAGATTCCAGGAGCCGGTGGCGAGTTCGGTGAGAGCTTGGTCGACGAGCGGGACGATGCGGACGCGCCAGCCTTCAGAATCGAGGATGTTTTTCAAGGCGCTCTGGCTGGCGAAATCGTCGTCGACGATCAAAATTCCAACTTCGGGCACGGCTGGGTCTCCGGAGGTGTCACAGCCAGTATATCTAGGGCGTTGAAGGACTAAACCCTTCAGAATCGCAGCAATTTCCATGCGGAGGTTGTACGCTCGGACAGGCGAAAGAAAGGCGAAAATAATTCTTGACATAGCGAACAAAAGGCGAATATATTCTGCGCGTGCGGCGAGACTGCCAATGGCCACTTCTCTCATACTTCGATCGAGACCGGCGACGCTTCGGCGCCGTCCGGCGGATGCGAAGCAAACCAGTCTCACCTTATTCCCTCAAGCCGCTCGCCACGGCAAATGTGAGTCGCCAAGCGGTGCTTCCGCGCCCCCTCCGGTGCCTGACCGGAGAACGAAGCCCGCGACGGAACTGGTTGGCATTGCGCGGCTCGCCGCATCCTCCCCCCGCGCGGAAGCCAAGCGCGGGACGGAGTATTTCGTCCTGCCGGTTAAATCGATCCTGAATGAGTGCCATTCAGAGAGAGTGCCGTTCCGCTGGACGGTGAACCCGTATCGCGGCTGTGAGTTCGGGTGCAAGTACTGCTATGCCCGCTATACGCATGGCTATATGGAGCTGGGCGCTTCGGATTTCGAGACAAAAATCTACGTGAAGCAGAACGCGGGCGCCCTGGCGGAGCGCGACCTGAACCATGACCAGATCTGGGGCGAGCATATTGCCATTGGCGCGGCCACCGATCCCTATCAACCTGCCGAGCGCGAGTTCGGCGCCACGCGGGCGATTTTGGCGAAGATGGCTGAGCGCGAGGGATTGAGCGTTTCGATCACTACGAAATCAGATCAGGTCGTGCGGGACATCGATCTACTCAAACGGATTTCGGCGCGGTCGTCGCTGACTGTGAATCTGACGATCACTACGCCGCGGACGCACTTGGCACGGCTGCTGGAGCCGCGGGCGCCACGTCCGGACCTGCGGCTGGCGGCGGTGCGCAGGCTGCGCGATGAGGGGATCTCCGCCGGCGTGTTCGCCATGCCGATTGTTCCCTGGCTGACGGACAGGGAAGACGATCTGGATGCGCTGGCGTGCGGAGCGCGGGAAGCGAATGCGGAATGGTTCGGGGCGCGCGTGCTCTACCTGATGCCCGATGCGCGGAGGACGTTTCTCGCGTTCCTCGAGGCGAAATTCCCGCGGCTGGTGGTGCGCTATCGCGAATGGTATGGCCACAATGTGGATGCGCCGGAAAGCTATCGCAAGGAAATGGCCGCGCGCGTGGAGAAAATTCGCGAGAAGTATGGGCTGGGCAACCGGCCGGTGAGGCCGACGCCCGGACCTGCCGTGTGGCGCTCGCCGCAGATGCAGCTGACGCTCGATCAAGGAGAGAACGTATGCCGAACCTAGCAGCACGAAACAGAAGCACGCGCAGCAGGAGAAGAGCAGCATCGGAGCCGAGGTTGGTGCTGGTTCCGATGCCGGCTGCGGTTCCCGCGCTGGCCGAAGCAAAGCGCGTGCGCGGCGTTAAGCTGAAAACTGTATCGACGTTCACGCTGGTTTTTGCGCTACTCTGCGTGGCGGCGTTTTGTGCCGGGCGACCACCCGCTGCCGCGATGGGCACGGGGGCCGCTATGAGGCCCGGCGCTAGCGCGAGTCATGTTGCGAAGGGAGCCGCTCATGTTTCAGGGTCTGCGAACCGCCGCGTACCAGGTAAAGGAACTCGACAAAGCCAAGGCGTGGTACGGCAAAGTGTTGGGCTTGCAGCCATACTTTAATCAGCCGTTTTATGTGGGCTTCAACGTCGGCGGATTCGAATTGGGGCTGGTACCTGCAGAGGATGCGAAGCCCAATCGCGCGCCTGCGGGCATAGCGTACTGGGGTGTGGCCGATGCGCAAGCCGCGTACAAGCGGCTCGTTGAGCTTGGCGCGTCCGGCTTCGAGCCGATCCAGGACGTCGGCGACGGGATTCTGATCGGAGCCGTGCGCGATCCCTTCGGCAACGTCCTGGGCGTGATCCAGAACCCGAAATTCAAGATCGAGCCCAGATAAAGCGATGGGCGGACTGTAGCCAAACTGCTCCTCTGGTTGCAAGCCAACGGAGAATGGGCTTGTCGGGCTTCGTCGGGGAAGTGTCCACGGGCCACCGAACGGACAGGGGAAGGGCTCGGCAAACGCCTCTGTGCCGGAGGTCCCGGCGCCGATCAGTATGCGACGGAGTGGCTCGCGTTGGCTTGGGCCAGCTGCTTTTTGTATAGGTCGATGCTGTTGAGGATGGTTTCGACCGTCGCGGACTCGCCGATGCCGGAATTTACCATCAGGTGGAACCGATGGCGCTCGGGCCAATCGACTTTGAAGTATTGCTTGATGAAGGCGGCGCGATCGCGGTCGACGGTTTCGGCAAGCTGCGCGGCCTCGCGCTCGCTTTTGCCTTCTGCGCGGAGGCGCCTCGCTTTTTCGGCGAAGGGCGCGTAGATGAAAACGTGAAAGGCGTCGTGCCGGTCGTCGAGGTAGTACGCGGAGCCGCGGCCCACGATCACGCAGCCGCCGCACTGCGCGGCTTCCTTCACCACCTGCTCGGTCACTTCGCGGATACAGTCCGCATCGGCGAGTTTCAGCCGCGGAGCATTCAAACTGCCTTCGTGGCTGCCGCGCATGAAGGCCATCAGCAGGCGGTGGAAGAGCGGATCGCGGCGTTCCTCGCGCTCCTCAACAACCCGACAATCGCACTCCATCTGGCGCGCGATTTCGTTGGTCAGCGCCTGATCCCAGAGCTTCCAGCCCAGCCGTTGCGCCAGCGCAGCCGCGACTTCGCCGCCCCCACTGCCGTATTCGCGTTCGATGGTAAGCACCCGGATCATGTGACGCCCCCGCCGCCGATTCGCACCGCGTCAAAGCGGTGCGTTCAGGGGAGCCTATCACAGGCCAGGTTTTGCCGGCTACTCCGCGACCATCCGGCGGACGCCCGGCTGATTTTTCTTGAGGGTGAAAGCTAGGAAAAACATGATCGCGGAAGCGATGGCCAGATACAGGAAGGTATCGAGGTAAGCCAGCGTGGTAGCCTGACCGATCACGTTTCGAAAGACAATTGCGTTAGCCTGCATCCCGGCCCTCTCCGCATTCACCCCGGCTGCCCTTAGACGCTCCGTCAGCTCCGCGATCTGATTGAGGAGTTCCGGCCGGCCTCGGGTGACGTTCGCGACAAGATATACCTGGTGGACCTGCGCGCGGCGTTCGAGCAGAGTCGTCACTAGCGACGTGCCAATACTGCTGCCAATATTGCGCATGAAATTTACCAATCCCGCCACGCTGCCGCTTTTTTCCGCAGACATCCCCACGTAGGACGCCAGGTTGATGGGCACGAACAAAAATGGGAGCCCGAAAACCTGCGCGATCCGCAATATGGCGGCGCTTCGAAAACTTACCGCAAGGTCGAGCTGCCGGCTGGAAATGTACATCGAAATCGAAAGCACGAGCCAGCCGAACGCAATCAGATATCGCGCTTGCACTTTCGAGGACAAAACGCCAACGACCGGCATCAGGAACAGCAGAATGAGCCCTCCGCCCGAGAGCAAGAGCCCGGCCGACTCCGCCGTGTAACCCATCAGCGATTGAAGAAACAGCGGCATCATCACGAGGCTGGCAAAATACAATACGCCGAGGACGAACATCATGCCGTTGGCGGCCAGGAAGTTCAGATTCTTGAACAGCTTCACTTCGACAATCGGATTTTTGTACAACCATTCCCAGATCACAAAGGAGAGCAAGCCCACGGCGGCGAGGATGGCGAGGGTCGTAATGAAGCGCGAGCCGAGCCAATCATCTTCCTGTCCCTTATCCAGCATGATCTGAAGCGCGCCGACGCCGAGAGTGAGCAGCGACACGCCAATGTAATCGATTCGCAGCGCCGCGCCCGCCTTCCGCTTGGCCCACGGCGGGTCGTCAACCAGCCGATAAACGAGAAACAAGGCCAGAATTCCAACCGGCAAATTGATAAAGAAAATCCAGCGCCAGGTGTAGTTGTCTGTGATCCACCCGCCCAGCGTTGGACCGATCGTAGGCGCCATGACAGCGGTCACGCCGTAGACTGCGAACGCCAGCCCCCGCTTTTCCGGCGGGAAAACGTCGGCAAGAATCGCCTGCGCCATCGGCTGCAATCCGCCGCCGCCGAGTCCCTGCAGAACCCGGAAAATGATGATCGCGCTCAGGCTCGGCGCGATGCCGCACAGTAGGGAACTGATCGTAAAGACAACGAGGCAGGACATAAAAAACCGTTTGCGGCCAAACGCATTCGATAGCCAGCCGCTGATCGGCAGCACGATGGCGTTCGACACAAGATACGACGTCAGCACCCATGTGCTCTGATCATTGCTTGCACCCAGGCTGCCCGCCATGTAGGGAAGCGCGACGTTGGCGATGCTCGTATCGAGCACCTCCATGAACGCCGCCATCGCCACGACGACGGCGATGAGCCACGGATTGAATTGCGGTCTCCACACAACCGGCGCGGCCGCAGCCGTCGCTGGCGCCGATGCTACGGGAGGCGGTCCCGGAACCGAGGCGCCGGCTGTGGGAGTGGATGCCATGAATAGGAAACCGCAAATGCGAACGGCGATTCGTTCGTCTGATTGGATGTTGCTGAAGCGCCGGCGACGCCGATTATTTCACGAAGACTTCGGGCTCGACGGACATTCCGAGCCGCAAAGAATGGTCCGAGTTCTCGCCCGGCTCCAGCACGATCTTCACGGGAACCCGCTGCACGACTTTCACGTAGTTGCCGGTCGCATTTTCCGGAGGCAGCAGGCTCGTCCGCGCGCCGCTGGATCCGGCGATGCTGTCGACGTGCCCTTTGTAGGTGCGGCCGTTGGTGTCAGCCTTGATTTCGACGCGCTGGCCCGGTTTCATGTGCTTCAGCTGCGTCTCTTTGAAATTGGCGGTGATCCAGACGTCGTCCAGCGGGACGACGGAAGCGAGCTGCTGCCCCGGCTGCACGTTCATGCCGACTTCGACGTTCTTGGTAACGACACCGGTCGCCGGCGCCAGGATTTTCGCGTACTGAAGATTCAGCTGCGCCTGTTCGAGCGCCGCTTCCTTCGCTTGCGCGTTGGCGCCGGCGGATTTCGCGCGCGCCTCCATGGACTGGACCTGGCGCGGTCCGGTCTGCGACGATCGATAGGCCGCGCGTGCCGCTTCGAGACGGCTTTGCGCTTGCGTCACCTGTTGCGCCGCCGCTGACGCGGTCGCTTTCGCGGCGGCCACTCCCGCATCACCCGCCGCCGCTGCCGCCACGGCCTGATCGTACGTCTGCTCTGAAACTTCCTGCTTATCGACCAGCTGTTTGTAACGCATCAAATCGTTCTGCGCCTTCACGTCGTTGGCCTGCGCCTGCAAAAGCTCAGCCTGCGCCGCGTCATACTGCTGCTGCGCCGCGGCAATTCCCGCCTGCGCGCTCGATACATCGGCTTCCGACGACGACACCTGGCTTGTGGTGCTCACCGAAGTGACCGGCACGTCGATGTCCTGCGACTGCGCCGTAGCGCTGGCGTCCGCCGCCGCCGCTGCCGCCTGATCGACAGCGACCTGATAATCGCGCGGATCGATTTCGACCATCACATCGCCGGCGTGCACTAACTGGTTGTCATCAATGTTGACCTTCGAGACGTAGCCGGAAATGCGCGCGCTCACCGGCATCAAATGGCCGTCGACTTCCGCGTCGTCGGTCGACTCATAGCTCGAAAAATAGCGCCACGCGAAAATCCCACCGACGATGACTAAAATGACCGCGATGATGATGAATATCCGCGCGTGAGGACGCTCGCGCAAATAGCCGGACGCTCGGGAGGTCGGAGGCGGAGCCGCCGGGGCGGCCGGACGAGACGTTGTTTCCGACGGAGGAGCGGGAGATTCGACTTGGGTATTCTCAGCCATGTCTTAGTTTCCTTTGAAAAATTCCTGCACGCCCGCTTCGGCCAGGCCCAGAGCCCGGGCCAGCGAAATCTTGGCGTAGTTATCCTGATAAAGACTCGAAATGTAATTTTCATGCGCGCTGGCCACGGCTTCCTGCGCTTGCACGACTTCGACCGTGTCGGTGACGCCGGCGCGGAAGCGGTCGCGCGCCTGCGTTAGCGTTTGCTCCGCGAGATCCACGTTGCTCGCTGCCACGGCGACTTGCTCTTCGCCGGATTCGATGTTTAGCAGCGCCGTGCGCACGTCCTGATCGACTTGCGCGCGCACATTTTCCAGCCGTTGCCGGCTCTGCTCCAGCTGCGCGTCGGCCTGGAGCACATCGCCATGCACCTTGCCGCCTTGAAAGATGGGAATCGTCAGCGTGCCGCGCGCGTCGAACACGCCGTGCGAGGTTCCGTTCGGAATCGTCCCGGCGAGGCCGTAATCCCCGCTCAGGGAAAATGACGGCAGGTAACCCGCACTCGCCGCTCTCCGCGAATATTCGCCTGCGCGGACATCGGCAAGCGCCGCTTGAAAGTCGGAGCGCATATCGTAGGCGCGCTTGAGCGCTTCCTCGACGGTCATACCCTCGAATGGCTGATACGGTGACTTGTCCGCGATGTCGTATGGCTGGCCCGGCGCTAGGCCGATCACGCGCGCCAGAGTCAGTTTGGCGATCGCGAAATCGTTCTTTGCCTGAATCAGCTGCTGCTGCCGCGTCTTCAGTTCTACCTGCGCGCGAAGGCCATCGATCGCCGGAGATGTACCCGCCTTTACCTGATCGGACGCCTGATCGAAAAGCGTCTGCGCCGTCTGCACCTGCGCCGTGACCGTATCGATGCGGGCGGCATCGGCCACCGCTTGCAGGTAGCTATACCCGACCGACAAAATCACCAGGTCGCGCGCGTCCTTATATGTGGACTCCGCCGATTTCAAATTCTCCGTCGCGGCGTGCGTGTCGTTGATCGCTTTCCAGTCGAAGACGGACTGTGTGGCGTAGGCCCGCGCGTCGAAATACCCGAACGGCCCTACGACCGACGGAATCGAAAATCCCGCGCTCGGCGGAAGATGGAAGCTGAATCCGAACTCGGCAAGATCGACCTGAGAGCCCTGGCCGTAGGACGACGTGGTCAGATTCGGCAGCAGCGCGCTCAGCTGTTGCCAGCGCGATCCGCGCGCCGCGCGCACATCCTGGCTTGAAAGTAGAATGCCGAGATTCTGTTTTAATCCGCGGGCAATCGCGTCTTTCAGGGAAAGTTGAATTACCCCCGGCTCCAATTTTGAAGGTACGCTGCCGGAATAGGAGCCCTGCGAGGCGCTGGGCGCGGGAAGCGCCAGAGGCACCGAAGACGCGGGAGCAGGGTTTCCCGTGTTTCCTTGCGCGCGTGCGTTGCCTGTCGCCAGGGAGAGCAGCGCGGCCATTGCAAAAATTCTAATCGCCAATCGGCGTATCACGATTTCTCCCTCTCGATCTGTTCCATTTTGGATGATGGCTGAGCGGCGAAGGACGCAGCATGACCACCGAAAATTGAGCCGTCGATTGGCCGAACGTTCACGCCCGCACGCCTCGGCGATGCTTTGCTCCTTTGCGTTTCTCATCGGCCAGCAGGCTCGGCAAGAAAAGGTCCCAGGCCTGCTGCGCCGTGGCGCGCAGCGTCGAATCCGGATGCAAGGCCCATGCCAGCGTCACGCCCAGCAGCACGATTTGCACCAGTCGCGCCATTTCCGCCGGCGAAATATCGCGCCGCATTTCGCCGCGTTCCTGCGCGATCGCAAATATTTCGGCCAGCAGGCGGCGTCCAATCTGCAGCCGTTTGTGCAACTCGGCGCGGACGGAAGCACACGAAGCATGTGCGGCGTAAATCGCGCGAAGCAGCGCCGCGTTTTCGGTCTTGTGGCTGATCAGGTCAACCGCGAGGTCCTGAAGCACCGGCATCATGGGCCCGCTTTTCGCGCGCTCCAATGTGTGCTCGATCGACGCCAGCCGCTCGGCGCCAAAGGTCGCCAGCACGTGCTCCTTCGTCCGGAAATAATTGAAGAATGTCCCTTTGCCGACGTCCGCCGCCTCGGTGATGTCCTCAACCGTGGTTTCCATGAAGCCGCGCTCGGCAAAAAGCCGCAGCGCCGACCGGAACAGGCGCTCGCGGATTTCGGTGCGTCGCCGCTCGCGGCGGCCCGTGCGGCGAGTCGTAATACGACGTGTGACAGTGGTAGAAGCCATAGGCAGGACTGCGAGTGACCTAAACCCAATTACGACTATAAGTCACCGTTGGTTAAAGGTCAAGAGGCACAACCGAAGAGTAACCTTTGCGCGGATGGAAAAGAGGGAGTTCCCGCCGCGCCGGGTTCGGCCCTGAGGCGCGGCGGTTGGCGATGCGCTTACTTGGACAGGTTCTTGGGGCTGCGTTGGTTAAGCGTGGAGGTTAAAAGCTTCGCGGACGGCGGAATGGGAACAGCGCCGTGCAGCGCGATATCCTTTGACGGCAGTTTCTGGCCGTAGATCCGCTCGTTGGCGTCCTCATCGGGGCGAAGCGTCGAGCCTTCGAGCGAAATGCCGGCAAAAAGCCCGCGTGCACGTGAGTAGGTGAGAACTTCCGCGCGCATGGCGACATCCGTGTCCGCCTCCGCGTCGCGCCCCACCGGGCCTGCTGCCGCCGATGCATCCGCACCCAGCTTCACCTTGCTGCTCAGGATCGAGCTTGCCCCGTCCTTGTTCATGATCAGTAGAACAAAATCGGTCGCCTGCGCGCCGATCTGAAATCCGAAGCTGCCGCCTTCCAGAGCCATCATCGTTGGCGCGCCCCAGGGGCCTTCCATGTTTTCACCGCTCCGGCAGGTCATCGCGCCGCGGCCGTAGCTGCCGCCCACGATGAAGGCCGCCTTCAGTACCGTTGGAATGACCACCACGCAGTCCGCCTTGTCGATCAGGTTCTGCGGGATGTCGTCCGGGATATTCATGATTTCTTTCAGCACCTGTCCGGCATTGCGCAGGCGATCCTCGTCATGTTCCTTGTCGTCGGCCTTCAGGGGAGTTGACAGGAACACGAGGCCGAGCAGTACCACTGAAACCGTCAGCGAGATGAACTTCTTAGTCATAATTGCTTCCTCCAGTATCAATAACAGCTCCAACATGATACGTGTGTCCGGTCGCGCAAGGCAATACCGGTAAACCCTAATCCCGCGCACGACCTTGCCATATAATTGGGCGCCTTGATGGCAAGGGGCATCGCATGGACGTGAAATTCAAATCAACCGCCCGCCGTGCGCGCGGCAATTTCCGCGTGTCTGTTGCCGCTCTCGCGCTGGGCGCAGGGGCCATCGCGCTGGCCGCACAGACGGGTTCGCGCGAAGCCGCCCAGGAGCGTGGGGACGTCGCTCGATTCCGAGCGCGCGTAGCCGGCATCCTGGATCAGGCCAACGCGAGCAGGTTGAACTGGGGAATCGAAATCGCGGACCGCTCGACAGGGGAAACGCTCTACCAGCTGAACGCCGATCGTTTTTTCGCGCCGGCGTCGAACGCGAAGATCGTGACCACATCGCTCGCCCTCGCCACGCTCGGCCGCGACTTTCGGTTTCGCACCACGCTGGAATCGAACACGCCTCTCGATAGCGAAGGCCACATCGGGGGCGACCTCGTCTTGGTCGGCCGAGGTGATCCCGATCTTTCCAATCGCCGTTTTCCGTTCGGGGAACACGCCGAGCGCGCCGGACCGGTGGAAAAAATTCTTGCCGAGCTTGTCGACGACGCCGTCGCGAAGGGCCTGCGCGAAGTCGATGGCGATATCGTCGCTGACGATAGCTACTATCCCTACGATCCGTATCCCGCCGGTTGGAGCAATGGCGACCTGTTCTTCTCTTTCGCGGCGCCGGTGAGCGCCATCGCATACAACGACAATACGGTCTTCGTCACTATCGCACCCGGCTCGCACATCGGCGACCCCGCCACAATTACCACGGAGCCCGCCGCCGCGCTCGGCACGTTCGCCGCAGACATCACCACGGGCCCTACCGACACGCTTGCCGACTTTGCCGTCGTCCGCGTGCCGGGCGAGAATTTCATCCTGCTGCGCGGCGCCATCGGCGTCGCGCGAACGCCCACGCGCCTCGACATCGCCATGACCGCGCCGGCAGAAACAGCCGCCCTCTCGCTCAAGCAGCTGCTCGAAATGCACGGAGTGCGCGTCACGGGCACGGCGCGCGCGCACCATGGTTCGCCGCCATATTCCAACGCCGCCGGCGAGCCGATTCTTCCGCCGCCTCCGCCGATCGCGTCCGGCGCGACGCAGCCCAGTCCCGCGGTTCTCGCCGAACACGATTCCCAGCCACTTCTTGAGGCCATCCGCCTCACGAACAAGGTAAGCCACAATCTGCACGCGGAGCTTCTGCTGCGCGCCGTCGGCCACGAAAAGTTCGGTGTAGGCTCGACCGCCGCCGGACTCAAAGTGGAACGCGAATTTCTGCGCGCTGCCGGAGTTGCTGATGGCGACATCATCCTCTCGGACGGTTCTGGTCTCGGCCGCGACAATCTCGTCGCGCCGCGCGGGATGGTCGCGCTGCTCGCCTATGCGGCCCACCAGCCCTGGGGCGCCGATTTTCATTCGACGCTCCCCATCGCCGGTGCGGACGGCACGCTCGAGACCCGCATGACCGGCACGGCAGCCGCCGGCTTGATCCAGGCGAAGACGGGTGAGATCGAGCACGTTCGCGCGCTTTCCGGCTACGCCACCACGCTGCGCGGCGAATCGCTCGTCTTCTCGATTTTCTACAACAACAATCCCCAACACGGCATCGGCACCGTCGCGCCCGTGGACGCCATCGCGAATGCCATGGTGGAAACGATCGGCGCGTCGGGCAAAGAAATGGCGCCCGCAAAGAACAAATCACGATGAGCGGCGCGAAGATCGTCACCGTCTTCGGCAGCTCCCGCCCGCGCGAAGGAGATCCTCACTACGCTCAGGCGCATTCGCTCGGCCGAGCGCTGGCCGCACAAGGCTTCACGGTCTGCAGCGGTGGCTACGGCGGAGTGATGGAAGCCGTTTCGCGCGGCGCCAAGGAGGAGGGCGGTCGCACTCTTGGCATCACCGCGCAGTTTTTCAAATCGAGCGCCAATCGCTGGATCGATGAAGAAGTGCGCATGAAAACCTGGCAGGACCGGCTGTTCGCCCTGATCGATCGCGCCCAAGGATTCGTCACCTGCCCCGGTGGCACCGGGACACTCGTCGAGCTCGCCGTCGTCTGGGAAATGCTCAATAAACGCGCCATGGCTGGCAAACCGCTCGTTGTCCTCGGCGAATTCTGGCAGCCGATCATCGATCGCGTCCGCGAAGTCGAAACCGGCCACGCCTCCGGCTGGGGCGAAAGCGGCGAGCCGCTGATCCATACGGCGCCTACCCCCGGAGACGCGGCCGCCTATCTTGCCGGCCACTTGCCCACACGCTGATTCCCGCGGCCAATCCAGCTAGAATGAAAAGCTCGAAGGCCGTCAGGCGGTTGACCCTTAGGGGGCGGAGCTTTCGCTCCGACAATAACGACGGAAAAAACGGGGGGCTTTGGCCTCCGAGGCGCCTGTGTCCCGTACTGCTGAAGACCTTCTCGAATTCGTCCGGCTGAAAGAAATCGTCGGCGGTCACTCGACCTGCGCGCCGGGGCATCGCGCCATCGAAGCGCTCGCGCCCCAGCAGGATGTGGCCGCGCTCCACGTCGAATTCGAATCGATTCGCGAAGCGATCGTCGGCCTGCGCGCCGGTCTCGAACTGGGATTCGGCGCGTTAGCCGATCCCGACGTCTGGCTCGCAAGACTTTCCGTGCCGGCCGCGGTGCTCGCACCCTACGAATTTCTCGATGTGGCCTCTCTGGCGGAATCCGCGAACGCCGCAAAGCAAACGCTTCAGCCTGCAGCCGCAAAATATCCGCGCCTCGCGGATCTCGCCGCCGCGACCGCCGATTTCCGGGCGCTGCTCGCCGCCATCCGCCGCGCTGTCCTGCCCAACGGTGAAATGAGCGACGACGCTTCGCCGCACCTCCGGCGTATTCGCTCCGGAAAAGTGCAGGCGCGAGCGACGATCCGTCAGTCGCTCGAGAAAATCCTCCGCGCCCGCGGCGAGCCGGCCGGCGAGGACTACATCACTCTGCGTAATGACCGCTTTGTCATCCCCGTCCGCGCCGGCGACCGTCGTGACGTGCCCGGTGTCGTCCACGCCGCCAGCGCCACGGGCCAAACCGTTTTCGTCGAGCCGCTCGATGCCATCGATCTCAACAACCGCCTCGTCCAGCTCAGTGAGGAAGAAACCATCGAAATTGCGCGCATCCTCGCAGAGCTGACCGACCGCCTACGCGCCGAAAGCGGCCCGCTGGAAGCAGCAGCGGCAAACATCGCGCATCTTGATTCTATTTTCGCTCGCGCCCGCTTCGCCCGCGAATTCGATTGCGCCATTCCCGATTTTGCCGTGGGCAATTCGCTCCGGCTCGACGCAGCCCGCAACCCCGTCCTCGAAGCCACGCTGCGCCCGCAGGGACGCAAAACCGTTCCGACAACTCTCGCGCTGGGTGGCGATGAAACCGTGCTGGTCATCAGCGGGCCCAACACGGGTGGGAAAACGGTGGCGCTGAAAACCGTCGGTCTCGCCGCGCTCTCGGCGCAATCCGCGATTCCTGTGGCCGCCGATCGCGCCGAGCTGCCCGTCTTCGACCGCGTACTCGCCGATATCGGCGATGAGCAATCGATCGCCGCCGACCTGTCCACATTTTCTGCGCACATGCTCAACCTAAAATCGATGCTCGAGCGCGCCACGGATCGCTCTCTGATTCTGGTCGATGAAGTGGGCACCGGCACCGCGCCGGAAGAGGGAGCCGCGCTCGCCGTCGCGCTGCTCGAGGAATTCCGCACCCGCCGCGCGCTCACGCTCGCCACCACGCACCACGACCGCCTGAAGGCCTACGCCTCCACCACTCCCGGCATCGTCAACGCCGCCATGGAATTCGATCAGTTGAACCTGCGGCCCACCTATCGCCTGCTCATCGGCGTCCCGGGCACGTCCAGCGGAATCGAAATCGCGCGCCGCCTCGGACTGCCTGCGCGCGTGATCGAACACGCCAGCGCCAGTCTTTCACCGGAATCGCGCGAGGCCCGCGACCTGATCGCCTATCTCCATCGCAGCCGCGACGAAATGGAGGAAGTCACGCGTCAGGCCCGCGAGCAGCTCGCGCAGCTCGAGGCCGCCCGCCGCGAATTGCAAACCGAATGGATCGAGCGTCAAAAAAAGCGCATCGCCGAGCTTGAAAAGAATTTCGCGGCCACGCAGAAACGCCTCGAATCCGAAGTCGAGCGCCTCGCCGCGGATATCAAAGACCGCTCGCTGCGGGGCCAGATCGAAAAACAGGCGGGCCGGCGCCTCGGCAAGCTCGAATCGGAAGCCCGTGCCGAAACTGACGCCGCTGTCGTCGATACGCTCGCCGCGTCGCAGCAGGATTTGGGAGCTGCGGCGAACGCGATCGACACGCCGATCGCGCCCGAAAAACTATCCGCTGGCGCCCGCGTGCGCGTGAAGGGATTCAAGCAAGCCGTGATCTTTCGTCGCCACGATGGCCGCACTGCCGAAGTCGAAGCCGGCCCGCTACGCATGAAAGTCCCGCTCGCGGAGATTTTCAGCATCGAGGACGACGCCGCACCTGCCAAGTCGGCCCCGCCGGCTCAGCCACAGCGGCCGCGAGGAATTACCATTCACGCGCAGCCCAGCGACGAGCCGGCCAACGCCACCGGAGAAATAAACGTGATCGGCTGCACGGTGGAAGAAGCCACACGCCGAGTCGACAAATTCCTCGACGAAGCTGCCCTGGCGGGGAAGCCCAGCATCCGCATTATTCACGGGCATGGGACCGGTGCGCTGCGCCGCGGCCTCGCGGAATTTCTTTCCACGCACCCGCTGGTCGAAAGCACGCACCACGAAGCAGAAGACCGCGGCGGCACAGCCATCACAATCGCCGAACTGGCCGGCTAAGGTCGCGAACCGCGTTTCGTAGCGGTCAAGCCTCTCGGCCTGTTTGGGGGCTCACTCAGAGTTTCGAGGTTCCCCAGGCACGCGCCTAGAACGAATCAAAGTTGTTGTTGTAATCGCCCTGCGCGCGCTGCGCCAGCTGCCTTTGTGAAATATTCACGATCCACGAGGCGATATTCGCCTGTGTCGTCGGCATCGGCAGCCGTTTCAGCATCGATTTCACGCTGTAGAATTTCTCGTACATGGCCTGCACGTTCTTCTCGATCTCTTGTGGCGTGAAATTCTTCGGCTTGATGTGGCAGAACTCACCCGGGAACCGACCGATGTCCTCCAGGCGCAGAATCCGGTCCTCCGCCTTCATCCTCTCGAAGAACATCGTGCCCTTTTCGGGGCACAGGATATTGAAGTATGCGACCGGCACCTTTTCCTTGTGCAGGAAATCCAACGTCGATTCAAACACGCCCGGCTCTTCGGTATCCCATCCGAAAATGAAATTCAGCGAGTAGCTGATTCCGCGCGTCCGCAAATTCGCCAGCATCTCACTGTATTTCTCGACCTTGTTGAACTTCTTGTTCATGCCCTTCAGCGTGTCGCGGTTGATGCTCTCAATCCCCATGTTCACGTGCAGCAATCCGCTCCGCTCCGCCAGGTCCATGTACTCGTCGTCGTTGCACAAGAACGACGTCCACAGAGCCGACCACCGCACCTTCAGCGGAATCATGGCCTCCATCAGGTTCATGGCGTGCTGGCGCTTGCCGCCGAAATCGCTGTCGCCGAAGAACACGTACTTCGATCCCGTGGCCTTGATCTCCTCAACCACGTCCTCGACCGGCCGCACGCGGAATCCGCCACCCAAATAGAGCCGCTCGGAGCAAAACTCGCATTGCATCGGGCAGCCACGCGAGGACATCAGCGAAAAAGTCTTGAAGTGCCCGTAGCGGCTCAGGTCCAGCTTGTGCCAGTGTGGTATGGGCAGGCTCGCGATGCTCGTCATCTGCGGCGCGCGGTAGATCTTTTCCAGCTTCCCGGCGCTTGCATCCGCCAGCATCTGCGGCCAGATCGGCTCGGCCTCGCCGATTCCGATCGCGTCGCAGTGCTTCGCCGCTTCTTCAGGATGAAACCAGATGTGCGGCCCGCCCATAATCACGGGGATGCCGCGATTGCGGAATTCGGCCGCGATGTCGTAGGCGCGCAAGGAATGCACCGTCCAGGTCGTGATCGCCACCACGTCCGGATTCGTATCGAAGCTCAAATCCTGCACCTGCTCGTCGACCAGCGTGACGTCCCAGTCCTTCGGCGTCAGCGCGGCCAGATATGGCAGTGCCAGTGGCACCAGCGCGCGAGTCTTTGACTTGAAAACGGTGCGGTTCGTGCGTGAGGCGTAGTGCGAAGGTTGAATAATTAGAAGCTTCTTTCCCAATTTTTCATTCCCTCAGAATTGATTTCTAAGTCGCCTTCTCAAATGCCCGGCTCGCTTCTCAGCTCCGGGACTCCTTCCGATGGCACCACCAAACCAGAATATATTATTACATTCGAACGTCCCGCGAGTGAACCCTGTAATTGTGACTCGATTGCCAATCCCGGGATCGCGCCAACTCGCGCCAACACCCGAAATACTACTCGACCCAGGGCCCGCAAACCCGAAAGATGTTATCGCAGCCAGCCTATAAAATTTGCATTCATATTGATGATGTCTAGCATTATGAAATGTGAATAGCGCCACCGCACACCATTCCTCGCCCGTACGCATTAGGGGGGAGCAAGCCTCTCCTCGCGTTCTCGACGGTGGGGGGGCACCGTCCGCCGCGAGGAAAACCCGGCAAATCCCCTGGCCAATGCCGAACCGGAATCCATCCCTTGAACCTGGTTGAACTTTGAGGCTTTGGCGGATAGGATTCCAGCGCTGATCAGAGTTTTGGCAATGGACAAGCGAATGGTGGAAGCCGGCGCGCTCTTTGATAAATGAGGCGCGCCACGGGAGACTTCGATGAAGAGAATTTGCACAGCTGTGATGGTCCTGGGGGCCTTGCTGCTTGCGAGCGCCGCGCACGCGCAGGTGACGCTGAACTCGGTGCGCGTCGGCGCGCAAGACACCGCCGCGCTGGCGAAGTTCTACGAGGCCGCGTTCGGCATGTTTGAGGTCAATCGGATCAATGTGCCCGGAGGAGCGGAGATATTCGTGAACTTCGGTGCCACGGTCGACGCCGCCAAGGCCAACAAAACCGAGCCGATCGTGATCACTCATCGCGATTCCGACGACCTGAAAGACCCGATTGCACACGTGATCCTGGACGTAAAGAACATGTCGGCGACGGTTGCGGCCATCAAGGCGGCCGGCGGTTCGATGGCCGGCGATCCTCGTGCGTTCGGAAACACCGGCATCATGATAGGCGTCGCGATCGATCCGGTCGGGAATCGCCTTGAGCTGATTCAACGCCCATAGGAAATCCGGATCCCCGATGAAATACGCCCTCATTGCCATCGCTGCAATGCTGACGGCAACTTCGGCGCTGGCGCACCATTCGTTTGCGATGTTCGACCAGTCGAAGTTGGTCACAGTGAATGGCACCATCAAGGATTTCCGCTGGACCAATCCCCATGTATTCATCCAGTTGCTCGTCAAGACGGAAGGTGGCAGCGAAGTTGAGTGGAGCATCGAGATGACGAGCCCGGAGCACCTGGCGCGCGTTGGGTGGCGGCCCGGAACCTTGAAGCCGGGTGATCCGGTGACCTTGGCGATTCATCCGATGCGCGATGGCACCGCGGGAGGTCAGTACGTCTCGGGGACCGGGCCGGGTGGACCCTTGGCCGGCTCACCAACGCCGAGCGGTGAAAACAAATGAATCTGCACAGGCCGGCACTAGCCGCGGCGATCCTGCTTGGGTGCGGGGCGGTCCGAGTGGTAGCCGCCACGGGCGCGCCGGCCGGGATGCCGGACTGGAGCGGCCAGTGGGAAAATGTCGGTGCCACGCCCGATGCGTCGGGAGGATTCAATCAGTCGCTCGATGAGGTCCTTACGAAGATGCAGTGGGGACCGCCGAACAAACCCGAGGTGCAGGCCCGAGTGGACAAAATCGTCGCGTCGGAGCGCAAGCGACTCGAGGCGATCAGCCGCGGAGAAGATCCGGGCGGGGTGGACCGAAAGGCCTGCACGTTCGGATTTCCGCTGATCATGCTCGATTCACCGCTGATGTTTGAGATTCTACCGACGCCGAAAGAAACGACCCTGATTTTCTCGAGCCGCGAGATCCGCCACGTTTACACCGATGGAAGGCAGCACACTCCGAAGGACGAACTGTGGGCCACGCCCTGGGGTGACTCGATCGGCCACTGGGAAGGACAGACTCTCGTCATCGACACCATCGCGGTCAAATCTCCTTTTGCTTCTTCGGAGTCAGACGGTGTCGCCGTCCTGGCTTTTGGGGACGTCGAAGGCGAACAGACAATCACCATTTTGAGTTCGCAGGCGCACTATAGGGAAAGGATCCGGATGCTCGACCAGGGTCATCTAGAGGACCAGATGACCGTCATCGATCCGAACAATCTGACGGCGCCCTGGCACGTGAGCCGCACCTACCAGCGCGTGGCGCACATTCACCGCATGGTGTATGAGGACTGCGAGGGTGAAGAACGCAATCCCGTCGTCAACGGCCGTTTCACGCTAGCGCCACCGCCCTCGTCAGCCACGCCGCCGCCAACTGCGCCGAACAGCCCTCCACCCGCTCCATCCCCTCCTCAATAGCAACGACGTACCCGCAATTGATCACGTTGTCCGATCAAGGCGCAATGAGATGATAGTCGTCTCTTCCGACGATGACTTCCGGAAAGCGTGAAACTTACCCGTACCTGGCAAACGTTGCACTGTGATGCGTGAGAGTCTGTGGATTCGAGGCAAAATAACCAGTTACGCCGAACCAAGCTTGGCATCGCGCAACGACTGGCAGGCATGGCAATCCCCTGAGCACTCTTCGACGGTGAACGTTTCGCCGGGCATAACGAGTTCCAAGGCGCGGAAGCGCGCTTCCGCATGCGTGCCAAACCTCTGCCAGTCTGGTGCGTCTTTGGTCGACCAGTGGATGTGGAAGTGTGGAGAGTTAGAACCTGAGAGCATGGGAGTTGATAACTTGCGCGACACACTACGCTAGGTCCAGTCACCGTAAAAGCGCCAATAAGCGTCGTCGTCCTGCCCGAATAGTGCTCCTTGGATTGTCCCTGACTAACACGCATCGGATATATACCGACTCGATCAAAACTTAATCGCATAACAACGTCGGCCCCCGAGCGCCTCGAGCGGCCTTCGCTGTGAAATTCGGGGGGGGACAGAGCCGGAAATCGGTTCGCACCCGAGAAAGAGGGAGTTCGAAGGAATAAGCATCGTCGAAGTTTTGATCGAAGAGATGTATGGGCCGGACGGAAGCCGACCGCTCTAGTCATCCAGGCCGAGAAGAAAGACAACCCAGAAAGCGAAAGCTACAAACTCTTTTCAGTCGTGGGAGAAGCCTGCTCGAAAAGGGTTTGACAGGGCCGACATAAACTTGTCGGGTAAATTGCCTGGAATCAATAAATCAGTTGGGACACGCGTATGGCACGAGCGACGCGGCCCGATACAGTCGATCGCAGGAATCCTCAGTGGACGACAGTTCCTGGTACACCCATCCGTAGCAAATGGGCGAGTTCTTCGGGGGCCACGGGCTGGCTGAAGAGGTAGCCTTGTCCTTCCGCACAGTGCAGGGACCGAAGAAAAGCGAGCTGCTCCGGCGTTTCAATGCCCTCGGCAATTACGCGCTGCTTAAGATTCTTTCCCATGTCAATTATGGCACCAACGATGGCCGAGTTGTTCGGATCACCCGAGATCTGATCGACGAAGGATTTGTCAATCTTCAGCACGTCGATTGGAAAATGCTGAAGATAGCTGAGACTGGAATAGCCGGTGCCGAAGTCATCGACCGCAAGGTGAATCCCCATCGCTTTGAGTTCCCGAAGCACAGCGCCCGTGGATTCGGCATTCTCCATGAGGACACTTTCGGTGAGTTCGAGGTCGAGACAGCGCGCTTCCAAGCCGGTGTCCCTGAGAACGGTGCGGACCCCTGCGACAAAAGTCTTGGCGCGGAATTCGGCGGCGGAAACGTTGACCGAAATATGCCGGAACGGCAGGCCTGCGTCTTGCCACTCGCGTGCCTGCGCGCATGCTTCGTGGAGCACCCACTTCCCGATTGGGACAATCAGGCCACAATCTTCGGCGACGGGCACGAACTGGGAGGGAGGGAGCAGTCCCCTGTCGGGCTGGTGCCAACGGATCAACGCCTCGACTCCCGTGATCTCACCGGTGTCGAGACTTACCTTCGGTTGATAGTGCAATACGAATTCTTTTCGTCGGAGGGCTCGGCGCAGGCTACTTTCGAGAGATTGCCGCTCATCGGACTTCCGATTCATATCCGCCCTGAAGAACTGGAAATTGTTGCGCCCGTTTTCCTTCGCGTGATACATGGCGGTATCTGCATTCTTGATTAGCGTTTCGGCATCCCGCCCATCGTCTGGGTAGATGCTGATACCAATGCTGCCAGCGATATCCACGTCTTGTCCTTCGATGAAGTGGGGCGCGTTAAGCGAAACAAGAAGTTTCGTTGCGCTCGTCGCCGCGTCCTCCGGATGCGTAATCTCGGAAAGCAGGATCACGAATTCATCGCCGCCCAGGCGGCTGACCGTGTCGGAGGAGCGCACGTCAGCCAGCAATCGTTTTGAAACGGACTGAAGCAGCTTGTCGCCGACGGCGTGTCCCAACGAATCATTGATGTATTTGAACCGATCTAAATCCAGGAAGATCACCGCAATTGGTCTGTTCTGGCGGCGAGCCAAGGCAATCGACTGAGTGATCCGGTCGTTGAGCAGCACGCGGTTGGGCAGGTTCGTGACAACATCGTGCTGTGCGGAGTGTGTCATTTGGCTTGTCATGGCTCGCGCCGCGCTCACGTCGTGGAAAACAATTACCGCACCGGTGATGTGGCCAGACCTGTCGTGGATCGGCGCAGCGGAATCCTCGATGGCGGATTCAAATCCGTCGCGGCGAATGAGCACACAATTCACAGTCAGTCCCACCGTCCTATTTTGCTCGACGGCCATTTCCATGGGATCTCTCGCGGCCATGCGCGTCGAGCCGTCGATAATTCGAAAGACTTCTGCGAGGGGTTTGCCCTTGGCTTCATCGCGACACCAACCGGTCATGGTCTCGGCAACGAGATTGAGATAGGTAACGTTCCCCGAAATGTCAGTGCACAGAACGGCGTCACCAATCGAGTTGAGGGTGACCACGGCGCGTTCTCTTTCGGCGTACAACGCATCCTCGACCGTCTTGCGCTCGATCGCGTTACGAAGTGCGCGCGGCAGCGAATAGCTTTCTAAGTGAACCGCCAGGAGATAATCGTGCGCACCCTGCCGTACCGCCTTTTTTGCAAGGGCTTCGTCACCGTTGTCGAGGATCAGAACCGGGACGTCGGGCGCGGCGCTGAACAGCTTGTCGAATGTCTCGATTCCGTGACTGTCGGGCAGGGACAGCGCAAGCAAAACAGCGGCGACTCCTCCTTTGCTCAGGCGCTCAAGGCCCTCGGAAAGTCGGCGAACCCATTCCAGGTCGAAGGAGACGCTGCCCGTCGTGAGAAGCGCGGCACGAATCCTCTCGGCGACGGCCGGGTCATTTTCAATCAGGAGTACTTTGGGGCACGGTGTACCCGTCATCATGGCAACCTCTTCGACTCTCAGTAGAGCGTATTACCCGGATGGCTGGCTGTCCCGTAGGGAACACGAGCGCAATTGTTCGGAAATGGTAATCCTGTAAACAGCGCAGTCCAATTCCCGACTGACGCGCCAACGGGGGAAGTCAAGCACCACCTCGAACCCTTGTGGGCATATGCCGAGCCCCGGCCATCGAGCGCATCGGGAAAGGTTGGGTTCAGCCGAAGTGCCTGATCGTAGTCTTGAATGGCACGGCTGTAATTACCCTTGTGCGCACACCCCAGGCCCCGGTCGAAGAATATCGGTAAGGTTTGGATTCAACCCCAGCGCCTGATCGCTTTGCTGGCAATCGTGCTACCGCAATGAATCAAACAGTTTGCCAATCGTTACGTTCAGATCCCTATCGATGCGGCGGCGGCTTTCGATCCTTTGAATCGAGATCAAAACCGTGCTCGGATGTCTGCCGCCGAATTCTCGGCCGATCTTGGCAAAAGAGGCCGAAGTGAGCTGTTTGACCAAATACATCGCGACCTGGCGCGGAAGAACTGCTGCCTGAGAGCTGCTCCGCAGCTTCAGGTCGGGAGGAAACACGCCAAAATGCTCTCCCACGCGTTCTTGGATCAACTTGATCGTCACCCCGTCGACTTGCTGCGGGACGACTTTCTTTACTGCGCCGCGCGCGTTCGCCAGACCCGGGGCCGAGGACGGTGCAGGAGGCTCCAGTTCCGGGCTGTGGAATTCCAACTGGGTGTCGGCCATCCCCAATTCTTGAAGAACCGCCTGGAGAAGTACGCCGTAGGTTTCTGTGAGCCTTTTCTTGCATAGGCGCGTGGGAACTCGAACCAATAAACGCGTGGTCTCCGTTCGCTCGAGCTGAGTCGGACCAAACCATGTCGCGAAGTCGTACGGATTGATGCGGCGTCTGGTGTGTTGGAGAACTCTAGCCCAGTCGTTCATAGGAACGATCACCACCGAGAAGTTCCAGAGAAAGATATACACGCAGGCGAAGAGAAGTCTGTTCAGAATTGCACAGGCTGAACAAAATTAATCACGAAACCGGCTATTTCGGAATATCCGCAATTGGACCTCGCGACCCGAAGGCCCCGAATGGTGCTTCGACCCTCCTGTGAGGGAACCTCCGAGGGCCATTTGTCCGGCCGCTTCGTTACGCATCCACATGGATTATTCCCGAGTGCGCGGTCTTTCCTGAGTGAGATGTTGCAAGAGACTCAACGCAGCTCACTCCCGCGAGTGTCCTTCCGTCGGCGATCTATCCCGCCATTACTTTGATCCCCGGCTGGCTGCCATCATCGGACCCGGCGGCAAGGCGCGATCTCATGTCGATCTCTTTGAGAATCTCGTCGAGGAAGCCGATGAATTCGCTGGGGCGCATGGCCAGCGAGCCCCAACACGATCGGCCATGCTTCAGAGCTGGCAACCACCAGCAACCGGTTTCCACCGGATAGGAATAGACCAGGGTAGTCCTCGATCCTGTCAGCGAAGCTACCAACGAAAGTGAGCTGGCGTCCCCAGCATTGAATTCACTCAGCACGAGATCAAATGGCTGGTTGCTAACAAACGCATCCGCCTCCCTGCAAGACGAGCAAGAGTGGATCTCGCACGGCCATCTTCTTAGGCGCGCAGATAAGAACGACAGGCTCATCGGATTCGCGGTAATCAGTAATACCCTCGGAGTTTTGATACCCATGGCACCCTCCAGACTTGTCAGGCTGCAGTACGATGGGAAATGTGTCTGTTCAATTTTGCACGGCCTTAATCCTCAGCCCACATTTCAAAGTCCTTGGTCCTCGCTCGGCGTACTTCGTCTCCGACGAGTACACGACGCGCAACAATGCTTGTAGAGACGGCGGCGGAATTGAATCCGGTCTGTGTTCACGCTGGGCCATGAGGACTCATGTATGGGTCGGACGGAAGCCGACCGCTTGATTACGAGCGAGCCGGAGTCGCCCAGTCCGAGAAGAACGACCACCCAGGAAGCGAAAGATAAAGACTCTTTTAAGCGATGGGAGAAGTTTGCTCGAGAAGTGTTTAACAGGGCGGACCTAAACTTGTCGGGTAAATTGCCTGGAATCGATAGATCAGTTTGGACAAGTTTATGGCGCTCGCGACGCGTCGAAGACGCACTCAGGGCTTATCAAGAGTTTACGGTCTGCCGAACAAGCGGATTTCCTGGCTGGCGATTTCTCAGGCGCTATCCGCGAAGAAAACAGGCCCCGGCCAAAACCGAGCACCGGGACCTGCCACTGCACCGTGCGAAATGCCGTCCGACGGTTTTCTCTATGGCTGGTTTTGGGAGACAACACCAATCGTGGTTCCGATCACGTCGCCCGAGACCACCAACTCCACGCGTCGATTCTGTTGTCGCCCTTCTGCGGTATCATTGGACGCAACGGGTTGCGTTTTGCCAAACCCCTGAGCCGTCATGGACGCCATCGGAATGTTTTCGTGGGCGAGATAGTCCCTCACGGCTTCCGCACGTTTTTCGGAAAGATCCTGATTGTAAGTATCGCTGCCTACGCTATCGGTATCGCCTTCGATGGCCAATAAGAGTGACGGATAGGCGAGAACGATCCCGGAGATTTTCGCCAGTTTTTCACGCGCCAGCGGACGGAGCGTGAACTTGCCCGTATCGAAAAGCACGTCGGACATGTTGACGACGA
>Ga0210391_10000790_pt1 | contig 30898 bp, 22 predicted proteins | sample IncBWC12OmetaG_FD_160573 | JGI IMG/M metagenome (GOLD analysis project Ga0210391, IMG submission 160573) | Forest soil microbial communities from Barre Woods Harvard Forest LTER site, Petersham, Massachusetts, United States - Inc-BW-C-12-O ... | reverse complement strand
CCTGGTGCGTGAAACCCGGCTCACGCCGGATGCGCTGGTCTACCCCATGTTTGTCTGCCCCGGTGAAGGCGTGCGCAAAGAGGTTGGCTCCATGCCTGGAGTGTTCAACCTCTCGGTGGATGAGGCGGTTAACGAGGCGCGGGCCGCGCACTCGCTCGGCATACCGTCAGTGATTTTGTTCGGACTGCCCGACAAGAAAGATGACGTTGCCACGGGAGCGTGGGCTGACAATGGCATTGTGCAGCAAGCCGCCCGCGCGATGAAGAGCGAAATTCCCGGTCTGATTTTGATGGGCGACGTCTGCCTCTGTGAATACATGTCGCATGGACACTGCGGCATCGTGAAGACGACGGCAACCGCGAAGTCTCTCGGAGCGGCCGCCAGAGATGCGTTGCAAGCCTCGCGTGGAGTAGCGGTGACACCGGTGAAGAGCCACGAAGAAAAGTTAAAGGTCATCGACGAACTAGCAGCGATCGTGGCGCAGGCGGTTGACTCGAAATTTGAAATCGAGAACGACGCGTCGCTCGAGCTTTTGGCGCGAACGGCGGTCTCGCTCACGCGTGCCGGCATCGATATTATCGCGCCCTCCGACATGATGGATGGCCGCGTGGCCGCTATTCGCCAGGCGCTCGATGAAGCCAGCTTTGAAAACACTCCGATACTTTCCTACGCGGCCAAGTTCGCTTCGGGCTTTTACGGGCCGTTCCGCGAAGCGGCGGACTCTGCACCGCAATTCGGCGACCGGTGTTCGTATCAGATGGATGGAGCGAACCTGCGCGAGGCCATGCGCGAGATCGAGCTCGACATTGAAGAAGGCGCGGACATGATCATGGTCAAACCGGCCATGCCATATCTTGACGTAATCGCCGCTGCCCGCTTGCGTTTCGACGTGCCGCTGGCCGCGTATCAAGTCTCCGGCGAATATGCCATGATCGAGGCCGCTGCCCGCAACGGGTGGATTGAACGCGACCGCGTAATGATGGAATCTCTGTTAAGCATCCGCCGTGCCGGCGCCAGCATTATCCTTACCTACCACGCCAAGGAAGCAGCCAAGCTGTTGGCGTGAGAGGTTCGGCTTTTGCTAGCCCACTAGTCCATAAAAAAACTCCCCCCGTTCAAGCGATGCTCTGCAACTAGAAGCCATTCATAAATAAGCGGAAGAGGTAAACGCATTTCCTCAGGGGCTAAAAGCCCGCGTCTTTACCGGCTCTGGGCGGCACGGCTAAAGCCGTGCCCTTCCAAAGCCGATTTATGAGATCGCTCCTAGCCTGTTCGATCAGATCACGCCGTCAGTATTGCGTGCTCTAGTGATGGTCGCGGTCCCAGTTCTGCTCAGTCTCCCAGCGATGCTCGTGGCCATTCCACCATTGATGGTACGCATCCCAGCAACGCTGCCGCTCGGCGTTAAGGTCGCGCCGACGGTCGTCGGCCTCACGGCTGTGTTCGCCGTTGTGTGCGATGGCGTGGTCTAGTCGGGCCTCGGCCTTTTCGACGGCATGCTGACAGTGCGAACGGTCGTCGGCATGTGCCACGGGTACCGCAACGAACCATGAAAGCGCTGCGATAATTACTGCCGCTACTGCTGTTTTTCCCAATCGTTGAATCACGATTTTTCTCCTCCTCAAAAATAGTTCTTAGGACTGCCGGAATTCTACGGTCCCGCAAAAGTACACTTCGATACGGTTCCTACTGTATAACTCTCCAGTTAATAACTGAACTTTCTCTTTTGCTCAACAATCGATGCCAGTGATCGATTCCTGGCAGGAGACTAGGTCTTCTTGCTTGCGATATTGAGTCGGCTGATGAATTTACAGACGGGAGTATCTTTCTTCTCATCCAGTTTCTCTAGTCTTTTTTCAGCTTACCGGCAAGCTTCTTTATCTCGTTTTCCGCGCGATATTCACGATACCGCTGGCATCGTCGTTGAGACTTTCGCGCAAAAGCATCAGAAGACGGGCTTTGATTTTTTCCCGTTCCGCGATGGGCGAGGGAACGCGGATGGTGAGGTGTTCCGAACATGTCAGAGGGCTCCCGCTGATCGCAGCCGGACGATTAAACAGTAGTTCTCCCGATATTTGTCCCATCTGTTGCGCGCTAACGAAAACAGAACTTAGGGCAACGAGAAGCAACGTGAAAATAATGTGTGGCACATCTCTACCTCCCCGTGGTGACGGAACGAATCCAGTTCGCTCCATCGGACGAGAGAGATGATGTTTTGCGAGAGGGCGTTGTTTGCTACAGGAACAGGGGTTTGAGGGTAGGGCGCTCACGGTAGGTTGATATGCTCTCGTGCGAAAAACGACCGCTGTCTTTATCTATTGCAGTTATCTATCGTGGCAGCGGATCTTTCATATTAGTCAGCGCGTATGCCATCACGGCCATGGCGGCGGCGTTTTCGCGGAGTTCGCTGGGAACTACCTTGTCGAGGGTGTCGGCGGCGGTGTGATGGTAGTTGAAATAGGCTCGACTGTCCTGAAGGATGCCGAAGGTGGGAACTCCAGCATCTGACATCGACGTGATGTCTGACCCTGGAGAATAGGCGCTGGGTTGAAGGACGCTGGCGCCGATGCTAAGTAGAACATTTTGCACGGGGCGGAGCATGGCGATATCGTCTGGCGTCGCTTTGATGTCAAAGCCGAGAGGATGTGCTGCTCCGGAATCGCTCTCGATAGCAGCGATACAGTTTTGAAAGTTGTTGGAGTATTCGGCGGTGTAAGCTCGGCTGCCGGAGCCTCCGGTTTCTTCGTCCATCCAGGCGATGACGCGCAGGGTGCGGGCCGGGCGCAGGTGAAGGCGCTGCAGGACTTCGGCAGCTTGCATGGCGATGACAACGCCCGCTCCATCGTCGATGGCGCCGGTGCCGAGGTCCCAGGAGTCGAGATGTCCGGAGACGACTACGAACTGCTCAGGATGCTCGGAGCCTTTGAGATCGGCGATGACGTTGTAACTGGTTTCGTCGGCGAGCTTCTGCGGGGTGAGTGTGAGGTGCATGCGCACTTTTCCCTGAGCCGCGAGATGGACGATGAGGTCGGCATCTTCGGCAGTGACGGCGGCGTCAGGGATGCTGGCGGGAGTGCTGAAGCCGGTGTGCGGAAGCCGGAAATCGGCGCTGCCCACCGATCGTACGAGCGAGGCAATGGCGCCGAGATCGGCGGCGGCTTTGGCTCCGGATGCACGGTAGCGGACGGCTTCACCGTAAGCAGCGAAGGCAAGTCCGGCCGCGGCTTTCTGCTTGTCGTAGAGTTCGTTGAACAGCACGATCTTGCCGGCAACTTTGTCACGGCCGAGAGCTGCAAGTTGATCAAAAGTGTCGACGGCGACCACGTCGGCCGTGATCCCTTCGGGGGGAGTTGAGGAGCTTCCACCGAGAGCGGTGAGAACGATTCTTTGCGAAGCGCCGGGAACCATGCCGGGATACTCGACCAGCGCCGCCGTCTCTGCGCCTCGCACCCAGTGGGGCACTGTAACGGGCTCGAGGCGAACCTCGAGGCCGAGCTTGCGCAATTCTTCCGCGACATATTGTGCGGCGGCCGTGGCCTGGGGCGAGCCGGTAGGACGAGCCCCGATGTTTTCGGTGAGATGCGCGAGTTGGCGATAAGCGTAGTCGTCGTTGAGCGCGGCGGCTTTGATTGCGGAAAGCTGCTGGAGAAGAAGCTGAGGAAAATTTCGCTGGTCGGCTTCGGAGTTTTGAGGATGAGACATCCACACTGGGGGCGTGGGTGCCTTTTGCGGCGGGTTTTGGGCGAAGGTGGGCAGAGGCGTGAACAACGTGGCGTTGAAAGTTGCAATAGTAAGCGACGCGATAGCGATGCGAACGGCCTTGGTCATAGGTGCTGGCAGTGTACTTGAGTGGAGAAGCTTGAGGAAAGTGATGAGGGAGCGGCTCTGCTGTAAGCCGGGTATTGTGCTGCGGCTAGCATGTGCTAGCGTCAGTCATGGACAAGAAACAAATCAATTCACCGAAGATGACGTTGAATTTTCTGATCTGGGTCGGCGGGGTGTTTATGCTGCTGCTGTTCATGCTGCTGGGGCATTTTGTGTGGAGGATTTTCTAGGAGGGATCGAGGGCCGGCCTCAAGAGGCGGCTGCGCTCGCCGGACAGCCGAGAGGCTGCCCTGAGCTTGTCGAAGGGGCGGCTGTCCCTACATACATAAGTCGGGGGAAAAGCGGCCCCATTTCTGGGGCCGCGATTCAAAGAGGCGAGATGGTAGGCGTGTCAGGAAAGGCGATGGAAGTGGCCATTCCGCGGGGAACGGCACTTCGGGAAATGTTCAAACGAAGCGATAGTGAAGGTCATTGCTTTGAGGTTGCGGCCTCTTTATTACATTAGAAAGAAGCACTTGCCGAGCCAAAGGCGTGGAAGACCGGAGTTATCTGCGGGGATTTTATAAGTGATTGATTGAGCGTGACTTAGAGTCAGACTGATAGGTCGTGTAACAGTCCGAAAGTGGACGTTTGGAACAGCGGGAAGTGCATAACGATGCACATTGTCTGCAGCAGAGCTGGTTGCAGAAGGACAAGAGAACGCTTTGAGCCGCCAGCGACAGCGAAGCTGGCGGCTCGGAAAAACTTGTTATCTAGCTGTTTCCGGCCACTGTACGCAGCTTCCCGGGCAGGAAGTGGTACGGAGGCCAGGGTCCGCTGATCGCAACCTGGCAGTTCTTGAGCTGCTTGGCGGCGGTTGTGTAGCGGTTCTGGTATTTCTCAACCGACTTCGAATCAATGAGATGAGCGATGTCGATGAGCATGCCCTGGGGAGCGACTTTCTTGCAGCTTACTTCTTCTTCCAGTGGATTGAACAGCTTGTGGACTTGTACCGAGAGGGCGCGGGCCTTGGTTTGGCGTTCGCGCTCGCGGGAGGCTTTGACGCGGAGCTTTGAAAGATAGTCGCCGCCGACGGTGTCGGGCAGGACGACATCGATCATAGCCTCGCGGAGGGAGCCGTCGGTGACGGTGAGCTTGATGTGCATCTCAGACTTGCCCCGGAGTTTCGCCACACTCAACCCAAAAGCGCGCCGGTTGACCCGGACCGCCTGGCGGAGTGCGTCGTCGCTTTCAAAGATCGTTCCGAAACGGAACGGAAGAACGGTGGAATTGCGAAAACAACCGCTTACCACACGAGCGTGGTCGATGGCGGCTTTGTGATCAAGAGGCCCAGCATTCTGGTCGTACTCGCTCACTATCACAGCGAACTCACCGCTGGGATAGCTGAGGACGGGGGACCCATTCACGCCTTGGACATTTTCGATTACAAAGGGGCGTCGGGAACGGGTGCCATTTGGGAGGGTCTGATGCTCGGTAAGGCAGTATGCGTACCACGACATATCGAACTCTCCGAACCGGGACGGAGGCGGACAAACCACCTCTTATGTTATTTACACAAGTTGAAACTGCGATTCTGGAAGTTAATTAGCGGTACAGGGTCTGGAACTCTGGGAAAGCGACTGTCAAGTTCCGTAATGGATATTACTTCGGATTGGTCCCAAAATGCAACTTTTCCGTGGCATGCAGCATCGGTGTGGAAAATTTGGGTGTCGGGTAACCTTTTTGTAACCTTCCGCGAGTGAGCGATGGCCCCTAACTGCGCCCTGGGCAACTCGTCCGTCTTTCTGGGCCGAAAAAGATCCGTGCCGCCTCTTGCGCTGCCTGATTTCTTGGCTATACTGTTCATACAGTAGTTTTCGCCACTTTTTACCCCTAGCCATCGATTTCCGCTCCGATGCGTCTCTGCGGGCCTGGCGTCATCCCGTCTTGAAAGTCCCAGGTGCCTTGATACCGGCGCCTATTCTGGCCGCTGTGTTCGATGAGTCGTCCCAAAATTCAAAAAAGGGTAGGGATTTCTGTTGCCCAGTAATCCTGCTTATTCCATTGAAAGGTGATGTTATGTTTCGCGTCTCCCCCAAACCAACGCGCAAAGTGTGCGTGAATCGGGCTGGCTTGCAATGCTTGCTACTACTTTCGGTCGTTTGTTCGACTCTTCTTTATAGCGCTTGCTCAGGGAATTCGATGCCAGGCAATACGTCTGCCGGCACGGGATCCGGGGCCGGGACAGGCGGGGACGCCAGCTTGAACATTTCGTCTTCGCTGCCTTCAGGAACAGTCGGAGCGACCTACAGCGCCACCATCGCCGTAACCGGTGGCACCGCGCCCTACACTTTCACTTTCGCGTCCGGCTCGTTGCCGCATAGTTTGTCACTCAGTACCAGTTCAGGAACAATTTCCGGTACGCCGAGTTCCAGCGGAGCTTCCAACTTTGCGATCACTGTTTCCGATGCCACCGGAGCATCCAAACAACAGTCCTTTCAGATCACAGTTGCCAACGCTCCCGCGCCCGCGCCGGCAAGCCAGGCGCCATCGTTCTTCAGCGTGCAGAAGAGCGGCGGGTGGTCCTCGTACGGGCAACAGGGACCCAATTATGTGGACTGCTCGCCTTCTCCTTGTAACGGCATCACCTTTTGGATGGGCCAGGGAATCAGCTCACCTTCCATGAGCGGGGACGCTTCTGGATTCAGCGTAGGGGGAACAGTGCCCTTTTCTGATGCGCTGTTTATGAATCACATGATCGGACCCGGCTCATCGCAGGGCCAGCCGGATACGAATCAAACTCTGCTTCCCTCGCTCCATGACTTCACTTACGATGTGTACTTCTACGGGGGCAACTTCGGCCTTTCTCAGGCGCTTGAGTTCGACATTAATCAGTTCTTCAACAACCTGGGTTTCATCTTTGGCCACCAGTGCCGCCTCGCCTCGGGAAACGAGTGGGATGTCTGGGACAATCAGAACAAGAAATGGGTGCCCACCGGAATTCCGTGTTATCCGAATGACAATTCATGGAACCATCTGACAATTCAGGTACAGCGAGACTCGAACAACAATCTCGTGTATCAATCGATCACGCTCAACGGGCAGACCAGCACCCTGAACTGGACTTTTCCCGCCGGCACATCGCCGGGCTGGTATGGGTTAACCATCAACTACCAGATGGACGGCGACGCCAAGCAGGATTCGTACACGGTTTATCTGGATAACCTGACGTTGTCGTATCAATAGGAGGGCTAGCACTAGATCATTGCGCTGACCCTATGACTGTTGACGAACTAGATCTTTCTGCAGCACGAGAAAGTGCAGATCATCCCGAAGCGGCTTGCCGAAACGTTCGTCTTCATAGGGGAAAGGTTTCGTTTCGCCGGTCAGCGTATAGCCCCGCCGTTCATACCACGAGATCAGAGTTGCCCGGATATTCATGACCGTCATACGGATACGATGAGCGCCGCGTTCTTGGGCAAACTGTTCCGCGGCGGCCAGCAGGGTGCGGCCCAGCTGCCTGTTTTGCAAATCAGGCCTAACGCTGAGGAGGCCGAGATACCAGACTCCGTCGTCAGCGGGATCCAGCCAGACGGTTCCGAGAAGTGCGCCGTCGGCTTCATCCCGATGAATCAGCAGGTGCGCAGCAGGGTTGTTGGCTAAATCTTCTCTGAGCAGAGAATCGTTGAGACGCTGCCCCTCGATGACTCCCGCTTCAGCGTTCCAACTGGCGCCAGGACCAGTACGCCGGAAGGCGATATTGACGAGGTCAATGATCTCCGGGTAATCGGCTTCAACGGCAGGCTGGAGCAACATTCGGATAATTTTACCGCTTAGAGATGGCCGGCGGCGGCGTTCTTGTAAACAACCCCGCCCTTCATAACAATACGACGCGGCGGACGGCGTTGATGTCTTTCAGCGGGTCTCCATCGAGTGCGATGATGTCGGCCTGCAAACCCGGTGCGATCGAGCCAATCTGATCGGCCATGCCGAGCGCCTCTGCCCCATGGGATGTGCCGGAGACCCTCTCACCTCTATTCGTAGCGCAGACTCTCGACGGGATCGAGTTGGGCCGCCCGGGCGGCGGGGAGGGTGCCGAAGATGACTCCGACGAGTGAGGAAACCAGGATGGCGATGATTGCTGAGAGGCCGGAGATGGGGACGCGGTATTCGGTGAGAAAGCGAACGGAATAAGGGATCGCGAGGCCGATGACGATTCCGGCGAAACCTCCGATGAGCGAGATCAGGATTGCTTCGGCGAGAAACTGGAAGCGGATTTCACGGTTGGTGGCGCCGACGGCTTTGCGGATGCCGATCTCGCGGATGCGCGAGGTTACCGTGGCGAGCATGATGTTCATGATACCGATTCCGCTAACTATCAGAGTCACCATAGAAATCAGCAGCAACACCCACGTCAGGCCGGTGGCGATGCGGTCGGCCATGGCGAGCAGCGCGGTGAGATTGGCGACGTCGTAGACGGACTCGGAGCGGTGCCGCGACTGCAGCACACGCTTGATCTGTGCGGTTGCAGGAATTACCATCGAGGGATCTTCCATGGAGAAATAGAGAAGCTTTACGTTCGGCACCTCCATGAAGTAGCGGCTTACTGAGAACGGGATCAGCATGGTGTTGTCGACGATTTCGGATTGGCCGAAGGTTTCCACGCGCTCCTTGAAAGTTCCAATGATGGTGAAGGGCAGCCCGGTGAGCTTGATAACTTTACCCACGGCCGCTTGCGGCGAGCCGTAAACCTCGATCGCCATTTTTTCGGTAATGACTCCTACCTTATTGTGAGCTTGCGAATCCTCCTGATCGAAAAATCTTCCCGAGGGAATCAACAGGTTGCGAACCCGAACATACTCGGGATTCACGCCGAGTATGGTGACATCTTTCTCTTTGCCGTTACCGATGGGGACGCGGTCGGAGAGCTGGGTTACGGGAGAGGACGCGGCGATGCCGGGAACTACCTCCTGGACAGCGTGAAGGTCATCGATGGTGAGCGGGTCCGGGTTGGAATTGCTGATATGCGGCGCGCCGCCCAGATATTCAGCCCAGATTTCGTTGGTGCCGATGGCCTGGATCTGGTTGAGCACGAACTGGCGTCCGGTCATGCCGATGGTGACGACCAAGATGAGCGATGCCGTGCCGATGACCATGCCCAAGGCCGTCAGCATGAAGCGGACTTTGTTGGTGCAAAAAGTGTCGTAGGCGAAGGCGACAATCTCGCCAAAGGCCATCTGAGGGCGAAGGCGCTCGGGGATGAGAGCAGCAGCCATCAAGCTAGATGCTACGTAGAGGAAAGAAAAGGCGCAAGCGGAAGGGGTGAAACAGCGGAGGAGAAAGCAGGAGAAAACGGCGGAAACGGCGATCAACGGCCCGGATTCGTTTTCCAAATCAGGAGAATGGAGAGAAATCATAAGTAAAAATTTGTAACGATAGCAGACCGGAAGTGTTGTGTTATGGCAAAGTAGAGGCTCATCGTCTATGCAACTCAGGCCAGAGTATCGGGTTCGAATCGGGGCGGATGGGCTCTTCTGATACGTTGACGGAACTCGAGACGGCTGAACCCGAGACTGCTGAACCTAAGACGGGTTACCCGGGCGCGAAAAGCTCTCGGGGATCGCTGTTATTGATGGTCGTGGTCGCGCTTGTGCTGCGGCTGGCGGTGATGTCCTTCTTGTATCCAGAGCGAACGGACCCGGCACGTGACCACTGGCGCTGCGGAGGGGAAGCCGGCAGAATCGCGCGTTCGATTGTGCAGGGCGAGGGCTTCAGTAACCCTCTGTTCGGCAAGACCGGACCAACGGCTTGGCTGGCTCCAGTATTTCCCTATCTGCTGGCAGGGATCTTCAAGATATTCGGCGTCTACAGCGATGCTTCGGCGATTGCAGCGATTGCGCTGGATTGCTTGTTCTCGGCGTTGACCTGCATTCCTGTCTACTTCATCGCGAAGAAACATTTTGGCGAAGATGCGGCCGTTTGGGCCGGATGGGTGTGGGCGCTCTTTCCCTATGCAATTTTCTTCTCCGCTGATTTTATCTGGGCAACGACTCTAACTACACTTTTGATGAGTTTGATCTTTCTGATTGCGTTGTATCTCGAAACATCCTCTTCCGTATGGCCGTGGGTTGGATTTGGCGCGCTCAGCGGATTGGGCGGCTTGACCGATCCGGTCGTGATGTCGGTGGCGCCGTTTCTGGGCGCGTGGGCGTGGTATCGCCTTTACAAAAGCGGGAACCGCTGGCTGGCTCCGGGGCTGGGAGCCGTGCTTGCCGTAGTACTCGTAGTCTCGCCGTGGTTCATCCGAAACTATGAGACGTTTCACAAAGTGATTCCGTTCCGAAGCTGCCTGGGATTGGAAGTCTACTGTGGCAATAATGCGGACTCCTGGCACTGGGGACCTCCGGGCTACCACCCGTCGGACAATGAAAATGAGTGGCAGGAATATCAACAGCTCGGCGAGATAGCGTACACCTCGAAAAAGTTTCACGAAGGACTGGCGTTCATCAATTCGCACCGCGCGCTTTATGTGGGGCAGACGATCCGGCGTGTCATCTACCTGTGGACGGGATATTGGAGCTTCAACCCACGCTATCTGCAGGAGGAACCAGCCGACCCGTTCAACATGATTTTTTGCACGGGGCTTACTGTGCTGACTCTGGCGGGACTTCGACGGGCCTGGCGGACCGACGCCGGCATCGCCGTTCCTTATTTGCTCGTATTCCTGTTCTTTCCTGTAGTTTATTACCTGACGCATCCGGAGGACTATTACCGGCGGCCCATTGATCCACAGTACGCGGTGCTGGCAGCTTATGCGGTCGCTGTATGGGTTGCCGAACGGAAGCGGCGGCGGGCCGGAATTCCGCTGAAGGTTGCGATCGCGACGAGCGAGTGAGCCAAATTTCTTCTGCCAAATATAAAGTGTTGGCGATCCTGCTGCTCTTGACAGTGGGCGCGCTGGTGGTTCATGGCTATCATCCCTACGCCGAAGACGCGGAAATCTATTTGCCCGGTGTGGAGAAAATTCTTAACCCCTCGCTGTTTCCCTCGGGACAGGAATTTTTTCTGTCGCACGCCAGCCTGACGATTTTTCCTAATCTGATTGCGTTTTCTCTGCGCCTAACGCACATGCCCATGGAGTACGGATTGTTCGTGTGGCATGTGGCGTCGATTTTTCTATTGTTAGCCGCGTGCTGGGAGTTGACTGGCGTGCTGTTTTCGAATGCAAGGGCGCGTTGGGGCGGAGTATGCCTGGTCGCGGCGCTGTTAACGATTCCCGTGGCTGGGACCGCACTCTACATCATGGATCAATACTTGAATCCGCGAAATTTGACAGCCTTCGCGGGAATTTTCATAGTGACGAGAACACTGGAGAAAAAATATTTGCGTGCATTTCTGTGGCTGGCATTTGCGGTCGGCGTGCATCCGCTGATGTGGGTATTTCCGTTTTCGTTTTGTGTCTTGTTCCTGATCATGGAGAAGTTCGAGGCTCTCTGGAAAAGCTCGGCCGGCGCCACACTCACGAGCTTGTTGTGGGTGGGAATGCCTTTGGCTCCCGCAGCGTCCGCGGCTTATCACGAGGCTGCGAAACAGCACGGCTTTCACTACATTCAGAACTGGCAGTGGTACGAATTGCTTGGAATCGTTGCGCCGCTGGCATTGTTCTGGTGGTTTGGCAGGAATGCCCGCGGATGGACGGCACACGGACGATTCCCGATGCTCGAGCGCGTGAGCCGCGCATTCATGCTCTATGGCCTAACCTATCTGGCGATGGCATTGGTGCTGGACATCCCGGCGCGATTTGAGGCTCTGGCTCGAATTCAGCCGCTGCGCAGCCTGCATCTGCTGTACATCGTTCTCTTCGTCATGATCGGCGGATTTCTCGGCGAGTACGTATTGCGCGATCGCGTTTGGCGCTGGCTGGTGCTTTTCGTTCCATTGGGGATTGGAATGTTCATGGCGCAGCGGTCACTGTTTCCTGCAAGCGCGCAGGTGGAGTGGCCTGCCATGGCGCCAAAAAATCCGTGGGAACAGGCATTTGTCTGGGTCCGGCAGAATACGCCGGTTAATGCGCTATTTGCTCTCGATCCCGAGTACATGCGCATTCATGGCGAGGATGAAACTGGGTTTCGATGCCTGGCGGAGAGAAGCCGCCTCGCAGACAATGTCAAAGATAACGGTGTGGTCAGCATGTTTCCTCCACTGGCCGAGGAATGGTGGGCGCAGGTACAGGCGCAGACGCCGTGGAACAGCTTCCGGACGGAAGACTTTTCGCGCTTGAAAGAGAAATACGGAGTGAGTTGGGTCGTGGTGCAGCAGCCCGCTGCGGGGCTGGTTTGCGCCTACGGAAACAGCGCCGTGCAGGTTTGCCGAATTCTTTGAGAATAGCTACGAAGATGTTCTCGGGTGAGTCGAAATCCTTTCAGGACCACCGATCAGATAGAATAAGAACTTCATGTCCACCGCCAGGGCCGTTCAGGCCAGCCCCCGCCTGTTTCCTTATGAACGATGGGGATCTCGCCTGCCTGCGCTGGTCCGCGAGTACCGTGAGAACCTGCCCTGCCCGCATGTTCTGTTGAAAGATTTTCTCGATCCCGAGATTGCATCGGCGATGGCGGAAGAGTTCCCCAAACCTTCGAGCGCCGAATGGACGCAATACAAGCATCCCAACGAGAACAAACTGGGCATGCCTAAGCGCGAGCTGTTTCCGGCGGCGATCGCGGCGGTCACCGATGAATTGAATACTCCGGAGTTTGCCGCATGGGTTTCAGAGTTGACCGGAATACCGAACCTGGTCGCTGACCCGATGTTGGAGGGCGGTGGGCTGCACCAGTCCGGCCCCGGCGGATATCTGAATGTGCACACCGATTTCTCGATGCACCACTTTCGCACGAACTGGCACCGGCGGGTGAATCTGATTCTTTATCTCAATCCTGAGTGGGACGAAGATTGGGGCGGATCAATCGAATTGTGGGAGCGCTCGGCGCAGGGAAAGATGTCGCGCTGCGCGGCAAAGTATTCGCCGCTGCTGAATCACGCGCTCATCTTTACCACTGACGAGCGCTCTCTGCACGGGTTTCCCGATCCTCTCACCTGCCCCGAAGGACGATCGCGTAAAAGTCTGGCTTTGTACTACTACACCGTCGAGCAGGGTAAGAAGATCGCGGTGCATTCTACGGATTACTTTGCGCGGCCCCAGGATAATTGGCGAAAATCTGCGATGATTTGGCTGGACAAGAAGGCAGTCGATTTCTACTCGCGAGCCAAGGCGCGGTTTGGCTTCTCCGATGAGTGGGCCAGCCGGGTGCTGGGATTTCTTTCCAAGAAGAAATAGACGCAGATTCCGAGTGTTCAGAGAAATTTCTATCCATTCAGACGCAGCGCTCACTCTACGCCGAGCGCGCGGTGCTGCGGACGTAGTACTTAGGAATACCGGGGTCAAGTTTTCGGCCTTCATCGCTGAAGCGCGGCAAGTGGATTAGGCCGGCCCTCTGCAGCGCAAATTGCAAAGTGGTCGCCAGCACGCCGAAACCATACTTCACGCTGCGGCGGAAGTTGATCGACGACGCTTCTTCAAAATACTTCGTGGGACACGAGACTTCTCCGATACGGAAGCCGAAGTGCACGCACTGGGCGAGCATCTGATTGTCGAAGACAAAGTCGTCGGAATTCTCGAGTAGCGGCAGCTTCGCCAGCACCTGGCGGCTGAAGGCGCGATACCCCGTGTGATACTCGGAAAGCTTTACCCGAAGAAACAGATTTTCAAACGCCGTGAGCAACCGGTTGGAGACGTACTTGTAAAGCGGCATGCCACCAAGCAGCGCCGTCCCGCCAATGATGCGTGAACCCAGCACCACGTCATACACGCCGTAAGCCACCATGCTCGCCATCGCCGTGACCAAGTATGGAGTGTACTGATAATCCGGGTGCAACATGATCACCACGTCGGCGCCCGCGGCGAGGGCCTCGCGATAGCAAGTCTGCTGGTTGCGACCGTACCCGTAGTTGCGATCATGCTGAAAGACGAGCAGGCCGAGGCGGCGAGCGAAATCAACCGTGCGGTCGGAGCTGTGGTCGTCCACCAGGATGCGGATATCCACCAGTTCCGGCAGCTCGCCTACCGTGGCCTCAAGGGTCTTCTCGGCATTGTAGGCGGGCATTACGACCGCGATTTGTTTGCCGTTGATCATGTCTGAGACTTTTGCTTCGTTTCCTTAAGCCGCACTGCGGGAGTTCGGCCACCATTCTGAACACGGCACGAGCCAGCGTCAGGGCCTATTAATACCCGGTCAATGATACCCGAAAACGAAGAGAAGAGCGCACGAAAGCCACGCGGGCTGCGGCATTTTCACCGACCTTTCATATTCGGGCGCGGCTTGCCGCGGTCCGCCGCTCTGTGACAGACTAAAAGCAACTTTTGACCTTTCGTTCGTTGTTTCACCAGATTCGTTTTATGTCACGGAAGCGCACACTATTCGAAAAGATTTGGCAAGCTCACCTGGTCGCCGAGCCGGCTGGCCGGTCTCCCATCCTTTATATTGATTTGCATCTGGTTCACGAAGTGACCTCGCCGCAGGCCTTTGACGGTTTGCGCGTTGCGGGACGAAAAGTGCGCCAGCCAGCGCGCACCGTGGCGACCGTGGATCACAACATTCCCACCGAGCCACGCGGAACGCCCATCACTGACTTGATTGCCGCAAAGCAGATTGAGGCGCTGCAGAAGAACTGCAAGGAGTTTGGCGTCCGGCTCTTTGACATGGATTCGCCGGATCAGGGCATTGTGCACGTGATCGGACCGGAGCTCGGACTCACTCAGCCCGGCATGACCATCGTCTGTGGCGACAGCCACACCAGCACACATGGCGCGTTCGGAGCGCTGGCCTTTGGCATTGGAACGTCGGAAGTGGAGCATGTGCTGGCTACCCAGTGTCTCGCCCAGCAAACACCGAAGACGATGAAGATCGACGTGCGCGGCCGCTTGGCGGAAGGCGTGGGCGCGAAAGACCTGGCGTTGGGGATCATCGGGCAGATCGGTACGGACGGCGGAACCGGGCATGTGATCGAATACGCAGGCGAAGCGGTGCGCGGGCTTTCGATGGAAGGACGCATGACGCTGTGCAACATGAGCATCGAGTCGGGTGCGCGGGCTGGCATGGTTGCACCGGATGAGACCACGTTCGCGTATATAAAAGGAAAGCGATTTGCCCCGCGCGACGGCGAGTGGGAAAAAGCGATTGAATCCTGGCGCAGATTGCCCACGGATGATGGAGCTTCTTTCGACAGAGTCATCGAGATCGACGCGGCGCAGCTCTGTCCGTTCGTGACCTGGGGAACCAATCCGGGGATGGTCGCACCGGTTACAGGCCGGGTGCCGGAGGTCGATCGTTTGAAAGACGCCGACCGGCGGGCGACTGAGTTGGCGTTGCAGTATATGGGCCTCGAGCCGGGCAATCGCATTGAAGATATCGGAATCGACCGCGTGTTCATCGGGTCGTGCACCAACTCGCGCCTCGAAGATCTGCGGGCCGCGGCGCGAGTGGCCAAAGGGCATCACGTAAGCTCGAAGGTGCGCGCTATGGTGGTGCCGGGATCGCAAAGGGTGAAGCGCGCCGCCGAGCTGGAAGGCCTGCACCGGATTTTTCTGGATGCTGGGTTCGAGTGGCGCGAGTCGGGATGCTCGATGTGTTTAGGAATGAACCCTGACATACTGCAGCCCGGTGAGCGCTGCGCCTCCACCAGCAACCGAAATTTTGAAGGACGCCAGGGTCGCGGCGGGCGCACGCATCTGGTGAGTCCGATGATGGCAGCGGCAGCGGCGATTACCGGACACTTCACGGATATCCGAAACTGGAAATTTCAATGAAGCCCTTTCGCACCCATCGCGGACGTGTCGCGCCGCTGGACCGCGTGAATGTTGACACCGACCAGATTATTCCTAAGCAGTTTCTGAAACGCATCGAGCGCACCGGCTTCGGCCAGTTTTTGTTTTACGACTGGCGCTTCGATGCGGACGGAAAGAAGAATGCCGACTTTGTTTTGGACCAGCCGCGCTACAAGGGCGCGAGCATTCTAGTCGCAGAAAAGAATTTTGGCTGCGGATCTTCGCGAGAACATGCAGTATGGGCGCTCGCGGATTTCGGATTCCGCGCCGTGATTTCTTCTTCGTTTGCTGACATCTTCGCCAACAACAGCACGAAGAACGGTTTCCTCACCATCCGGCTGAGTGAGAGCGAAGTTGCCGAGCTATTGCTCCGAGCACGCGAGGTCGCGGGATACGAGCTGACGATTGATCTGGAGCAATGCGAGGTCAGTGACGACCGGGGTTTCCGCGCAAAGTTCCCCATCGACGAATTCGTGCGCCATTGCCTGCTCAATGGATTGGACGACATTGGCCTCACTTTGCAGCATGAGCAGGAAATTGCGGCCTATGAAGTGCACCATCCAGCGCCTTCCGTGCTGCAATCGACATAAGCGTAAACACATGGTCAAAGCGGGTAAAGAATTGTAAAACCTTCGCATCGCCCTTGACCCGCCCCATCACCGCAGTTGATGCTGGACCTGTGCGGTTCTACTATTGAATCTGCGCTTCGCAGCTCGCCCTAAAAATCACCGCGGAATGAAGATTAGATCGAGCTAAGGTGGAAGGACTTTTTCGCGTTTCGGACCAGGTCCCCGCAACCGAGTCGAGGATGCATACGTCTAATAAATGGAAGATTTAGCAGGTTTTCCGCATATCCCTCAAAAGCTGCACCGGACCAAAAACTTGAAGATAACGGGCTCGAACTTCATTCTCGAAAAATTGCCGCATCATTTTCGGCTTCGCCTGATTTTGGCCGCCGCGATCGCTGTGTGTGTGTCTTTATCGGGCTGCACCACCGCCGACTCCAAACAGCAAAAAGCGCAGGCTGCGGGCTCACACTCGGTTTCGGTTGCCGTGGCCACCGTGCAGCGGCAGGATGTGCCAGTCTATCTGGTCGGCCTGGGATCGGTATCCGCCTTCTACACGGCAAATATAAAGAGCCGCGTCGATGGCCAGATCATGCGGGTCAATTTTCAGGAAGGGCAGGTCGTGAAAGAAGGCGATCTGCTGATCCTCATCGATCCGCGTCCCTACCAGGTGCAGCTCGAACAGATGCAGGCGCAGTTGTTTAAGGATCAGGCGACGCTGCGCGATGCGCGGCTGAACCTGCAGCGCTACACCACGCTGATTCCTTCCGGCAGCATCGCGCAGCAGCAGGTGGACACACAGCAATCCACAGTCGATCAGCTCGACGGCCAGGTGCGCACGGACCAAGCACAGATCGATAACGCCAAGCTGCAACTCATCTACTGCAATATAACGGCTCCGTTCACCGGCCGCGTCGGCTTGCGGCAAGTTGATCCCGGCAACATTGTTCACGCGGCCGATACGAATCCGATGCTAATCCTCACGCAACTGCAGCCGATTGCGGTGGTCTTCACCCTGCCCGAAGATCAGCTGCCGACAGTGGCGCAGCACATGAAGAACGCGACATTGGAGGTAGAAGCTTACAGTCGCGACGATCAAACCAAGCTGGCAACCGGCAAACTGCAGACCATTGATAACCAGATCGATCCTACGACTGGGACGGCAAAGCTGAAAGCGGTCTTCGACAATAAAGACAACCAGCTTTGGCCAAACCAGTTTGTAAACGCAAACCTGCTGCTTGAAGCGCGAAAGAACAGCACAGTCGTGCCCACAGCCGCGATCCTGCGCGGTCCGCAGGGAGCCTTTGTTTACGCGGTCAAGCCGGATAAGACCGTCGAAGCTCGAGTAGTAACAATTTCGCTGACCCAGGGCAACGCCACGCTTGTCACCGCGGGGCTCAATCCCGGGGACGTAGTGGTCACGGACGGCCAGGACAAGCTGCAAACTGGCAGCAAAGTTGAGCCGCGCGCCGGTGGCCCCAGCAACACCGGTGGCGGAATAAACGGCAGCGGCAGCGCGCCCACGGGAACCTCGTCCTCGCGGATGCCAGCGTCGGGAAGGCCGTTTTCAGGAACGTCGTTTTCAGGAACCCCAGCTTCATGAGCCCCTCAAAGTTATTTATTCTCCGGCCCGTGGCGACCACGCTGTTAATGGTGGGCGTACTGCTGGTCGGGTGGGTCGCGTTTCTGCAACTACCAGTCTCTGCCCTGCCGGAAGTCGATTACCCGACCATCCAGGTCGTAACTTTTTATCCGGGGGCCGACCCCGATGTGATGGCATCGTCCGTAACCTCGCCGCTGGAGCGGCAGTTCGGACAGGTTCCAGGACTGAGCCAGATGACCTCGACGAGTTCATTTGGCAGTTCGGTCATCACGCTGCAATTTGGACTTGACCAGAACATCGACGTGGAAGAACAGCAGGTGCAGGCCGCGGTCAACGCAGCAGCAACGTACCTGCCGACGGATTTGCCCAACCCTCCCATCTACAACAAGGTAAATCCGGCGGACGCGCCGATTCTCACCCTGGCGATGAGTTCGGATTCTCTTCCGCTGTCGAAGGTGGAGGATCTCGCCGACACCGCTCTGGCGCAGAAAATTTCGCAGCTGCCGGGCGTGGGATTGGTTTCCATCAGCGGCGGGCAAAAACCTGCGGTAAGGGTTCAGGTAAATCCCACCGCGCTGGCTTCCTACGGATTGAGTCTCGAAGACGTTCGTACCGCCCTCGCCGAGGCCAATGTGGATCAGGCGAAAGGCGTCATCGACGGTGCCCGCCAGTCCTACACCATCGGCGCCAATGATCAGCTTTTTTCCAGCGGGCAGTACAAGCCGATCGTCATCGCTTATCACAACGGTGCGCCGGTGCGCCTTAGCGATGTGGCCAACGTCATCGACGGTACGGAGAACACGCTGCTTGCGGCCTGGATGAATTCCACTCCTGCAGTCATCGTGAACATCCAGCGCCAGCCTGGGGCGAACATCATCAGCGTCGTTGATCGGATCAAGAAACTTCTGCCGCAACTGCAGGCCTCGCTGCCCTCTGCGGTGAGGATGCAGATTCTTACCGACCGCACCACGACCATCCGCGCCTCCGTGAAGGACGTTGAGTTTGAGTTGGCGTTAACCATCGTACTGGTGGTCATCGTTATTTTCTTCTTCCTCCGGAACCTGCGCGCCACATTTATTCCCAGCGTCGCCGTTCCTTTGTCGATTGTGGGAACGTTTGGCGTGATGTATCTGCTGGGCTACAGCCTTAACAATCTCACGCTCATGGCGTTGACCATCTCCACTGGCTTTGTGGTGGACGATGCCATCGTCATGATCGAGAATATCGACCGCTATCTCGAAGCGGGAGATTCGCCGCTGGACGCCGCGCTCAAAGGATCAGGACAGATCGGATTCACCATCGTATCGCTCACTGTTTCGTTGATCGCAGTGCTGATTCCCCTGTTGTTCATGGGAGACATCGTCGGCCGGCTATTCCGCGAGTTCGCCGTAACTCTCGCCGTGACGATTCTTGTGTCCGCTGGCGTTTCACTCAGCCTGACGCCGATGATGTGCGCCAAGTTACTCAAGCATCGCAAGGAAGGCGAGAAGGGCCGCTTCTACGACGTCACAGAAGATTATTACAACCGTGTGATTGCCTTTTACGGACGCACCGTGAAGTGGGTGCTGAAGCATCAGACGGCCACGCTCTTCGTAACCTTCGGAACTCTGGTTCTCACGCTGGTTCTCTACGTGGTCGTCCCCAAGGGATTTTTCCCGGTGCAGGATACGGGCGTGATCCTGGGAATTTCGGAAGCTCCCGACAATATCTCGTTCGACGCAATGTCGAAGCGGCAGCAGGAATTAGCAAGGGTAATTCTGAAAGATAAAGATGTAGACAGCCTGTCCTCCTTCATCGGCGTCGATGGCACAAATACGACCCCAAACAGCGGACGCATTCAAATCAATCTGAAGCCCCGCGACGAGCGCAGCGACGATGCTTCCGCCATCATCCGGCGCCTGCAGCCCGAGCTGGCCAAAGTGGACGGCATCACGCTTTACATGCAACCGGTGCAGGATCTGACGGTGGAAGATCGCGTAAGCCGCACGCAATTTCAGTATTCCATTGAAGACGCGGACGCGCAGGAGCTCGCGCAGTGGACGCCAAAGTTAGTGGAGAAATTGCGCGCCGCGCCGGAATTGCGCGATGTCGCCACCGACCAGCTTAACGGCGGCCTCAGGACCAGCCTCACCATCGACCGCGATACCGCATCGCGCCTGGGAATCCTGCCGCAAGCCATCGACAATACTTTGTATGACGCATTCGGGCAGCGGCAGGTTTCCACCATCTTCACGCAGTTGAATCAGTACCATGTCGTGCTCGAAGTGCTGCCGAACTTTGCCGGTGCGCCCGACGCGATGAATGACGTGTACGTTCGTCCCGCCAGCATCACGCCGAATTCCGGCGCACCCACGGCGAATGCGGCCACGGCAACCACCAGTGGAACTCCGGTTCCAATTTCAACTTTTACGCGGATGCAAACGACGAATGCGCCACTCGCCGTCAACCACCAGGGACAATTCCCCGTGGTAACGCTTTCGTTCAACCTGGCTCCCGGAGCGTCGCTCGGAGAAGCCACGAAAGCCATTCAGCAGGCGGAGAAAGATATTCAGTTGCCGCCCAGCATTCATGCCGCATTTCAAGGCACGGCGGCCGCATTCCAGAATTCCCTCGCCAGCGAACCATTCCTGATTCTCGCCGCCATCATCACGGTGTATATCGTGCTTGGAGTGTTGTACGAAAGCTACATTCATCCCATCACGATTCTCTCGACGCTGCCGTCGGCAGGCGTTGGCGCAATTCTTGCACTGCAATTGACGGGCAACGATCTGACCGTGGTGGCGTTAATCGGCATTATTTTGCTGATCGGCATTGTGAAGAAGAACGCCATTATGATGATCGACTTTGCGCTCGAAGCTGAACGCGTGGAGCACAAGCCGCCGGAAGAGGCGATCTTTCAGGCATGCCTACTGCGCTTCCGTCCCATCATGATGACGACCATGGCCGCGCTGCTTGGCGGTTTGCCGCTGGCTCTCGGATCGGGCACAGGCGCGGAGTTGCGGCGCCCGCTGGGTATTACGATCGTGGGCGGGTTGATTCTCAGTCAGTTGCTTACGCTTTACACCACCCCGGTGGTTTACCTGTGGTTCGATCGATTGGGACAACGATTCGAGAAGTATAAAATCGGCAACCCGATTCCGCAGGAGTTGCCGGGGGATTAGAAGGTTCACGTGGCCGACGGAAGAACAGCAGGTTCCTCCACTGTGCGACCCGTTCCCTTCGGGATCGGTTCGCTTCGGTCGGAATGACAAGTTGTGTGGTGGTGAAGCTGTATAGACGATGAGTATTTCGGCCCCATTTATCCGGCGTCCGATTGGCACCTCGCTGCTGGCGGCGGCGTTGCTGCTCTCCGGCATTCTTGCGTTTAATTATCTTCCGGTGGCTTCACTGCCGCGAGTCGATTTCCCTGTGATTCAGGTTGGAGCCAGTCTGCCCGGAGCCGATCCGCCAACCATGGCTTCCGCCGTGGCCACGCCCCTCGAGCGCCAATTCGGACGCATCTCCGGCGTGAATCAGATGACATCGACGAGCCAGCTGGGCTCGACAAGTATCGTCCTGCAATTTGATTTGAACCGGAACATCGACGCTGCCGGCCGCGACGTACAGGCCGCGATCAACGCCGCGCGCAGCCAGCTCCCCGCCAACTTGCCGAGCAATCCAACTTATCGGAAGGCGAACCCTGCGGACGCGCCGATCATGATTCTGGCACTGACTTCGGACACCGAAACAGTACCGCAAATGTACGATGCCGCCGACTCGATTCTGTCGCAGAAACTCGCGCAGGTCAGTGGAGTGGGACAAGTCTTCGTCGGCGGCGCGGCGCAGCCCGGAGTTCGCGCCGAAGTGAATCCCACTCTGCTCAACAAACTGGGAGTTGGATTAGACACGGTCCGCAACGCGCTCAATCTGGCGAACGCGAACCGGGCAAAGGGAGAAGTATCAAGCGGAACGACGACCTGGACCTTTAACGATAACGATCAACTTTTCACGGCGGATCAGTACCGGCCCCTCATCGTCGCCTATAACAACGGCGCACCGGTGCGGCTTGGCGACGTGGCCGACGTTCAAGACTCGGTGGTCGATGTTCGCAACATCGGATTGGCCAATGGCAAGCCCAGCGTCCTCATTATTGTTTTCCGGCAGCCCGGCGCCAACATCATCGAGACCGTGGACCGGGTCATTGCGTTGATGCCGTATTTGCAGTCCTCGATTTCGCCGGCAATCCAGTTAAGCATCGCCCTCGATCGCACAGTCACGGTGCGTGCCTCGGTAAAGGACATCGAATTCACCCTGCTTCTTTCGATCATTCTCGTCATCCTGGTTGTGTTCGCCTTCCTGCGGACGGTGCGAGCCACCATTATCCCCAGCATTGCCGTTCCACTTTCGCTGGTTGGAACCTTCGGAGGAATGTACCTGCTCGGCTACAGCCTCGACAATCTGTCGCTGATGGCGCTGGCTATCTCCACAGGATTTGTAGTCGATGACGCCATCGTGGTGCTCGAAAATATTACGCGCTACGTGGAGCAGGGCATGGACGCAGTGCAGGCGTCGTTCAAAGGGGCCTCGGAAATCGGCTTCACCGTGGTCTCCATGAGCGTGTCTCTGGTCGCGGTGTTCATTCCGCTGCTGATGATGGGCGGCATTGTCGGGCGGCTATTCCGCGAGTTCGCGGTTACGCTCAGCATTGCGATTGGAGTTTCGCTGCTGGTGTCGTTAACCACGACGCCGACAATGTGTGCCAAGTTTCTGCGCCCTCCGGCGCACGATCAACGGCATAATCGCTTTTACCTCGCCAGCGAGTGGGTGTTCGACAGAACTTTGGCCACCTACCGCCACGCCCTTCGGTGGGTTCTGGATTATCAGTTGGTCACACTCGTCGTCACCATTCTTGTGGCGTGCCTCAGTGTTTACCTCTACATCATCGTTCCCAAGGGATTTTTCCCGCAGCAGGATACGGGCCGGATTATGGGCTCAGTGCAGGCCGCGCAGGATATTTCTTTTCAGGCGATGCGCGGCAAAATGGAACGCTACGTGAAGATTGTAATGACGGACCCGGCGGTAACCTCAATCGTCGGATTCGCCGGCGGAAACACAGTTTCGAATCAGGGCCGCTTCTTCATCATGCTGAAATCGTTGTCCGACCGCGGCAAGTGTCCGCCGCATCATTTCTGGCAATCCTGTCCCAACGTTACCGCTGACGATGTAATCAACCGGCTTCGCGGCAAGCTGGCGGTTGTGCCCGGAGCCACCTTGTATCTGCAATCCGCGCAAGACCTCACGATTGGCGGCCGCCAGAGTAACGCGCAATATCAATACACGCTGCAAGGCGAAGATTTGAACGAACTCAACTCCTGGGCGCCGCAGTTGTTGGCGAAGATGCGTGTGCTGCCGGAATTGCGCGACGTAAACACCGACCAACAAGACAAAGGATTGCAGGCGCAACTGGTGATCGATCGCGACACCGCCAGCCGTATGGGCGTTGCCGCGCAGGATATCGACAACGCGCTCTATGACGCATTCGGACAGCGGCAGGTCTCCACCATGTACCGTCCGCTGAACCAATACCACGTGGTGATGGAAGTTGCGCCCGAGTTCCAGCAGACCACGGAAGGCCTGCAGAATATTTATTTGCGATCTACAAGCGGCACGCCGATCCCGTTAGCGGCGTTCACCCACTTCACGCCATCGAACATCCCGTTGGCCGTGAACCACCAGAGCCAGTTTCCCTCGGTCACGATTTCTTTCAACCTGGCGCCCGGAATCTCTCTTGGAGGGGCGACGCTGGCCATCGAGAACGCGCAACGATCTATCGGTTTCCCCGCCACGATCCAGGCCAGCTTCCAAGGCACGGCCGCCGCGTTTCAGGATTCGCTTTCCAGCCAGAAAATCCTGATCTTCACGGCTTTGGTTACGGTTTATATCGTGCTGGGGATGCTTTACGAGAGCTACATCCACCCCGTTACAATTCTTTCGACGATTCCGTCGGCGGGCGTGGGCGCGCTCCTGGCTTTGCTGTTGACCCACAACGAACTCAACGTGATAGGAATGATTGGCATCATTCTTCTGATCGGTCTGGTGAAGAAAAACGCGATTATGATGATCGACGTGGCGCTGGAAGTGGAGCGTACGCAAGGCAAGAAGCCGGTCGACGCCATCTACGAAGCCTGCCTGTTGCGCTTCCGGCCGATCATGATGACGACCATGGCCGCTCTTTTGGGTGGCTTACCGCTCGCGCTCGGGACGGGCACCGGGTCGGAACTGCATCGTCCGCTCGGCATCACGATTGTCGGAGGATTAATCGTCAGCCAGGCGCTGACCTTATTCACCACGCCGGTGGTCTATGTATATCTCGACCGCTTCCGGCTCTGGTTACTCGGCGGAGAAGCCAAGCCTCTTCTGGTAGAGCCATCAGGCACTCCCAGACCAAGCCCGGCTCATTAAGGTGGTGATGTAGAGACAGCCGCCGCTGTCATCGAGCGCAGTTCCGACTTTTCGCCTGCGAACCTGCTTTATCTCTCCGCCACATTCGACTACGATGTTGCGCATCGAATGAACCGATTCTCTATCTTCGTTCTGATAGCATGCGTGGTCCCGCCTTGCGCCCAGGCTCAAAGCGCCCAGCAGCGTGCCGAGGCCCTGCTCGACAAAGCCCGCCAGCTTTCCGACATCCGCTCTCCGAACGCGCCGGCCTTCCGCCTGAAAGCAACTTTTTCATTTATCGGAAAGGATCTCGATACCGTGCAAGGAACCTATACCGAGGTTTGGGTATCCAGGTCACAATGGCGTCGCGAAACCGTCGTCAACGATCAGCGCCGTATCGAGGTCGGCGGCCCCGCTCGGCTTTGGCTGCTCGACAACACCAACGACTTTCCGAGATCAGCGGCGAGGGTTGCGAGCGTCTTGGGCATTTTCTTGCCGAAATCCGCGAATCTCGTGTTCGATTCAATCTCCCACCATACTGAAATGGACCCTCCCGCCGAGTGCGCCATCACTAAGCCCGATCATCGCCGGCTGAAGTCCGTGTTCTGTTTCGACAAGCCCGATGGTTTGCTCGTAGAAAGAATCCTTCCCGAGAGACCACCGAACAATCCCACCAATGCAGTCGACAACTCCTGCAACTACCGCTCGTTTCAGAAGTTCGGCGCTTACCGTTTCCCGCGTGAGATTGTGTGCTTCGAGGACGGTCACCGCAACTCGAAACTAAGGTCACTGAGATTTCTCTCCAGCCTTCTCCCGATCCCACACTTTTTACTCCACCTGCGGGCGCGACCGAGCTGGGCAATTGTCCCGTGAAACCCGAATTCCCGCGTGCCGTCTCCACCCCCGGCCCTCCTAGAGCCCTTGGTGCTCCAAACGCCCGCGTGGCGTTATCCCTGATCATCGACACTAGTGGCAATCCGCAAAATGTTAAAGTCGTGAACTCCGCAGGCGCTCACCTCGACGAGGCTGCCGTCAACACAGTGCGTGGATGGCAATTCTGGCCTGCTACCTGCGACGGAGCGCCCATGCCCATGCTTATCGAAGTAACAGTTGTCTTTCCTTGGTAATCGCCGACGGCACCTGCGAACCTGCTTTATCTCTCCGCCACATTCGACTACGATGTTGCGCATTGCATGGACCGCTGGTCTATCTTCGTTTTCCTCGCATGCCTGATTCCGTCCTGCGCCCAGGCTCAGAGCGTGCAGCAGCGCGCCGAGGCGCTGCTCGACAAAGCCCGCCAGCTTTCAGACATCCGCTCTCCAAACGCGACGGCATTCCGCTTGAAAGCAACTTTTTCATTGATTGGAAAAAATCTCGATATGATCGAGGGCACCTATACTGAGGTGTGGGTCTCAAAGTCGCAATGGCGTCGCGAAACCGTCGTTAAGGATTGGCGGCGCACTGAGGTTGGCGGCGCGGCCAGGGTTTGGCTGCTCGACAGCTCCAACGATTTCCCTGAGCAAGCAACGTTGCTTTCCAATGCCATCGAAGTCTTCCGGTGGCCGCCCGTGAACCTTGCATTTGACTCGGTCTCTGACCATCCGGAGATAGCCCCATCCGCGGAGTGCGCCGTGACTAAGCCAGATCCAGCCAACCGCAACTTGCGGCTCGCCTTCTGCTTCGATAAGAAAACCGGACTGCTCCTCGAAAAAGTGTTCCCGGAAGAGCGTCCCTGGAATCTGGCCAGCGAAGCCTGCGACTACAGCTCATTTCATAAAATCGGCGATCATTGGCTTCCCTATAAAATCGCCTGCTCCGAGGATCGGCATCACCAACTCGATGTCGCCATAGTCGAAATTTCCCCGGAGCCGTCGCCTGACCCCGCCTTGTTCACGCCACCTCCGGGTGCTACCGAACTCGGGGTCTGTGAACAAAAATCCAAGCCCCCGCGTCCGGCCGTCGCTCGGAGTCCTCGGTGGCCTCCCGCTTCCGATCAGAAATCGCAAGTGACAGTCTCTATCGTGGTCGACACCAAAGGCATTCCGCAAGATATAAAGGTTGTGGATTCAGCCGGCGCGAGCTTCAACGAAGCGGCCGTCAACACGGTTCGCAGTTGGAGATTCTTTCCCGCAACCTGCGGCGGAGATCCTATGCCGATGCGGATCAACGTGCAAGTTCAGTTCCCGCGACAACTCCACTGACTGCGATTCCGCCCAAGGCTTCAGTTACGCGCTTCATCACTTCCCGTACTCCTGCACCTCACCATCTACCGACACCGCGACATACCTATGCGTCTCTAAGTCCCGGAACTGCACCACCTGATGCTTCTCTCGCGCCAACTGTCCCCACCGGCTAGGCTTCTCCCGATTCTGCTCGATCGCCTCTAGCACCCGCCCATTGGACTTGAATTGAACCATCCTAAGCCGCCCACTCCCCACACGCTTCACGCGGACCTTCTGATCTTCCAGCACGACAACCTCGCCATTCATAAGCTGTGTCGCTACCGACCCCAAAACTTTTTCCACGTCAGTCACAGCCGTTTCCCACTTCCTCAACAACTCAATTCATTTGTGCTCAGAATAATCTGCAAATTCCACCCGCCCATTCCACACGATAACGATCTGGATTCGTATCCACTCTGATCCCCCAGCAGGTGGCTGGGTCTAGTTCCTCGTCCCCCGCAGTTTCTCCACGACCCGCTCGTAATCGTCCACGGTCGCGTACTCAATCACAATCTTTCCCCTTCCGTTCCGATCCCGAATCCTCACCCTCATCCCCAGCGTCCGCTCCATCTCCGTTTGCGCCGCCCTGACATTCGGATCCATCCATCGCGCGCTGGTTTTCTTTCCCGGCCCTCCCGGCCGCGTTTGTGCCGGCAGCATCGGAAGAGATCCATTCAGCCGCATCACCCGGTCTTCAATCTCGTCCCACTTCAGGCGCTTCGCCACCACTTCTTCCGCCACCATCTCGATGTGTTCCGGCTTCTCCAGCCGCAAAATCTCGCGCGCATCGCTGAAGCTTAACCGGCCCTCCAGCATGTAATTCATCACCGTCTCCGGCAAGCGCAGCAGTCGCATGTAATTCGACACCGTCTCGCGTGACACCCCGACCCGCTCCGCAATCTGCGCCTGTGTCAGATGAAATTCCTTGCTCAGCACCCGGAAGGCCTCGGCCTGCTCCAGCGGATTCAGGTCCGCGCGCACCACGTTTTCGAGTACGGTCATCTCGGCTGCCTGCTGCGGCGAAAGCGTCCGCACCAGCGCCGGAATCGTATCCTTGCCGGCCATCTTCGACGCTCGCAAGCGCCGCTCGCCCAGCACCAGGATGTAGCGCCCATCCCCTGCTTGCGCCGGACGCACCACCACCGGCTGCACCACCCCATGCTCCTTGATCGAGTCCCTCAGCTCAATCAGCATCTCCTCGTCAAACACATATCGAGTCTGGTAGGGATTCTTATCGATCAACTCGACTGGCAGATTCACAACCATATTCCGCGGCATCGCCTCCGTGGAAATCGAAATCATCTGCGGCGTCTCATCCGGTTCTAATGCGGGAATAGCGCCGTGGGGCAATGTGGGGACAGCCGCCCTCGGCTGTCCAGCGCGATCCTCATTATTCCTGTCATTCCTCTCCTCACTCTTGTCATTCCGAACGAAGTGAGGAACCTGCTGTTCGCCGACACCATCACTGCCGTGGACGGAAGCCACCGCGTCCGCACCCCGCTCGACGCTCGGCACCCGAGACTCGGGACTGGAAACCACCCGCGGCCCCGGCAGCAAAGAAGCCAGCCCTCGCCCCAACGCCCGCCGCTTCTCCGCCTTCTCGTCCTTCTTCTCGATTGCCGGATGCCCTGCCAACTTCTCCGCCGCCGAAGTAGTCATTCTTTTTTTCCTTTCCCGACCCTGTCGTCCTGAGCGCAACGGATGCCTGCGCGCTTCGCGCAAGCATCCGTGGAGTCGAAGGATCCCTATAGCCAATCACTGCCGATAATTTCGAAGCGTCCACATACATCGACTCATGCAAATATATATATTGATAAATATGAATATATTAACTAAGCGCTAATTGCCGAAGGCGGCTCGCCGGCCGCCGCCAAATGCCGCCCCAGCAGCTCTTTCGCCAGCCGTATATAACTCTCCGCACCCTTTGATCGCGGATCGTATATCAGTGCCGGCTTGCCATGGCTCGGCGCTTCCGCCAGCCGTATGTTCCGCGGGATGGTTGCGGCACATACCTTGTCTCCAAAGTAATTTCTGAGCTCAGCCATCACTTGCTGCGCCAGGTTGGTCCGCTCATCCAGCATGGTCAGCACCACACCCTCGATGCCCAGCTCCGGATTCAGAGCCGCGCGGATCCTCTCCACGGTATCCATCAGTTCGCTGATGCCTTCCAGCGCAAAGTATTCCGCCTGCATCGGAATCAAAACCGAATCGGCAGCCACCAGGGCATTCAGCGTCAATAGATCGAGAGCGGGCGGACAGTCGAGCACAATATACTGGAAGCGCTCACGCAAGGGCGCAATAGCGTCGCGCAGCCGGAACTCGCGCCGCTCTACCTCCACCAGTTCCAGGTTGGCCCCGATTAGGTTCTTATGCGAAGGAATCAGCCAGAGCTGTTCCAGCTCAGTCGTGGCAAGCGCCTCCTCGGCCTCGGACGCACCGAGCAGTAGATGGTAAGTCGAAACCCGTTCCGGATCTTTCAGCAGACCCAGCCCACTCGTGGCATTCGACTGCGGATCGCAATCGATCAGCAGTGTGTTCACTTCCGCCGCCGCGAAGGACGCGGCGAGGTTGATGGCAGTCGTAGTCTTCCCCACGCCGCCCTTCTGATTGGCAACAGCGATAACGCGTCCCATAAATTGTCGAGGAGCCAGAGTCTTTGGCAGCATAATGCGATACGCGTTTCGGAGCAAGGTCAGAATGTTGTGCACAACTTGGATTGATGTGCAAAAGTCGTCGAGTGTTCCAGTCGGAACATTACGGGGCCAAGGGGATGATTGCTAACACAATTCTGCGCGGCAGGTAGCTGGGACATCGGATCAGAAGAGGTGCATACTTTCATTTGACCGGAGCTGACGGGAAATGTTCCAGTCGGAACATTTGGAGCAATCTGTGGAATCATAAAATGGCCCTACTCGGAAGTATTGTATGTTCCGACTGGAACATCTTGGAGGGTTCGCATTCAGTAGTATGGACGCCCGAAAATTGCCACTCCTTCGTTGCAAATCTAGGCATCGCCAATGCTTTCCCACTTTAAGCGCTGTTGTGGATGATGCTTAGGTTTCACATCACATTCTTGCGGGACCTCTTGGGATATTCATCCCACCTATTAATTGCTATGGTTCTTTCGTTCCTACCAGCAGAGTGCGGGCCTTAGAGCTAGGAATCGGAATCTCTGGCCGCCAAAGGAACTCAGGTAGGACAGTTTGTGCTTCATTCACCTGCGATGACCCGATTAACAAGGCAAGCCTCCCGCCCGGAGATACGAGTCTGGCAGCGGTCGAGAGAATGGCAGCGAAGCGCTCAACAGCGCGAAGGGTAACGAGGTCGAAGGTCTGGTTGGGATCCAAGTCTTCCGCGCGCGCGTTTTGTATATTGACGTCCGTAAATGTAAGCGCTCGGGCTACTTCGCGAAGGAAAGCGGCCTTCTTCTGGTTCGACTCGATCAGGGTTAGGGAGATTTCAGGGGCCCAGAGCTTGATGGGGACTCCGGGGAAGCCGGCGCCGGAGCCTAGGTCGGCTATGGCAGGGGCCGAAGCCCCCTCTCTTGGAAAAAGACAGCGGGCCGCGAAGAGACTCTCGCCGAAGTGCCGGATGACGATTTCTTCTTCGTCGCGGATGGCGGTGAGGTTGATGCGAGCGTTCCAGCGCCGGAGTAGATCGATGTACGTCGATATATGCTGAAGTTGGGATGCGGAGAGAACAGCAGATTCCTCCTCGGGCCTTTGGCCCGATTCGGAATGACATGAGTTTGGGGAGGAGACTAAGAATGGTCGGAGTAGTTCGGCGATGCGGGCTTGAAGCATGTCGAGGTTCGATTGTAGACGCGGATCGTTGGAGGGCGCCAGTGCGCGACGCCTTCACATGGAGACGCGTCCCTAACCTCTAGGTCCAAGATTGGCGGTAGGGATGCTTCGACTGCGTAGGATCGTCCTTTGGACGATCCTACTTCGCTCAGCACGACAGAGGCGGGGTGTAAGCTGGAAGGATGAAGAAACAAGGGGCGGACCAGGCATTTCATGATCGGCGGTATCAGGAGCGCAAGCGGGCGGAGGCGGCGAAGAAAGCGCCTTCTAAGAAGAAGGTGGAGAACACGTCGGGCAAACCGAGCGCCGAGTCGCATATAGCTGGTCCCGAGTAGCGCGCTGCCGGCCGCGGCGTGGGCTTCTTCGGGGCGGTGGCGATGGCGGCCAGAAGCAGATTCCTCACTTCGTTCGGAATGACAATATCCCAAGGAACAAGATTTCGAGGGAGTTCTCATGTTGACACGGCGATGTGTTCTGTAACTTCTGATTGAACTGAAAGAAATGATATGGCGACTTTGACAGGAGTGCAGAAGGGGTACATTTTGCACTGGGGTGAGATGGGGACGCGGTGGGGGATTAACCGGACGGTGGCGCAGATT